>Ga0310909_10001034_pt1 | contig 15768 bp, 18 predicted proteins | sample GREbulkMGT000H_FD_203449 | JGI IMG/M metagenome (GOLD analysis project Ga0310909, IMG submission 203449) | Lab enrichment of tropical soil microbial communities from Luquillo Experimental Forest, Puerto Rico - GRE.bulkMG.T000H | ecosystem: Environmental > Terrestrial > Soil > Tropical forest >... | reverse complement strand
CCTGGCTGGCAGCCTGATTTGTGCTCTGACTCGCAGCTTGGTTTGCAGGCTGATTTGCGTTCTGATTTGTCCCCTGGCCGGCTTGGGGAGGCTCCGCGGCGCGTTTTGCGTTCGGCGCCGGCGGCGGAGTTTTGTCGCGTAGCGGCACGCGATCGTTAAGGCCCAGCATCACGATGATGGCGTTCGGCTTCTCATTCGCCAGCGCGTCTTTCATCGCCTGCGGCCAATCCAGGGTATCGTTCTTGGCGTCGTAGTGTATGAGGCCCGAAGCGGCGCGGATTTTGCGTTCGACGCCGATCTCCGGCTGACCGGCATAGAGCTCATCCAATCCGTAGCCGAGCCAATCGGCCATCGAATCGCCGACGACTACCACCGTGGTGGTCGGCGGCGTTTCCAGTTTTCGCGGCGGCGGCGCCTTGCTGGAATCGACGGCCGGAGCCGGCCGCATGAAGCCGGAGAACGGGAAGAAGAAATCGCGCTGCGGGCTTGGCCGGTAATAATGATAGCCGCCGCCATTATAGCGGTCGCCGCCCCAAAATTGCGCGGTGGCGGGTTCCGCAGCGGCCAAACCACCGACCATAACAGTGAGCGCTGCAAGAACGTGTCGCTGCGCCTGCGATTTTGTCTTGTCGAGTGTCATAACCCAGCCGTCAAAAGCATGTTTAGCGCGACCGTCATTCTAGGCCAATGCGCCCAAAAAAGCTTGCTCGCAAAACGAAGCGGAAACGTGTCGGTTTGCCAAAAGGTTCCGGATTGCGGCTCAAGGCTGCCGCAAACGGTCAAGCAGATCGGCAACGGCGATAACATCGCGTATCAATTCGTAGCAAAGCGTCCAATAAATCTGCAATTATCGAGCGCCGGCCAACGCCTTGATGCTTCCCTGTCCTACTCCGTACTGAGCAGTTGGGTAGCAAAATGGTAGCAGGTCGCGAGTCCTCCTACTCCCTGGCGTCTTTGCCGATTAACGTACCCGACCGCTCGGCGCAGCCAAATGCTTTCTCGCTCCTATTACGGTGCCAGTGCCGCAAACCTAGTGCGGGCCTCGCCAGCTACCGTACTTGGGGAGCTTGTCACACATCACACCTTTGCGGTTGACCAAGCTCAACGCAATGCATGGCAGGCCGAGATTGTACATCTGCAGGAGGTCGCAAAGGCTCTGCCCGATAGCTTCTTTTTCCTAGAGTTCGCGATCCCTCGCATGGGAAAGCGGGCAGACGCAGTCATCGTCTCAGGCGGTCAGATTTTCGTAATCGAATATAAGGTTGGCGCAAATGATTATCAGAAACATGCGATAGATCAGGTTTTGGACTACGCACTTGACCTTAAAAATTTCCACGAGGGAAGCCACAGCCCAACAATCGTCCCGATACTGGTCGCGACGGAAGCCCCGCCTCGAGAATCCAAGGCGCAGGCATGGGCAGACGGCTTAATATGTCCAATCCTCGCCAATCATGCGAGATTGCTGCCCGCAATCCAAGAAGTTTGCACAAGCCACAAGTCCCAAGCAATTGACCCCGAAGCATGGGCCGCCTCCTCTTACAAGCCCACGCCGACAATCGTTGAGGCAGCTCAAGCGCTCTACCGAGGGCATGATGTCCGAGAGATCTCACGCAGTGAGGCGGGAGCCGAGAACCTCTCAAGAACGGCAGAGTACGTCACAAAAGTCATTGAAGAAGCTAAACGTCGCAGTGTGAAAGCAATTTGTTTTGTGACTGGTGTTCCTGGCTCGGGAAAGACATTGGCAGGCCTAAATATTGCGACCGAAAGAATGCGGGCCTCTACGGACGAGCACGCTGTCAATGGCCCCCTGGTCGCAGTATTGCGCGCGGCACTAGCGGTCGACGAAGTTGATCGAGCCAACCTCAAGGGAGCGGCGGTTAGTAAAAAAGATGCCTATCGTCACGCGAGTACATTCATCCAGAACATCCATCATTTTCGCGATGAATGCGTCCGAATTGCAGCAGTGCCAAGAGAGCGTGTTGTTGTGTTCGACGAAGCTCAAAGAGCTTGGAATAGAGAACAGACCTCTCGCTTCATGCGCGAAAAGAGAGGGCACCCTGACTTCAACATGTCCGAACCGCAGTTCCTAATGTCCGTAATGGATCGGCATCAAGACTGGTGTGTTGTGGTGTGCTTGGTCGGAGGCGGCCAAGAAATCAATACTGGCGAGGCCGGCCTGAACGAGTGGATTACAGCCGTTGCGCGAAACTATCCCAATTGGCAGGTACACTTGTCCGACAGACTAACGCAAGCCGATTATTTTGATGGGGGCCAGTCCCCTAATTCTCTGACCGAAATTCGTGCGCTGGTGTCCCCAGCACTGCACCTCGCGACGTCGGTGCGATCCTTCCGCGCTGAGGCGCTGTCAGAGTTTGTGGGCGCCGTTGTTGCTGGTGAAGCGGAGCGCGCATTGCTGTTGCACGGCAAGCTTATAAATTATCCACTTGTTATTACTAGACAGTTGGAAGCAGCTCGTCATTGGCTTCGGCAACAAGCGCGCGGAAGCGAACGCATAGGTTTGGTCACCTCATCCAACGCTGTGCGCTTAAAACCGATCGGCCTTCATGTGAAGGCGAAGATTGATCCGACGGTTTGGTTTTTGGCCGACAAGACTGATGTGCGATCGTCATTTGCCTTAGAGGATGTGGCGACGGAGTTTGATATTCAGGGCCTCGAGCTTGATTGGGTCGGCGTGTGTTGGGACGCAAACTTTCGTCGCGAAAAGAATAGGTGGGGCCATTACAGTTTTCGTGGTGCGCGCTGGGAGCGCATAAACGACGCGATCCGTGCTGCCTATCTGACGAATGCATATCGGGTGCTGCTAACACGAGCGAGGCAGGGGATGGTAATTTACGTTCCTTTTGGCAGCGATATCGATGACACAAGAAGACCGAGTTTTTACGAAGGGATTTATGCATTCCTGTGTGAGTGCGGAGTAACAGAACTGAATTAGCATGCAGGCAGGGCAGCGCGCGTTAATAGGAACCAATAGCGCGCAGCAATGGCGGCACCTATGATCGGCGAGAACAGGATTCGACCAAAGAGCGACATTGCTTTAGTTTGATTTGTAGTTTTGAGGAGGCGGGAGATACAGCATGTCTCGTTATGCGTTTCTGGCGGCCGCTCTGATTGTGCTCTTGCCGACGGGGCCGTGTTTTGCGGTCGATGCGAAGCAGAAAATGGCGACCTGCAAGTTCGGTGCGGACCAGCAGCGACTGCAAGGCGAGGCGCGCGAGGCTTTCCTCAAGAAATGCATGGAGAATCGGGACGATCCGCGCGGCCCGGCGCCCGTCGGAGCCACCAGCGCGCCCAAGCAATAGCGCATCCAACGTTACCGCATGAACCTGCCGCCGCCGCTGCGCACGCTATTCTTCGAAGATCTGTCTGTCGGCATGACTGAGACGCTGGAAAAGACCGTGTCGTCCTCGGATGTGGTCGGTTTTGCGCAGCTCACCGGCGATCGCAATCCCATCCATCTTTCCGAACACTTCGCGGCCCGCACCTCATTCGGCAAGCGCATCGCGCACGGGCTTTACACCGCAAGCCTGATTTCCGCGGTGCTGGGCACACGGTTGCCGGGCCCCGGCGCGATTTACATTTCGCAGACCCTCAATTTCCGCGCGCCGGTGAAGATCGGCGACACCGTTTTGGTCACGGTGACCGTGCGGGAGCTCATTGCGGAGAAGTCGCGCGCGCGGCTATCGTGCATTTGCTCGGTCGATGACGAGGTGGTGCTCGACGGCGAAGCGCTGGTCAAGGTTCCGAGCGAGAAAACGGCCAAGGGCAAGCGGCCCATTCCCAGACTCTAGCTCGCCCGCAGTGACGCGCAGGCGGAGGATTGGACTAAGTGCCGAGGTAAACTGTGAACAGGGGTAAGCAAATCGCCCGTCAGCGCCCTGCTTGACTCCTAATCCCTCCAGAATCCTTTGAACCGATCCGGCGCGTCATTTCGACCTGCGTCTCGGAGGCCAACGGTTCAACCTGAGAGTCTCTCCTAGACGAATTGCATATTCGCGTTTCCGCCCCCGCCCCATTTTTGAACAAAGTATGCACACCAGTTTTCTTGTTCCACTGGACTGAAGATTGACCATGGCCCGTTGCTTTGACCGCAATCAACAGGATCTGCAGGTGAACTTATTGTTCAAGCAAGGTTGCTTGTCGGGTATTGTTTCGAGGTCCCATGCGATTACGTGCGGCATGTTGTGAAACTCGTTTGTAACGTACAGGAATGTTTCGTTTTTCCCGAATTAGATCACAGCAATTCACAACTATCCACATATTGAACCCGAATGTCTTCATAACGCTTGATGCTCCTTTGGCCCCGCTTCAGTACGTTTAAGTCCTGAGAAACCCGCCCAAATCCCATGACCACAAAGGCATCCAATTCCGACTCGAACTGCGAAATGCGGTGTATCCAATGTGGCTATGAATTACCCGTTCCCGATTGGTCCGAATATGGCAATGACCGAGAACTGCATCATCTTTGGCATTGTTGGAAATGCGATTACCGTTTCGAAACTATTGCAAACGTCGATTCCATAGATGACATCAAGACACGAGACGATGTTTTCCCCTCATTGTTAGTCGCATAGGGTCATTCGGGTTACACGGTTGGCCGTGAGTGAAACGACCTCTTGTGGTTGGTTGAGGGAAGAAAATGTTTCCGAGATCTTTTTTGGCGCCTGTGGCTGGCATCGCGATACTCGCTGCGGCGACCGTTGCTGACGCACAACCGCGGCGGGTTCAGGTGGGCACCCTATCGTGCTCAGTTTCGGCCGGCATTGGCTTGATCGTTGCGTCGCAGCGCAATGTAAACTGCAACTTCCAGCCCGATAATGGCCCGCCGGAAGCCTACACAGGGACAATGACCATTATCGGCGTCGATGTTGGCTTTACGACAGGTTCGGCAATCGTTTGGGGCGTCTTCACCGATACAAATCGATTTGCCGGCATGCTGACGGGCACCTATGTTGGCGCGACAGCGCAAGCGACCGCGGTCGCCGGAGTCGGTGCTAACGCACTCGTCGGGGGTTCTAATCATTCGGTGGCACTCCAGCCGCTTTCAGTCCAGGGTCAGGTCGGACTCAACGCTGCTGGTGGTATCGGTGCACTCGAACTCCATTACGCACAGTGAAACAACAACCAGCTGGCAATTACGAAATATTCGCAAATCGATGTTAGATCGCTGGGGCGTCAAGCCGGTTCGCGATTGCAGCCGCGGTTACCTTGCATGGCGGATTAATTAGCGCGCTCGCGCGGCAAGCGGGCTCGGCAACTTCTTCGCCAAGATCAACTGGTCACACCACCCAACCAACTGTCCCTCAAACTGGGGACAACTAGTTCAACCACTCCCCCTGCAAAAGCGTAGCGAGAATGGGGTCGCGCGCAAGCTGCCCTTGGTCGGAAGTGTCCGGCGCAAAACGTGCGGCGTTAGCGCAACAAACAAAAAGGAGGCCCCGACACCGTTGCAAAGGTCGAGGCCCAAGTCCGAGGTCCCAGTTGGTAGCGCCTAGCCCACGCTGGCGCCTGCCGGACGCCGGGAGGATGCATGAGCAATCAGGCGCGTGGCCGTTGAATATCGTGATTCGCTTTCGTAGCGAAAAAGCTTCGACGTTTTCCTCTTTATCCACATGTCTCCGGCGCTTGGGTGGAGGATGCTCAGGATTCAGCGCTGATAGCATATCCTCTAGCGTTAATGCCCCTTCAGTTCGGCTCTAAAGCATTTGCTAAATTTGTTACTGTAGTTTCGGTGCTAGTAACCTAGGAGTATTGCATGGCCCCGCGCGCGAACTGGAAGGGCTACCTGCGGCTGTCGCTGGTCTCTTGTCCCATTGCTCTCTATCCAGCGTCCTCGCTCAGCGAAAAGGTGAGTTTCAATCGGATTAACCGGAAGACCGGGAACCGCTTGAAGCAGCAGAATGTGGATTCCGAAACCGGCGAGGAGGTCCCCCGTGAGGACATCGCGCGCGGCTATGAGATCGGAAAAGGACAGTACCTGATCGTTGAGGATGATGAATTAGAGGCGGTGCAAGTCGAGAGCACGCGGACCATCGAGATCGACCAGTTTGTTCCGCGAAATGAGATCGATGATCGCTATATCGACTCGCCTTATTACATCGCCCCCGATGGTCAGGTCGGGCAGGATGCCTTTGCGGTCATCAGAGAGACCATCGGCAAAATGAACATGGTCGCGCTCGGTCGGGTCGTACTGACCCGCCGGGAACACGTCATTGCACTTGAGCCGAGAGGGCGGGGTTTGTTGGGCATGACCCTTCGCTATCCCTATGAAGTGCGAGATGAACAGCCGTACTTCGAGGATATCCCCGAGCTAAAGCTCCCCAAGGACATGCTCGATCTTGCAAGCCACATCGTCAGCAACAAGTCTGGCCACTTCGATCCGTCTCATTTCGACGATCGGTATGAGAACGCCCTCGTTGACCTGCTCAAGAAGAAACAGGCTGGCGAAAAGATCGCGCCTGCTCGGGGTGCGCCGCCGCCGCGTGTGGTCAATCTGATGGATGCCCTGCGGGCCAGCATCGATGTAGAGAAGAAGAAGGCACCGGCACCGAGCACACAGGCGCGTCGGCCTGCTAAAAAGAGAGCCAGCCAAAAGTGATTCCCTCTAAGCCAGGGGCGGCCGACGACTGATGACGCCTGTTGAATTGGACAGTTCAGCGCTCAAAAGCTCTGTCGCCTTCACCGGCCGTCTCGCCTGCATGAGTCGCGCCGAAGCCTTCGAGGTAGTCCGCCAACGTGGCGGAACGCCTAGCCAGACGGTGACGAAGCGCACGAATTTACTGATTGTTGGCGAGCTGGGTTGGCCATTGCTGGACGACGGTCGTCCGTCGAACAAGCTTGGTCGCGCGAATGCTTATGGCATTCCGGTGGCGAGCGAGCGCCGCTTCCTTGAATGGATCGGGAAGACCATCGCAGACACCGCTCATAAGACTTACTCGGTCGATCAAATTGCCGCCTTAAGCCAGCTGTCTGGCGACATGATACGAGAACTGACGCAATTCGGCCTGCTGGATGAGCGAAGTGGTCGGTTCGGCTTTCGCGACCTGGCAAGCGCTCGTCAGATTGCGAAGCTGCTTGCCGATGGTGTTCGATTATCCGAAATCATTCGCGCGGTAAGCCAGATCAGGAAATGGTTGCCTGATGTCGGGTTGGCCAATGTGCGGCTTCATACCGGACCCCACCACAGCCTCGAAGTCGAACAGCCTAGTGGACGAACGGACCAACATGGCCAGTTTGTGCTTGCGGTGGATCGGTCCCAGAGCAATCCCGATGATTTGTTTGAGCAAGCGCAATCGGCTGAGGAAGCTGGGGACATTGCCGAGGCCGAGCGCCTCTATCGTACTCTGATGAAGAGCGATCCAACGGACGCTTCGGCACCGTTTAATCTCGGAAACCTATTACGGGCCTGTGCCCGCAACGTCGAAGCCGAAGCGGCATTGCGGGCCGCAACGTGCGTCGATCCGACATTCGCGGATGCCTGGTACAACCTGAGCGACTTGCTGGACGAGCAAGGACGCTCCGACGCCGCCATTGAATGCTTACGCACAGCGCTGCGGGTCGCACCTGACTACGCCGATGCAATGTTCAATCTCGCGCTGCTATTGCAACGAACAAACCAATATGCCGAGGCGGCAGATTACTGGCGGCGCTATCTCGCCAGCGATTGTCAATCGGATTGGGCTGCGCGGGCGCGTCGATCATTGAAATTTTGCGAGATACAGATCAACTTGATTGCCTCTGCTTGACGCGGAGGATACCCTGCTGGCGTTCAGCTCGGATTCATTTTCACCGCAAAAAGTTGGTGGTAGACTTACATTAAGGAGGTCACAATGAAGACCCCCTCAGCAATTGTCCTCACTGCGGTTGTGCTTGTGGCTGGCAGTACCCTGGCAGTCATGAATAACGCCTGCAAGAGCGGCCGCCATGGGTGGTGCGCTCCAATGTCTGCCCTACGGCAAGACATAAAACTCGAACCACCCGAGCAGTACAATCATCCGTATGATGGTCCGGTTGTCGAGCGCGTTATGCCGGTGGCTGAAGTGCGCGCACTTTGTACGTCACAGGGCGCTTCTCCCAGGAGCGTCGCTTGCTCATGGGTGAGCGACCGCACCTGCTATATTGTTTTACCGAGCGATGAACAGGCACCCGTTTCGACTTACCGCAGACACGAAACCGCCCATTGCAATGGTTAGCTGGCGAACCATCCCCACGGTTGAGATCCCCTCGAATTTCAAGACAATGTTCAAGCGCCGAGGCTGTGCGATCCTCTGAAGGCTCAGGGCGTGAAGCTCACCAGGGGATCACTTTTCGATCGCGCAGGAATTTGCCTGTGAGCTTTTGCGGCGCGTCCAGGGCGAGCCAAACGGGAGTGTCTGCTCCTTCTGAAACGTGACGCTCGGCATTGCGGCCGCCCATGTTAGTCCTGACCCATCCTGGACAGGCCGCGTTCACGGCGATTCTGCCTCGCAGTTCGGCCGCGAGCATTGCGGTAATAGCATTCAAGGCCGTCTTGGAGAGACGATAGGCGGCGTAATCGCCTTCCATTTCGGAGAAGGCGCCCATGCCGCTCGATAAATTCACGATGCGGGGGCGCTTGCTCCTTTGAAGTAGCGGCACCAGAACTTGCGACAGAAGAAAAGGCCCGAGCGCATTGGTTTCGAGCGTCCCGCGGACCGTCGTGAGTGTCATTCTTATCGATGATTCCGGCGTTATTGATCAGAACATCTAATCGTCCATAGGTTCTTTTCAAAAAATCGCGTAAGGCGTCAATGTTCTGTAGCGATGTCACATCGAGCGAGTGAAACTGCACGGTGAGATTTTGTGCGGCCAGTTTCGTTGTCGCCGCCTTGCCGGCGTCATCGTTTCGCGCAGTCAAAACGACCTCAGCTCCGCGAGCTGCCGCGAAATCTCGAAGCCAATGCCGCGGTTGCCGCCAGTCACAACAACAATAGGCGCGCTCACATGGGACCTCAGGGCGTCAGTTTCTGTTCCCGATGATCGGGTCGCTAAGAACTATGGGGCGGGGGTCGTGCTGCCAATTGGAACACTAAGCCACCCCCATTGCTGAGGGCGACTGATCGGACGCGCGCATCGCCAATGATATCATCACCTGCTATCATGTGACCGTCTTCCTGCTACAGGAGGATGGTGATGATCAAACAAGTCATAGACGGCAAGGCCTACAACACTGAGACCGCAAGATGTCTCGCGACCGTGGACCTTATGGGCTACCGAACGGATGAGCGAGGCCGTTTTACTACCAACACCCCAAAGAAGGTTGGAACAACGAGCCTGTATGAAACCCGTGGCGGTGCGTACTTTCTAGTACGCGATTATGACCCCGCCTCCAACATTGCCGATCCTGACCTTGCCGGGCAGCTTCGCATCCGTGATCGCGGTGTGATCCCGCTGAAGCGCAAGGAAGCTCTCGGATGGGCAGAAAGCAAGGCGTTGGACTCCGACAAGATCGAGGAGATGTTTGGCAAGGTCGCGGAGGACAGCGATCAGACTGGCGCCATCCTGCTGCGCGTGCCACAGACGCTCAAGCTCGCCATAGAGAAGTCCGCTGCTGTAGCCGGTGTATCGACCAACACTTGGCTCATGCGCTGTGCCGAGCGCGCCATCGCGTCCGAACGTGAGCAGAAGGCAAATCCGTGAGCGATATAACAGGTCATTCGAAAGGGAATGGCCCACTCGCCTGCTGGGCTTTAGGACAGGTGCTGCCGAATTTTCGCTAGTAGCTGACGTGGGCTGAAGGGCTTCGGAACGTAATCATCGTAGCCGGCTGCGCGCGCCTTCTTTTCTTCGCCACTGAGCGCATAAGACGTGACTGCGATGATCGGGATTGAGCGCATTGCGGGATCGGCCTTTATTTTGCGCGTGGCCGTGTAGCCGTCCATCGTCGGCAGTTGGATACGGGTTTTCGAACAGTCGACCGTTCGTCCCCTAATCAGTCCCCGCTTCGTCGTCCGTCACACCCGGCATATGCGACCAGCCGCGTGCATCATCGCTGCCGTGCGCCTGATGATGATCTTTGCTCGATCTCCGATGAAATTTGGTGCAACCATTTCTCGGCACGATGTGCCCGATCTTTATAGTGTCTGACATCCGCCTTGAGAGCATTTATATGATCGTGGGCAGCTCGAATCTGATCGCGCGTGGCTCGAAGCTGATCCGCCAGTTTCTCAGCGACGTCTCGCGCCTCTTGGAGCTCAGTCTCAGTCGTCTCTCCCGCGTGTTTAACAAACTCAAAAATAACGCTCCCTGCCCGGTCCACTATATCGGCTTCCGAGTCCGTACTTTTCTCTTTCGGAGCATACGGGATAACGGTTCTGATAGTAGTCATCGCACCCTCCCAGCTCTGTCAGAGGTAATGGTTGTGGGTGAATGCGATGATGCAGACGCAGACATTAACGCAACGGATACGCGACGCATGGACGCTCCTATACTCAACAAAACACTGAATGGCCGTATACCGCTAAAGGGATTAGGACGAAACACTGTAGGCACTTGTCGTTGATGAATCTGAGAAGCTGTGATTATTCGGTCACAGACAACGCTAAATCACACCTTCTCCACGGTGATCTCCGATAAGCGAGTAGCCAGTAATCGCGGAAGCCGTACAACCCCCGCGCTTGGCGCTCCCGCTGCTGCGCTTATCATCTCATCTGAGGCAGCGCCGCCCGCAAGCTCACGCTTTTGACCGCGCGTCATTGTCCGGCTCTGTCGGCTGTCTCCCGCGCCGGCGGCGTCTCGCAACGCTGGTGACGCGATAAGTGACTCGCTTTTCGGAGCGCAATGCTTATTTGTACGTTCGGATTCTCAGGAAAGCAGAATGCACTGGAAGAAGCGCCAGAAGCAGATTCAATACCTCCAGGCGAAGCACGGCAACGATCGAAGCCTCGCCAGAGAATTCCCGGATCTAAAAGTAGAGCAGCGGACAGCGCCATGCTCGAACGGCGTGCGCGGCAGGATTGCTCGTCGAGTTCTACCGCCCGGCATGAAACAATTCCCTGTCGGTCATTGTCACAAACAAGGATATGAGCTGATTATACCCGGCACGGACTTGCAATGGATGGGAGGCAAGAAGCCGTGAGAGCTGATTTCCCCTAGTCACACCTGACTCGTACGTGCGACGCGGCCACGGCGAGCCGGCGTCAAGAGGTCAGCAGATAGTAGACATCGGTTCGGATCTGCAATGGATTCGTATTCCATTCGCTTTGCCAGTGGCCGTATATCTCCCAATTTGGACCCGCAAGTTCTCGATTGTTAGCTCGACACCACTGGCGAACTGCATCGTGCGCACCGCCCAGGCCGCTATAAGGCCCGAGATGCGTTGTCCATGCCACGGGACCAGCGGGCGTGGCGGAACGGACGACCTCTCCCGCCTCAGCGAACGGTCCATAAAGCTCCACCCCGACTTCCAGGCGAATGCTGCTGTCCCAATAGATGGCGACGTGGCGACCGGCTCGCGCTTGCTGCGCACGCACTGCATTCCAGACCAACCCACAGCACTGCGGCACGACGCGCGGAAGCTCGGATGCGCTCGCCTGCCGTCTGATGACTACGAGGGGCACACTATCGAGTTGGTCGAACTGGACTGCAGGGGGCGTCAATGGACTCTTCCTATCGCGTTAAGATGGCGTCGGCCGTCACGCCTCACCGCACTGCGGATTTGAGATCAGTTGTTTTGTGAAGGGGCCTTCACTTCCTTCGTGAAAATTCGAGGACTTTCTTCACGCGACGTTCCGTGTGAAAATCGCGCTTGGCCTCAGACCCAGCCCCAAAATTTCTACGCCGTCTTTTATCACCTTTCACAAACGAGCGTTATGCAATGACCGAAACCATCGAACGGATTGTTCTTGCCTCACGGCCGGTTGGGGAGCCGACGTTAGATAATTTTCGTTCGGAAAAACTACCAATCACCCAGCCCGGACCGGGTCAGATGCTGTTGCGCACGCTATGGCTCTCCCTCGACCCTTACATGCGCGGCCGAATGAGCGACGCGCCGTCTTACGCCAAACCTGTTGGTATCGGCGATGTGATGGAGGGCGGCACAGTCAGCGAAGTAGTTGCCTCGAATGTCCCGCGGTTCGCCAAGGGAGACATTGTTGTAGGTCGTACCGGCTGGCAGACCCATGCTTTGTCCGATGGTTCCGGCCTGCAAAAGGTCGATCCAACCCGGGCACCTATCCAGACTGCACTGGGCGTTCTCGGAATGCCCGGAATGACCGCTTACATAGGACTGCTCGAGATCGGCAAACCTGTCGCTGGCGAGACCGTGGTGGTCGCAGCAGCTTCCGGTGCAGTCGGCTCGGTTGTCGGCCAGATCGCCCGCCTCAAGGGTGCCCACGCCATCGGCATTGCAGGAGGACCAGAGAAATGCCGTTACGTCACCGAGGAGCTCGGCTTTGATGCCTGCATCGACCATCGGACATCTGATTTCGTTCGCAGTCTTGCTGCAGCCTGCTCGAAAGGTATCGACCTCTACTTCGAGAATGTTGGTGGCCCGGTATTCGAGGCTGTGTTTCCGCTCCTCAATCCGTTCGCCCGCATTCCCGTGTGTGGGCTGATTTCCATGTATAACGCGACCTCGCTGTCACCCGGTCCGATCCTCCTGCCGCACTTGATGCGGGCGATCTTGACCAAACGATTAATGATTCGTGGTTTCATCGTCTCCGATTTTTCTGCGCGTTATGGGGATTTCTTGCGCGATGTCTCGGCCTGGGTCCGCGAGGGGCGTATCAAATATCGCGAAGACGTGGTTGAGGGACTCGAGAACGCTCCACGGGCATTCATCGGCCTCTTGCGTGGGGAGAATTTCGGCAAGCTCTTGGTGCGCGTTGCGCGTTAAGTAGCAGCGGGAATGATCGTTTTATTTGTCCAATCAACCGCCCCTTTTGCGAAACGCTCGGGGTGGAACACACACAAATCGATTCCGGGAAATTCATAAGGTGCCCCTCTTTTTTGGGGTGGGTAGTCACGCAAGTGATTTTCGATCCGACATTTCAGGCGCTTCCCACTCACTAGGAATTCTTAAAATCAAGCCGAGGCGATAAAGACTTCTGACCCAACATTTATATTCACTATTTGAATTATAGCCGAACTGCTCATCGGCGTTGACTCGAACAAAACGTCAAATTCATCCGGCCCTTTGACGCCGCAGCGAAATCGCGCTTTCGAGGGAAAATTCGGGTCAGAAAATAACTCCACGAGCTTTGCCATTGCCGCATCGGCCTCGGGTGATACTTTTAGCTCGCGCAGCACAAATCGGGTGGCTCGAAGGCTTCGGGCGAGCCATTCTGTCTTGCATTAAAGCGATGGAGGTCACTATGAACTTTCGCATTCGCGGCCTCGAGGCCCGCCAGTTCGATCATCTTTTCGCGCTCTCGGACGCCGAACTTGCCGCGCACGGTGCCATCCGGCGGATCGCCGATGGGCCACGCCCCTGCCGCATCAGTCTTAGCGATGCCAAGCCTGGCGACGAGCTAATCCTCGTTAACTACGAGCATCACGCTGTTTCCTCACCATACCGGATGCGGTTTGCCATCTACATTCGCAGAGGCGAGGAAACGTTCGATGCCATCGGGGAGGTGCCGGAGCAGCTTCGCAAACGCACACTCGCCGTGCGCGGCTTTGATGCTTTCGGGATGATGACGGGTTGGGAGATCGTCGACGGCACTAACGTCGAAGCGGCGATAGACCGCCAATTTGCGAATGTGGAAGCGGAGTACCTGCACATCCATTTCGCCGCGCCGGGGTGCTACGCCGCGCGCGTCGACAGGGCCGTATAAGCCGATAACGTCCGCTTTGCGTCATTAGCGGACATTCCGCTAAATCCGATCTCGCTTTACCTACGCGGACATTCGACCGAGGCGCTAATTTATGCGCTCAATGAGTGTCGGATCTTCATCAAGTGCTCGGCAGCTACCCAGAGCGTCCGGGGAGTTGTTTCACGCTGTCCGAGATAATCTTCGTCAGTTGCATTACCTGCTGGCTCAGTTCGGCGTGTTGCGCAATGTCGCGTTGAATCCGATCGCCATCGGTCTGTAGCTTTTTGTGTAACGTCTTGAGTTCGACGATGAGACTATCAATTTCACCTATCGAATTTTTTGAAACCTGGCGCAGCAAAGCGCCGAGGTACTCGCCCGACATTTCGCCATCGCTACTCTCGGTTTGCCCCTCCGGCTTGATCATCCCGTGCAAATGTGTCCCCCAATTACTTAGTGCACATGCAGTCCGAGCATCGTCCGTTCAAGACTCAACGCGGTCAATCTGTGCTGAGCGAAAATCCTCGTGAGCGTTGCCGGGAAGCAACATTAACCCCGCTTAAAGCTGCTTGTGGGCCGGCCCCTGTGGATAACAGGGGCGCAACTGCGGCCGCGCGGCAGGGGTTGCCAGACCCGGATGAGGATGGCTGTCACTTGGATCGGTCGCGGGAGCGCGTTCCGATTTGCTGTGGACTTAGAGGAATGCCGCCAGAGCGGCCTTTATTTGACGATGGGAACTGACAAAGCGGATGGAATTAGCCACGCGATGAAAGTCGGCGTGTCCAGCGGTCCGCGTTGACCGCGCCCGGCGGCACCTCGCCCTTGACGATTGCGTCCACCTGGCGGACGGTTTCGAGCGACTGATATTCGATAGCCTGCGGCGTGAGCCCGCCGATATGGGGCGTGGCGATGACATTAGGAAGCCTCGCCAAGTCCGGCGTCGGCATTTGGTCCGCCGCGCGACCGACATCCATCGCGGCGCCGGCGATGCGGTTCTCGCGCAGCGCCTGAGCAAGTGCAGCTTCGTCGACGAGATTACCGCGCGAAAGGTTGATGAAGACGGCGTGACGCTGCATGCGCGCCAGTGCGGTCGCCCCGATCAGATTTTCCGTCTGCTCGTTGGCGATGGCGAGGCAGACGACATAGTCAGACACCGCCAGCAGTTCGCCGAGCGCGACCTGCCTGATCCCCGGATCGCTGACCGACACGAATGGATCCGAGACCAGCACCTCCATGCGGAGCGCCTTCGCCAGCTCCGAGAGATAACGCCCGATGCTGCCATAGCCGATGATGCCGATCCTGCTACCCGCGAGCTGACGGCCCATCCGCACGTCGGGCTTGCGCGCGGCCTGATAGTCCGCCGTCGTCCGCGATACGCCGCGCGAGAGATCGACCATGAAGCCGAGTGCAAGTTCCGCGACCGCCTGGATGAAGCCGGGACCGGCGCGCGTCACCAGCACACCGGCCTGTGATGCTGCTTCCACGTTGACGTTGCGGATGTCGACGGCGCAGCGGACGAAGACGCGGAGTTTCGGCAGTTGCGGGAAGATTTCGCCGCGGCCTTCGGTCATGCGATCGGCCACAATAATGTCGGCATCGCCTGCAGCGCGGACGAGGCCCGCGGCATCGAGCGGTTCCTCGCCCTGATGCAGGATCACCTCAGCAAGCGCCTGTAAGCCTTTTAGACTGCGCTCGCCGTAGTAGTTCCGGCGCATCTCGGGCGTGTGAGCCAAGAGAACCTTCAAGCGAAACTCCTCTAATAACCAAACGCGCGCGGCAAGGCCGTCGAGATCGCGGGAACGAAAGCGACCACGAGCAACCTTGATCAGGATGCCCGGAATGCAGATTCGTCGGATCCCTCGAGCACCGAGAACAGTACCGGCATAATTTCCTTGGTTGTGACCCTGCCGTTCAAGTCTTTGTCGACCACGACAAGCTGCTGAGCGACGGGCAAACCGACCGGGATCACCATCCTTCCACC
>Ga0310909_10001030_pt1 | contig 15794 bp, 12 predicted proteins | sample GREbulkMGT000H_FD_203449 | JGI IMG/M metagenome (GOLD analysis project Ga0310909, IMG submission 203449) | Lab enrichment of tropical soil microbial communities from Luquillo Experimental Forest, Puerto Rico - GRE.bulkMG.T000H | ecosystem: Environmental > Terrestrial > Soil > Tropical forest >... | reverse complement strand
ATCCTCGCACCGAACGGATCCACGTTGCTGTCGGTGGTGTGCAACCGCCAGCTCATTCACGCGAATGACAGGCAATTGGAGCCCGCAATCTCCACCCCTTTCCAGCGACCGGTGCGCACCTCGTCGCCGCAAATCGCCTCGATCGCTCTTCGAAATTGTTGCAAACACCGACCATGTTCCGACGCCGTCGTCAGGAATAGTTTGTTCTGGAAATACAAAAACGGTTTCAACCGTCTGTTCTGGGAACTCATAAAACGATAAAATCCCTCGGTCACACCAGGCCAGTGTACCGACATGTAATCGTCAAGGGCGACTATCCCTCCAGGGGCCAAGACTTCTTGAACTAAGGCTAAGTCATTGCAAGCATTTTGGATCGTATGCCCGGCATCGACCGAAAAAAATTTCACGCCGTTTTTCCCAAACAGATCGACTACCTCGGCTGTAGAGAAGCTCATCGTGTCACGCTGGACGACCCTAAAGGAGTATCGCTCCGAGGCCATTAGGGTTTCGACATGGGAAAGAAAGACCGATAACGACCCCCGTCCAGAACAGTCCACGTTGAGACTTTGCTCATCAAACACGTCAATCGCAAAACAGACCTCATTCTCGTTTCTCAAGATATTCAATAAAAACAAAAACAGCCCGTGATGTACTCCAAATTCTGCGATATTGCCGTGCACGCCATTCGCGTCTAGGATGGTGCCGATCACGTTTATGATTTGCCACATGCGGTCACCGAGCCATCCCTCGACGCGACTATACACGTTAGTATTGAAATACTCTAGTCGTTTCTGGCGGCTCTTGCTCACGCGAAGCTCTCTTTTCTTGTGCCGGCCGACGGCGTGATGCGACCATGGGACGCGCCAAAAGTCAAGTCGGAACGGCTCGACTAGAAGCATCCGCATCGTAATTCCCCAAGCAGAAACCCCCCGACGCGCCATCCGGGCCAGCAATTATCAATTGGCCTGCTTCCGCGGCCATATTACCGTCGGCGTCTGCTGCGCTCCCGAACCGCCCGGTTCGGAAATCAGCTCACCTCCGCAAATTACGCGCACTCTCCGATCCAGGGAACGAAGCTCCTCGGACGCCAGGAGATCTTCGACAATCGAAGACTTTGAAGCAACGTCGTCCTGCAGCAGTCGTAGATATTGAGTTGTCTCGGCTGTATTCGGTTCTCTCAACAGTATCGCCCGATATGCCTCGTCAATAAACGCCGTATCATCTAACTCCAGTGGCAGCTCCACCTCGCACGGCCACTGCAGAAGGAATTCGTCAAACGACATCCGTCCACTCGGCCAGGCAAGGTCAGCAGGCGGATTGAGGCGTTTATGCGACGGTGAGGCTCTGAGACGATTGGCCATCGCCAACAGTACTTCTCTCGATCCGGGCTCGCGCCGAGCCGGTGCTGAATGACTCAACCGACGCCTTGCGGACCGCACAGCCAGGGCCAACAACACGCTGTCGATCCCCAGCCGTGGCTGATAGCTCAACAAGGGTATTAGAATATCCCCAAATGCGGCGGCGCTCTCTGATTGGGGGAACTCTGTGCAGCTCAGTATTTCGGAAATTAGCTGAAGGACCGTTTCCGTTCGTCCCTGTTGGCGCAGCGCGTTGATTACCGGCTCGATCGTTCGCCAGCAAAACCCCCGACTAGGAATTAACGAACGTAATACCGCCGGCAGCGATGGCCGATAGTCCGATTTGATGATTTTGTCGATCAGTGAGGCCAGCGAAGATGAGCTGGATGGACTGGCTGAAGCGCAGTACATCAGCAATGGAATGGCGGCCTGGTCTGGCATGCTTTCTGCTGTCGATCGCAGGCCCTCCAGGAGCTTACCCCGAGGCCGATCCAGCTCTAACTCGGGAAATGCATCGTAAGCATCGTCCAGGCGCTCTAGAGCGTCGATCAATGCGCTTCCAGCGAGCGAACCGATGCTCGCTTGGACAGTGTCAATATAGGCCCGAGCAAGGGCCATCGAGCCGAACTTGCCTTGCGCCAAATTTAATTCGTCCCGCTTCGCTTGCGTCTCAGTGCAAGCTGGATTCTACCTCTCGTCCAACCTAGCGCCTTGAGCTCCAGAGTCGCATGGTCTAGCGTCGGATCGAGAGCGAGGGCACATAGGTAGGCAGCGCTCGCCTCAATTCTCCTACCCTGGATTTTCAGTACATGACCGAGTTGCAGATGGCTGTCTGCGACATCAGTATCGAGTTCAAGCGATTTCCGGTAGGCGCTTTCGGCTTCTTGGAGATCCCCGGCCTCCTTTAAAGCGTGTCCATATTGAACCCATATCGGGGGATTGTCCGGCTTATGATCGAGCGCCCTTCGGTAATATTGCGCGGCCGACACCCAGTCCCGAGAGTCACGCGCCCTGTCCGCTCGGGAGATGAACCACGCACCCGATCCGGGGACGAAGCTAGGCCCGTCCCTCATCGATTGCAAAAGGCTTCCAGCCAACGTCGTCGCCGAAGGCAGCAGGTTAGCATTTTTGGCAAAGGTTCGACCTGCGGGCGCGCAGTTTCTCCAGCTCACTGCTCTGGCCTCCAGAAACTTCTGCGCAGCAGCGAACTCCTGGCTGCCCTTCGTCGGTTCCTCGTCTTTAAACAATGGGGTCAAGCCTGACCGGGTCTGCTTGGACGCATGCAGTTCAGCGCCGCGAGTTTCCTCAAAGCAGCCGTGGATGATATTCGATATGCGAGCCGCCTGGGCAGCCCAGCTGTTGGCGTGCACCCAATCTCGTTGGCGCCGCAGGATGTCGGTTTTGCGGTCTTCGTCGTCGAGCAATGAGAGGATCCCCTCGGCGATCTCCCAAGCTTCCGTCCCGGGTAGTTGATAAACGATCTCGGACAGGTCGGAAAAGATCGGCAGCGGCGTGGTTAGTACAGGACGACCCGTGGCGAGTCCGAGCCGCACCGCACCGCTTGCCGATTCCTCCGATTGTCGATAAGGGAACACGATCGCATCACACGCACTCAGAAGAAACAGAGTTTCCTCGATGTCCAGGAATTCATTTATTTGGCTCGAATGGCCTTCGATCTCGAGCAGGCGAACCAACGCCTCACAACGCTCGCGTTGCTCCTGCGACTCCGGGCTCGGGTAGTCGGCGTTCAGCATCAATAAATATGCAGATGGATGAGCCCTTAGTATCAGTGCGAAGCCATGAATGAGCTCGGTCAGCCCCTTGCCGGGAAGCAAGAACCCGAATGTGCCTATGACCGGACTGAAATCCGATAAACCGAGCAGGTTACGAACTGCGTCCATGTCCATCGTCGAACGCTCGATCACGCCGTGGGCCAACAAGACGACGTTCTCCGTCAGCCCACACTCTCGCAGGCGATCGACGTCATCGAGGCCGTGCACAAAGATCCGGGTGCAGCTGTGCAACGCGCCAGCCAGCTTCCGATGCGAAAATAGCGAATGATAATCTTCCAGGTGCCTCGTCCGATGCATCATCACAAAGGTACTTACACCTGCATCCGACAAAGCGACTAAGGCATCAGCAAAATAGTCGGCGTCAAAGAAGGCCGCGTTGTATTGAAACAATGCAGCATCAAATCTGCCGGTGATCAGATGGTTTGTCACATTAGCAAGCCCGCTGCCGTCCTTGCTCCACAACCGAACGACGTTGTCGGGGTCCGGTCCGACCGCCTCCTGATCGTCGGCGAGGATCGTGATGTCGAAAGCGTCCTTATCAAAGAATTCGAGCAAATGTTGGGAGTGCGTGGCGATCCCGCACCGCGCATTGTAGGTTGAAACCCAACCCAAGCGGAGCTTTCTCCTCATTACCGGCCTTTTCTCAAGGTGTTCGACGAAGGCATCGATCCTCTCGGCGACGTCGCGCCACCGCAACCGCGACGCGTCCTCTCGCCCCCGTGAAGCTCGCGCAGCTGTCATCGTCTCTGCTGAGCGACCGTCTCGGTAGGCTGTTTTCAGCGCTCGAACAAGCTGCTGGATCAACGGACGCGCCCAGAAGGAATTCGGTATCTTCAAGTGGCTGGCAGAAAAATCGGAGACGCAATCGACCAAGAACGAATTCTCGTCATTACAGAAATCCAAATGCCCGCTATGGCGGGTGAGGATTACCGGCAGGCCCCGAGCCATTCCTTCGGCGGCGGGAAGATTAAACCCCTCTCCACGGCTCGGCAACACGAGAGCATCGGCGACATGGTAGAGAAAGTCCATCTGCTGTTCATCGAGCTCTTCGGAAATAATCTGGATGGCGGGGGAGTGATTGGATCTGCGCGTCAAGCGCATCACCCAGCTGTCGATGGTATTGGTCGGATTGTCGAAAGTCTTGATCACGAGAAGCACCGGGTCACGGCTAGAGAAACCAAGGCAATAGGCGGTGATCAGTTCCTCGATGCCTTTGCGCGCGAGGCCGGAAGAGATATGCAGGAAGGTGAACGGCAGAGCGGGTGTCACCGGCCCGCGCTTGGCCCGGTCGCCGATCATCCGCGGCATCAGCCCCGAGTGATCGATGCCGTGACCAATAACGGCGATCGGCAGCCGCACGCCGCTGTTCCTGATTGCGTGCTTGCTGTATTCCGACGGAACGAGCACGCCATCGAGATGAAGATTCATCAGCTCGGCGAGAGCATCAGGGATCGCGCTCTCCTCCCACGCCAGGTGAAGTAGCCGCATATCCCCGAGCATTCCGTTGGGCCGCGGTGGATAGGTGTTGCGGATGGTAATGATTTGTTCGGCGGTAACCGGCGCCGGCCGGACCAGTTCGCTGATTTCCAAGGGCAGTTGTGCCGCGGCGGTCGCGTCGACCGAGTAGTCTGCCACGCCCTCGGCAGGCTCGATATAGGCCGCGCAACCTTCTCTGCGATCGAGGGCGAGGGCGAGATTTCGGTTGACGACCGCAAGGCTGTAAGACGTCTCGAAGGGTCCTTCGATGACCCAATGGGTGCGGCGTGAAGGCGGCGGACGGTCATCGATTTCGGCGTCGAGCACAGAACACTCGGCCGCACCGTCACAGGCGCCCACGCCGATCAACCAGTGGCGCAGCTCGCCTTCGATCCGCCTTCGGGTAAACCGAAGAAGACTCTGGCGTTGGGACCGGATGACCTCGCCTCGAAACGACCGATCCTCGTGTAGCCGGATCAACGGTTCGAGAATCCGCGCGGGATCCTTTGCCGAAATTTTTATGCCGGCTTCCCCCAGCGTCTCCGCGACCGCCGTTGACGCATAAGCGATGACCGGAAGATCAAATGACATGGCTTCGACAAGCGGTACCCCGAAGCCCTCGTGTTCACTCAGTGAAACATAGGCGCTGGCGGCCCTGTACCAGCCAAAGAGCTCCTCATCGGTCACTTGGCCGGTGATCTTTATGTTGCGGTCGAGGCCTGATTTCCGGACGAGTCCGTCCAGGTGCGCTTTGTAACCACTTTCGTCATCGAAATGACCGACCAGGACCAGGCTCAGCGGAGCGCGCCCTATCGACCGGACCTTGTCGATGAACTCGACGAGTTCGTGCTGGCATTTGTGCGGCACGAGCCGTCCAACGAACAGCAGCCGGAACGCGGCCGACTGGTCGTGATAAGGGCTCTTCACGTGCGGGGCATGCCTGATACCAGCGAAATCTTTGAGCAACGGGATAACCGTCACGTTTTGAAAGCCGCGCTGCTTCAGCTGCCTTGCATTGAATGGTGAGACGGCGATTGCCGACTCGACGATTTCGCGGAACTGAGCGAGTTGCGAGTATCCCTTGACCCCATAGGAGCGAAAAGGATCATTTTCTTCGAAGAATCGGGGAGGGGTAATATTGTGATAGACGAGAAACTTGCGGCACGACAGATCTGCCAGCTGAGCGAATGCATCGTGACCCATCGAATGATGAATCAGAAGCAGATCGCTTTCGGAGGGACGCAAATCCTCCAGCCGTCGGATCCGCCCGGACAGCGCGGGATCCACGTGTTCCACGAAAATATCGGACTTGAATCCGAGCCTCTCCAACATCGATTGCACAAAGAACATGCAATTCGTGATGGCATCAGCAACCGACGAGCCTGAGTGGAACTGATGGATTCTAAATTCGTCGTGCCGAGCCATTTTGGGCTGAACTCGTCGAATACGTCGAGGAGCTTCGACCGCAACGCGCCCCATCGCGCCATCACCGCATCCGCTCGGATGCTATCGCGGTGGGCTGCCGACGTCGAGTATGGGTCGCGAAAGGTCTGGAAGGCGAGCCGGGTGCGGTCCCGTGGCAAACGAGGAACCGCACTGTTGACGGCGCAGCGGTGGAATATTTGGCAGTTCCGCCGAGGTCCGGAAGGGGAGCGGTGTCGCGGCCCTTCACGGCCGCGACACCAAATGCGCGGGTTAGCGACTAGCGGCCCAAGCGCGAGAAGGGGTGCTCACTGCGTGCTGAACACCGCGATGCATCCCTGCGTGCAGGTGTTGCCGGACGAGTCGCTGTAGCTGTTATTAGCCGGCAACGGCACGTATACGTGGTTGTTTGCGGCGCTCGCGGCGATCGAGTGCACGGTCCCCGCGGAGTGCACAAAACTCGCCGTCCCCGCAGTCCCTACCGCCGGGACAGGAGGCAGCGTCGGCACCAATTGGGTGAGGATGTTGGTCTGTGTGCCCGAGACCGCCGCGATGACGCCGAATACGGGGCCGACCGGGTCATTGCTGGCGGTCACGTAGTAGTTTCCGTCGCCGGAGTTAAACCAAATCTCGTCGCCGCCGCCGATGCCCGGCACCGCGACAAGAGCATTTCCCGTGCAATTGCGTCCCGGTCTCGGGTTGCAGATCGCTGATTGCGGAGCGGCGATTCCGGTACACGTCGCGGGCACCCCAACGGGTGAGGCTACCGAACCAGGGACCACCGTGGAGCACGTGTTGCCTGAGGTATCAAAGACCGTGTTGCTGCCGACGAGCAGATCCCCGTTAGGACCGAGGGTGAGGCCGGCCGGCGACACAAAGTTGATCGGAAACACCGCGTCGATGACCCCGGCGGTGCTGATCCGGATGACTCCTCCATTCTGAACGTTGCTGCCTATTTGCGGGATCGAGACATAGAAGTGCTGGGTGCCCGGGTCCCACACCGGCTGCTCGGCGCCGCCCTGCGCGTCCACGCCATTGGCGGCGGTAAGGAAGATCGTCTTTGGCTGGCTCAGCACGCAACTCGACGAGACATTGATCAGGGTGCCGAACGGCGGGGTCTCGTTGGGGTTCATCACCAGGAGCAGTCTGTCTTTCGGGTCGAACGCCAGCTCGTCCGCACGCCTGCCGCCACCCGTATTGATGGAGCTAGCAGGCGTCACGAAGCTGGCGCTGTAGTTGATAGACACCACACGGCTGCGGCCGTCTGTCACGAAGATGCACGGTAAATTTGGCGCGACGGTTACGCCGTTGGGACCCTGGGTCATATTGCTGCCCGTGTCCCCGCCAAAATTAAAGGCAGCGCCGCCGATCTGGCCGAACAACGTATCGGTCTTGGTGTCGACGACGTCGAGCGCTGCGTTGGAACGATCGGCGAGGAAGTAGAGTCCGGTCGTCGGGTCAACCCAACTGATGTCGAAGGAGAACATTCGGGTGTTGGGGCTCCCCGCGGTCCCTTTTATCGGAATGATCTTGATCAGGCGGAGAGCCGGGGGGTCGCCGGGAGTTTGCCCTTGGGCCGCCCAAGCCGCGCTCCCGAGAAGCAGCGCGGCGGCCCCAGCCGCCACCGCCCAAACCAACGATCGCCATCTTCCCGTTGCAGTGCACGGAGAACCGCTTCTTGCGCGCATCCCGTCCTCCCACGTCTTGGTTTCCGATGCGGACAGCAGATCATACCATCCGGTTGGGACCATATCATCCTCGGTCGGCACGTCAACACCTGTCGGCTGTGAAATTTCATAATCTATTTAAGATAGTATCTCTGTCATCTATGCAACTACATGCAATCGTTTTATCCGGTTCAATACCCGCTCCTGCGGCGGTTCGGAGTGTCGCAACCGACTGGCGCACTACCCTAGATGTCAAATGCAAAAGAGAGTAGCGTGCTGGGGCCAGCCGCTGTTTTTCAACTGATCGACGAGCTTCGAGAGGAGATGGCGCTTCCGGGCGGATCAGGCTTCCAGTCGTACGTGGCTCGCAACCGCAAAATGGGGCCGCATACCTATGATCTATGGATTACCGATCCGGTCGCCGAGGCGTGGTACAATGGCAGTGAGCGCCACGACACGCGAGAAACGTCCTGGTGCCTGGCCCATATCCGAGAGGGCATGAAAATAGCCGATTGCGGTGCCCATCATGGGTGCTTCACCGTCGTTTTCTCTAAGGCAGTGGGACCCACAGGCGGTGTGTGGGCGTGGGAAGCTCTGCCGAAAAACGCCGCCGTAATCGAGAAGAACTTGACGCTCAATCAGTGCACGAACGCTATCGTCCGACCGTTTGCCTTGGGTAACGAGCGTAAGCGCATGCCCCTTCTGGCTAGTGATAGCGGCAACACGGTCCTCGCGCGACAGGATGCTCAAGAAACCGATGAAACCGACACCATCGAAGTCGAATGCGTTCGTCTTGACGAGGAGGTTGCTCGGGATATCCGCGTGGATTTTATCAAGATTGATGTCGAAGGGAGTGATCTGCAGATGATGCGAGGGGCGCAGCGGGTCCTTTCTCAGCGACCAATCATTGATCTGGAGATCCACAACTTCCTGTACCAGGATCCCAGAGCAACGCTGTCCGAGATGTTCGGGATGCTGGCGCCATTGCAGTATGTCTACTCGGTTCTGCCCAGTCCTGACGACGGCGCCGTGCAACCGGTCGGATGGAACATCGATCTTTCCGAATTGGCAAGTTACTACAACCCGCATGTATTTTGCCTGCCTGTGTGGGGACAGACAGCCCAGAGCGCGGGCAAGCGGCGGAGATGGTGGTAGCCGGGCGGGTGCCGAACGCGATCATGCCGGATGGAGGTGTTGGACGCCGTCGAAGTCGGAGCCGAGAGAGCCGCAGAATTCATTCCGACCGCAAAAGTAAAAATCCTCTTTCACCGTAGTTGATGTCGACTGGATTAGATATTTTGTCCGCCCGCCCGAACGCGCTTGCGCTAGACATTATGGAGAACCCTGTTCTTTCGGCTAAGCGCCTGAACGACGAATCTGTAAATATCCAGTAAATCGAGGGATCACTGTTGAGCTCTCCCGATCTCAGCAAATATGCCAGAGGTACATCTCTCACTTTTGTTAAATTATCGGGAAAATAGCTCATAAGCCATGTTCCTAATATGAAAAAACGACACAACTTTTTAATGCTCTCCAAAAAAGCAAAAGGATTCTTAAGATGGTATAAGAGACCAAAACAAATTGCCAGATCAAATGTTTCAGATTCATAATGATGTTCGAATTGACCAGAATTTACCGTGTGCTCTATTAAGTCAGAGTAACTGAAATATCCGTCCACGGACAAATCGACTACTCTGACATTAGCGCCTAGTTGCACGTTAATCAGGGACGCGACCAAGGGTGACTTCTGATAGGAGATTGAAAGATCGACAAGCGTGGTCTCAAAATCAGCTCCGGCGAAGACAAACGCCAAATCGCCGTTGGCTCCGCCCACATCGAGCACAGTGCGAATGTCTTTCTCCCCTAGGAACTCGGACAATCCTGATGTTTGTAGAAGCTCGACAATGATAGGGAAATTTGCGCCGACGATGTCATGAGGATACAGCTGCACTCCCTGCGCCTTAAACTCAGGCGAGTTCAGTACAGTCTCATAAAGTTCGGCCCTCCTTTCAAGAAATCTATGGGCGCTGTCAATTAGTTTTGGCTGGCGTTCCATCGGAGCTTCCAGAGTTTAGCAGTCGCCGATGAGAGAATGTCAATAGGAAGGTCTTGTACGCCGCAGGGTCTCGTCGGCATTGGCGCGCAATCGTTTGCAGGAGCAATCACGTCGGTGCTGCAATGATGTCGATGAGTTCGACCCCGGTACAGGAGTAGGCACTCATCACACCCTCGACATCGTCTCCGAAATTGTTTTCGGACCCGTCTTGTTGGATAACACCAATTCCATATCCTTTGCCGATCAGGAAGCGCAGGTATTCCGGGCCCGTGCAGTGGGATATTCCAGGCAACGTGCCGGGGCTAAACTCGCTCACAATCAACGGTCGGTCACGATCGATCGTCTGGGATAGACCGATCAAGACGTTGAGTTCTGCCCCCTCGGTGTCGATTTTGACGAAGCCGATCGGTCGATCCTTCGGAAGGATCGTGTCGAGCGCAAAACAGGGGACCAGGCGCGAACCAAAGATCGCGTCCAATTTGCTCGGCAATTCCGCCGTCATGCCGTTAGAATGGGAAACGTTGAGAGTCAGAAGGCCCGTGTGCCGGCCGGCTGCGGCTTGAATGACGAGGACCTGGTCAAAGCCGTTCACGCGACGGCTCGCCTCCAGCAACTTGATGTTCTCGGGGTTCGGCTCTACCGCCACGACACGGCCCGATGGCCCGACGAGCGACGCGAAAAGCATTGTCAAGCACCCGATATTCGCCCCGATGTCCACTACCGCCATACCTGGTTTGACATAACGGTTGATTAGCGCTGCAATCCCCGCATCGTACGGATGGCCGCGAAGCACGTGCCGCCCTATCGCAAGATCCTCACTTGAGGCGAATATGGAAAACCATTGAAAGCGCGCCAATTCGACATGATCCTGATATGTCTTCTTCAAAAGACCACGGTCGGCAAACTCGCGGGAAGTAACATAGCTGCTGACGACGTTTTCGAGATCCTCGCCCACCCTGGACGAGTGCCCGGGCCATTCTTCAGGGTTGGGGTTTCTCCCGAGCAACAGCCGAAAACAATAAAAGATATCCTCATGCGTTGCCGTCTTGCTGTGCTCCGTTCGTGGTGGGTATCGCTCGTCGAGTGTGCTGGCGCGCGTGGTGCTGCCCGAGGCGACAGCGGGTAACGCCCTATCACGATCGGCGAGTGCCGCGTTCCGTTGGTCGAGTAGACCTCGCACGATCGGGAGGCGACGTGCGACGGTCCTTGCAAGAGCTTTCATCGTTCCGCTTGCCGAGGTCCCGATCCCGATATACAGCAGCGGCCTTGTCGTTGACATACCCGGCTACATTGAGATCCCGCTACATGCGAATTCTTTGTACTGCGAGCGGGGTAGGAAATCAGAGGAGACGCTCCCCTATCGCAAACATGATGGACCCTGAGCAAGAAGGCATCATTCACCGCGCATTGCTGCGACGAGGGCGCGTCGCCGTTCTGCGTCGCCGGCGGGCGATTGCCGAACTCCTGCGGTAGATCGATTTCGAGACGATGTGGGCCGATCCGCGCCGACGCGCCGCCTACGACCATTGGCGACGGATATTTTATCAGCATAGGCCACACCTCTACAAACCGATGCCGAAGACGATCGGACGGCGCGCGCTAATCGCAAGCCTCGGAACACTACTGACGACGCCAGCGCTCTCCCAGGTGCCGGATTCCATCCGGCCGAACGCTTCCCACAAAGGTGCGAGAACAAAGGCGGCTGACGAAACAGGGTCGTACATCGACGTCAGGAATTTCGGTACCGCTGCCGATCCCTATCGAGGTGGGAGCGATGACTCCGTGCCGATCCAGGCGGCGATCAAGCACGCGGCGTCGATCGGCGGTGCGACGGTGCACCTGGGCCCGGGGCCGATCTCCTTTACCGGTTCACAAGGGGCCGAGAATCCCGCGCTGTCATGGAGCGCTCCAGGAGTCGTTCTCAAGGGCGACGGTCCCGGGGGGACGATCATCACCGTAAGGTATAATCCGACTGGCGATGTAATTTCCCTCGGCTCCGTAGCCGACAGCCTGAATGGTGCCCAAGGCGGGATCAGAGATCTCGGGATCGGCCTCGGCGCAGCTCAGTCTCAGTCCTCTGGCGCCGCGATACATAGTCTGAACGGGCAAAAGCACCAGTTCGATAACGTTCACACTTTTGGCGGCTTCAACGCCCATTTCTGGGTCACGGGGGGACCCAATCAATATATTGTTTGGATTTCACGATGCCTGGTCGATGCCTCAAGTGGAACGAAACACGCGATCATAGTCGGGGATGCCACGCAGAAATTCCCACAGGACACGATCATTTTGGACCTGGAATCAGGCGGGAATCATAGCGGCCGGAACTGTATCTCGGTGTTCAATTCGGGCGGCCTCACGATAGACAACGTCGACATAATTGATTACGCGGCGAATGCCTTTCGCATTCTCCCAGGCCCCGGACGGGGAGTGATAAATTCTTTCATTAACAATTTAGAATGCGATACTTGTGGCTCTGATGGAGCTCTAATCGTGGCGGACACGAGCGCCGGTAGAGTGCAAAACGTGCGGTTTTCGCTTTCGTGGTTTTCCAGCAATGCTGGAGCAGGACTGAATGTCAACGGTCTTCCCGGCAATCCGATCGACGGTGTCCATCTGTCAAATTGCACCGCCGGCGGCAACGTGCGGCACGGGGTTTGGGTCAACTCGAATTGCAAGAACATCGACATAGACAACTTGATGGCCGCCGGTAATTCCGCGGCGGTTAATGATTTCGCCGGAAAGCCGACAGACGCGACCAACACTTACAGCGGTGTCATGATAGACGACGGGAACAACATCGGCGTAACGATCGTCGGGGGACGTTCCGGCGCTGCGGGGGCCTGGGACGGGGCGGTGCCGAGTCAAAGGTACGGCTATGCGTTTGGTTCGAACACGGATTATTGCGGGCTCTTCGGAGCAACGGCAAGTGGCCCTGTGGGACCGGCGCGCAACGCGACCGCCGGGTTGCTGAATGCAAGCAAGGGAGCACACAATCAGATTAATCCTCCAATCGGTTAGACGCTGGTTGTCGTCTCTCCCCAGCCCCAAACTCTCTGCGCGAGGACACCGTGCTGTGCCGGGAATATGCTTTAATCCGCGGTCCGACGTAACGCTTCGAAAAGCTACTGGAGCCACTGACGTGGATCAAGATCCTTACCCAACTTCCCAGTATGTTCTATGGGCTTACAGACTGCTCCTTGGTCGTGAACCAGAGGATCCCCAAGCTGTGGAACTTTATCCCGAAACGAGTCGACGTCGGCTGGTTGAAGCATTCATATCCTCACCGGAGTTTCTAGGCAATCAAATACGGAACGTCTGTTCATACCACGGTCGCTACATGGTAGAACTCGAGGATGGCCTTACGTTCTGGCTTATTTCCGGCGATCAGTATGTATCGCCCGCCATGGCAACCGGAAATTTATGAAGGTATGGAAACTGCTTTTGTAAGACGACAGGTCCGGAAGGGAATGGCCGTCCTCGATGTCGGCGCAAACCTGGGGTGGTTTACCGTTCATCTAGCTCTGCTCGTCGGAGCAGATGGAAGAGTTGATGCATTCGAACCACGCTCCGACTTGACGCATCTCCTGACCAAGACAATCGCAGAGAACCGGCTCACCAACGTCACGATACACAATTTTGCCCTGGGATCTGAAAATTCCTTTGGTCAAGTGATCTGGAGCTCGCACGACGTCAATCCCGGCGGCACGCATCTCGTTCTGTCCGATTTCGACGGGCCGGGGATAATAGCACAGCCTGTTGTTGTAAAAGCGGTGGACGTGTGTATTGCTCGTCGCATTGATTTTATCAAAATCGATGTTGAAGGATCAGAGCTTTTGGTCTTCAAAGGAGCACGACGGATACTTGAGAAAGACAGGCCAAAGATTCTTGTCGAAATAAATCCCGAAAATCTGTTGAGAACATCGGGTATTTCTGCCGTAGAATTCGGCTTATATGTAGAAAAATCGGACTATTGCCTATATGAGATCACCTCCGATGGAACCTGTGGAAGGCAGATTCGGGCTTCCGAATTGTCGTCGATCCAAACTCTCGCAAATGTGGCGATGTTTCCGGCGGAGCGCAGCGAAGCCGCCGCTGCGCTCTGATCAAGCCAGCTGCATGAGAAATGTTGGCTTGGTATGCGGCTCGGCCGAGCGAAAAAGATTGCGGGATCACCCCGTGGCGACCGTCTCCGCAACCACAGTGCGGCGGGGTTATCGTTCCGGCGGCGTCTCGTTCGCTTCCGGCAGCCATGGGTTGTCACTGGCGCACCGTCTGATGTGAGCCCAAATCCGAGATTGCGACGGAGCAGATAAAAGACCAAAGGGCAAGGTGGCCATGTGCCAAACCGGGTTTACGCTCGGGTCTGCCAACATCGCGGCTCCCCAACGCGCCTCCATTACAGTGCGCTCTGCAGCGTCACGCGCGCTCTTTTCTGGATCCAGATGATCGAGGCCACGCGTCTTCGATTCATGATGATATAACGTAATCTCGGGGGTCCAGAGGATCTTCAATCCCGAGGCACGCAGTTTCAATGCGTAGTCGATGTCGCTATACGACACTGCCAGATTGAGCTCGTCAAACCCGCGGTGCGCAAGAAACACATCGCGGCGCGTGGCGAGAAAAGCTCCCGTCACAGCTCCGACCGCGCGACTGACCTGCCAGCGACTGCCGGGGCCCGGCTCAAGACAGCTCTGATAAAGACCGTCATGGATGACTGCTCCCTTCCAGCCGAAAAGCACCCCCGCATGCTGGACAGTGTCGTCGTGATATAACAAGCGTGCGCCGACGGCGCCGATCTCGAGGCGCTCGAGAAGACCGCGCACGCGCTCGTCCCATTTCTCGGACAGCATGACCATGTCGTCATTGGCAAAGACCAACAACGGCGCATCTACTAGCTCGACGGCCCGATTGTTGAGCCGGGACCAATTAAACGGCTCATCCATTAGCAAAACTTGTGCTGGTGTTTTTGCCTCCAATTCTGCGAGGATGCTGTGGGTTTCGGTCAGGCGGCTGCCGTTGTCGACAACCACGATTCGTAGAGCATCCGGGATCGCAGCTCGCTCTCTCAAACTATTGACGAACTGGACGATATCCTGACCATTGTCGCGGGTCGGAATAATAAGTGCGATCGGTCTATCAGGATCCCGCGGGCGCCAAACGATCGCCAAACGCGGCAATGCCCCCTTTGGCGGACCGATGTGGATACGTTCTCCGAGAGAAGCGTGCGCCAGATGGGCTCGTAGGGCCTCTTCATGTGCCGCAATAACCGACCCCTGATCCACGGCGTTATCGCCATCGCGACAAACAAGCGGATAGGGGATGTGTCCGACACGGCCGTCCCGCGCGAGAGCCAGCAACAAGGAGCTCCGCGCGGCGGAGACCGAGGTCGACACGAGCCGCTCCGCTACCGAGGCATATGACGCGAGCTCGAGTGCCACCGTTTCGCCGCAAGTGTTCATTTCAAGAAGGGTATCGTAGTCGACGGCCTGGCGAAATTGGGGAAACGATCGCCGAAGACTGCCGCGTTCGTTAGCACCAGTTTCTTCGTCAGTAATGAATGCAGTAGCGGTGCTCTGCCCGGCGAGCGATGCAAACCATGCGATCGCGCTCGGGTGGAGTAGCGCTCTTTTCGCCAGTAGAATAATCCAGTCACCACCACTTGACAGCGCGATCCGGCGTTCCGCCTCCGCGGGGGTCTCCTGCGATATTCTTTCCCCCCACTGGATCCGGGCGTCGCTCGCGGCTGCCCTTTCGGCGATCCGCTTTCGAGCGGGATCGGAGCCGATTACCCACAATCTCCAGCTCTCGTAGGTTTGGGACCTGACTGCCGCGACTTGGGTGAGGAGGGTCTCAAGCGGCTCCGAATCGGCCATCAGGAGAACTGCGAAACTGCGCGAAGCCGCTACTCGAGGTGGGCTTGGCACGTCGAAGAATACTCGAAAGCTGTCATAACAGCTAACCGGAAAGGCCACTTGCGCCTGAACGTCTGGCAGCGCGACGGCCAACCGGTTGAGCATCG
>Ga0310909_10001028_pt1 | contig 15803 bp, 11 predicted proteins | sample GREbulkMGT000H_FD_203449 | JGI IMG/M metagenome (GOLD analysis project Ga0310909, IMG submission 203449) | Lab enrichment of tropical soil microbial communities from Luquillo Experimental Forest, Puerto Rico - GRE.bulkMG.T000H | ecosystem: Environmental > Terrestrial > Soil > Tropical forest >... | reverse complement strand
CCGTGGCCGCCGCCTCCACCACCGCCGCCACCGCCGCCGCCCTTGGCAAGCGCGACGTCGGCTCCGCCAAATGGCACGCCAAGCGCGAGCCCGAGTGTGCCGAGACTTGTGGCAAGGCTTAAGACGACAAGGTGTTTGCTGATCGATCTCATGACATTTCCCCTTGCAAGACGTCGTTGTTTTTGGCCTCCGGCCCGGCTCCAGTGCTTTGGGCCCTTGGCGCAGTGCCAACGCGATTTTGGCGCGCGCGTTCCGCTACCTCCGCGACTGTGATGCTGCGCTGCACCGTCGAAGAGATGGATCGTGGCGGCCACGATCGTTCGCTCGATTGAACTGACAGCTTTGCCGCTGGGTATGACGGAAATCGGATCAACTGCCATTCAAATGCTTTGGCGCACATCACGATCTTGTGCACGGACTGCGGCCGCCGGCACCGTGATCACACGATGCTCTCCAGGATCCGATCTCAGCGGATGACCGAGTTCGCTCCAAGTCGAACATGCCCGTCGCCCACAACGCGCGCAATGTCGCCAAGCCACTCGCACCGATGCCGCCTCCACGCTAAACCTTGTGCTGCGACGATCAAGCTATCCGGGTCGCACCAAGTCATCCCTCATCGGCTCGCGCGATTACCGCCATGTTTCGTAATTTCGCAGGGCGAAATTCGGGAGAGCGTCCCCAGTGGCCTAACGGCCTAACTGTTCTTCTGGTGCCGCTTTCGTAACCGCACCCCCGGCGCCTCCACCGTTTCTCGTCGATCACTCGGTCCATCCTCGCCTCATCCTTTGAAATCACTAGAGAAATTTGGGTTCGTTCTGCCGATATGCAATCATGGGTAGATTTTCCTTGGTGCTTGAACGTGTCAGTTTAGCTCGTCGGTTGGATCACTGCCGGATCGCGTCATCGTTAGCCGACACCATCGCGCCGGTGAGCTTGATGTTCAGGAATTCCCCGATCGCACGCCGCTGCCGCGACCATGCCCGACGTTCGTAACGCTCCAAGCGGATGAGATCTGGGATCGCTTTTTGTAATGCTTCGTGCTCGTCGCGCTGCTGTTGCTCGATCTGCTTCCTGGCGAGATCAAGCGCACGCTGTTCTTCTTCTGAATCCGGTTCCTCGAGAAGCACTTTTAGACCCAGCGGAACCAGGTCGTACGGACTGTGGTTCGGATCGCCTTGAAGTCGATCCCGATATTTCTCAAGGACGCCGTGGAGGCGGCGGGTGATTTCCTTTTCGGCGCGGCGAGCTTGCTTGGATCTCGCCTTTGCTAACTTGAGACTGTTGTCTCGTTTCGTCAGAGCGATCGCCGTCGGCTCCCGTAGTCGTTCGACCACAGCGGTCTGTTGCTCACGGATTGCACGCAAAACCATCTCGTTCTGAGCGATCACCCGGGCCTGAGCCAACAATGCCGGGTCGCTGTTGTCGCCGCATATGGCCTTGGCAAGGCGCGCGATTTCACCCGAGGGTATCGACTGACCGTGACTGATGACTGCTAGTCCGTGCTGTAGTGCGTTGCGGCTAGCTCGTATTTTGCCGGCCTTGGTGCGTGGGCCGCTACTCCTTCGGCCATTCTTGCGGTTGGCTGCTATTCTGCGTTCTGAGCACATGACTGTTCTAATCTCCAGAAATTGTGAGGCACCCTCCTTGGAAGGCGCTGGTGGCACCCTCCGCGGAGGTGCTTTCACTCGTTCAAGAAGTGGGAACGGCGCCCTCTTCGGGCACGGTTGATTTCGCGGTTTGGTCAGACGGAGCCAGTGGCGGCGCTGGTACTTGTGCGCAATCGGCGTCGACCTCTTTATATTCTGCGTCGATGATCTGATCGGCAACCTGACGCAGACGCTGGCCCAAGCCTTCGCGGTAATGCTCGAACAGTTCGACGGTCTTGTAGAACCTCGCCATTGCCGTGGTGCGCCACTTGTCCAACTGCTCTTGGAAAGCGCTACCCTGTTCCAGGGCGTGATTGTGTTCGAGTTCGGCTGGTCTGCGGTCCGCGATCTCGTCAATGTCGCTAACCACGGTCTCGATATTATCTTCGAGATGAACCAGCTTGGCGATGTCGTTGGGCTTTAGCGTCATTGCTTCCGCCTTTTCCCTTGCGCGGTGTTCCTTTCGAGCATCTTGAGATCGCTGTCGTTGCGTCTGAAACCCGAGGCTTTGCTGGTGCCAGCGCTCGATGCCTAAAGTCTGGTGGCGCATGTAGCGCTTGATCAGCCAGAGGTCATTGACCAGGTGCATGATTAGCGTCAGCTCGAGGATGTCCTCGGGCTGGAAGAGCTCCATATAGCGATCGAATAGAGCCTTGTATTGTACATGGCTTTCCGTTCTCAATACCGGCGGCGGTCCAAACATCGCCCTCATTGTTTTCAGACCCCGTTTGCTCAGTTTCGCTCTTGAAGTCGAAGTCATGGTTTTTCCCTCCTCCAGAAGGATTGTTGCTTTAGATTGATCGCGCTTCTTCCCGGTGAGCATGCCGTTGAGTCGACAAAGCGCACGGGAAGTACGGATCGAACACGAGTGTCGATTTGGTCCGTATCCGGCAAAGATTTTGCCGGACCGGACATGTGTAAGAACTCTAAGCCAAGGGTCTGATCCCAGTGGCGCACCCTGGTGTTTGGTGTGCCAAAGCGCATTCGTTGGTGTACCGATCGCGCTGGTGGCATTTCGGTCCCGGACGCCGCATGGTGTTTGCGTACGCCGGGTGCCGAAATAGCCGCCGTATAGATTGACCTCTTGCTCGGTGGCCCCTCGACCGAAACTTAAATGTGATTGAATTTTCTAGAAGCAACGCATCAACAAGGATCAAAGAGAATCGGCGACAACCCTTAGATTGGTAGATTTCCGACCAATCTTAGTGCGCTGGTTTTGTTGCGGTCTTTGCTCGCTTTAAATAATCTTCGTGGACGTTGGTCACGGTCGAAGTTACTTCTGAGACTTTAAATTGGTCGATTTCACAAAATAGCGCCCGAGCCAGTGCAATGAATTCTCCCTGACGATCGATCACCATGGCTGGATAGCCTTCGAGTCGTTTGGCATAGACGCAAGGTGCCGGTAACTTTCCGGTAACGACTGTCCACCAATCCACCAAGGCTTCTACCAAAATCCGCAGCCGCTTTTTGCGCTCGCCAGATTTGGTCGCCTTGGGCTTTGCGGTTTCAGCATCAATCGCTCGCGATAGCCTCAGCATGAGGGGAATCGCATCTAGTCTGAGTTGTCTACACAATAAATGGAATTCGTTGGACTCATCGGTCCCCTTGAAATCGTCTACCGGAGAACCGAACGCGGATTGGAGCCCTCGCTGCCGCGGTGGACCGACGTTGTTGAGATGCTCGAGGGCTTTTACGAATGATGATAATGCTTGTTGTGCAGATCGTATCTGACGGGCCGCCGCCCTTGCCGTTAGCCGTTTCTGAGCTGCCCCTCGGTAGAGTTGAATGAGAGCATTGCGTAACGCACTAACGTGCGTTTTGTTCGCGCGGCCACCATTTTTACAAAGGAGGCGGGCAAAGCCATCGACCGATAGACTCGGTGCCGAATTAAGTGTCGCAATGACAATGTTATCTTGCACATTCGGCCAGATCTGAAGCGACGTTTTCTTCTCACCGTCCAGTGTGGGATTCATTTTTCGTACTCGATTCACCAAAGGATAGATCCCATCAACCGAATCTCGTTAACGGCAAGTTACCCTCTCGACCGTTAATAATTCGGGATGGCTGTCCTATAGGCGCGAAGCGGGAGCCCTAGGGGATGTTGATCCTTATCGGTCTCCTTATTCTGCTGCTGATGTTGGTCGCGCAAGTATCGTCTCCCAAGTTCTAGCGATTTCGAGCCATCGACGCTGTCCTGCGAGGATTGGCAGTTGAGCTAATACCCGGTCGCGACCGCTAAGCGGTACAACGGCGGCGCTGCTTCTCGCGATCACCTATCTCTTCTTCTGGTGCCGCTTCCGCGGCCTCACCCCAGCACCGCCGCCGTTCTCGTCGATGAACTCGACGCCGGCGAACTCTAGCGCGCGGCGAATAGCCAAGTCATTGGCGGTGGTAAGGGAGGTAGCATTGTCCGTGGCCTCGGCCCGCCTGATCGTGTTCACGCCCAAGGACGAATGCTTGGCCAAGTCTTGCGCGCTCCATCTCAACAGCGCGCGTGCTGATCTGATTTGGGCACCGGTGAGTGGAGCCATAGCTTGACATATCAAATCATATGGGTTATCTTCACCCACATGGGTTAATAGAGCTTTCCAGGGTAAGTATAAACCAGGTGATGCAACATGAAATCAGACGTGTTGAAGACGCCCTTCGACCGCACTCGCAGGTACTTCATCGGCGGCTCAGACGCCCGGATCATCATGGGCAACGACGAGGCGGCCCTCATCCGGCTATGGCACGAAAAACGCGGAGAAATTGAACCGGAGGACCTCTCAGGCAATCTCGTCGTTCAGCTCGGGCTTGCGACCGAGGACCTCAATCGGCGCTGGTATGAGAGCAATACCGGTCAAGTCCTTACCGACGTCCAGAGGCGCATCCGACACCCGGCGTTGCGTTGGATGGCGGCAACGCTGGACGGCCGTGTCGAAGCCGCCGGGACGGTGTTCGAAGCCAAGTTCATGCTGCCCTGGTCGTTCTCGGAAGAGGCCGCGGCCGAGAAATACATGCCGCAGCTGCAACATAATATGTGGGTGGTAGCGGCCCGAAGTGCTGTTCTGTCTGTGATTACCGGCGGCGGCAAGTGGGTGGAAATCACCACTCACGCCGATCCGCTCTATCAGCACCTTATTGTTACGGCCGAGCGCAAGTTCTGGCGCTGTGTGGAGAGCGGCGAGCCCCCTCGCCTGTTTGGCGTCGAACCACCGAAGCCGCGGATCGAAGTGGTCCGCGTTGTCGATATGAGTGCCTCGAATTCCTGGGCAGAATTTGCTGGTTTATTCCGCGACACCCGGCAAGCCTTTATGGACCATGAGCGGTCGAAGGTGGAGCTGAAGGCTCTGATGCCGGAGGACGCCAAAGAGGCGATCGGCCACGGGATCCGCGCCAAGCGCTCCAAGTCAGGCGCTGTCAGTTTTGATCTGGTCGAAGCGGAGGGCAGCCGTGCAGCGCTCCGGTGAAACCATTGGCACGATCGCTGCGGCGCTGGCTAAAGCTCAAGCCCAACTCATCAATCCGGAAAAGTCGCTGATTGGCACAATCCGGTCCGATCAAGCCAGCGGAACAGAACGCTCATTTCGTTATGCTCCGCTTTCCAGCGGCCTCGATATCGTGCGCAAGACCTTAAGCCAACAGGAGATCGCGACTGTCCAGACCACGTCGATGGACGAGGCTTCTGGAATCGTTCGGCTCAGCACGGTTCTGGCGCATGCTTCCGGGGAATGGATTGCGTCGGACTGGCCAGTGTGCGCTATCAGCGACACTGCAGCCCCACATCGAATGGGTGCGGCGCTAACCTACGCTCGGCGCTATGCGCTGTTTACGCTGGTCGGGATTACTGGCGAGGATGATCTCGATGCGCCGGATCTACTGGCCCCTGCTCCAGTGACCAGCCCGCCCAAAGAGCCCAAGCACAATAGCAAAAGAGCCAGCAACGGCGGCAGTCACGCGCGACCCAAGCCTGCCCCAGTCAAGACCGAACTTTCGCTGGCCTTGTCGGCGAGCTTGCGAGACGAGTTGCTCCGCGAGATCGAGTCGCTCAACGGCAATGACGAGGCCGCATTGTGGGCGCGGCGGCGGGGCAGTGCCAAAAACAGTTTGAACGCCGCGGATGCTGAGCAGGTAGAGCAATCTTTCAAGGGGCGTCTAGCGACGATCGCAAATGAGCCCGCAAATGAGCCTGCAACAGCAGCTGTGCGAGGGCATCGTGGTGGTCACCGTAAAAAACGGCACCGAGCAGCTGCCGTCGAGAAAAGCGTCCTGGCTTTACCGACGCCCCGGCGGATTCGTGACCGTGAGCACCTCAAATCGGTTGCCAAGCAACCGTGTCTGGTTTGCGGTCGCCGCCCAGCCGATGCCCATCATCTCAGATTTGCCCAATCACCGGCACTCGGCCGCAAGGTGAGCGACGAGTTCACGGTCCCGCTCTGTCGCGGACACCATCGTGATGTTCATCGCTGCGGCGATGAAGCGGCGTGGTGGGACAAGACTGGTATCGATCCAACCGCCGCGGCTCGCAGCCTGTGGCTGAAGTCGCATCCATTGCCGATCGCGGTGGATGAGACGGGGTTCAAACTGCCAAACGAAGCCAATTTTGGAGTGAGCCCTCCATGACCTCGTACCGGCAGATCGAGGCCAACCGGCGCGATGCGCTCAAGAGCACGGGTCCCCGAACGGATGCCGGCAAGCAGATTGCGCGTTGCAATGCTGTGCGGCATGGGCTCACGGCCGCGACAGTCATTGGTGCACTCTGTGTTCAGGCCGCAACCAACCGGCCAGGTGCGCCCTTCGCAGAGTTCTCGAGCTTAAGAATGTGATCTATTGTTTGCGATTCACGGGCATTCGCGTGCGATTCATAGCGGCTATTCTACTCGCACAGCAAGCCTTCGATCTTCAGTGCTCTCGAAGAAACTTTTCTGCGTTGACTTAGGATTTGCATTTCCTGGCTGGCGAGCGTCACCCGCGTCTTGGCATCAAGCTGCCAGAATTCGCTAGTCGCGGCTAATCGCTCGCTCACATAATCTGAATCCGCATTAGCAATTTAATTGGAGCTGCGTAGTCGTCCCGGCCTTAATCTTTAGGCGCTTGCTTTTTTCCACCGGCTTCCGGGAAAATCCACATCGCGATGATCATAAAAGCTGATGTCCGGCGGATCGCGAAAAATCTCGCTCTCGCTATCGCCACGCGATCGTTGCGCGCCGCAAATTGAGCGACGGCCGGCAGAGATGCCTAGAGTCGTCACACGCGACTGTCACCCGAAAACCACAAGACCTTGCGAAAAATCGCCTTTTCCCCTCTTTACGAATGACCTGCGATTGATAATCACGCATCACTTCTGCATGGTGAACGAACTCGCTCGACAGTCGAAACTGTAGGAGAGACGGGCACTTGTGATGACCCGCCATGGGGAGGGGCGCAGGCGAGGCGTGTCGCATTGTCAGGGTTCATGCATTCGCTTGGATATTTGGGGCTCACGTCAACGGATTCCTGGCAGTGCTCGCGTTTGCCCATGCGAGCGCGCGGCGGGGTAATTGAGTCACGCACCCAAGTCTACACGCTTGCTTCACTAGCCATCGTTGGACTGATGCTCAGCAGCTGCATGATCGGGCCGAATTACTCGCCCGAGCCGGCTCCAGTCCCCACGCACTACAAAGAGCTCAAGGGCTGGAAGCGCGCCAGGCCGAGCGACGACGTCGCGCGCGGCGACTGGTGGAAGGTCTATAAAGACCGCGCGCTCGACGCACTGCTGCCGCAGATCGAAGTATCCAATCAGACGGTTGCCGCCGCGGCCGCTGCTTATGAGGAGGCGCGCGCCGTCATTCGGGAAGCTGAGGCCGCCCTGTTTCCAGTCGGGACGGCCGGATACAACGTGACCCGCACGCGCACCGGCACACGCGCCCTCGGCGGCAATACCAGCGCCGGCGCGGGGAGCGTCAGCACGCGCGGGAGAAGCGCCATCTATACGACGACCTATACCGTGCCGATCAGCGGCACCTGGGATCTGGACGTCTGGGGCCGAGTCCGTCGGCAGATCGAATCCAACACCTCGGGCGCGCAGGCGAGCGCCGCCGATCTCGACAATGCCAAGCTCGCGGCGCAGGCCCAGCTTGCCATCGCCTATTTCGATCTGCGTGCATCGGATTCCTTGATCACCCTGCTCAGCAGCACGATTACCGAATACAAGAAAACCTATGACATCGTGAACAACCAATTCAAAGCCGGTTACGCGGTGACCGCCGGCGACGTCGCCACCGCGGACGCGCAGATCGCCACTACCGAAGCCCAGCTCACCGTTGCCCGTCTGCAGCGCGCGCAGTTCGAGCATGCAATCGCCGTACTGATGGGTCGGCCGCCCGCCGAACTCGGCGTCGGTCCGCGCGATCTCCGCAATCAGATTCCGAAGATTCCCGTCACCCTTCCTTCAGAGCTTCTGGAGCGGCGTCCCGATATCGCCGCGGCGGAACGGACCATGCAGGAAGAGAACGCGCTGATCGGCGTCGCGGAAGCGGCCTGGTTCCCCGATATTTCGCTGTCCGCGATGATCCAATATATCGGGCCGATTCCACTTCCATTGAATATTTCTCGCTCCATAGCGTCGATTGCCGCGAACGCGACCGAGACCTTCTTCAATGGCGGGCTGACGGCGGCGCAGGTCGATGCCGCGCGCGCCATCTATTGGCAAAGTGTCGCCAATTACCGGCAAACCGTTCTCACCGCTTTTCAGCAGGTCGAGGACGAGCTCGCCGCCATCCGCTATTTGTCGCAGCAGGTCGAACAGGAACAGCGCGCGGTTCGGGATCAGCGCACTGCCGTCGACGTTTTCCTAAATCAATTCCGTGCCGGCACCGTGGCATTCACCACGGTTGTGGTCGCAGAAATTCAGTTGCTGGCCGACCAGGAAGCCGAGTTGACCGCACGACAGAACCTGTTTCTCGCCAGCGTTAACCTGATTTTGGCGCTCGGCGGCGGTTGGGACACTATGTTGCTCCCGACCGCCAGCCAATTGCAGTGGGACTTTTCATTGTTGCCGCAGCTTGAATCGCAACCGTCGCCGGTCGAGATCATTCCCAGCGATATCCTGGTGCCGCCGCCGCTCGCGCCGCCGCCGGCAGCGCAATAGGACCCGTATTGGCCCTACGCGGAAGGCTGCGGCGCCGGCATCTCATGCCGCGCCCCGCGGCGTCTCCATCGCTCCTCAATGCGCTGCATCACGACATAGAATGAGGGAACGAACACGACGACGAGGCAGGTCGAGGCGATCATGCCGCTGAACACCGCAAGCCCGATGGAGCGGCGCGCGCCGGCGCCTGCGCCGGTCGCAATGACGAGCGGGAAGACACCCAGAATGAAGGCGAAGGAGGTCATGAGAATGGGCCGAAAGCGCAGCCGCGCTCCCTCGACCGCCGCAGTAACAATCTCCATCCCCTCGGCCCGCCGCTGGCGCGCATATTCCACGATCAAAATCGCGTTCTTGCTGCCGAGCGCGATCAGGAGGATGAGGCCGATCTGCGTATAGAGATTGCTGGCAGCGCCGAGAATAGTCAGCGCACTGACCGTCCCGAGGAGCGCGAGCGGCACGCCCAAAATCACGGACAGCGGCAGGATCCAGCTCTCGTATTGACCCGCCAGCACGAAATAGACGAGCAGCAGCGCGAGGCCGAAGACGAAATAGATTTGCGAGCCGACCGCTTTTTCCTGATAGGACATCGCGGTCCATTCGTAGCCCGTTCCGGTCGGCAGCCCCTGCTCGCCAATCTGGTCCATGATGTCGAGCGCCTCTCCAGAACTAAAACCTGAGGCCGCGTTGCCGACCACCGTCGCTGACGGATAGAGGTTATAGAGGCTGATCAGCAGCGGACCTTGAACTTCCTTGACATCGACTACCGTTCCAATCGGCGTCATGGTTCCATTGCCGGCCCTGACCTTAAGATTGCGGATGTCGTTCGCGCTTGCCCGGTAGTCCGGCAGCGCCTGGGTGTAAACCTGGAAAACGTGACCGAATTTGTTGAACTGTGCTGCGTAGTCCGAACCAACGTAAGTCGCTAACGCGGAAAAGACATTCCCGGTCGTGATGCCGAGCGTCTCGGCCTTGATGCGGTCGACAGTGACTCTGAACTGGGGGGCACCGGCCCGGAAGCTGGTGCTCAGCCTCTGCAGAGCCGATTGCGCATTGCCGTCCCTGATTACGGCGTCCGTCAGACTCTGCAGCAACGCATAGTCGAAATCGCCGTTCTTGATCTCGACCTGCATGGTGAAGCCGCCGACATTGCCGATGCCCTGGATCGGGGGCGGGGCAAGCGCGAACACCATGGCCTGCGTCACGGCTTGCAAGGAGCGATTCAGATTCTGGGTGATCGAGGGCAGATCCTGTCCCTTCTGCTTGAGGCGGTCGTTCCAGTCATTGAGGACCACGAAAGCGACGCCCGCATTGGCGAGGCTTGCGAAATTGTCCAGTACGGAAATGCCGCTGATGGCGACGACATGATCGACGCCAGGCACTTTCTTGGCGATCCCGGAGATCTGTTGCATGACCGCGTCGGTACGCTCTTTTGCGGCGCCGTCGGGCAATTGTGCGCTGACGATCAAATAGCCTTGGTCCTCGTCCGGCAGAAACGCGGTCGGCACGCGCGCCAGGCCCAAGACCGCAACGAGGACCAGAAGAAGAGCAAGGAGCACCATGACGCCGCTGCGGCGCGTCATCGCACCGACGAGTCCCACATAGGCCCGCTCGGTGGCGCCAAAGGCGGCGTTGAAGCCGCGATACAATAGGTTGCGCCGCTCAAGCGGGATCGGCGCCCGCAACCACAGCGCGCTTTGGGTTGGCTTCAAAGTTACAGCGTTGATCGCGCTGATAAAGGCCGTGGCGGCGATGACGAGCGCGAACTGGCGATAGAGCTGTCCGGTCAGCCCGGGTATGAAGGCCGCTGGAATAAACACCGACATGAGCACCAGCGTGATACCGATGACCGGACCCATCAGGTCGTCCATCGCCCTGCCCGCCGCCTCACGGCCAGGGATACCTTCTTCGACATAGCGCGAGACGCCCTCGACAATGACGATCGCATCGTCAACGACGATGCCGATCGCCAGCACAATGGCGAATAGCGTCGCGAGATTAACTGCAAAACCAAGCGCCGCCATCGCGGCGAAGGCGCCGATGATCGTCACCGGAACCGTCGTCGCCGGTACCAGCATTGCCCGCCAATCCTGCAGGAAGACGAGAATGACGATCAGCACCAGAATCCCGGCTTCGATCAGGGTCAGATAGACTTCCCTGATCGCGGCTCGCACGAATTTCGTGGTGTCGTACGGGATGAGATAGTCAACGCCCTGCGGGAAGCTCTTGGCGAGCTCGTCCATCTTCGCCTTGACTTCGTCGGCAACCGCAATGGCGTTGGCGTCAGGCAGCAGCGAGATGCCGATTCCGGCCGCCGGCCGGCCGTCGAGATTGAAAGATTCGCTATAGGTTTGTGCTCCGAGCTCGACGCGGCCGATATCGCGAATTCTGGTGATTTGGCCGCCACCTGTGGCGGTAGCCTTGACAATGATGTTCTCGAATTCCGTGGGATCATCGAGGCGGCCCTTGAGATCAAGCGTATATTGGAATTGCTGGCCCTTCGGCGCGGGCGGCGAGCCGACCTGGCCGGCGGTGACTTGCTGGCTCTGCAGCTGGATGGCGGCGATGACGTCCTGCGGCGTCAGGCCCCGCGCCTGAAGCAGGTCTGGGTTCATCCAAATGCGCATCGCGTATTGACCGGCGCCGAAAATCGTCACAGAGCCGACGCCCTTGAGGCGAGCGAGTTCGTTCTGCACGTTGATGACGGCGTAGTTGGAAAGAAACAGATTGTCGAAGCGGCCGTTAGGCGAATCCAAGACGATGAATTCGAGAAATGAACTTGCCCTTTTTGCCACCGTCACGCCCTGGCTTTGCACCGCCGGTGGCAATGACGCAACGGCGGCAGAGACCTGATTTTGGACCAGGATCTGCGCTTTATCGGGGTCGGTGCCGATCGCGAAAGTTACGGTCAGGGTATAGGTGCCGTCGCTGGCACTTGTCGACTGCATGTAGAGCATGTCCTCAACGCCGTTGACCTGCTGCTCGATCGGCAGGGCGACGGTGTCGACCAGGGTCTGGGCGCTCGCGCCCGCGTACCGGGTGGAGACCTGGATGGTTGGCGGGACCACATTGGGATATTCGGCGGTCGGCAATTGCAGGAGCGCGACCAGGCCGATGAGAACGAAAACCAACGCCAGCACGTTGGCGAGCACGGGTCGATCGATGAAAAAGCGCGAGATCATGCCGATCCCTCGGAGCCTCATTTCGGTGTCGGGTCGGGAGCGCTCGTTTTCGGTGTCGGGTCGGCAGCGCTCGTCTTGGCGTCGCTTGATTGATCCGCCGCGGCCGACTTCAACTCGGTTCGTTGCGGTTCGACCTTGGCGCCAGGAAAGGCCCGCTGAACCCCTCCGGTCACCACCCAGTCACCTGGATCAAGACCCGACTCGATGATCCGGAGCTGACCCTGGGTTTGTCCGGTCTTGACGATCTTGCGCTGGACGACATTGTCCGCGCCGACCACCAGAACGTAGCTCCCCTCTTGGCTGGTCCCGATCGCCTGGTCTTGCGTCAGCAGCGCCTTGTCCTGATGCCCGACCGGTCCCCGGACGCGCACGAATAGCCCGGGTAGCAGCGCGTTATCCTTGTTCTCGAATATCGCGCGCACCGCCAGCGTGCCAGTCGAGGGATCGACTTGCGGCGAGACGTAGTCGAGATGGCCCTTGTGAGGATAGCCTTCCTCATCCTGCAGACCGATCTCTATCGGAATGGTCGCAAGATACTTCAGATCAGTCGAACTGGTCGGGAGTCCGGCCTTGGCATTGTTTCTGCGGACCGCCAAATATTGCGGCTCGCTCAGCGTGAAATAGACATAGATCGGGTCGATCTGGACAATGGTTGCGAGCGTCGTGGCAATCCCTGACGCGCCGACGAGATTGCCGATATCGACTTGATGATTGGTGACGATGCCGTCGAAGGGAGCGAGGACTCTGGTGTAGCCGAGATTGATAGTGGCGGTATCGACGTTGGCCTGATCAACCCCAACCGTGGCTTTGTCCTGCTGAACGACGAATTCCTGGTCTTGCGCTTGTTGCAATGCAATTGATTGCTGCTTTGCCAAGGTTTGGTAACGGGTCAGATCGACCTGCGCCTCTCCGAGCACCGCTTGGTCTTTCGCCAATTGCGCTTTGGTTTGATCGAGCGTCGCTTGATAGATGTCGCGCTCGATGCCGAAAAGCTGCGCTCCCTTCTTGACCGCGGCGCCATCTTGATAATCGATCGATTCCAGATAGCCCTGGACGCGCGCGACCAGATTCGTGGTTCTGAACGGCGCAGTGTTGCCCGTCAGGTAGAGAAATAATGTTACCGGCTGCTGTAGCGGTTGGGCGACGACGACCTTCGGAGGCGGCGGAGCGACGAAGGTGTTTCTCGCGCCGCAGCCCGCGAGAGCAAGCGCGGCCACCGCCGGCAGCGCAGCCAAACCAGCGAGTCGGCTTTTACCTGACGAGCGAGATAGCGGTTGCATGAGTTTTGTCACAGCCAAAAGCCGTCTTCGGTCTTTCCAAAAAATCTGCACGCCCTCGGGAAGGGATCACGTTTCGGGCTTCCCGTCCGTCGTTGCTGCGCGAGCAGGGGGCAACGACCTAACTTGGTCCGCATTGATATCCGATAACTCGCAGAGCGGCATCTATCGTATCGCTCGATAATTTTAGTGTGCGCGGGCGGCCTATCGGTCCGTATCCCGCCCACGAATTTCTCGGCTATCGCGTACGGGGTTCGAAGACTCGCCGCTTGCGGACGCCAGAGCGGCGCACAGAAGGCGTCATTTGCCCTTCAGCCTCTCTCAACAGGGCACCGAGGCATTCACTGCGTCGCAGCAAACCTCATGGCTGCATGAACGCAGCATTAATGCATTGATTTTACGTAAGAATCTATCGACGGCACAGCGCGGCGCTCGCCTTTGAGGGCCTTTGAGGAATGACGCGCCCGACATCAGGCCGGCGCATTAGCGAATATTCATTAGGCGGCCATTCTGGAGGCACTTTATAAATCCAAATCAGTTGGGACCGTAGGGAACCAAGGGGACAAAGGCGGCCAAGGCGTATGGACGAGCGGACGCGCAGAACGGATGAAGAATTGGCGCCGGGCGCTCGCCGCCTGATTCCAGAACCTTTGGTGCAGCCTTGGGTCAAGGCACCGCCGCGATCGCGATGGCGGATCGGCATCGGCGTGATTGTGCTCGTCCTGCTCGCCTTGGGCGTCTACGAAACCGCGCGGTGGGTGCGAACCGCGCCCTCCCCCGGCGGCCGTTTCCCGCAAGGCGCGTTGCAAACCGTCGGAGCTTCAACGGCTGTGCTCGGCGATGTCCGCGTCATTCTCAATGAGCTCGGCACGGTGACGCCGCTCGCCACCGTGACCGTGCAGACCCAGATCAATGGCCAGTTGACCGAGGTCGCTTTCACCGAAGGACAGTTGGTGAAGAAGGGCGATTTTCTCGCCCAGATCGATCCGCGGCCTTACGAATATTTGAAGGAGCAATACGAAGGCCAGCTGGCGCACGATCAGGGCTTGTTGGCGCAGGCGCAAATGGATCAGAAGCGCTACCAGATGCTGGCCCAGCAGAATTCGATCGCCCGGCAGCAATCCGAGGATCAGGTCTTCATCGTCCAGCAATATGCCGGCTCGGTGAAACAGGACCAGGGTCTGGTCGATGCGCAGGCGCTCAACATCGCCTATTGCCATATCGTTTCACCGATCACCGGTCGCGTCGGCCTGCGTCTAGTCGATCCCGGCAATTACGTGCAGACCACCAATACCACCGGTCTTGCCGTCATCACGCAGCTCCAGCCCATTTCCGTAATATTCACGCTGCCGGAAGACGATCTGCCGGAAATCATGCCGCAGTTCACTGCCGGCACGCCACTGATCGTCACCGCCTATGACCGCGCCAATCTTCGCCAGCTCGCGGTCGGCAAAGTGTTGGCGATCGACAGTCAAATCGACACCACCACCGGCACCGTGAAAGTGCGCGCGCAGTTCGACAACGAGAACAACACCTTGTTCCCGAACCAGTTCGTCAACGTCCGGCTTCTGGTGAAGACGCTGCAAAACGCGGTCACCGTGCCGACCGCGGCGATACAGCGCGGCGCGCCCGGCGCCTACGTTTACGTCATCAATGCCGACAATACGGTTTCGGTGCGGCAAGTCAGCACCGGACCAGTCGATGGCAATATCACCGCGATCAATTCCGGACTGTCGGCAGGCGAGCGCGTGGTCATCGATGGCACTGATCGTCTGCGCGACGGATTGAAGGTGACCGTTGCCGGCGAGAACGGCCCCGCGGCTGGGCCAGCCGCTGCGAGCGGCGCAGCGTCCGGCAAGGATCAGTCTTCCGGTCAGCATTCCGGCCGTTCGCATCAGCCGCCGCCCGCCGGCAGATAACGCCGAGCGAGCGCGATGTGCGGCGGTGAAACGGTGCGATGAACGTCTCCGAACCATTCATTCTGCGTCCGGTCGGCACCTCGCTGTTGATGGCGGCGATCATGTTGTCCGGCATGGTCGCCTATGCGTTCCTGCCGCTCTCGACGCTGCCGCAGGTCGATTACCCGACGATCCAGGTGCAGACGCTTTATCCGGGCGCCAGCCCCGAAGTGATGACGTCTTCGGTGACGGCGCCGCTGGAGCGGCAGTTCGGCCAGATGCCGGGCCTCAATCAAATGACTTCGGCAAGCTCGGCCGGCGCCTCGGTCATCACGCTGCAATTTACTCTCGATCTTTCGCTCGACGTCGCCGAGCAGGAAGTGCAGGCGGCTATCAATGCCGCCGGCAACCTGTTGCCGTCCGACCTTCCGGCGCCGCCGATCTATTCCAAGGTCAATCCAGCCGACGCGCCGATCCTCACGCTTGCGGTCACGTCAAAGACGATGGCGCTGACCGATCTGGAAGATCTCAGCGAGACCAGGCTCGCGCAAAAGATCTCCCAGCTTTCCGGCGTCGGGCTTGTCACCGTCAGCGGCGGCCAGCGTCCGGCGGTCCGCATTCAAGTCAATCCGCAGTCGCTCGCCGCCTATGGGCTCAATATCGATGACATCCGCACCACGCTCGGCAATCTC
>Ga0310909_10001026_pt1 | contig 15812 bp, 16 predicted proteins | sample GREbulkMGT000H_FD_203449 | JGI IMG/M metagenome (GOLD analysis project Ga0310909, IMG submission 203449) | Lab enrichment of tropical soil microbial communities from Luquillo Experimental Forest, Puerto Rico - GRE.bulkMG.T000H | ecosystem: Environmental > Terrestrial > Soil > Tropical forest >... | reverse complement strand
ATCGATGGCCACGCCGGCCATGCCGACATCGCCGGCGACGCGCGGATGATCGCTGTCGTAACCGCGATGCGTGGCAAGATCGAAGGCGATCGAAAGACCTTTCTGGCCGGCGGCTAGATTGCGCCGGTAGAAGGCGTTGGAATCCTCCGCGGTCGAGAACCCGGCATATTGCCGGATCGTCCACGGCTGGGTGACGTACATGGTCGGGTAGGGGCCGCGCAGATAAGGTGCAATGCCGGGGAAGCCGTCGAGACCGACTAGCCCTTCAATGTCGGCGGCTTCGTAGTTTGCATTGACCGCAATGCCCTCCGGCGTGAGCCAAGGCGCGCTCTCGGCGGGCGCCGGGCCGGGACTTTCGGCGAAGGCGATCTTGGTGAAGTCCGGGATTCGGCTCATCTGCAGCGTCAAGGTCTCAGCAGTCCGTTTGTTGAAGAATATCGTAAGCCGCGTTCAGTGTCGCCAGGGCGTCGCAACCTTCGATAATGAACGATTGGACGTCCGCCTGTCGCAGCGCATTTTGTTGAGCAGGGGCATGTCCAGCCCAAAAAACATAGCGAGCCCCGCTTCTTTTGAGCGTCGCGGCTGCCGCGGCCAATTCCGCTTCGGAAGTCTTAGTGGACGCGCACAGGCAAGCGATTGGCGCTCGCGCGGCTTGGTAATCGCGCGGCGTTCCGCTAAGCGCCTGAATGCCGCCGGCTTCGAAAAAGTTCTTGGCGAAATTTGCGCGCGCGGTGAATTCCGCAGGTGCGCCCAGAGTCGCGAGGAAAATCCTCGGCCGCGCGCCGGTCGCCGCAAGAAACTGATCGGAGCGATCGCGCAAGGCTTCGAACGGTTCGGCGAGCCGCAGCCGCGGCAAGGGCGCCGCCGTTACCGTTGCGGCTTCATCGCCCGCCGCCACGCGCGGCTTGACGTCGAGTATGGCGGGCGGCGTTTCGTCGATATCGGGAAAGGCGTTGGTGCCGGTCAAAATATCTTTGCCATGCGCGACCGCTTGTTGGCGCGCCCCGCGCACCGCGGCGACGTTTCGCTGCACTAGGCCGCTTTCAAGCGCCCGCCGCGCGCCGCCCTCACTTTCGATCGCTTGAAATTGCGACCAAGCGGCGAGGCAAAGCTGTTCGGTGAGGGTTTCAATGGCGCCGGATCCCGCGGCAGGATCGCCAACGCGCGCCAGATTGGATTCCTCCAACAGGATGAGCTGCATGTTACGCGTGATACGGCGCGCAAAGGCATCCGGCAGACCGAGCGCTGCGCTGTGCGGCAACGCCGTGATCGCATCGGCGCCGCCTAACCCCGCGGCAGCGACCGCGATCGTGTTCCGCAATATGTTGACGTAAGCGTCGCGGCGCGTGAGCATCCGCCACGCGGTTTCGGCCGTCACGATCGCCGGCTTTGGCGAGAGACCCGATGCGGTGCCGATGCGGGCCCACAGTTTCCGCACTGCCCGAAATTTTGCCGTCGTCAGAAACTGGTCGGCGTCCGCGGTCAGGCGGAAGTAAATCGCCCCAAAGGCGGTTTCGAGCGGCATTCCGCTTCGTTCGAGCGCGCACAAATACGCAACCGCGCTTGCAAGCGCGAAGGCGAGCTCCTGCGCCTCCGATCCACCGGCATTATGAACGACGCGTCCATCCGCCACCGCAAATGGCCCGCGAAAGCCGTCATTTGCCAATTCGGCGAGTATCGCGGCAAAAGCGGGCGCCAGTTCTTCCCAGCTTTGTGGGCTGCGCCCGGTCGCGGCGAAGCCGCCGATCGGATTGAGGCTGAATCGCAGATCGACCGCGCCGGCTTCGATGCCACGCGTTTTGACCAACGCGGCGACTTCGCGCGCCATGCCGCGGGTTGCCGGACTTAAATTGAGGTCCAAAACGATGCGCCGAAGATCGATGCCGTCGAGCACGCGCGCGAGCGCGGTCGCACTTGCACCAAGCCCAAAGCCGTTGGCGCTGACTGAGCTTTCGAAAACCAGCACCAGGCCGGTAGAGCCGTTCTCGACATCCTCGCGCGCCTGCGCGTTCGCGGCCGCCGGATCGGGATGATCGACCCGCTGCATGATCGACCAGGGCGTGCCGCCCGGCCGCCCGGCAATGCTCCTTGATACCGGTGCGCGCCGATAAAGCGGCTCGATGGTCAGTCCATCATGGGTGTGGCTTTTGAGGCGTTCGAACGGCGCGCCTTTGAGCGCGGCATCGACGAGCTTGCGCCAATCCGCCTCCGTCGCGGTGGGAAAATCGCTGGCCGATCGGGGAGCCTTGGGGTTCGCCATAACCGGAAAATGCCACGCGTTGGCGTAGCGGCCAACCGGTCGGAGAACCCTTCAGCGCGGCGCCTTTGCCTCCCTCGGTGGCAGCTTCTCGATGCCCCCGACGTCCGCGCCGGCGAGCGCATCGCCAACGCGTCGTCCGGCGATGACGCGATCGGATGCAATTTCCGCAAGCGGCAGGAGAACAAAACCGCGTTCGAACAGCCGTGGGTGCGGCAGCGTCAAATCCGGCTCGCATAGAACGATGTCGTCATAGGCGAGAATGTCGATATCGATCGAACGCGGCCCCCAGCGCCGTTCGTTCGCCCGGTCGCGGCCGAGCGCGCGTTCGACCGCAAGCGCGCGCGTGAGCAGCGCATGCGGATCGAGCGAAGTGACAACAATGATCGCGGCATTGATGAAGGGCGGCTGGTCGGCAACGCCCCACGGTGGGGTGCGATAATCCGAAGAGCGCGCGATGAGCCGCACCGCGCCCTCGGCGCCCAGCATGGCGATGGCGCGATCGAACGTTCCACGCACGTCGCCGATATTGCCGCCGAGCGCGAGCAAGGCCTCCGTGGGCGAGTGAGCCGGTTTACTCATCTTGTATTCCGCGCGTGCCGCCAAAGGCGATCATTACCGCGGAAAGCGTCAAGTCGCCTCACCCAAGGATTAGCGCCACCCGTGTCTCATTTGGCCTTTGCCGGCGTCGCGGTTGCCGGACCCTCGCCGACGATCAGCAATACGGCATCCTCGGCCTTGGCGCCGTCAAAATGCACCTGCTGGCCGAAATGGGTCACGAAGGTACCCGCCGGACTCGGTACCGCTGCCGACCCACCAGGTTCCGCTCAGCACGGTGATAAAGCGATCGTGCGGGTGAAAATGAGGGCGGCTAAAATGGTTGCCCGCGTTCCATTTGGTCATAACGATATAAAGACCTTCCTTCGCCGGATCGCCGGTGAGGATCGCATTCTGTGCGCCTGCCGGATTTACCGGCCCCCACGGGATTTGATCGGGGAGCTTGAAAGTGGCCGCACCGGGATCGAGCGCTCTGGCGTGCGCAAGGCCGCTCGACAAAATCAATGGAATTGCCGGCAACAAGAGCGACTGGCGTCGCGTGTACGGCGTCATGGCGTCCTCCTCTATTCGGTCATGATTTGCGGTGGCGGGCGCGTTCGATCGTTACGCCGACATCCTCGAACGTTGCCGCGATCGGCGCATGCGGTTTATGCACCGTGACCCGGACACCGCGCACCTGCGGGCAGCGCGCGAGGACGGCATCGGCGACCGCGCCCGCGGCGGCCTCCACCAGCCGGTAACGGCGCCCGCAGAATGCCTCGGCTACGATCTTGATCACCACATCGTAAGAGACGGTATCCTTGAGCTTATCGCTGCGCGAGGCGTTAGCGAGATCGAGTTAGAGTTGCAGATCGACGTGAAAGGTTTGGCCGACCTTGGCTTCGTGCTGCATCACGCCGTGATAGGCGTGCAGCGCCAGGCCCTTGAGGAAGATTGCGTCGCTCATCGCTTCCGCCTGATTGCGGCGGCGACAGCGAGCGCCTGGACGGTCGGGGCGACATCATGCGCGCGGATGATCGCCGCGCCTTTCTCAGCGGCGATCAGGTGAGCGGCGAGCGATCCGCCGAGCCGCTCAGTGGGTTCGGAACGCACGATCGAATCGATGAAGCGCTTGCGCGAGGCGCCGACCAAAAGCGGCAAATTGAAGCCGCGCCAAGCGTCAAGCCGGGCGATGCAGGCGAGGCTCTGCTCGGGCGTCTTGCCGAAGCCGATCCCCGGGTCAAGCACGATCTGATCGCGGCCGATGCCTGCCTGCCGCGCGATCTCGAGCGAGCGCGAGAAGAATTCCGTCACTTCGGCGATGATGTCGATCGCTGGATCGGCCTTGTCGCGATTGTGCATGATGATGACCGGCGCGCCATGATCGGCAACGACGCGGGCCATGTCGAGGTCGTGCTGCAATCCCCAAACGTCATTGACGATGGCTGCGCCGGCGTCGAGCGCCCAGGCCGCAATCGGCGCTTTCATCGTATCGATCGAAACCGGCGGCCCCATTCTAACGATTGCCGGCAGAACTGCCGCGAGGCGGCTGCGCTCCTCGTCGAGCGAAACGGGTAGGGCGCCGCCATAGGGCCGCGTCGATTGCGCGCCGACGTCGATGATGTCGGCGCCTTCGGCGACAAGCCGCTGCGCCTGGGCAATTGCGGCCGCGGGCTCAAGGAAGCGGCCGCCATCGGAAAATGAGTCTGGTGTGACGTTAAGCACGCCCATCACCAGCGGCCGCCCCTTTGCAAAAAGCTCCGCCAGCACGCTTCCGGCCGCCGCTGCGCTGGCGCTGGAGGCAGGGCCACGAGTCACGTTCGTGGCCGCGGTCTTCGCTGCCATCTTGGCCGCCATTTTGGCCGCCATCTTGGCCGCCATTGGTAGCGTATCCTTAAGGTTGTGCGCCGGCGCTAACGCCGCTTACCGGGGCTGGCTTTGCGCGGACGCTCCCGTGAAGTCAAGCGGGAGCGATTGCCAGCTGTTTCCACGAATAAGTGCGCGCGCGCAAAGATTGCCTTCGCAAAAAGGCGCGGGGCACGCACTGCAACGATCAGTAACGGATCAGAGGGGGCAGCTTTTTGGCGTCCTCGATCCAGCGCATCAGGGTGTTCACCGAAGGCAAAAGGCGGACCAGTTTGCGCTTGGTGTTGACGTCCGCCATCACCTCCGCCAATTTTTGCGGGTTGCGGTAGCGAAGTTCGTTGACCGTGCGCACGCCAGCAGCGCGAAGCAGCTCGGCATATTCCCAGCCGACGCCTTTGACCCGCATGCGGTCGGCGGCGGTCACCCAATCCAGAACGCTCTTCTCCGCTGCCCCAGTCTTGAGTGCGATCTTTAGTCTTTGTTTCGGTGTCTTCGCCACGCGCAGCAAAGTGACCGTCGTGCGAATGCCATCAGATTTCAAAATGGCGGCAGCATCGGTGCCGATCCCCTGAATTTCAGAAATGGGATACGCCATCCATTCCCCCTCAGCGCAATTTGGTCGCAAAAATCACGTTGGTACTCAAACAAATTGGGCAAGCCCGGGAATTGCAGCGACGATTTCGCCGACTGCATCCTCGCCTGCCTTCTCACGCGTATACGCAATCACCGCACGGGTCACGCTCTGCACCTGCCCCATGCTCAAACCTGCCGACATCATGCGCATGCCTGCGCCCATGACCCCACCCATCGCTCCGGCCATCAGGCCGCCGCTGTCGTTTTCGGGCGCAGCCTGTTGCATGACCGCTTCGGCTCCAGGAAGTTTGGCCAAAAGCGGCTGCACTTTATCCGCCGGCCCTTCCTTCACCAGAAATTGAAGGATGATGCCGACGGCTTTTTCCGCGGTCGCACGATCTATGCCGACATCAGCAACCAGACGTGCGATCAGATCGTCCATTACTCCCCCGTCAGCCCCGAAAGGTCGCCGGCCCGGGATATATTGCCGGGTCACAGGCGGGCGTGACAAGCAGGCGCGGTTCGAACCTGGGTGAGCGTTGCAAAGTTGCAACGCGTCTAACGGGAGCGGGTGACAATGACTGAGAGGGCGGATTATAAAAAATTCAGGCGTACGATGACGTTGTGGCGTACCGTAATCAGCGCGTGAAGCGCGATCAATTATGACAGTAATGACATGAGCGCAAGTAAGGTTCCGCCCGCGGTGTTAGATCAGGTCTTGACTCACGTCGACCGCGATCTCAACGCAAGCCTCGATCGGTTGTTTGCCCTGTTGCGAATTCAATCGATCTCGACCGATCCGGCTTATGCCGCGCAGTGCCGCGAGGCCGCCGAGCATGTTGCGGCCGATCTCGGCAGTCTCGGCTTCGATACGACGCTGCGGCCGACCGCAGGTCATCCGGTGGTGATCGGCAAAAGCGGTAATGGCGCCAATCCTGGGCCGCGGGTCTTGTTTTACGGCCATTATGACGTGCAGCCGGTCGATCCATTGGATTTGTGGCAGACGCCACCATTCGAGCCACGTATCGCGACGCTCGAAGAAGGGCGGAAAATCATCGTCGCGCGCGGCGCCTGCGACGACAAAGGTCAGGCGATGACCTTTATCGAAGCGTGCCGCGCATTCAAGGCGGTAACGGGCAAACTTCCCCTCGACATCACCATCATGATCGAGGGCGAAGAAGAGTGCGGCTCGAAGCACCTGTTCGAGTTCGTGCGTGACAACGCCCCGGAGCTTCGACGCGACCTCGCGCTCGTCTGCGATACCGGCATGTGGGACGCCGAAACGCCATCGATCACGACCTCGCTGCGCGGCCTCGTCTACGAGGAGGTGCGGTTAACCTGCGCGGATCGCGATCTGCATTCAGGCCTGTTCGGGGGCGCCGCGCGCAACCCTATACATGTGCTGGCCGATATTCTTTCCGCATTGCACCGCCCCGACGGTTCCGTCGCGATCCCGGGATTTTACGACGGCGTCCAGGAACTGCCGGATGATATCAAAGCCGATCTGGCCGGGCTCCAACTGACGTCGGAAAAATTTCTAGCGCCGATCGGCCTGAAGATTCCGGCCGGCGAAAAGGACCGCCTGCTGATCGAGCAGATTTCGACGCGGCCGACCGCCGAAGTGAATGGCATTATCGCCGGCTATACCGGGGAGGGGGCGAAGACCGTCATTCCCGGAAAAGCGATGGCCAAGGTGTCGTTCCGGCTCGTGGGCGCCCAGGACCCGGAAAAAATCCGCATGGCGTTCCGCGAATTCGTGCGCGCACGGGTGCCGGCCGACTGCACGGTGGAATTCGGTAATTTCACCAGCGCGCCGGCTTTCGATGTGCCGTTCGATAATCCCGCGCTCGGCAAGGCGCGCGACGCGCTGGCGCAGGAATGGGGCAAGAAGGCAGTCACCGTCGGCGCCGGCGGCTCGATTCCGATCGTCAGCGATTTCAAGTCCGTACTGGGGATGGACACGCTTATGGTCGGCTTTGCCTTGGACGACGATCGCGTACATTCGCCGAACGAAAAGTACGACCTTAAAAGCTTCCACAAAGGCATTCGCAGCTGGGTCCGTATTCTCGCCGCCTTGGCGCCATAAGCGCCGATGAATGAACAGCGGGCGGCCGCTACGCGCTATTCGGTCGCGGTGGCAATCAGGCGCGGCGTGACGAAACGCTCCAACCGCGCCGCATGCGGGTGCACCAGCGCCCAATCATCGATCGGCAGATCCATCACCACCAGCCCCGATGTCGGCAATTTCTCGCGCAGCTGTTCGCGCGCTTCGATATTGCCAGCGGCGATCAATTGCAGCGCAAATTCGTGCAGACTTGGATTGTGACCGACAACGAGAAGCCTTCGCGCTTTGCGCGGCTCGGCGATGACTTGGAGAAGATTTCGCGGGCTTGAGTTGTAGATACGGTCATCGATTTGCATTCGCGGCGTCTTTGCAAACCCGGTGGCGAGCAGCATCCAAGTTTCCTGCGCGCGCGCTGCGGGCGAGACGAGCGCTAAGTCGGGGACGAGCCCGTGATGCGCCATGTAAGCGCCAAGGACCGGCGCATCCTCGCGCCCGCGTTTCATCAATTTGCGATCGCGGTCGCTCTCGCCGGGCTCAGCGCGCTCGGTCTTGGCATGGCGAAGCAGCATAAGGCGGCGCATGGCCGTACTGTCGCGTTCCCGAATTAGGCTGTCCAGCACCACACTGGCTTCGGCCACATTAAAGCTTTACATAGAGGCAACATGCTGCAGTCCAAACCCCACAGTAACGCCGCTGTCACCGCGATTTATGGCGATAGCTGGTATGCAGCGACCATGGCGGACGCGCCGCGGCGGCCGGCTCTGTATTCCGACCTCGACGTCGATGTATGCGTCATCGGCGGCGGGCTCGCCGGCTTGACCACCGCACGCGAAGTGGCGCGCCGGGGCTGGTCGGTCGTGCTGCTTGAGGCGACCAGGCTTGCCGCCAGCGCCTCCGGGCGCAACACGGGATTTGTGTTGCCGGGCTTCGGCGCTGACGCCGACAAACTCATCGCGCGGGTCGGCTTTGAGCGCACCAAAGATCTTTGGACGCTGTCGCAAGCCGGCCTCGATTATGTGCGCGAGACCATCCGCGCCGAAGGCATTCCCGGTAACGATCCGCAGGATGGCTGGCTCTATGTTTCGAAGAAAGACAACAGCGATGAATTTGTGAACGACGTCGCGCTGCTTGGTGAATTGGGCTGCGAGATTGAGGCCTGGCCGACCGAGCGCGTGCGTGCGGTGTTGCGGAGCGAGCGCTATTTTTACGGCATCAATTATCTGCGCGCCTTTACCATCCATCCGCTCAGTTACGCGCTTGCGCTCGCCGCCGCCGCGGAGCGAGACGGCGCCCGCATTTTCGAAAACACGCCGGCGCTGTCGATTGACCCGAGTGGAGTGCGCAAGCGCATCGTAACGCCTGGCGCGCGGCTGCGCGCCAACCATGTGGTGTTGTGCGGCAATGTCGGGCTCAAATCATTGATGCCGCGGCTCGCCGCCACGATGATACCGGTGACGACCTATGTTATCACCACGGCGCCACTCGGCGGCCGACTTACCCAAGCAATCGGCTATCGCGGCGGCGTGAGCGACAGCGATCGCGCCGACAATCACTATCGCATTGTCGGCGGTGATCGGCTGATGCTCTCGGGCCGTTCCACCGTTTGGTCGCGCAATCCGCGCCGCTATATCGGTGCGCTCAGGGCCGACATCAAAAAGACTTATCCGCAACTCGGCGATGTCGAGGTCGACTATTCCTGGGCCGGAACGCTCGGCATCACCATTCATCGCATGCCGCAAATCGGCGAGTTCGGCCCGGGCGTTTGGCTCGCCAGCGGCTTTGGCGGGCACGGACTCAATACGACGGCCATGGGCGGCAACCTCATTGCCCGCGCGGTGGTCGATGGCGATCAGACCTGGCGACAGTTCACGCCATTTGAGCTGGTCTGGGCGGGCGGTGTGTTCGGCCGGGCCGCGGCGCAGATACGCGTCTGGACAAAACGGGCGCGCGACGCAATCGAACAGCGCCGCGCCACAGCGCGCGAATCGGCGCACTGGCAGATGCGCACCAATGAGACAGCCCAAGCGTCCCCTCAGCCCGACGACGCCAAAACTGTGGAGATTGAAGCACGGGCGGCAGCTCCGCGAGAGCAACGCGAAAGGATCGATGACGCACCAGCGCCTGTGGAGATGCCAACCGCAGGCCCCGGCCGGCGGCCCAAACGCAAGCGAACAAGCGTCGGAAGAACGGTCGAACACGATGCGGACGCCTAAGCCAATGGCGGGTAACCGGCCGGCAACAGTCTGTTACTAAGTGAAGGCTCGGCCGGTGTGCAGCTTCGTTATTGACTGGCCGTGCGATATGATGGCGGTCCTAGGATGGGGGTTGGGGTCGCGGGGCATGAGAATAGTCCGGCGTTCAAGGGCTTTACGCGCCGCAGTGGCGGTGTTTGCCGTTATCCCGCCCGCCATTGCGTTGGCCGCCGACCTGCCGGCGCAGGCACCCGCGCCGGCCGTCGCGTCGGCGAGCTACCCGCCTCCGCCGGAGCCGGACTGGATCGTTACTATTGGCGGTGAGCTTCGGATCGGTCCGAAATGGCCAGGCGCGCCGGACGGTACGTTCGGCCTCACCGGCGGTCCCCTGTTCAGTATTCGCAAGGTTGGAACACCCCCCGAATATTTCGGGCCGCGCGACAGTTTTGGATTCACCATCCTCGATCTCGGCCAGATCAAAATCGGCCCGGCCGTGCAGATCGCTTGGCCGCGCAAAGCCTCTAGCGATACGGCGCTCAATGGTCTGGGGGACGTCAATTTTGCGGTGCAGGCGGGCGCCTTTGCCGAGTACTGGCCGGCGCCGTGGCTGCGGCTGCGCGGCGAAGCGCGGCAAGGTTTTAGCGGTGAAACGGGCGTCACCGGCGATCTATTTTTGGATGCGATCGTTCCGGCCGCACAATTCCGCTTTTCCGCCGGACCACGATTGACACTGCAATCCACCGCGGCTGTCAGTCCCTATTTCAGCATCACTCAGGCTCAGTCGATCGGCTCTACCGTCGCCGGTCTGCCCGTGCTGCCGGTCTATCACGCCGGCGGCGGGCTTTATTCGTATGGCGCCGGAGGTCAGGTGGAATACTTCTTCGATCCGCAATGGGCGGCACACGGTTTCGTTGAATATCAGCGGTTGACCGGCTCGGCGGCTGACTCGCCATTGGTCATCCAGCGCGGCTCACCCAATCAATTTACCTTTGGATTGGGCGCGACCTATGCGTTCACCATGCATCCTTGGTGGTAGGCAGGCGACGGTGGCGGGCACTCGGCGAAGTTCGCCAGCGCTCTAAAAGCATGATCCCGGAAGGTGGACGCTAGTTTTCGGAAATCAAACAACAAGCTAAAGCGAAATATCGAATCAACCTGAAATCATTTCGCTTTAGCGTCCCTCTCGTCGCGTCATAAAAGCCAGCCGCTCAAACAGGTGCACATCCTGTTCGTTCTTGAGCAACGCGCCGTGCAACGGCGGAATGAGCCGCTTTGGATCACGCTCGCGCAGCGATTCGGCCGAAATGTCTTCGACCATTAGCAATTTCAGCCAATCGAGCAATTCCGAGGTCGACGGCTTCTTCTTCAAGCCGGGAACCTCGCGAATTTCGTAGAACAGCTTGAGCGCCTCTGCGACCAGCCGGTGCTTGATGCCGGGAAAATGGACCTCGACGATCGCACGCATCGTCTCGGGATCCGGAAAGCGGATGTAATGAAAGAAGCAGCGGCGCAGGAAAGCGTCGGGCAGTTCCTTTTCATTGTTTGAGGTGATGACGACAATCGGGCGCCGCCGGGCGTGGATCGTCTCGCCGGTCTCATAGACAAAGAATTCCATGCGATCCAGTTCTTGCAGGAGGTCGTTGGGGAACTCGATATCGGCCTTGTCGATCTCGTCGATGAGCAGAACCGGCCTTTCATCGGCGATGAACGCTTCCCATAGCTTGCCGCGCTTGATGTAGTTGCGGATATCTTTGACCCGGGCATCGCCCAGCTGGCTGTCGCGCAGCCGCGTAACTGCATCATATTCATAGAGACCCTGCAGCGCCTTGGTGGTCGATTTGATGTGCCATTCGATCAGCGGGGCGCCGAGCGCTTTGGCAATTTCCAGCGCCAGAACGGTTTTCCCGGTGCCGGGCTCGCCCTTGACCAAAAGCGGACGCTCAAGCGCGATCGCGGCGTTAACCGCGATCTTAAGATCATCGGTGGCGACGTAGCCGCTGGTACCTTCGAAACGCATGAAATGGGTGCCTCCAGGGGCCGCAAATTAATAAGCCAAACAAAGCCCCACAAGCGCCTAGACGCGCCGCCTCTCATTGGCTGTGCAGGAACCACGGCCGCCGCTATTTGGACATTACGATCTTGTTGTCACTGTCACAGAGCTTGGTTATAAGCCGCCGCGCGAGGGCGCTTTGCGACAGTGGGTTGCGGGAGTACACGCAGATGCAATTGTCCAAGGGCAAAAACCGCCGAACGCCTGATAAGCCGCAAAAGAACGGCAAGAGTGGCGCAGTGGGTCTTGCTGCAGGTCTTGCCGCAGGTTTTGCAGCGGGTCTTGCAAAGGGTCTTGCAGCAGGTCTTGCAACGGGTCTTGGGCCGGATGCGAAGCCCTACCGGCCGAGCGATAAGGAGCCGTTCATGAACGAGCGCCAGCGGGAGTATTTCCGCCTAAAGCTGCTCGATTGGCGGGAGGACATCCTCAAGGAGGCGAAGGAGACCCTGCAACACCTCCAGGACGAAAGTCAGAATCACCCGGACCTTGCCGATCGCGCATCCTCGGAAACAGACCGCGCCATTGAGCTACGCGCCCGCGACCGCCAACGCAAACTGATCGCCAAAATCGATGCTGCACTGCAACGCATTGAGGACGGCACTTACGGCTATTGCGAGGAAACCGGCGAACCGATCACGCTCAAGCGCCTCGAAGCGCGGCCGATCGCGACTTTGTCGATCGAGGCCCAAGAACGTCACGAACGGCGCGAGCGCGTCTACCGCGACGACTGACGGTGCTTAGCCGCAGCGCTGCGGCCCGTGCAATTGACAGCTCCGTTTCCAGCTTTGACAATTTGGCATGCAGATCACCGCTGCCGTCGTTCGCGAACGTTCGGCTCCTTTCGTCCTCGATAAATTGGAACTCTGCGATCCACGATCGGATGAAGTGATTGTCCGCGTTGTGGCGAGTGGGATGTGCCAGACCGATCTGCATGGCCGGGACGGCTATTTCGCGTCACCTTATCCCGCTGTTTACGGCCACGAAGGCGCGGGCGTCGTGCACGCAATCGGCAGTGGTGTCCGCGCGCTCGCGCCCGGCGATCATGTTGTAATGTCATTTCCGTGGTGCGGCACCTGCACGAACTGCCAGCAGCACAAATATTGCTATTGCGTGCATGGGCGGCGGCTGAAAATGCACGGCACACGTGGCGACGGTTCGACGCTGATGGCGAAGAATGGTGCGCCGGTCTACAGCGCATTCTTTCAGCAATCCTCGTTCGGCACTTACGCGCTGACCGAGGCGCGCTATGCAGTCAAAGTCAGAAAAGACGCTCCGTTGGAAGCATTGGGGCCGCTCGCCTGCAGCGGCCAGACCGGAGCCGGCGCGGTGCTCAACGCTATGCAGCCGCAGGCCGGCGATAGCTTGGCCATTTTCGGCGTCGGTGCGGTCGGATTATCGGCCTTGATGGCGGCAAAGATTGCGGGCTGCGACCCGGTCATTGCCGTCGATGTGCATCCACACCGCCTCGCTCTGGCGCGGGAACTCGGCGCCACTCACACGATCGATCACACTGGCCGCGCCCAGGTCGTCGACGAAGTTCGCAGTCTAGCCGCTGGCGGCGTGCGCTATTCGCTTGATACTTCGGCGCTGCCTGGCGTGTTCCGCGAAGCAATCGAAGCGCTCATCCCAGGCGGGAGTTGCGTCCTACTCGGCAGCGCCCGGGCCGGCACCGACGTTGCGATCGAAATGCCGTTTTTGCAGCAGGGCCGCACCGTGCGCGGTGTGGTCCAGGGCGAGAGCTTGCCCAATGATTTCATTCCCCACCTGGTCGATCTTGTCGTCGCCGGCAAGTTTCCAATTCAAAAGATGATTAAGTTCTATGATTTTGCCGATATCAATTTAGCGGCTCAGGAATCCTCGTCCGGGATCGCAATCAAGCCGGTGCTGCGGATGCCGGTCGGATGAGCGGAAGACGGAGAACGGACGACAGCACCGTATCTATGTGAATCTATGTGATCTGTCGTCGGACGTCAGGACTTCGACGGTCGCCCCAGCAAATTCGCCATTTCCTGTTCGAGCGTGTCGTAGATGGCCGTCTTGTTTTGATTGGACTTGCCGGCATCAGGCAGCGGCGGCCGTTGCTCACTGCCACGTGCGCTGCGCGGCGGCGCTGGGGGCGGCAGAGGATCGTTGCGCGCGGTTTGGTCGGTGGATGGTGCCGCTCGCGCCTGACCGCTGGCTGGCCGGGCTTCGCCCGCGGGCTTGCGCAGCGCCGCCTCCAGCCGCTGCGCCATGTCGGCCAGACTCTGATCAGCCCCGGCGGGAGTTTCACTCGTGTTAGGCGGGGCGACCGAAGGCGCAGTCGCGGTCATGCTCGGCTTTCGCGGTTCCAGCCGCGGCTCTTGCCGCGGCTCTTGCCTCAGTTCTTGCCTCAGTTCTTGCCTCGGTTCTTGCCTCGGTTCTTGACGCGATTCTTGCCGCGGCGGCTCGCCAACGTGGCCGCGACTGCGCGGCGGTGGCGTCATCCGTGTGGAAAGTTCGTCAGCGAGCGCTGCCAGCGTGTCGCGCTGGCGGGCAGATGTCTCGTGCTGCGGCCGGCCGGGGATATCTTCGTGCGGCGCATCCGGTCGCGCATCAGGTCGCGCATCAGGTCGCGTACCTGGCCGTGAACCGCCATTCGCTTCCGGTTGCAGGGGCCATGACCCGCCGCCGTTTTCCGGCAGCGGAATGGCGCGCGGCAGCGCCTCGATGCTGGCGGAGGGCCGCCCGACATCGCGCGACGCGGGCATTGCGCGCACAATATTGGGTTCGACCACAATGTCGCTTGGCCCGCCGATCATCAACAGATGCTCGACATTGTCACGCCGTACCAGAATGAGCCGGCGCCGGCCGTCAACGCTGGCGTAATCGATGACTGCGAGCCGCGGCTGCCTTCCGCGCGTGCTGGCTCCAAGCCGGCCGCTACCGAACCGACGAACCGCCCAGGCGATGGCGCCGATCAAGGCGAGTACGATCAGAAAAGCGACGAAGAAACGCACGGCGAGCGGCATTTCCGCCCCGAACAAAGTCTCAAACATCCGCGCTACTCCCCGTCTCGATGCCCTACCGGCCACCGGCCAAAGGCTGCGACTGACCAATGGTTAACAGCGCCGGCCCTATGCGCCGCGCCGACCAAACGCAATAATTTAATAACGATAGCCGATTTCCCGCAAAGCCGCGACGAGCCCACCATTCTCATGGTTAACGGCGGTTTGAGGGCGAAACCGATGGAACTTGGGCATTTTGAGGGTATCAAATCGTATGACCCTGATAGCCGACCGATTCACGCCGCAGCTGTGCAAGCCGGTGCCAAGCCTCTTGCGCGATTCAGTCGCACAGGGCACTGGAAACCAACATGACAGAGCAGCTCATGTCGGCGCCTGCAGTCAGCAAGCTCCCCAATGGGTCTGTTCAGGGGGCGTCTCAGGGAGCGCTGCGCGGCGCTGGCGTCGGTCCCTCGGTTGACGGCATCGCAGGCGCCGAAAGGGGCGGCAGCATTGCCATGGTGCTGCTCGTCGCGCTCGCGCTGGTCGCGGCGGCGCCCGCCATCGTGATGCTCGGTGGCGGCAATACCGAGCAATCCACCATAGCCTTACTCGCCGTGCTCGCCGCCACCGGCGTAGTGACCTTGTTCGCCTTTGCCTGCGGAATTTTGCGCCTACGCGCCGGCGATCGCGACAATCCGCCGCTCAAAGCAGTAGTCGACGGTGCTTCCGAGGCGGTCGTGGTCACCGATGAGGATGGGCGCATCATTTATGCCAATCCAGCCTATCTCGCTTTGATCGACGCGCGTGATGCGACGGAGATGCGGCCGGTCGAGCGCGCGTTCATCGGCGATGCCGACGCGTCGGAGGCGATCTATCGGCTGTTGAGGGCGGCGCGAGAAGGCCGGCAGCTAGAGGAGGAAGTGCGCGTCGGCGGGACGAAAAGCCAGCCGGCGCGGTGGCTGCGATTTCGCATCCGGCCGCTCGGCGCCGACAAGCGTGCCGCGCAGCTCACCGTGTGGTTGGTTGCCGACGTAACGCGCGAGCGTGAGCGACAGGAGAACGTTTTCCAGGAATTGCAGCACGCTATCGACTACCTCGATCACGCGCCGGCTGGATTTTTCTCTGTCAATCACAAAGGCGATGTCATCTATCTCAATGCTACGCTCGCCAATTGGCTTGACCACGACCTGGCTCAAGTCGGCTCCGGCGGCCTCAAGCTCGGCGAAATGATCGCCGGCGACGGCGCGGCGCTCCTGACCACGATGCCGCCGGCGCCGGGGGAGGTGAGAACCGAGGCGCTCGATCT
>Ga0310909_10001007_pt1 | contig 15946 bp, 22 predicted proteins | sample GREbulkMGT000H_FD_203449 | JGI IMG/M metagenome (GOLD analysis project Ga0310909, IMG submission 203449) | Lab enrichment of tropical soil microbial communities from Luquillo Experimental Forest, Puerto Rico - GRE.bulkMG.T000H | ecosystem: Environmental > Terrestrial > Soil > Tropical forest >... | reverse complement strand
CGCAACGATCTCTTCAGGCTTGTATCGCTTCCTTGCCATTACAGTCCTCCTTGATGTCAAAGACATACCTCAAGTCGGACCACTTCAGTGGGGGCGGATCAGCGGGGCGATCACGAAATAGCACAACCCGCGCGATCGCGTTCGGCACTTCAAAGTGTACGAGGTGATACGGAATGAAGAATGAATACAGCGGGCCCTCCCCATCTTATGTAGGCTTAGGTAAGTCCGCTCCTTGGGATCTGGGTGCTCGGCGCGGTGCCGACTCCAATCGACAGCAACAGGCGCCCAAACCTAACAAGCGTGACAGCCGCAGTCGAGAGCATTGTCCAGCTTTTGGTTCCCGGGAACTTGGTAATCCTCAAATCAACTTCGCCCATTGGGACGACCGAAAGTGTTGCCAAAAGAATCACGGACACGCGTCCCACCTAAGCATCGGTACAAATGGTAAGGAGCGCAATGCGAGCATTTCGGTTGCCTATTGTCCCGAACGGGTATTACCAAGCCGCATTCTCACGGAACTTGTGAATAATGATCGCTGCATAGGCGGCGTCACCACATCTTGCGCGAGGCAAGCTCAGCGCTTCTATAAAACGTTTGTCCCTGGGGCGTGCATAGCAACCACGGCCCGCACCGCCGAGCTAGTGAAGCTGACTGAAAATGCTTTTCGGGATACCAATATCGCATTTGCCAATGAGCTGTCTCTCATCTGCGATCGCTTTGGCATGAACGTGCGGGAAGTCATTGACTTGGCAAATCGCCATCCGCGGGTCAATGTGTTGCGACCCGGACCCGGCGTGGGTGGTCACTGCATTGCCGTTGACCCCTGGTTCATCATCGATTCCGCCCCGATCTTGCGCGCGTTATGAAGACGAGTCGGGAAGTAAACGATCAAAAAACGGCTTCGACAATTGAGCGCGCCATTGCGGTGATAGAAGACCATCCATACGCCAATGTAGCCTGCTGCAGTCTCGCCTTCAAAGCGAACGTCGACGATCTGAGGGAGAGCCCTGCGCTTGAGATTTCACTGGAACTTGCCAAGAAGCATCAAGATAGCCGAGCCCAATCTTCGCGAGCTTCCGCCCCAGTTTGCCGGTTCTGGAGCCGAATTCATGGATGTTGATGAAGCGGTGAGAGCCTGCGAGATCGCAATTCTCCTGGTCGACCACGATCAGTTCAAGATGGTGCCCTTGGCAGAACGCCGCCACTTGGATGTCATAGATACGCGCGGGATCTGGCAGGACATGCCGGTTCGAACGTGACCGCGACTTCGCCCGAATGAGGCGCCGGAGCATCCGTGTTGTTGGTGCTCACCTACTACGACGTGCGGTTCTTGAGCCTTGATCCTTTCCTCATTGGTTTGACCCGGTTGTGTTTCCAAGACGTAGCCAGCTTGCAAAGGACGAGCCAGTGGCTTAAGCAGTGAGTTAAGTCTAAGGGCGAGGCTCACGATTCCCACCAGCCGGCTCGGAACCAACCTCGAAGAGTGAACATGCGCTGACCTAAAGTGATTTATAGATACCAGGAGTGATAGAAAATGCGTGTTTTGGTAACGGGAAATTTGGGCTACATCGGAATTGTTTTGATGCCGAGGCTGGCTCGGGCTGGGCACGAGGTGGTCGGTTTGGACAGCGACCTTTATTCACGCTGCACATATTCGGCTGGCGGGGAAATCCTCGAGGTGCCAATCATCCGGAAGGACACAAGGGATGTGGAGGCTAGTGACTTCGTCGGTTTCGACGCGGTGCTTCATCTCGCCGCTCTCTCCAATGATCCTCTGGGCAATTTGAGGCCGGAACTTACCGATGAGATCAATCATCGCGCAAGCGTGCGGATGGCAGAACTCGCCAAGGAGGTCGGCGTCCCGCGTTTTGTCTTTGCTTCTTCTTGCAGCAATTACGGTCAGGCTGGCGAAACGATGATTGATGAGACTGGCGCTCTCAATCCCGTGACGGCCTACGGCACGTCTAAGGTGATGTCCGAGCGCGACATCTCTCGCCTTGCCGGGGACGGTTTCTGCCCCGTCTTTCTGTGGCCCGCGACAGCTTACGGCGTTTCTCCACGCATGCGCTTCGACATCGTCCTGAACAACCTTGTTGCGTGGGGCTTCACAACCGGAAAGATCTACCTGAAATCGGATGGCACGCCATGGCGGCCAATTGTCCATATTGAGGACATTGCGCGGGCCTTCATCGCCGCCCTGCAAGCGTCTAATGATCGCGTGTTCAATCAGGCCTACAATGTCGGCCAGACGGCCCACAACTATCGCATTCGTGATCTGGCCGAGATCGTAGCCGAGGTCATACCCGGATGCGCGCTCGAACTCGCACCTGATGCCGGGCCGGACAAACGCTCATACCGGGTTAGCTTCGAGAAAATCCGTCGCGATTTGCCAGAGTTCAAACCGCAGTGGGACGCCCGCGCGGGCACCGAGCAGCTCTACAAAGCCTATCGATCGTCGGGACTGACGCTGGAGGAATTCGAGGGGCCGCGCTACCAGCGCATCGGCCACATCAGGACGCTGATTGGTGAAGGCATACTCGATCCTGATTTGCGTCACGCCGAGCCCGAACTGCGCAGCAGTGCCGAGCCATTGATGGCATCCGTGTAGTCCGCAGAGTCCGCAGCAAGGAAGGAGTGCGATCCGCAACGACCAGATGGATCCGCGGCGAAGCCTTGGCGAACAGCTTGTGACGAAGGATATAGGCGAAGAGATCTATGCTCTTGCCGCCGAGATTTATCCTATCTGCCGCAGCATCACCGGCAACGGCGTGCGGGACACATTGGATTTGTTAGCTGCTCACATTGATCTTGAGGTATACGAGGTGCCGACCGGCACCGCGGTCTTCGATTGGACGATTCCTCGCGAGTGGAATATCCGCGACGCCTACATCAAGAATGCGCGCGGCGAAAAGATTGTTGATTTTTCCCAATCGAACTTGCATGTCGTGGGCTACAGTGTGCCCTTGCGCAGGCACGTCACTCTTTCTGAGCTCAAGAGCCATATCCATACGCTGCCGGAACAGCCCGATCTGGTCCCTTATCGCACGTCGTATTATTCCGATAACTGGGGATTTTGCATGGCTCACCGTCAGCTTGAGAGTCTGCGCGACGGGACTTATGAGGTGGTTATCGACTCGAGCCTCGAAGACGGGTTCCTTACCTATGGAGAGTGTTTTCATCCAGGCGAAACAGAAGACGAATTTTTGCTTTCGGCTCATATATGCCATCCATCCCTAGCCAACGACAACTGCTCGGGGCTGGCGGTCCTCACACATCTCGCGAAGCGCATCGCCGACTTGAAGACGCGCTACAGCTATCGTTTCCTATTCGCGCCGGGCACTATCGGCGCAATAACCTGGCTCTCGCGCAATAGGGATAATATCAACCGTATCAAGCACGGCCTTATTGTTTCGATGGTCGGCGATTGCGGCGGTCCGACGTACAAGAAAAGCCGACGCGGCAATGCCCTAATCGACCGAGCTGTCACCCACATTCTTCGCCACTCGGGGCTGAGACCCGTGATCCTCGAGTTTTCTCCTTACGGTTACGACGAACGCCAGTATTGCTCGCCAGGCTTCAACCTGCCGGTCGGACTTTTCCAGCGCAGCATGCACGGCACAATTCCACAATATCACACCTCTGCAGATAATCTCGATCTCATTACAGCAGATCACTTGGGCCTGTCTTACGGACTGATAGCAATGACGCTCGACGTGCTCGAAAACAACGCGGTTTATCTCAACACGGCGCCTCTATGTGAACCGCAGCTTGGTAGACGTGGTCTCTACCACGCTATCGGCGGCGACAAGGATGCGGCGGCCAGGAACATGGCTATGCTGTGGGTTCTCAATCTGTCCGATGGCGCGCATTCGTTGCTCGATATCGCGGAGTGCGCCGATCTTTCTTTTTCGATCGTTCATAGCACCGCGCAGCTACTTCAAGACCACGGGCTTTTGACGAGGTCCACTCTCTCGCCTCGATGATGCACCACGCATCGGACTTATCGTCGGCGACCTCTGATGAGTAATCTCCGAGGTCCGAAGCGAGGTTCGGCTCCCCTCACATTGAAGCTATGAGTCATGGTAAATGACATTTTTACCAGGTGAACCATGACTTCGAGACATTGAGTCCCACGGCGGCGTTTATACCAAAACTCGCAGACCCTGACTCATGCTGGGCGCGCCCTACCGGGACGTCTATTGCAAAAACGTATGCTGGTCCAAGAGGATATCGGCGCCTTGCTCAGGTGTCTTCGCATGCTGGTATTAGTGCGCAAAATTGGGCCAAAGTAAATCTTTCTCCGAAATCTCGGTAATGGGGAGGGGCCAAGTAATACCAAAAGTCGGATCGTCGTGGCGAATCCCACTCGAAGCTTTCGGCGCGTAGCTTTCTGAAATGAGGTAACTGACCTCCACATCGTCGGTGAGTGTTTGGAATCCGTGCGCAAATCCCTTCGGAATGTAAAGCTGACGACGATTGGTGCCCGACAGTTCGAATGCTTCCCAGCGGCGATAAGTAGGCGAATTGTGCCTGATGTCAATGATCACGTCCCAGATAGCGCCCCGAAGGCAACGCACGAGCTTCACTTCGCTGTGCGGCTCCCGCTGATAGTGCATGCCGCGCAGGGTGCCCTTGCGAGCGGAGAACGATGCGCTGTGCTGCGGATAATTTGTCTCAAGCCCGTGGGCCGCGAACTCTTCAACACAGAAGGTGCGAGCGAAGAAGCCACGGTCGTCACGCACCGGCTCCAGGTGAATGAGCCAAACATCGCAAAGCGCCGTTGGATGAAACTGCACAGGATTACATCGACCCGGTCTAGCTTCGCATGTCGGGCTGCCTGAAGAGCCAGAGATTTCTTCGCTCAGGTCTTGAGCATTGGCCTTATATGGATGTCGGTCACCTCGGCGGTACGTGGTAAGCTTAGGGCGTTTACTATCACAGAGGCAACGTCCTGGGGCTGTAATAAAAGCTCCGGCCGATAGGGTCTTCCCTCCGCTTGGTGAATTCGTTCCTGCATCTCGCTCGCCGTTCGTCCGAGATAGACGCTCAATACTCGAACGCCGTCGGGGTTGACTTCACCTCGCAAGCTGTCGGCGATCGCCTTGAGAGCGTGCTTGGTCGAGTCATATTGCGCTGACATGGGCTTTGCGACAATGCCGCTACTCGAATTGATGAACACTACCTGCCCGCGCCGTGCCTTGAGCATCGGCAACAAGGTCTGTGTCAAGACGTAGGGAGCCCGAACGTTCGTTTGATATTGCCCGTCAAGTGCCGCAAGGCTCGCGTGTTCGATCGGGCCGGCCACATAGTTTGCTGCGTTCTGTATGAGAATGTCAACGTGGGGAAGGTCGCGCGTGAGCTGCTGAGAGATTTCAAGTTGGCCGGAACTGGTGGCGAGATCGCCGGAATAACAGGCGGCCTCCGAGCCCAAGCTGCGTGCTTTGGCGGCGACTGATTGCAACAAGTCCAGCCTGCGGCCTATCAGGTGAACGCTAGCTCCTCCCTTGGCTAGCGCGAGAGTCACTGCTGCTCCCACTCCAGTTCCGCCTCCGGTGATCACGGCGATACGGCCTTCGAACGCGCGCACTTGCGGCCTCGTTTAACATTAATAATTATTTAATTAAGCATTTAGCGTACGTGCTGCAAGAAATTCTGCCTTCGTTGGGTAATGTGGGCAGCCCCTCACGATATGTCTCGATTGATTGCCAGCAACACCTTTTGTCGAATTGCGGGGGACCTAACCGTGAATTCCGCGTGCCCTGCGCGCCATGATTAAAGTGCTCTGCGCTGTGATTCAAGCACTCTGCGCTATGATTAAAGTACGATGTGTTTGCAATTAATTGGCAGCGATGTAGGGTGCTGCGCGTTGCTACAAACGCAGCGAGAGGCAGCATTATCGTAAGGACTCAAGACGTATGCAGTCCACCATTCAGGATCGCTCGACGTCCAACTTTGCGACGCTTCGGCGCGGCCTGTGTCGGCTATGCCATGCCCCGCTTACAACAAGCTTCGTTGACCTCGGGATGTCGCCCCTTTGCGAAAGGTTTCTGACTGCTGACCATATCGACCAAATGGAGCCGTACTATCCGCTGCACGCGCTCGTCTGCGGCGAATGTTTTTTGGTGCAGCTGCAGGAGTACGTCAAACCTGAGCATATCTTCACAGAATATGCATATTTTTCGTCGTATTCGACGTCTTGGGTTGAGCACGCGCGCCGGTATTGCGAAATGATGAAGGCTAGGTTTGATCTTGGTTCGAACAGCCAGGTATTTGAGATCGCAAGCAACGACGGATACTTGCTTCAGCATTTCTTGCCATTAGGTGTTCCCGTGACCGGCATTGAGCCGGCCGCCAATGTGGCAGAAGCCGCGCGCCAGAAGAATATTCCGACCCTCGTCGAGTTTTTCGGCCTGAAGCTCGCACAACAACTCGTGTCCGATGGTCGGCGGGCCGACCTCATCATCGGCAACAATGTGCTGGCGCAGGTCCCCGATCTCAACGATTTCACCGCGGGAATGGTGCATCTGCTGGCCCCGAAGGGTGTGATCACGCTCGAGTTCCCCCATCTTGAGCGGCTTATTGACGACAACCAGTTCGACACCATCTATCACGAGCATTTCTCATACTTTTCGCTCATCACGATCGAGCGTCTCGCAGGCAAGCACGGCCTCAAGGTATTTGACGTAGAGCACCTCTCTACCCATGGCGGATCGTTGCGGGTTTATCTCTGCCACGTCGATGCCCCGCACGCGATATCGCCGGGCGTCACTGAATTATTGGCTCACGAACGCAAGATCGGATTTGAGGACATTAGGAGCTACGCCCGGTTTTCCGCGAGCGTTCATCGTACCAAGCGCCAGCTTTTGTCCTTCCTGATTCAATGCAAGGAGAAGGGCAGGAAGCTATGCGGATATGGCGCCCCCGGCAAGGCGAATACACTGCTCAACTACTGTGGAATCGGTACTGATTTCCTCGACTTTACCGTCGACCGTAACCCATACAAACACGGCCGCTATACACCCGGGATGCACATTCCAATTCATCCGATATCCGCTATCGACGAGGCGCAGCCGGATTACTTGCTCATCTTGCCGTGGAATCTGAAGAACGAGATTGTTGCGCAGATGCGCCACGTCGGCGCCTGGGGTTGCAAGATGGTCGTTCCGATCCCCAGTGTTGAAGTCATAGATCCAAGGCAGCCTGTGTCATGAAAGTCGTCCTGTTCTGCGGGGGGCTGGGCACCCGTATTCGCGAATACTCCGAGAGCATTCCAAAGCCGATGGTGCCGATCGGGCACCAGCCGATCTTGTGGCATGTCATGCAGTATTACAGCCGGTACGGTCATCAGGATTTTATTCTTTGCCTCGGCTACAAGGCAAACGTTATCAAGGACTATTTCCTGAACTATAAGCAGACGGCAAATAGCGACTGCGTGATCTCAGAGTTCGGCAAGAGGGTCGAGATTCTGGGTGAACGGCCACCAGACTGGCGCGTTGCGCTTGTAGACACCGGACCCTGGCGTAACATTGGGGAACGACTCGTGGCGGTCAGGCATTTGGTTCAGGATGAAGAGATCTTTCTCGCAAACTACAGCGACGGCTTGACCGACGCGCCATTGGCGGACATGATTGATAGTTTCAGGAAGAGCGGTAAGATCGGTTGTTTTATCGCCATTCATCCGCCGATCAGCTTCCATCTTGCCGAATTTGACGAGCAGGGCGCCGTGCAACGGCTGCGTTCGAGTCAACAATCCGGGATTTGGATCAACGGCGGCTACTTCATTTTTCGGAAAAAAATCTTCGATTACATCCGAGAAGGCGAAGAGCTGGTGCTTGAGCCATTCAATCGTCTGATCGAAGGCGGGCACCTCATGGCCTATAAGTATGAGGGTTTCTGGCGGGCGATGGATACGCTCAGGGACAGGCAGCTGCTCGAGGATATGGTGGAACGTGGGAACATGCCGTGGCGCCCACAACTGCCGGAGGTTCCCGCCAGGGTGGCATGAGAGTGCTGCAATTCGCAAGTCCTGGTGATCGTTTGTCGGTGCTCTGTTTGGGTGCACATTCGGATGACATCGAGATCGGGACTGGCGCGACCCTCTTGAGCATGATGGATCGCGGCATTCATCTCGAAGTTCACTGGTGTGTGCTAAGCGGTGTAGGCGAGCGGGAAAGAGAAGCGAAGGCCTCAGCGGCAGATTTTTTGTCAAAGGCGGCGAGTGCGCAGATCGAAGTGATGCCCTTTAAGGACGGGTTTTTCCCGGAGCAGGGCGATGCAATCAAGTCGTGGTTCGAGATGCTAAAGGCCCGAACCAATCCCGATCTCATTCTCACGCATTGCCGCGACGACGCGCACCAGGACCATCGCCAAGTCTGCCGTCTGACTTGGAATACATTCCGAGATCACTGCGTTCTTGAATACGAGATCCCGAAGTGGGACGGAGACCTGGGCCAACCCAATCTCTACATGCCGGTTTCTACTGAGGTACTACGGCGCAAGATTGATTTGTTGAACGCGCATTTTGGATCTCAGCGTTCCAAGCAGTGGTTCGATTCTGAAATTTTTCTCGGATTAGCTCGACTAAGGGGTATGGAATGTCGGGCACCGGAACGCTATGCGGAAGCCTTCTTTGCGCGCAAGCTGACGGTGGTTTAATAGGAGCGAAGGAGGTGGCCGAAGACCCGAACTCCCCATCGTCCTCAGGCGCCCGCAGGTTGCGAGGGGACCTAGGCGTCCCGCTTCGCGATCTCCCGGCCGTCGAATGAGCACTTGGGGCTCGACCAGCATGCGTATTTTGGGCACGATCGGTGTGTGTTCTGCGGCCCGCTGGTCGGTTGCGAATTTCGTCAACGGAGCCGACTTTGGATGAGCAATTCAAGTTTATTTTCAACGACAGTTGACCTGGGCATGCTCAGAGGTTGCGCCGAAGCCGATTAACCGGGACTTCGAGCGGCATCGCCATTTGCAGCGAGCAGCTACGAATTGTTCAGCGACAATTGGAGTTCGTGGGGATCGACGCTGCCCTAGGATTAACGAAAACCGAGGTCTATGGAGAGGGTCAAACAGAGACTGCGTCCGCGGCGACGTCGCGCTGGACGTTTGGTGCAATAGGCTGGGAAAGTCGCACCTTCTATGGAAGGAGAGACATGGATCTGCTGCGAAAGTGTGTCAGAGTGAAGCCTCCCCGCGCGAGCCAAGAGTAGGCGAATTTATGAGGGAACCTTCGTCGCAGTACCGTGCCTTTGCGCACCCCGCTGTCGATGAGCTGAAGCGGAAGTCCGTGCGAGGTGGTGTCGTCGCCGTGTGCGCGCAAGGCGCGAAATTCGTGCTACGGACGGCGACAATGATGCTGCTGGCACGGCTGCTATCCGCGGAGGATTTTGGGCTGCAGGGAATGGCCGTGGTTTTGACGGGTTTTCTCGGGCTCTTCAAAGATGCGGGCTTAAGCGCGGCGACCATCCAACGCCTTGAGGTGACTGAGGAGCAAATTTCGACCCTTTTCTGGATCAACGTAGCGGTAGGAGCCGCTCTGGCGACGTTCACCGCAGTTCTGGCTCCGGTCCTGGTCGCGTTTTACGGTGAGCCCCGATTATACTGGATCACCGTTGTCTTGGGAGTGGCGTTTGTGTTCAGCGGTCTGGCGGCCCAGCACCAAGCGCTGATCCTGCGGGAAATGCGCTTTGTGACTCTGGCAAAAATCGAAGTGCTGTCTCTCACTATAAGCTCAGCAACGGGCGTAGTCATGGCGTTGCTCGGTTGGCGTTACTGGGCACTGGTGAGCATGGCGGTCGTCGGTTCCATCGTCAGCGCGGCCGGTGCTTGGCTGGCCAATCCCTGGGTTCCAGGACTCCCACGCCGCAAGTGCGGTGTCCGGTCGATGCTTCATTTTGGGTGGATGGCCACCTGTAGCAATTTCGTCGTGTTCCTGGCGTGGAACTCTGATAACATCCTCCTAGGTCGTTTTTGGGGAGCGGACGCACTCGGACTCTATGGGCGGGCGTATCAGCTCGCCACTTTGCCGGTACACCAATTGAATGGGGCGATCGCCGGTGTGGCTTTTCCTGCCCTCTCCAGCATTCAGGATGATCCCCACCGTCTTGCCAGGTCTTTCCTCAGAGGCTACTCGTTGCTCGTATCCTTGACTATCCCGATCACAATCAGTTGTGTTCTGTTTGCGGAAGAGATAGTCCGCGTTGTGCTTGGCGCCAAATGGATGGAGGCGGCCCCGATTTTCAGGTTGCTTGCCCCGACGGGTTTGGTGTTCGCGTTGGCCAATCCACTCTCCTTGTTGGTCATGTCGACGGGCCGGGTTCGGCGCGCCTTGAGCATGACCGCGGCAACAACACCGCTGGTGATCGTGGGGATCGTACTAGGTCTCAGCAATGGGCCCAAAGGAGTCGCCTTGGGTTACTCTTTGGCTATGGCACTCGTGCTCATCCCAATCATCGCTTGGTCTATACACGGCACGGGGATTACCTGGGCGGGTCTTTGGAGGGCGATCAAACAACCCCTTTTGTCAGGTCTGCTGGCGAGCGCGATCGGGTTGATCGTGAAGATCACGCTCGGTGGCATGTTGGCACCAATCCCGCTGTTGTTAGTGGGGGTTGGTCTTGTTTTAGGTGGTTACGCTTGGATTCTTCTGATTGCAATGGGCCAGAAACATCTATACGTGGACCTGTTGACGCCAGTGTTCTACGGAGCTCGCCGCGACGGGTGACGATCGCAGGTGAGCCAAGAGACGATTGTGTTGCCACGCAGCTGGAGCCATCGAGCTCGAGCTTGATTAGGAGAGCAACCCCCGTGTTCGTGCCGCCGTCTGCCCATTTGCCCCAAAGCACTCTTGCGAGAATGTCTCAGTCGAGGTTTCTTCGAAAGTATCTGGGACGTCCATATCTTCTTATGAACATTTGGATTTGGAACCATCTGCCCGCCTCCTTGGCCTCTTGGCGTCTCGTAATTGGGTACGGCCGTCATTTGCACAGTCTGATTCAACTGCGGGCGACAAGGAGGCAATGCGTAGGCACTTTCTTTTTTCGGAACCGCCCCGAACTGGAGTTGATGTTTCGGCTGCTAGATCAAGACCGCCAGAGCTCTACCCTCAACGTGGCAGTTCTTGCGTGTAGCAAAGGGACCGAGGTATATTCTATTTTGTACGCGGTTCGATGTGCGCGGACGGATCTGAAAGTCCGCCTATGTGCGGTGGACATCTCGAAAGATATTCTGGAATTCGCGGAAGCAGGAGTGTACTCCCTCGGTCACGACGGCTCGGGAGCTCCGAGTCCTGGCTCTCTCGCTCTAGGTGGGGATGTAGCCACGAGCACCTCCAAAGATCAACCCTCATCGATCTTCGAGCGCATGTCCTGCGGGGAGATGAAGGCCATGTTCGACAGGGAGGGGGACCAAGTGAGGGTCAAACCACGGTTCCGGGAGGGGATCACCTGGCACCTTCGGGACGCTGGAGATCCTGGCTTAGTCGGCGCTTTGGGTCTTCAGGATATCGTGGTGGCGAACCGGTTCCTGTGCCACATGCATCCAGAGGAGGCAGAAGAGTGCTTGCGCAATCTCGCGCGGTTGGTCAAGCCCGGCGGGTACCTCTTCGTCTCAGGTGTCGACCTAGGCGTGCGGAGCAAAGTCGCTCGGGAGCTCGGCTGGAGACCGGTGACGGAGCTGATCAGCGAAATCCACGAGGGCGATCCATCTTTGCGACGTGACTGGCCTTTGCAATACTGGGGCTTGGAGCCATTCGACCAAGGCCGGATCGATTGGAAGATTCGGTACGCTTCGGTTTTCCAGTGCAGCGGAGCGCTTTGAGGTGATCCAGATCACGAACGTCCTCGCCGCTGACCCCGCCCGTGGCGGCGAGGAAGCTCATGGCCTCGCGATCACAGCAATCGAGCGCGAAGGCGACCCGCACGAGTTGGTCGTCTAGCAGCGCCGGCCAGCACGACCTCTTCGCCGCTGCCGGCGGACGTCAGCGCCCCCTGGGCCACCAGCCGGCGCCACGTGAAGAACTCGTTCGGGGCAACCCCATGGCGGCGAGCCCCGGCTCGAACGTCTCCTCGACGATACGAACCTTCTTATACCAGCCTGCGGAGACATTGACTCATGCGCGCATGCTTGCACGGCAACGACTTTCAGTCATGGCAAAATGTGACCGACGACGCATTGGTGCAGACCGTTGCGACAATGAGCCGCGCTGTCATCCTGCCGATTTTCCGCTTATTCCGAGCTGTCCTCCACTCTAGTAGAGCATGGTGGAGACCATGACAAAAGCGCTGGTGACTGGAGCAGGCGGCTTCGTAGGCTCTGCCCTGTGTAGGAGGCTGATCGCATCTGGCGTTGAGGTGCATGCAGTTTCACGTAACCCGCCGGCCGGCGCACAGCATTGGTGGCGTTCCGTTGCGGCAGATATGAGCGACGCCGCGCGAGCCACGATGATTCAGGGATGCGCCCAGACCCCTGGTATCGACGGTCGTACGGTGGAACTCGGATCAGGGGAGATGCTTTCGATCCGAGAGGTTGTGCAGAGTTGAGTGACCTTGTGGCTTGCACGGTTGACCCGCAGTTCGGAGCCCTGCCCGACCGGCCGCTTGAACGAGTCAAGAAAGTCGATATTGCGGAGTCGTGCAAACTCATCGGCTGGCAGCCATCTACGTCCCTGCGAGTGGGGCTAACCCGCACGGTTGAATGGTATAAAAACGAGCTGATGGTCCGGCCGTGCTCCTGACCCGCCAGCAAGCGAAGCTGGCAAGGGGCTCAAAGACAAGGAGCGCTCCATGTCTCAGAAACGCAATGCTATCGCCGTGATCGGCATTGATATTGGCAAGAACTCGCTCCACGTCGTGGGTCTCGATCGGCGTGGCGCGATCATGTCGCGCCAGAAGGTCTCGTGGCCAAGTAGCAACACGGCTTACCACCATGCTGCGCTGGCTGATCGGCATGGAGGCCTGCGTCGGCGCACATCACCTAAACCGCAAACTCACATCGCTTGGCCACGACGCTCGGCTGATGCCAGCCAAGATGGTCCCTACTCGAGGGGGCAGAAGATGACTTCCTCGAAGCGGAGGCGATCGCCGAGGCGGTGCAGGGCCCGACGATGAAGTTCGTCGCGACAAAGACCGCCAAGCAGCTCGACTTGCAGGCGCTCTACCGCGTGCGTGAGCGGTTGGTCAGTCAGCGCACCGGCATCAAATCTGAGAAAACCAGCACTGGATCTGTCGGACGTTGTCAAACAGTCGTGTAGCATCATAATCGCATTGGCGGCATGGTCGTCGGGTTTGCTCGGCCGCGCCGAGCGGTCAAGCCCCAATGCCGCATAGCGGCGCGCCTAAGGCGCGGGGCTTGACGGCGACGTCGCCGACCGAGCGATCGCGATGCGCGTCGTATTCGGACACTGTCCGAGAGATCAAGTACCAGGTTTTACACATCATCAAACAGATCCGCGCCTTCTTGTTGAGCGTGGCGTTGCCGTGCGGCAAGGCTTGCGCTTCTTGCGCGCTGAGTTACCAGGCATTCTCGCCACGCCCTCCGATGGGCTGTTGCCACGCATGCTGCGCATCATCGAAGATTTGGCTGGGGACTGGCGCCGACTACGGCATCGTCCCCGAGGTGCGAGCACCGATCGGCACTCGAGCCTTGACGGCACCGCATTACTTCACCCCTCCACTCCTCCGCATGCCAGCCTACCCCGGCAGACGCTTCACTTATCGACGCGCGAAAAGCTGTTCAGACAACCACGCGACGAGACGGACACACACCGAGATGATGGCCCGACATTCTCGCTACCTTGGGGCAGCGTTAGATGAGAGGGGTCAGGACTAACCATTGAGCGCTCGGCCTCTCCTAGCGTTCCGGCCGTCTGGTTAACCGCCTGGAAAGTGACTAGACTTGTACTCCGGGGTACGACCTTTCCTTTCTTGGCGGCGTTGCGAGCGACGAGTTCCGACGTTTGGCACTTTGCGATGGTGTAAGAAAAATGGAAACTTGAGACGGCAACTTTGAGGCTGGATGGACGTCTGTTTCTAACCGCCTTGCCGGGTATGGCCTATTGACTGTAGTGAGCTATGGCGACCGCTATTGCGAACCGCCTTCGCGGCAAGCGTTGCGCATGTGCGCCACAACGCTGCTCCTATTATCAGTGCTTATCAACCGCTACTGTTCATTCGCTGCAGCCGGCAATGCTCTGCCGCAATCCGCGTTAGCTGCTGCGACGATGCTCATACCTCATGAACAGGTCCAGAACACACCTACGAACCTTATTGCCATTGGATCATCAGCAAGTCCTGCCTATCCGCTCAAAGCGAGCGACAACAACCGCTATCTCGTCGATCAAAACGATGTTCCGTTTCTGATGATTGGCGATTCTCCGCAAGCCTTGATCGGCAACGTGTCTCCAATGGAAGCGGCGTTTTTCATGGAGAATCGCCGACGCTACGGCATCAATGCGTTGTGGATCAATCTCTTGTGCAATGATGGCACCGCTTGCAACGCAGATGGAACTACGTTTGACGGGATCGCGCCGTTCGCCACTGCTAATGATCTTTCGACGCCAAATCCTGCCTATTTCGAGCGTGCGGACGGCATAATTAACCTCGCCGCTGCAAATGAAATGGTCGTCATTTTGGATCCTATCGAAACAATCGGTTGGCTGCGGACGTTGCGAGCCAATGGCGTCGACAAAGCGTTTGTTTTCGGACAGTACCTTGGAAATCGCTACAAGAATTTTCCCAATATCATCTGGATGCACGGCAACGACTTTCAGTCATGGCAAATTGCAACCGACGACGCATTGGTGCAGGCAGTTGCGCGTGGGATCAGAAGTGTGGATTCAAACCACATCCATACAGTGGAGCTCAACTACTCCACGAGCGGTTCTTTGGAGGACCAATCATGGGCACCGCTTATCGAACTCAATGCGGCGTACACCTACTTTCCGACCTACGCCCAGGTTCTGACAGAATACAATCGCTCGAACTTCAAGCCAGTCTTCATGGTAGAGGCAAACTACGAGTTCGAGCATAATTCTGGCACCGACGGTGGCTCAACGCAAAACCTACGACGACAAGAATATTGGACTATGCTTAGCGGTGCCACGGGACAGCTTTATAGCAGTGCTCACAGTTGGCAGCTTCAGAAGGGATGGAAATCGAATTTGGATACGCCGGGTGTGATCCAGCTTGGCTACATGAAAAATCTCTTCGCATCGAAAAAATGGTATGATCTCATCCCTGACCAAACTCATACGGTGGTGACTGCCGGGTATGGTCGTTTTTCGTGTCTAGCTGGAATGGCCCTAGCCTATTATGGAAAAGACCCTTCGTTGTTTAAAGACCTTTCGTTTATAGCAGGAGTGCTTGGTCGTTTGCGGAAGCATTTCGCCATTGGGTCGATAACAACCAGTACCTGCGTGACGGCTGCCCGAACTTCCGATGGATCCTTGGTGATGGCCTACCTGCCAACCATCCTCACGATCACAGTCGACATGTCGAAACTCGCGTCCATGGCCACAGCTCGCTGGTACGACCCGACAAATGGCGAATACACGAACATAGACGGCTCACCGTTTGTCAACACGGGGAGCAGAAAGTTTACTCCTCCTGGAAACAATAGTTCTGGAGACGGCGACTGGGTCTTGATGCTTGAGGTGTCAGCCGCTCGCTGACAATGCGGGCCCCTTATTCCGCAAACTCGATTGCGAGTCGAACGGTGGGTTCGCCATGTCGCAAAAGGACCGCGCAGTTCCAAAACTCCAGAGCGGGCAACATCCGGAATTTGGCCGAAAACCGTGACCGACATCGTCTTGATTCGCCGGGTTCGATCGATGAGGCCGCCGGCTAATACCGAGTCCCTGAAATTGTGACTCGTGGGCGATTCCCAGATGGAGGCGAGTCAGATTCAACATGGCGAACCCAGGAGGCTCGTCATGTCGGCTCCGACACCATTGCGC
>Ga0310909_10000994_pt1 | contig 16048 bp, 10 predicted proteins | sample GREbulkMGT000H_FD_203449 | JGI IMG/M metagenome (GOLD analysis project Ga0310909, IMG submission 203449) | Lab enrichment of tropical soil microbial communities from Luquillo Experimental Forest, Puerto Rico - GRE.bulkMG.T000H | ecosystem: Environmental > Terrestrial > Soil > Tropical forest >... | reverse complement strand
CGGCTGCGTCGCGCCGGCCGCGCGTCCCCACATGAACACTTTCGGCAAGAGCGCGCGCACCTGCTGACCCTTGTGCGGCGCCTCGAGTGCGGCGTAGCTGCCGCCGACTTTGTCTGAATAGGACGGTTCATTCCACACATCCCAGCCGAGGATGCGCTGATCCCGAGCAAAGGCGCCGACCACTCCCTTGACGTAGCGCTCGAGCCTTGGGTACTGCGAAGGATGAGACAGTGCGGCTGCGCTCGGGCTCTGTACCCAGCCCGAGTTGTGGACGCCGGGCACCGGCGCGTGTTGTGGCCCCCGGTGCGGATTGGGATCCCAGACGGAATCGAACAGAACGAACAAAGTGCGGATATGGTGGCGCGCGGCGATCTCGAGAAAAGTGTCAATGCGCCTGCGGAAGCCTGAGGCGTCCTGCTGCCACAGCAGATCGTGCAGGAAGACGCGCATGGTGTTCATGCCGATGGCTCGCGCCCAACCGAGCTCGAGGTCGATCCTCTGCGGATCGAAAGTGTCCGCCTGCCACATCTCGAGCTGGTTGATCGCGGTCGCGGGTATGTAGTTGGCACCGAGGATCCAGGGCTGTCGCGCATACCAGTCACTGGCTTGCTGCTCGCTCCAGCGCTCCCGCGCACTCGCTGTCTCCGGGGTCACGCCCGCGAGGAGGAGCAGACCGAGTACTGCGCAAGCGTGGCGCACGGGCGTCATCAGTTAGTCTGCCGAGAAACGCAAGGTCGTGGTGGAGCGGTAGGTCACACCGGCTTTGAGAACGTACGACGGAAAGTTCGCATGGTTGACGGAGTCCGGGAAATGCTGCGTTTCGAGCGTGAAGCCGCCATGCTGCCGGTACACCACGCCTTTCTTTCCGTGCAGGGTGCCGTCGAGAAAGTTGCCGCTGTAGAACTGCACACCGGGCTCGGTGCTCCACACCTCCATGACGCGCCCCGAAGTCGGCTCGCGCACTCGCGCGACGAGGGTGAGACCCTTGCCCCCATCGGTTACCACATAGTTGTGATCGTAACCGATCGGATTGCCTCCAACCTGACGGATGTGTGCGCCAATGGCAGTGGGATGCAGGAAGTCCATCGGCGTACCGGCAACCGGCGTCATCTCGCCCGTCGGAATGAGCGTCGCGTCAACGGGGGTGTAGCGCCCGGCATTGATCAGCAGCTCGTGCCCGAGGATATCGCCATGCTCCGGTCCGGCGAGGTTGAAGTAGCTGTGGTTGGTGAGGTTCACGGGAGTATCGCGGTCGCTCGTCGCGAGATAGTCGAGGCGCAACTCGTTGGCATCGGTGAGCCTGTAAGTGACTGCGACGCGGCAGTTGCCCGGGTAGCCCTCCTCGCCGTCGCGACTTACATAGGTGAACTTGATCGCAGGTTCGGTGCCTGGGACTACCTCACCGGTCCAGACGACCTTGTCGAAGCCCCTCACACCACCGTGCAGGTGGTTGGGCCCATCGTTGGTTGCCAGTTGATACCTCCGGCCGTTCAAAGTGAAGCGGCCTCCTGCAATGCGGTTGGCCACGCGGCCGACGGTCGCACCAAAGTAAGGATCCCTGGGATTCAGATAACCCTGCAGGCTGTCGAACCCGAGCACGATGTCATCGAGTTTCCCCGCACGGTTCGGCGTATCGAGGGCGATGAGCGTCGCACCATAGGTCATGATCCTGGCGGTCATGCCCTTGCGGTTCTTGAGCGTAAACACCTCGACGTCATCGCCGCGGGCCTTGCCGAAGTACGACTGGCCAATGCCCGGAGTCGCGGCCGTCAGAACGCCGCCTCCGCTCACCAACAAACCAACCGCCAGGAGACCGATATGCCCGATTGCGTCGATGCTCAGCTCCTCGATGCAGAGCGGCGTTTGCGCCCCCTCGATCGGAGGACGGCGCGGCGCAGGCGGTCGGCTGCCTCCTCGGGGGTGAGGTCCCGCTGACCCTCGGCCAACATCTCGTAGCCCACCATGAACTTCCTGACCGTGGCGGAGCGAAGGAGTGGCGGAAACACGTGAGCATGCAATTGCCACTCGGGACCCGCGCCGCCCGGTGCGCCATGCCATCCAAAGGAGTAAGGAAAGGGAGCCGAGAAGAGCGCATCGTACCCCACGAGCGTTCGCTTCAGAGTCGCGGCAAGGTCATCGCGTTCAGCGGCTGTGAGCTCCGGCAGCGTACGCCGCGCCTGCCGCGGCAGGAGCAGCGTCTCGTACGGCCACAGCGCCCACCAGGGCACGACGATCAGCCAGTGATCGCTCTCGAGGATGACCCGCTCGCGGACCTTGCTTTCCTCCCGGGCATAACGCAGCAGGAGCGGCTCGCCGGATTGTTCCCAGTGGGACCGCTGCCGCGTCCACTCCTTCTCGATCTCGGTCGGGATGAAATCGCTCGCCCACACCTGGCCGTGCGGGTGGGGGTTGGATGCCCCCATGGACGCACCCTTGTTCTCGAACACCTGCACGAAGCGCCATGTGCGGCTCAATTCCTCGATCTGAGCGCACCACAACTCAACCACCGCGCGGATCTCCGGCACCGACACCTCCGCGAGTGTCAGGTCATGCCGCGGAGAGAAGCACAGCACGCGGCAGACTCCGCTCTGCATGCTCGCGCGGAACAGCGGATCGCCACGAACTCCGCAATCGCCCGACGCGGTCTCCGGGAGGAAGGCGGGGAAGTCGTTGGTGAAGGCGTAAGTCGAGGTATACGGTGCGTTGCGTGCGCCGCCGGCCCGGGAGTTTCCCGGGCAGAGATAGCAGCCGGGATCGTAGGAGTTGACGGGCGACTGTGCGGCGGCAGGCACTTCCACTGCTCCTTGCCAGGGCCGCTCGGTCCGCTGTGGTGAGACGAACACCCACTCGCCGGTGAGCGGATTGAAGCGGCGGTGCGGCGTCTTCACCGGTGCACCATGCCCGCCCCCGCGGCAGGTCGGGAAACGAACAGCGTGGGCGTCACCGCAAACTGCTGCGAATACTGCGCACAGATGCGCCCGGTGATCGAGGTGACGGCCGCGGTTCGCACCAGCAGCACCGCACAGCCGCCGAAACCTCCCCCGGTCATGCGCGCGCCGAAGACACCGCCCTCTTCCCCGGTTGCGCGTGCGATCTCGACGATGGCGTCGAGCTCGGGCGCGCTCACCTCGAAATCGTACCTGAGCGAGTCGTGGCTCAGGTACATGAGCCGTCCCGCCTCGCTCCAGCGGCGCGCCGCGATGGCCGCGGCGGCCTGCTGCGTCCGGTCGATCTCGGTGACCACGTGCCGTACGCGCTTGAGGCTCTGCGCATCGAGCTGGTGCGCGGCACTTGCGAGGTCGCCGGCGGCGAGCGCGCGCAGTGATGGCAGCTGCAGCTTCTGCGCCGCAGACTCGCATTGACGGCGCCGCAGCGGGTACTCGCTGTGGGCGAGCGAGTGTTTGACGTTCGTGCCGGCGATGAGAACCGCGACCTCGGGATCGCTGAACTCGATCTCCTGAGCGAGGTGCGACCGACAGTCGAGCAGCGTCAGATGGTCGCGGCGCGCCAGCGTCACGACGAACGGGTCCATGATGCCGCAGGGAACGCCTGCAAAACGCTGTTCCGCCTCCTGACACAGGCGCACCTTTTCGAGCGGCTCGAGCCGCTGTTGCGCAACAGCCTCGAGCAACGTCGCGGTCGCCACCTCGAGCGCCGCGCTGCTCGAGAGACCGCCGCCGAGCGGTACGGTTGAATCAACGAGAAGGTCGAGGCCAATGAGCGCTACATTGCGCTCGATGAATCCCGCGATCACCCCGCGCGGATAGTTGCTCCAGTGGCCGTGCGTCGTGCGCTCCACAGGCTGCGAGAGCTCGACCGTCGCCGGCCCTGCGATCGCAGTGCTGCGCAGGCGGATCTGCCGGCTGCCGTTGGGCGCGGCCGCCAGCAGCACCTCGCGCTCGATCGCCATCGGCAGCACGAATCCCTGGTTGTAATCGGTGTGCTCGCCAATGAGATTCACCCGCCCCGGCGCCCGCGCGATCCACGCTGGCAAGTGCCCGTAGTGGCGTGCGAAGTCGGCGCGCAGCGTTGCGAGCTCGCTCATCAGCGCTCCCTCACCGGAAGATGAGATTGAGAGCCAGGGTCGCCGCGAGCACGATAGCTCCCACCCACACCGGACGGGCATGCCAGGTGCCGACAGGCTCGGTCGGACGCGGGGTGAGGGAATACACGAGACCCTTCAGCTCCGCATGGCTCCGGGTGGGTCGCGTCGCGAGAGAGATACCGATGGTGAGCAGGAAGCACGCCGCAAAGGCCGCGATCGCCATGTAGAAGTTCTGTCCCATCTCGCTGCGGAACGAGAGTTGCGCCATCAGCCACCCCCCTTTCAGTCCGGGATGCGATCCGGCGGAGAGCGACAGTCCATGGAAGACAGCCGCAGCCACGGTGCCGCACAGCAGGCCCCAGAAGGCGCCGTGACCCGTGGCGCGCTTCCAGAACATGCCGAGCAGAAAAGTCGCCAGCAACGGCGCATTGACGAAGCCGAATACCAACTGCAGCAGATCCATGATGTTGTTGAAGCGGCGGGCCGCATACGCCGCCGCGACACTCGCGCCGACGCCGAAGACGGTCGCGAGCTGACCGACCTTCAGGTAGTGACTGTCCGGGCGATTGCGCGCGAGGTGCGTCTGGTAGATGTCCCAGGTCCACACCGTGTTGAAGGCGGTGACGTTGCCGGCCATGCCCGACATGAAGGAAGCGAGCAGCGCCGTGAGTCCGACCCCGAGGAGCCCGTTGGGCAGGAACTTGCCGAGCAGTATCGGAGTCGTCAGGTTGTAGTCCGGACTGCCATCGCCGGTCTGAGGCAACGGCATTGCCCCCGTGTGATCGAGGGCAATGCCGATCATGCCGGGCAGGATCACGAGCGCCGGGAAGAGCATTTTCGGTACCGCGGCAATGAGCGGTGTGAGACGTGCGGCATGGATCGAGCGCGCCGCCAGCGCACGCTGCACGACGAGGAAGTCGGTGCACCAGTAGCCGAAGGACAGCACGAAGCCGAGCCCCATGGCGAGACCGAACCATTCGACACCCATCGGATTGTCGTTCGCGCTCGCGAGGTGACTCCAGCTTTGTGTCCAGGTGCCCGGCGCGTAACTGTGGGAGGTGGCCACGGCATTGAGCTGCGCACCGAGCGCTGCCCAGCCGCCAATGGCATGCAGGGCGATGATGACGAGCGGCGCGAAGCCGGCGATGATGAGAAAGAACTGCAGCACCTCGTTGTAGATTGCGGAAGTGAGTCCGCCCAACAGGATGTACACGAGTACGATGCCCGCCGCGAGCGCGATGCACAGGTTGTAATCCCAGCCGAGGAGCAGCTTCATCAGGCTGGCCAGTACGTGCATGGAAATACCGGAGGAGAAGATGGTCATTACCGCGAACGTCACGGCATTCAGCGTGCGCGTCTTCTCGTCGAAGCGCAGCCGCAGGTACTCCGGCACCGAGCGCGCCCTGGAGCCGTAGTAGAAGGGCATCATGAAGACACCCAGAAAGACCATCGCGGGAATCGCGCCGATCCAGTAGAAATGACTCGTCATCAGGCCGTACTTGGCGCCGCTCGCCCCCATGCCGATGACTTCCTGGGCGCCGAGATTCGCGGACAGAAAGGCCAGTCCCGCCGCCCACGCGGGGATGGAGCGCCCGGAGAGCAGGAAATCGGCGCTGCCCCTGACACGGCGCCGGAAGTAGCCCCCGATGACGATGACGAAGGCCACGTAGACGCCGAGGATTGCGTAGTCAGTAGGCGAGAGATGAATGCGCATGGTGCGGCGGCGGGCCCGCGGCGCATCAGTGCTGCTGCGACGGACTCTGCGGTCCCGGCCCCGGGCTGACGGTCAGCAGAACGACTCCGTGCGCCGGGATCCTGACCGTCAGTGTCTCGGGCAGTGTGCCGAGCTCCTTGTTGTTCCAGACATCGTGCCCATGAACGCGTCCCTGGAGTCCCAGCTCGCCGAGTGGAACTTCCGCTTCCGTATCTCTCGCCCGGTCCGAGCGGTTGAAGAAGCCGACGGCTTTCGAGCCACCGGCGAGCGGCTTCACCCACACTTCCAGCGCACCCTTGACCCATACACGCTCGCCCTGGATGCCGCGAGAGTCCTGATCGATGGCGATGACCGCAGGATTCGTCAGCAGGGCGACGGTCGCCGGCGTCATGGTAGCGAGATCGTTGCCGGCAAGGAGTGGTGCCGCGAGCAGAGCCCAAAGACTCATGTGCGTCCGATATTCCTCCTCGTTCATGCCGCCATTGCCGACCTCGAGCATATCGGGATCGTTCCAGTGTCCCGGGCCGGCATAGCGCTCGATATCGATCTGACCAAAGCCGATGGCCGCCATGCTGAGGTAGCTGTCGGAAATGTCCTCGGTCGTACGCCAGAGGTTGCCGCCCACCGAGGCGCCCCACTTCCACACATCGTCCTTGCCGTACTGACACAGGCTGTAAACGATGGGCCGGCCCGTCTTGAGGAGCGCCGCGTGCATCCGCTCATACGCTTCGACCATCATCTGATGAGCCGCGGCGGGAGTTGCCGCCTTGGCCATCAGGACGCGCAGGCCGCATAGATCATATTTCAGGTAGTCGATCCCCCACGCAGCGTAGGTCCGGGCATCCTGCTCCTCGTGACCGTAGCTGCCCTCGTACCCGGCGCACGTCTTCGGACCGGGAGAGGAATAGATCCCGAGCTTCAGCCCCTTGGCGTGCACGTAGTCCGCGAGCGCCTTCATGTCGGGAAACCTCGCGTTGGGGTGAATGACGCCTTGCGCGTCGCGCTCGCCTTCCCAGGTATCGTCGATATTGACGTAAACATAGCCGACGGAGCTCATGCCGCTCCGTACCATGGCGTCCGCCTGGGCGCGAATTACTGCATCGCTCACCTTCCCGGCAAAGTGGTTCCAGCTGTTCCAACCCATGGGCGGCGTTACCGCAACAGGCTCCGCGGATGCCGCGCTCGCGAGCAGCGCGCTCGCCAGGATGATCGATGCACTTCTCATGATAGGGTCCTAGTGCGACATGGCGGGCGCCGCTAACGCGCTGCGCAGCGGCCGCCGCGCATAAACGCCGTAGGCCAGGATCACTGCGTAGCACAGCGCCGGCAGGATCAGCGCGAAATGCAGCCCGCCACGGTCGGCGATTGCCCCGGTGAGCGGCGGGATGACCGCACCCCCGACGATGGCGACGCCGATCACTCCGGCGCCTTCCGCCGCGCGCTTGCCGAGACCCTCGCTCGCCAGACTGAAGATGGTCGGGAACATGATGGAATTCATCAATCCGACCGCGAGCAGCGTCCATCCGGAGACTGCGCCCACGCTGTTGGCGGAGATCAGGATCAGCGTGATGGCGCCGCTGGCGACAAAGGCAAGCACTTTTCCCGGTGCAAACATGCGCAGCACTCCGGATCCTATGAAGCGGCCGACCAGCGCGCCACCCCAGTAGTAAGGTACGTGCTTGCCCGCCTCCTGCGCACCGAGGGCAAGCGTCGAGGGCTGCATGAGGTAATTCACCAGCAGTGAGCCTATCGCGACTTCCGCGCCGACATACAGGAAGATGCACAGCGCACCGAGCGCGAAGCGCGGTTGCCTGAGCAGCCCGAAGGCGTGGAACATGGTGCCGCTCGTATCGTGCTGGTCCCTGAGCCGATTGCGGTGCAGCCAGACTGCCACAGCGACAATGAACAGGATGGCCGCAAGGCCCAGATAGGTCGTGACGATGGTGTGCGTCTCGGCTTTGCGAAACGCGATCAGGGCGGCACCGCTGAGGGTCTTGGGATCGACCGTCGCCAGGCTCCCGAGGATCAGGATCGAGCCCACGTAAGGAAACACCGTGGTCCCGAGTGAGTTGAAGGCCTGCGCAAAAGTGAGTCGGCTATGTGCCGTGGCCGGGTCCCCGAGCATGGAGATGAGCGGATTGGAGACGACCTGGACTATGGTGATGCCGGAGGCCAGCACGAACAGCGCGCCGAGAAACAACGCGAACGAGCCGGCCGAGGAAGCTGGCACGAACAGCAGGCAGCCGACCATCATCGTGAGCAGCCCGATCGTCGCAGTGCGCATATAGCCGACGTGCCGCACGATCTGCGCGCCGGGGAGCGAGATGAGGAAGTAGGCTGCGAAGAACGAGGTTTGAACCAGCATCACCTCGGCGTACGAGAGCGTGAACAACCCCTTCAGCTTCGGGATAATCACGTCGTTCAGGCTCGTGATCCCGCCGAATATGAAGAAGAGTGCGAAAACGAACAGGCGCAGCTCCCGCACGTTCGACCAGGGCGCGGGGCCCCCAGGAAATCGCGCACCTTGCTGAGAGGAACTATCCTCAATCTGCGTTAAGCGCGATTTCCTGGGGTCGCTCGCCTGGGGATCGGCTCTCTCGATGTTTCCGCTCATGAAGTCACATCCTCGGGCTTTGGGCACTGATCGGCACTGGCAAGGGCAGCGTCCGCGGGATACATCGCCATGAGTTTACGCATGACGCCGTTGGTCCAGCCAAAGCCGTCCTGCCGGGGATATTCGCCACCGCCGCCCTCGCGGTGGGTGGCGATCACGTCGTACTTCTCGACCAGCTTGCCGCTGCGCCGGTAGACACCCTCGACGTTCAACATCCAGCGACAGGCAACACTCTCGGCGAGCCGCGTCTCGCTGTAGCGTCTGAAGCCTGAAACCGCGATCCACTGCAGCGGCGCCCAGCCATTGGGCGCATCCCACTGCTGCCCGGTCTCGAGCGTGGTCGTCGCGATGCCGCCTGCTTTCAGGAGCTCGGACTTCACCACGGTGGCGACGGACCTCGCCTGCCGTGCGGAGGCTACCGCGAGGAACAACGGATAGAGCGCAGCGGCCGACAGGTGCGGCACGCGGGCTTGCGCTCGTCGCTGATAGTCGAGATAGGCGCCGCTCCCCTCGTCCCACAGGTACCGATCGATGGCCGTCTGCCGTTGCGTGGCACGCCGGGCGAACTCCCGGGCGCAATCGTCGTCGCCCGCGCGCTCGCAGCCCGCATGAATCGCCTGCTCCAGGCCGAAGAGCAGGCTGTTGAGATCGACGGGAACGATGTCAGTGGTATCGATGCTCGCGAGCGTGTGCGAGTCTGCGAGCCAACGGGAGCTGAAATCCCAGCCGCTCTCCGCGCCCGCACGCATCTCGCGGTACAGGCGCCGCGCAGGGCGGCCGCTCTTGCGGGCGAGCTCGATATCCTCGCGATACGACTCATCGCGGGGGGTGTCGCGATCGTCCCAGTAGCGGTTGAGGATCGACCCATCGGGCATGCCGACGACACGCGCATGCGTTCCACCGCGGTGAACGTCCGCGGCGCCGCGCATCCAGAACGCATACTCTTGCCGCAGTTGCGGCAGAAAATGCGCGTAGGCCGCAGCGGGGTCCGCGCCACCGAGCAATCCGACCATAAGGAAAAAGAACGGTGGCTGCGAGCGGCTCAGATAATAGGTGCGCGTGCCGTTCGGTATGTGGCCGTAGATGTCGATGAGGAAGGCGAAGTTCTGCACCATGCTCCGCGCCAGGTCCTCCCGGCCGCTCTCGATCAGTCCGAGCATCGTGAAGTAGGAGTCCCAGTAGTAGATCTCGCGAAACCGTCCGCCTGGAACGACGTACGGCTCCGGCAGCGCCAGGAGCGACGACCAGCGCGGCGGAGTGACGCTGGTGCGCGTCAGTTGTGTCCATAGCGCATCGATGTGCGCCGTAATGTCCGGCGTGGCGCTCGCAGCCGGGATGGTGGCGGCTTCGGCGGGAAGCACGAAGTGCGCCTCGACGAAGGCGCGCAGTGCCGCTGCGGAATCCGGGCGCTGTGCGCGGTACTGCGCGAGAATCTCCCGGGGCGCCGCCTGCGGAACCGCATCCGGGAACAACTTGCTGTCGGAGTAAATACCCGCGGTCTGCACGGCGGTGAATAACCCGTCGAACAGCTCCTGTGGCGGGCTGGGAAAGGCGCGTGGCGGCGTCGCAGCCTGCGGCTGTGCTGCGGCAGCCACGCCGCCGCTGAGAACCAATGCCAGCGCGGAAGCGATAGTTGCTCGCGCGACCCTCACCATGCGGTCCCCATGGACGGAGTATAGCGAGACTGGCCGGCGTCGCGGCGCGGGTTGCTCACTGCGGCACGCGGGTCAGTCGCACGACCCCCGTGGCATTGCGCTCGATGCGGATATCCATGCGTTGGCCACGGAAGGAGAGGTTGTGCAGTGTCAGGGACTTCCACCGGGCCGGCAGTACCGGTGCGTACGCTTCCATCAGCCCGGCCTCGCGGATGCGCAGTCCGCTGAAGCCGTAGAGCAGGCTCTGCAGATAACCGCCCGAGCCGGTGATGAAATAGCCGGCATTGTTGCTCGCCGTTTCGGTGCGCACGTTGAAGGGTGGCTTGAGCGAGCCGCCCGTGAAGTTGGTGGCAAACCAGGCGGCGGCATCGGCATCACTGCCAACGGTCGCCGCGGCGATCGATCGGGGTGCGATGCCCATCGGCGCCGCACCGACCCGTTCCGCGGCATTGGGGCGGATGCCGAACTCGTAGTCACTGCGCCGCATCTGCGCACTCATCTGCAGATCGAGCGAGGGCAGGAACAGGAGTGCGAGCGGACCGCCGCCGAAGTCCTCGCTTGGGCCAATGACTGCGGGATCGAACGGCAGGTGGTGCAGACCGCCGGGGGCGACCGGGATGTAGAGGGCGTCCGCGATTCGCTCCCAGCGGGGATCGGACCGCTCGCCGAGCTCGCGCGCAGCCGCGGTGGCGATCCGCAGCGCCCGGGCGGCCGATACATTCGTGAACGTGTCGTTCGGAATGTCGTTATGCGATTCGGCGACCGAGGTGACGTGCAGGATCTCGTAGCGCCGCGCGGCCGCATTATAAGTCGCGCGACTTACCCAGAAGCGTGCCACCTCGCGGATCACCGGCCAGCCTGATGCGCGCAGCCACGCGCGATCGCGCGTAGCGAGGTAGTACTGCCACTGCGCGATGGCAATGTCGGCATTCACGTGAATTTCGGTATCCGCCAGTACCACGGCCGAGTGCGGAGTCTGCTCGCTGCCGTTCTCCGGATCCGACTCCCACGGGAACATGGCGCCCTCGAAGCCGTGCGCCCGTGCCCGCTGTCTCGCGGCTTCCAGGGTACGCGTGCGGAAGGCGAGCAGCGACCTCGCGCGCTCCGGATGCAGCAGCAGCAACGCCGGCATGATCCAGGTGTCGCTGTCCCAGAAAACGTGATTGGCGTAACCGGGCGTGAGCGCGCACGCTCCAATCGCCCAGGCGGTATCCGGCGTCGAGCTCGAGAGCAGGAAATACAGCTCCGAGTGCACCGCCTGCTGTGCCTGCGCGTCACCATCGATCAGAACGTCTGCCTGCCAGAGCGCATCCCACGCGGCGCGATGCTGCTGCAACAGCTGATCGAAGCCGCCGTCGCGCGCCTCGCGGGCGAGCCGCAGATCATCCGCCGCACCGCCTCCCCAGCCCTCGCGTGAGACGGCGGCGAACCGGGTGAAGACGTAGCTGCGGCCCCGCTCGACCTTCATGCTGACATCGAGCGCGAGCCGATGGCGATCGCGGCGCAGGCTTACCCGCTCCGGCGACAGATCTTGCGGCAGCGCGACGGTGGCGGCCATGGCCATGCCGAGCCCCTGCTCCACCTTGCCCTCGAGCCACAGCGACAGTGAGCCGGCCTCGCCCTCGCTCGAGCGCACCTCGGTGTAACCGGGGTACCAGACCGCCGCGCGATCGGCCGTGGCGGGTGGCTGTGGCTCGAGCGACAGACCCTGTGCGGCAACCGCCTCCTCCATCTCCGGGCCGCTCAGTTGCGCGAGCGGAAATCGCGGCGCGTACTCGGACCACAGCAGCAGCGCGAACGACAGTTGCACGGTGCCGTCGTAGTCGGGCGTCACTTTGAGGCGTGTGGCAGCGAGGTGCGGCGATGCCTGACTCACGAGCGTCGTGACTTCGATCGCAGTCGTCCGGCCGCGATCGAGATACCGATAGCTCGTCGTCAGGGTGGCCGCGCGCAGGTCGAGCGTCTGGTGGTAATCGCTGAAACGACGTTCGCTGAGGGCTGCACGGTTGAGCCAGCCGTGACCCTCTCCGGCTGCGCCCGGGTTGAAATCGATCTCGCTCCACGCCGGGATGGCGGCCGGGCGCGACATGTCCCCCGAGGTGTAGTCCATAAAAGCGACAAGATAGGCGCGCGTCGCTTCGGTGCCGCGTGGTGCAGTGAGCGTCGATACAAACCCATTACCCAGATACCCTGGAAAATATGCCGGCAGGTCATGGAAGGAGGCGCTCAGCTCAAAGCTCGCATCGCTCGCAGCGCTGGTGGCGGTGGCAGCGCCGGCCGCGATGACAAGGAGAAGGAGCGCGCGCGCAAGAGCGCACGGGCGGCTGTACGCGTGCTGCGGCCCGAGCCGGATCTCGTGCTCACTCATTGAAGGCCTCCCGCTGCGCGCGCGGCGCTGATGCCCGCGCGGAATGCCAGGCGGGCACCGGAATCCGAGCCCGCCGCAACGACGGCGGGCCGCACCGCGAGATACGCAGTGCTCCAGAGCTGCGCGGCGTCGGACTCATCGACGTCCGCGGCGGCAGCGCCGAACGGTACCACCTGATAGTGTCCCGCGGCATACGCCCACGACCACAGCTCGGAATTGCTCAGCGAACGCGTGGCATCGATCGCCGACCACAGCGTGCGCTGCGCGGCGATGAGGCGCGCGTGTACCGCCGCGGGCAGGTCGTGGCGCTCGAGCTGGCGCGCGAGGCCCGCGGCGAACAGCGCCTGCTGCCACGACCATACGACGGTGCCGTGATAGGCGTTGCGGCTGAAGCTCGCCTGCAGCGAGGGTGCGCTGAATGCCGGATTGGCGACTACCATCCCGACCCCGGTCATGAGACCGGCCGGGAAGGCCCGCATCAGCACCGTGACCGCGTCATCGACACGCTGCGCGTCGAGGTCATCGAACAGCAGTGCGAACCCCTCATCCGAATTCATGACCGGTATCGGGTTGCCGGCGGCATCGAGTGCGAGCGCGTGAAAGCGCAGGTCGTCCGTGCCGAGCGCGGCGAGCGCCGGCTGCGCGGCAATGCCCTGCGAGGCGGCGTAGGCGCGGATCGCCTCCGCGGCCGCCGCGTGCGACAGGCGCACCGCGAACAGTGGCGGCGCCTGCGCGCGCCACACCTGCGCAAGCTGCGAGGCGCGCGCGAGGAGCGCCTCATCTTCCGCCGTCAGGTAGGGCGCCAACAGGCCGCTGTCGCGCAGCTCCACGACCGCGGCGAGCGCGGCCGGCACCAGCACCGCGTTGACGTCGTACGGATAGCGACCGCCTCCCAGGCCGCTCTCGCTGTCGCGCCAGTTGCCGACCGAAAAGCCGCTCTTCAGTCCGATGAGATGCGACGCCGCCGGATCGGTGGCAAAGCCGGATGCGCTCTGCAGCACGAACCGCAGGTTGGCGAGGAGCGCGGCGCCGCGCGACCGCCCGGGCCCGGAGGGCCCACCGGCGGCTGCGGCGAGGAAGGCCCCGGCATGCGCGCGTGCGCGCTCATCGTGCGCCAGCCAGGCGCTCGCGACCGGTGCGAGCAGATAGTTGCCATCGATCATCTTGTAGTCGAGCACCGGGGCTGCCGAGTGCGAGCCATCGCGCTCGAGGTGATCCAGCACGGCGCGCTCGCCGATGTTCTCTTCGTGCGCGACCTCTCCCTGCGCCGACAGCCGCTCGAGCACCGACCCGAGCGCCGCTTCGACCGCCGTCGGGCTGAGGACGGGCATGAGCAGCCGCACGGAAATCAGGGTATCCCGGCCGAAATAGGTGAGAAAGCGCCATGAGCCCGCGAGGAGCTTCTCGCGGTATGCAAGGAATGTGAGCGTGTTGCGCGCGGCCGTGTCGGGCGCGGCAGACTCGTTCATGAGCTCGCTCCCCGCGAGTGCCGTGAGCGGCGTCTCCCCGCTCAGCCCGGTGATGCGCAGGCCGATACGGCCGTCGCTGCCCGCGATGATGTGAGCGCCGCGAACCGCACCGTGTGTGACTTCGAGCACCATCCGGTAGCCCGCCGCACCATCCAACCGGTCGCGGCTCCAGCTGAGCGTGCTTCCCCGCACGAGCGGCCGCGCAGCCACCGCGGCCGGCACGGTACCGAGTGACTGATAATCTCGCAGCAGGCGCACGCTGGAGAGCACCGCCTGGCGCACCTGCAGCTCCGCGGCTTCGGCGCTCACCTCCGACACCAGGCCATAGAGGGTGCGGCCGCGTCGATCGGCACGCTGGAGGGTCCGCGGCGCTCCGCTCAGCGCCCACTTGACCGGCTCGGAGCGGTGCATGAACCAGAGGCCAACCCCGCTGTTACCGGCGGGGAAGGCGATGAGGATGCGCGGATCGTTTCCGGAGCGCAGCACCAGGTGCGCCGCGACCGCGCCCTCGCGCACCAGGCGGTTGGTGTTGAGACCTTCATCGACCTGGAAGTCGAGCCGCTCCGCGCTGGGCTCGAGTGCGAATGCTGGGCCGGCCGCGAGCAGCCACGCATTGATGACCAGCGCGGCCGCAGCCTGCGCTGCGGCCTTTCCTGACACCCGCCTCAATCGACGGCCTCCAGACACCCGCGCGACTATACCTGAGCGTGCCGGTCGGCTTGCGGCGCGGACTGGCACCTAGTGCCGCACCATACGAGGTACCGCATCGATGACGTCTTGAATCGACCGGAACTGCGCGGGCTGGGTCAGCAGTGCGCGTGCCATGGCGAGCGCGTTGGCTTCGCAACGGGCACGTACGGCCGCGTCGCCGATCCGGTCGAAGTCGATCACATGGGCGAAGCCGACGATCCGGCGGATCATTTTGCAGGCACCAAACCCCAGCATGTCGGCAAACAGTCCGTCGAGGAATGCGCGGCGCGCCGATTCCAGTGTGTTGGCTTCCTGCGGTCGGGCGAACATTGAGGCTGGGAGCACATCGCCATGCGCGTTCTCGGCCCACAGCGACAGAAAGCGGCTGCGGAACGACGCCCAAAAGGCTTCGACCTGCTCGAGTATCCAACGCTGATAGGCGACGCGGTGGTCCTGCTCTGTCGCGTGCCCGGGTTGCGAGTACCAGCTGAGGAGAAGATTGCCGAGAAACGCCCCCAGATCGAACCCAATGGGGCCATAGAAGGCGAATTCCGGATCGATGACTCGCGTGTCTCCCTCGGTCACCATGACGGAGCCGGAGTGCAGATCGCCGTGGACGAGCGCCTGTACTTCGTTGAGGAACTTACGTCCGAACTGCGCGGCCGCCACTTTGAGCCGGCCATCGGCTCGCAGGTCCGCAACGATCTCGTCAAGTTGCGGCGAAGTGTGGCGGTTGCGCTCGCTGTGGCGGTACGGGTCACAGAAGACCAGGTCCACCGTGATGCGCACCAGCTCCTTGTTGCGGGCGAAGAGCGCGATTCCATCCATCTTCTGCTCGAAGGGGCGCGCGAGGTCGGAGGTGAAGAAGCTCGCGCGCGCGATGTACTCGCCGATGTCGCGGGCGACGTTCGGATAACGGCGCCCGGCGATCAAACCCTGCCTCAGGATGATATGGGGCGATAAGCACTCCATCACGATGCAATAGAGCTCAGCGTCGTAGTGGTAGACCTCGGGAATCAGCCTGCCGACGCTGGGAGCGACCGCTGAATAGTAAGAGGCTTCGAAGAACGCCCGCTCGAGCGTCATCGGCCAGGACTCTCCGGCAACTCGCACGTAGGGCAGCGCCTGTTTGACACAGACCGACCCGTCGGGTCCCTCAACGATGAAAACGAGATTGAGATTCCCGTCCCCCACTTCATGAACCCGCCAACTCTCCGGCGCTCCACCCAGCCGGGCCGGGATCCCGGGCAGAGCTCCGATCAGGGCGGGGACGGTGTCGGTGTCGAGGATTCGGTAGCCGGTGCTCATGCCGCCACCGCCTGCGCGCGCTTTCCCGGCCTCGCGCGGGCGAGGTGCCCGGCTCGGCGGCGCGCCTGACGGTGCTGCTCGTTCCCGCGCACGGAGGTCATGCACCTTGACCCGACACTGCGAATGTTACGAGCCGCGTTAACGTCCCGGTCGTGTGACTCACCACAGTCAGCACATTCCCAGTG
>Ga0310909_10000974_pt1 | contig 16148 bp, 10 predicted proteins | sample GREbulkMGT000H_FD_203449 | JGI IMG/M metagenome (GOLD analysis project Ga0310909, IMG submission 203449) | Lab enrichment of tropical soil microbial communities from Luquillo Experimental Forest, Puerto Rico - GRE.bulkMG.T000H | ecosystem: Environmental > Terrestrial > Soil > Tropical forest >... | reverse complement strand
CGACGCAGTAGATCGCCTTCCGTAACGATCCCGGCGAGCTGCCCGTTCCTGTCGAGTACGGGAACCCCGCTGATGCGAAGATTGATCATGAGCCTCGCGACCTTTTCGACTGTCGTTTCCGGCGTCGTGGTCGCCACGGCCCGGACCATGACGTCTCTCGCTCTCATCCGTCTCTCCTCTCGTGACTGGGGTAAAGCTATACGCGCCGGCAACAGTGGCTTTGATGTGGATCAACGCAACATTTCTCGAGCACGGTAGTCTCGCGTAGATTTCGAGCCCAGCGTGATTTTGCCAATAAGCTTGCCTTGAATTTTCTGTCTGCGTTTCTCAATATGCGGGGTGTCCGGGATCGAACCGACTCGTGCTGCGATTTCCAAGCGAACTTCCCGAGGTTGCCGGGACGACCCTTTGTGTTCGCTGGGCGGGCGAGCACCGTGGTCCTGATCGGCGAGCATCTCCTGCCACCGACCTAAGCGGTCCTCAAGTGATCGGGAGGATATTTCGATGAAGCAGATTACACGACCCGCCACCGCCGCCGAAATCACCGAGATTGTCGGTCCACTCGACGACTCCGTGTTAATGAGGATCGTAGAGACCAAAGCGACCCCGGCCGAGGTGCTCAAGGCCTTCAACTGGGCAGCCGCCGACGATCATATCGGCACCGAGCTGGAGCACCGGCCGCTCGGTGTCGTCGCCCAGGTCTATGACATTCTTAAGAGCGAGGAGTCAGAACCCGACGAGCGTAGATAGCGGTCGCGTCATTCCGGGCTATTTCACATTCTGTATGAACACCGCTCGGAGCCACTAGCCCAATGCCGTCGCAGGTTTCTAGCACAGTAGCAATTGCGCCGAGGGGCGATCCGCCCGAGCAGCCGCAGACGAAGTCGGGGCGCTTTCCGCCGCGCTTGAGAGAGCGATGACCCAGTGCTGCGCGCGGGAATTGCGGAGGTCCGCTTGGGGTCGTGTGTCACGAGCGCCGTATGAGTTATCTGCGGCGCGCAACTGTACGAGAGATGAAGGAGGGCCGTTCGGGTTCGGTGATCAGGAGCCGATCTCAAGCCACCGCAAGCTGCTGCGGGCAAAAGCCGTGGTGGTGAGCGTTGCGGAAACGCCGGGACTAGATTTCGGCAGGCACGGTCGAGAGAGGCGAGCGCAAGCGAACCGCTGCAGAAGTGTCGAAAGCGGATTAGGCGATGTCAGAACCGGGGGGTGACCCTTCCTCCGGGATCAGCTCGGGGGATGCCCTGATACTGCCCGAGCGGCATCCGGCATGTAGGCGGCGCGAAGCTCGACCAGGCTTTCGTATGGAACGTGAGAACCTGTGCTTCGCCACGTCTGAGGACGTGAAGGGACAAGCCGCAAGCGGCCCCAACCGCGAGGGCGAGAGTACCGAAGCGAGGCGCAGGGGCGGAGCCGCCCGTAGTAGCGTCGAAGGCCCTGTAATGGGGCTGGAGCGAAGGGGCTGCGTTGTTCGGCCTTGGCCATTGGCCAACTGGAAACGGGAGGAGCCAGTGGACGAGGCAAAGCCGTTCACGCAACGACCGAACATCGGGAGCCGTGTGACTCGAGAGGGTCAATAACATCCCGTGAAGCGCTTCCGAGTATCGTCTGCATACGTCGGTTGATCTAGGTCAACGACGCGGCGACCAAAAGCCGGCCATTCTTGTTTGGGATCAGGCGGGAAATGTTTCGATGCGAGCAATGGATGTGATGACCACGGGCGTTATTACCGTAAGCCCGGACATGTCGGTGCAGGCGGTAGCGAAGCTCCTTTCCGAGCGGGGGATCAGCGGGGTACCTGTCGTCGATGCCGCTGATCGGTTGGTCGGTATTGTGAGCGAGGGGGACCTTTTGCATCGTGTCGAAACCGGGACGGAGCGCCTGACCGGCGACCGTCGCTCATGGTGGCTGGACACGATCGCATCGGACCAGGAGCTTGCACGCGACTACGTCAAGTCCCACGGCCGCACCGCAAAAGACGTCATGACGCGCGAGGTTATCTCGGTCGCTGACACGACCGACCTCGCCGAGGTCGCAATGCTGCTCGAAACCAAAAGAATCAAGCGCGTGCCGGTCCTCCGCGATGGCAAGCTCGTCGGTATCGTCAGCAGGGCAAACCTCGTGCGGGCCTTAGCGATAACGGAGAACGACCCGGTGATCGACGCCGATATCGACGACCGTGCCATCCGCTCCAAGCTCCTTGCCGAACTGATGGGACAAGAGTGGTTCAGGGCTCTCAAGTGGTTTAAGATCTGGACGGCGGACATAATTGTCAGGGGCGGGGTCGTGCATTTCTGGTTCTCCGACGACCAATCCGAAGAGGAGAGGCGGGCGCTGCGCATCGCCGCCGAGAACATCGCGGGGGTTCAGCGCGTCGAAGAGCACATCGTCCCGGCCCGTTACCTCACAGCGTCGCCAGATAGGCGGTGACCTCGCTAATCTGCTCAGGGGTCAGATCCTTCGAGTTTTCGTGCATAATCTCGTTGGCTCGCGCCATTGACGCGAACGCTTCCAACTGACGCGCGAGGTAGGCTTCGTGCTGTCCGGCCAGACGCGGAATCGGGCCATTGCCTTCAGCATTCTCGCCATGACAGCTCATGCAGGCGGGCACGCCTTCGGAAGGAATGCCTTCAGTGAATATCTTCTTGCCCGCGATTGTTTGTGGTGAACCGCTGGGTGCTCCGGCGACCGGAGCCTGGGAAGCATAATAGGCGGCGATGCCATCGATCGTGGGGTCACTCAATCGTGCGGCCATGCCCCACATATAGGTCTGCGCGTGCGGGTCGGCGCGCGTCTTGCCGCGAAAGGCCTGGAGCTGTGCGACGATGTAGTCCTTCTGCTGTCCGGCAAGGCGCGGGAAAGTCGGGGAGATGCTGCGGCCGTCTGGGCCGTGACACGACGAGCAGACATGCACCGTGCCGGCCACGGTCGAGTCCGCGCTGCCGCTTTCGGGCGCCGTACCGCCGCACGCTGCGACGGTGAGCGCCACAAAAGCAAACGCGGCCGGGATGGAGGCAGTCCGCCGCTGCCCCTCTTTGTCAACCATCTCTCTCTCCACGCCGTAGCGCCTGCCGTCGCGCGTCAGAATGCAAACCAGGCATATGCGAAGATGGTGTTGTTGTCCCCGGCATTACGGCCGGCACCGTCATAATTCAAGGCGGCGCCATTGAACTTGTTGTAATGCACATATTGGAGCCCGAACTTCACATTGAGCCACGGCCAGAAGTCCGGGCCGCCGTAATTAAACGGAATGTAGTTGAGCTCGAGGGACCAACCGCCCGAGTTGGGGCTGTTGACGGCCGAGATGGGGCCGTAGAGCAGCGGGTCGCCGCTGCCGTCGACATGAAAAGAACCCACTGTCAAGCCGATCGTCTGATTGTAATAATAGGTGCCTTTGACCCGCCAAGTACGCAGATTATTGTGCGAGTTGGTGGAAAGGCCGAGCGCTTGGCTCGCGCCCAAATTCTGGTTCTCGGTGATGAAGCGCGCCTGCGCCGAGAAGCTGTCGCGCGCGCCGAGGAACTGATACTGCGTATCGACGCCGACATCCGTCAGGTGATCGGTGCCGCTGCCGGTCATCCTCTCGGGTATCAAATTGGTCGCCAGCCCGAAGGTGCCGAATTCCCAGGTATTCCGTCCCCACGCCGGTTCTATGGCGAGCCGCCAAGAGGGTGCGATTCCCTGAAAGGCACTGGTCCCCTCTGGTTCTACACCGAGCGTGGTGTTCGTCCTCGGTGACAATGTGCCATATCCGCCGACCTCGGCATAGACCAGCCGGTTCCAGTATATATAGGGGTTGAGGCCGATAACCTGCTGCGCGAAAGTACCTTCGATCAATGTCATAGCGCCCGGACTCGGCGCCAGCTCGGAAGCGAGATAGGGATAGCCCCAGGCCGGCGTCGAATTCCAGACATCGTTCAGCGTCGGGTTGTTGTTGGCGCTCACACCAAAGACCGACTCGTGACCGAACAGCTCGGACGGGGTGGCGTAGCGGAGATCGATGTTGTCCCAATGAATCCTATTGGGCACATTGTCGTAAGTTACTTGCGCGAAGGTGCCGAGACCGTCGAAGATCTTGCCGCCATAGAAGAGGCTTCCCGTGAAAGCGAAGTCGTTGTTGTAACCAAAACCGGGCAGGAGCCCGCCATCCACACCCTTCCGGACGTTGGTGAAGGTCGGGATCACCATGGCGGCGATCGGCGGCAGGTCCGATGTGCCGCCAGTCCAAGTGTAGCCGTTGAGCTTGAACTGGCGGCCATAGGGTGTGAGTTCGGGAAAGCCGTTGTGACAGGCCGCGCATTGCTGCCCGGTTTGTCGGGCATAGCTCGGCAACGCCTGCACCGGCCTGACGCCCACGATGCACACCGCAGCGGCCGCGAGAAGCGACACGGCGGCAAGTACGGCGTACGCTGTGGCGGTAACCTCTCGCCCTGGCTTGGATGGACACTCGCCCGACACACCCCGTCTCCCCATGCGCTCGTAACGGCATAAGACTGCACAAAAATCACACCTGACATTGATTTGAATCAATAACAGGGTCGGGATAGTTGGGCTTCGCGTGCCGGCCCGGCGTCACATTCATTCGGCATAGCGCAGCGCCGCGACAGACGGGTGCCTCACAACTCGGAGAAACGCGTGATGAAGTTGTCGAATATCTTGAGCGGCGCGGTGGCGCTGTTCCCGTTAGCCCTGGCGGCGCAGGCCCAAGGCGTAGGCGACGCGCAACGCGGGGCGCAAGTCTTCGCTCAATGCAAGGTGTGCCATAGCCTCGAGGCCGGCAAGAACATGGTTGGCCCCAGCCTGCACGGCCTCATCGGGCGCAGGGCCGGCACCGTACCCGGCTACGCCTATTCGCCGGCGATGAAGAACGCCAATGTCACCTGGAATGACGACACGCTGAGCCAATACTTGTCCAACCCCAAGGCGTTTATTCCGGGCGACAAGATGCCGTTCGCCGGCATCAAGGACCCGAGCAAGCTCGGCGACCTGCTCGCTTATCTGAATCAAGCAACGAGATAAAGCTACTCAGCCTCCGATAGCGATGCAAGACGGGAACCCCAATGAGTCTGGGGGAACCGCTGACCACGAGCGAAGAGGTCTGATTATTGATCTTGGGCAGACTCACTTAATCTAAGATCAGTGGGCCTGCTGGGTTTCGTCCGCAGATTGAGCCCGAGCTTTTTTCAGTTTTGCAGCAGAGAATAATCCAGCACGCGAGCAGCGGAGAGCCCCCGCGCGTAGGTGCTTGACCTAAAGGCGCGCGTCCGATGCCGCGGATGCGGAGCGAGGGGACGAGCGGTCGTCTCGGTCAAGTGGGGGCGCGAAATCCTGTGAGCCCGTTCTCCTCGCCGCGATCTGGTAGAGGCCGGTTCCACAGCCGGGCTGGTTTAAGCTGGACTAACTTGAAATCGACCGGGGCGGGGCTGTCGCACTCAAAATAGCCAGTCGGTTAGCCGACATTAATTTTTTGTCCCTTACCCGTCGCACTTGATCCAGATCAATGCCGCGCAGCAAAAGAGAATCATCATGTAAACGTGTGGCGGGGCTACACGCAACCAAGGGAGGGTAACATGCTGTTCTGTTTGACGGCGGAGTACACGCCGCAAGCTCTGAACGCGATGAGGGAAAACCCCAACACCGACCGGCGAGCGGCAGTGGAACAGTTGCTTGCGGCTGCAGGCGGGAAGCTCGTCGCCATGTACGGCAGGGCCACCAATGGTCCTGGTGCGATGGTCATCTTTGACGTGCCTGACCCCGCGATGGCACCGGCGGTGTGCGGCGTTGCCGTATCAGCCGGTTCCGTACGGAACGTCGAGCTGACGCGCCTCTTCACGATGGAGGAGATAAGCGACATTCGGCAGAAGGCGAGACGGATCCACGGCGCCTACAAGCCGCCTGGTCAGCAGTAATCGGCTAGGGGGCGGCGGACTACCGCCCCCGACTTCCCGTCGTCGGGCGGAGTTTTATTTTCGGTCGGGATGTGCCGACACGGGCGGCATCGAATTTCAAGATCGGTGCCTTAAGCTTGATCGCCCGGTTGCGGGCACCACCGGTGCCGGCATGAAGGGTCAGGGAGAGCAAATGCGGCGGGCAACGAGGGGCCAACAGTTTTTCAGCTCCGTCTAGCTAGATGACCGAAAAAAGTAAGGAAGAAGCGACACGGGGAGGTGGAGCGGCTGGCCGTGGCGGAGCGCAAGCCGCTGACGCTCGCAAGCTTCAACGCGACCCCAGCTAAGCCCGCGAAGGGCGAGACGGATGCTGCACGCCACTGTCTCCACGGGCCAGTCTCCTTATGTGTATTAGTCGAGACTTGGTCTGACAGACGCTGTTGGCTGATTGAGCCTTTGCAGCTGTCACCTGTCGTCACGCCGCCATGATTTTCTCCTTTGCCAGAGGGATCGCGTCAAGGAAGGTCTGCATCGGGGTTTTGCCAAAGCACCAGCGGCCGTGATGCGGTCGCCGTTGGTTGTAGTCGACGAGCCAGGTGTCGAGGTCGCTCTAAATGTAGCACAACTCTCGCGCATCAAGACATTCGCCCGACACAGGCCGGCGGCGGTACCCCCAGGCGGGCGCAGTAGAAGGCGTCAAGGCTGAGGGCGGGAAAGAGGACATGCAAACCTACGATTACATTATTGTAGGCGCCGGGTCGGCCGGCGCGGCCGTCGCGAACCGGCTGTCGGCAGACCCGCACAACAAGGTGCTTTTGCTCGAAACCGGTCGGGCCAGCCGAGGGCCGCGCGGCGGACACACCGTACCATGCCGTATCCTCTGCGACTGCCGCCTAACCTTAACCACCTGCACGGGCTCGGGATCACGCTCGGCGCACGCTCGGCCGGGTTGTTGTCGAGGCCGAGGCGGCCGTCCTCCATCGTCCGGCCGTCAGTCGCAGACTCCGGACCCCGGCGGAAGGCGGTGGCCGGCGGTAGGATATTCTGGCCATTACGCCAGCCTCGGCCGCGGTTCTGGGCTATCCGGTTATCCTGAGAAAGCCCCGCAGGTTCATCTCGATCGTGGTAGAAGCACTCAAGCCAGCTCAGGCACCAGCCGCCAAGTAATGCGACCGACCTCAAGGCCGCTATAGAGCTGGCGGATGGCGACTTCGCACGGGAAGCTGCGATGTTTCTCTGGGATATGCACCAACAGGTGACTGGCAGCTTTGACGGCAGTGCCCAACTGGATTTGGCCAAGTCGCTGGCGCCCCTGCGAGTGGAGTGCGACTCGGACGCGACGGTGATTATCGGGGTCGGTGTCCGTATCCTCGTGGTCTTCGCAGTTGGCGTGAGGCGGGTTCAGGCCGCGACCCAGCCACTCGGGAACCTGGAGGGCCAGCCGGCTCTCCTGCGGGAGGTCGACGAGAGTTTCAAAATCAAAGGTATGCGGCTTGTCCCAGGCGCTTGTGACGAGGAAAGGCAAGGGAATGAATCCACCGAAGCGGCCGCCTGATCGATGTTGGCCCATGGCGACGACGTTGAAGTTCCGCCAGGTGATGTTGTTGTGAGCGTATATGTAGTCCACGAAATCGTTGAAGGTATTGAATGACCCCGGGCTGGGCGCCGGGTCGGCGTCATTGCCCGCGGCGGCTACAAAGCAGTAATGGCCAGGGCCGGGAACGCCGGCGGCAGGCCACGTGATCCCAGGGCTGGAGACCTGGACAAGATTGCCCAGAGGCACATCGGCAAACTCAGAACTACCAATAAGGGTCCAGAGGTTAGGCGAGACGAGCGTAGAAGGCGGCGACCAGTAGACCGTCGCGTTGACGAGAGTGGCATCCGTGCCGCGGTTCCAGACGCGAAGGTAAAGGTAGTTGTCTTGGTCACCAATCACGTTTGGATCACTTTCAGCATCGCTGTTTATAGAAGCGGGAGTCGAATAAGTAGCCTGAGGATTGGCGACGGGATTGTTCTTGACGATAATATCAGGGCTGGAGGCCAGCGAGCCTGTCTGCGACGTTCCGTCATCGGCCAGATTATGGCGCATGTAGAGGTCCGGGCGGCCGAGCGGGAACGGGTCGTCGTCCTGAAGGCTCGCCGTTTGGCCTAGTGGAAAATACTCCGCCAGTAGCGCGGCGAAATTGGCGAATGCATTAGCGACACCAAGATTCGCGGCGGTTTGCCCGAGAGTTGGAGCGCCCGCAGCGATGATGTCCCGCCAACTGAAGTTCAGCTGGTAAGCAAGATAGTTGTAGAACAGCGTGCCGCAGCCGATGGAGACGAAGTCCTGGTCGGTGGGATTAGTGTTGGTCACCCAATCGGGGCGGGAGGGATTCATGCTGTTGAGCCAGCTCGTGCCGTTCATGAAGCGCCAACGGAGCTTGGGGTAGAGCACCGTGGGAAGGACGCGGGATAGCGCTTCCCCATTGCTGAAGCCGCAGTTGACACCTTGTGCCTGCGTGGCCATGAAGACTTCGGCTACTTCGGCATCCACGGTAAGCGGGACGCCCACGGTATCGCTGTTATGCGAAATGAAACAGGTGATGACCGTCGACAAGCAACCAGGATGACTGGCTCCGCCGGCGCCGGGAACGAGGCTTATCTGGACCGGCAACGATGCTGGTGCCGGCATTATCCCGCCAAACAGGTTGCTGAATGTCGCCAGGTCGTTCTCGCAGCTGGCGAGCACGGCTTGGGCGAACGCGAGCCCGCTGGCCTGATAACCGTTCGCGACGGTAATGGTGTCATCGTAGGATACAGTGAAGTTTGGCGTAGTTCCCGCCAGGACCATTGTCATGGGCGTGTCTCCTCGTCAGCGATCATCATAGGGTGCATTCCCATCCCGAGTGGCCGTCCGCTGGGCGGAGTATACGTGCGTAAATCGAAGGCATAGTGTGAACCAGTTCACAGGCAGCTCAGAAAGCTTGGCGTGCCTTGGGTCGTCGACAGATGCCGGGGCCTGATCGATCTCAGCAAGGGGTCGATCATGATCCGCAACGTGGAAGCCATCGAGCGCCTTATCTAAGAAAAGCGCGCCAGCCGAGTTGAATTCTCGCGCACCCGCCCGAAAGCCCCCTCGACCCGGCGATCACCGGTGTCCCGCTGCTCGTCATGGTCGGCGCGCTGCAACGACCAGGATGCTGTCAGCATCGTGCGCGTATCCGCCATTTGCCGCGGCAGGTCGCGGGACGGCCCGCGAGGGCACTGCCTGTCGCGTGTCAGCGCGGAACGGCAGTTGGGGCTCCACCGGTTAGGAACCAAAAGTTCGCAGACTCGCCGCTGGAGGGAACCGGATTCGAACTTCCTGTCCCGTGGGAACCGCTACCGGGGGCGAAGCGAAAGTGATCCGCGTTGACCCAGATCAAATCTTCCGCGGCAACGACGTCGTAGCGTCCCTGGCGTGCTGCGGCGAGCCGTACCAGAGCTGATGCGCGGAGCAATCGGACGTGAGGGACAAACCAAACGACATGACGCCAGTCGTGGATCTGACCCGGGAGAAGGGGACAGGCCCTATTCGAACCCGGCGCCCGATTTACGTCGACCTGCTGCCGCCCTGCAATAACGCGTGTCCGGCCGGCGAGAACATCCAGGCCTGGCTTGCCTTGGCGCAAGCTGGGAAGTATCGCGACGCCTGGGAGGTGCTCGTTCGCGACAATCCGATGCCTGCCGTGCACGGCCGCGTCTGCTATCACCCTTGTGAAAGCGCCTGCAACCGCAAAGACCTCGACGCGGCGGTCAGCATTCATGCTGTCGAGCGCTTTCTCGGTGATCTGGCCTCAAGGGAAAGATGGGCGTTCAAGATCGAAGGGTCGCCGAGCGGCAAACGCGTCCTCGTCGTGGGCGCCGGACCTAGCGGGCTTTCCGCTGCTCATCACCTCGCTCGCCTGGGTCACACGGTCGCGATTCACGAAGCCGGGCCGCTGCCTGGCGGCATGATGCAATTTGGCATTCCGGCGTTTCGTCTTCCGCGAGAGGATCTGCTGAAGGAGGTCCGACGGATCGAGGCCATGGGCGTCGAGATCGTCTTCGAGCGGAAGGTGGAGGATTTACTCGCAGAAAAATCGGCAGGACGGTTCGACGCCGTTTTCATCGCCATCGGCGCCCATATCGGCAAGCATGTCGATGTCCCGGCCCGCGATGCGGTGCGGGTGCTCGACGCCATCTCGTTCCTGCGCGATGCAAAGACCAGCGGGCCGCCGCGTCTTGGTCGCAGGGTCGTCATCTATGGCGGCGGCAATACCGCCATGGACGCGGCGCGCACGGCGAGGCGTCTTGGCGCCGACGAGGCGCTCATCGTCTACCGTCGTGACCGCGCGCACATGCCTGCGCAGGCGTTTGAGGCAGACGAGGCGCTCGAGGAAGGCGTCAAGATCAAATGGCTGACAAGCATCAAGGCGATCGACGGATCGGACGTCACGGTCGAAGTCATGGAGCTCGACGAACAGGGCCGGCCAAGGCCGACCGGGCGGTTCGAAACCCTCTCGACCGACGCGGTCGTGCTCGCGCTCGGCCAGGAGACCGACAGCGGCTTTCTCCGAAAGATTCCGGGGATCGAATTCCAACCGGACGGGACGGTCATTGTCGCCCCGAACATGATGACCGGGCATCCGGGCATCTTCGCGGGCGGCGACATGGTGCCGAGCGAGCGCACGGTGACCGTGGCGGTCGGCCACGGCAAGAGGGCTGCGCGCCACATCGACGCCTGGCTCCGCGGCGGCGCCTACGACAAGCCCGCAAAGCACCCGGTGGTAGATTTTGCGCTGCTGAACCTGCCGATCTACGCCGATGCTGTGCCGTCGACGCAGCGGGAGCTGGTGCCCGAAGAACGCGTCGGTGGATTCGACGAGGTGCTCGCAGGGCTCACCGAGCAGGCGGCGATCCATGAAGCCAAGCGGTGCCTTTCCTGCGGCAACTGCTTTGAATGCGACAACTGCTACGCCGCCTGCCCGGAAGACGCGATCATCAAGCTCGGCCCGGGTCAATACTACCGTTACGACTACTTGAAGTGCACGGGCTGCGCCGTCTGTTTCGAGCAATGCCCGTGCCACGCCATTGAAATGATCGCCGAGCCAGGCTGATCCGCTGAGGGAGAGGATAGCCCTAATGGGCGTTCGGACGATAATGGACGGAAACACGGCGGTCGCCCATGTCGCCTACCGTGTGAATGAGGTTTGCGCAATCTATCCGATCACGCCGTCATCGACCATGGCCGAGCTCGCCGACCAATGGGCTGCCGAAGGGGTGAAGAACATCTGGGGCAATGTGCCGGTGGTGCAGGAGATGCAAAGCGAGGGTGGCGCCGCGGGAGCAGTACACGGCGCGCTGCAATCGGGCGCCCTGACCACCACCTTCACTGCTTCGCAGGGTCTCCTGCTGATGCTGCCGAACATGTTCAAGATCGCGGGTGAGCTGACCGCAACGGTCTTTCATGTGGCGGCGCGCTCGGTCGCCACTTCGGCCCTGTCGATCTTCGGCGACCACTCCGACGTCATGACCGTACGGACGACCGGCTTCGCCTTGCTCTCATCAGGCTCGGTACAGGAGGCGCATGACGCGGCCTTGATTGCCCAGGCCGCTACGCTGCAGGCACGCGTTCCTTTCCTGCATTTTTTCGACGGGTTCCGCACCTCTCATGAGATCAACACGCTGAGCCTGCTGAGCGACACCGACATCCGCGCCATGATCAGCGACGATCTGGTGCGCGCCCATAGGGCCCGAGCGCTCAACCCGGAAACCGCATTCGTCCGCGGGACCGCGCACAACCCTGACACGTTTTTCCAGACGCGCGAGGCGGTCAACCCGTTCTACGCCGAGGTGCCCTGCATCGTGCAGTCTAGGATGGATGCCTTCACACGACTTACCGGACGGCAATACCATCTCTTCGATTACGAGGGGCCAGCGGATGCCGAGCACGCAATAGTCTTGATGGGGTCAGGAGCCGAGACCGCCCGCGCGACGGCGGACGCGCTCCGCCGGGCCGGCACAAAGGTCGGCGTCCTCCAGGTTCGTCTCTATCGCCCGTTCTCCGCAGAGCACTTTCTCGCAGCGCTACCCGAGAGTTGCCGGGCGATCGCGGTGCTCGAGCAGACCAAGGAGCCGGGAGCTACCGGGGAACCACTGTATCTCGACGTGGTGACCACGCTGGCGCAGGCAGTGGCGCGGGGTGCGCGGAAAGGCATGCCACGCGTGATCGGCGGCCGCTATGGCCTTTCGTCGAAGGATTTTACGCCGGCTATGGCCAAGGCCGTGTTCGACGAGCTCAAGGAACCCGACCCCAAGAACAGCTTCACGGTGGGCATCATCGACGATGTGTCCCACACCAGCCTCGAGGTCGATTCTGGGTTCTCCGTCGAAGCGCCTTCGGTTACGCGGGCCGTGTTCTACGGCCTTGGCGCCGATGGCACCGTCGGCGCCAACAAGAACGGCGCGAAGATCATCGCGGAGGATGCCGGGCTCTACACACAGGCGTACTTCGTCTACGACTCGCACAAATCGGGCGCCCAGACGGTGTCGCATCTGCGCTTTGGGCCGGAGCCGATCCGTGCACCTTACCTGATCGCTTCGGCCGGCTTCGTCGCTTGCCATGTGTTCGGGTTCCTGGCGCGCCAGGATGTGCTGCGACTCGCGGCGCCGGGTGGTGTTTTCCTCCTCAACAGCCCGTTCGCCGCGGACGCGGTGTGGGACCACCTCCCACGGTCCGTGCAACAGCAGATCATCGACAAGCGACTGCGCTTCTTCGTCATCGATGCCTCCAGAGTTGCACGCGAGGTAGGTCTCGGCGTGCGAACCAACACAGTGTTGCAGACCTGCTTTTTCGCAATCTCCGGCGTGCTGCGGCGCGAGAGTGCGATACAACATATCAAGGAAGCGATCCGTAAGAGCTACGCCGGCAAGGGCGAGGCTGTGGTTCGCCAGAACTACGCGGCGGTCGACGCCACGCTCGAGCAACTGAATGAGGTCCAGGTTCCGCAGACCGCGACGAACGTCGTCGATCGGCCACCCATCGTGCCCGATGACGCACCGGACTTCGTGCGCAGGGTGACCGCCACCATAATGACGGGGCGCGGCGACGAGATACCGGTCAGCCTGTTACCCAGCGACGGCACCTTCCCTTCGGGCACATCCGCTTGGGAGAAGCGCAACATCTCCGACATCGTCGCCGTATGGGAGCCCGAATTGTGCATCCAGTGCGGCCAGTGCGCTTTCGTCTGCCCGCACAGCGTCATTCGCGCCAAATATTTTCACGAGGATAGACTGGCGGGAGCACCCGCCTTGTTCAAGTCCGCGCCGGTCAACGCCCGCGGCTATCCGGAAGCACGGTTTACACTGCAGCTTTATGTAGAGGATTGCACGGGCTGTGGCCTCTGCGTCGAGGCCTGCCCGGCGGTGAGCCCACGAGAAGTCGGCATGAAAGCCGTCAATATGACCGAGAAGGCACCTCTTCTCGACGCTGAGCGGAGCAATATCGCGTTCTTCGAGCAGCTGCCGGTCAACGACCGTGCTCTGGTCGACTTCGCCAAGGTTCGGGGTGTGCAGTTTCTCGAGCCGCTGTTCGAATTTTCCGGCGCCTGCGCCGGCTGCGGCGAGACGCCGTACCTCAAGCTGCTCTCGCAGCTGTTCGGTGACCGGCTCCAGATCGCCAACGCCACTGGCTGCTCCTCGATTTATGGCGCTAACCTGCCCGTCACACCCTGGGCCAAGAATCGCGAGGGGCGAGGGCCGGCATGGTCGAACTCTCTGTTTGAGGACAATGCGGAGTTCGGGCTGGGCTTCCGGCTTGCTGCCGATAAGCATCTCGAGCTCGCGCGTGCCCTGCTCCGGCGGCTGGCTCCGGAGGTTGGCCAGGAAATTGCGGAGGCGATGTTGAGCGCCCCGCAGGTCCGCGAGTCCGAAATCCGCGGCCAACGCGTTCGTGTGGCGGAGCTCAAGACTAAGCTACTGAAAATCAATAGCGAGGCAGCGCGCGAGCTTCTCTCGGTGGTCGACCATTTTGTGCGGCGAAGCATCTGGATCGTCGGCGGCGATGGCTGGGCCTACGACATCGGTTATGGCGGTCTCGATCATGTTCTCTCGACGGGCCGGGACGTCAACCTTCTCGTGCTCGATACTGAGGTGTATTCGAACACTGGGGGCCAGGCGTCGAAGGCAACACCCTTGGGCGCGGTCGCGAAGTTCGCAGCTGCGGGCAAGCGCGTCGCCCGCAAGGATCTGGCACTGCAGGCGATCGCCTACGGCAATGTCTATGTCGCGCAAGTCGCGATGGGCGCCAACGCGCAACAAACGCTCCAGGTCTTCCGCGAAGCAGAAGCCTATGACGGCCCGTCTCTGATCCTGGCCTACAGCCACTGCATCGCCCATGGCATCGAGATGCGATACGGCATGAAGCAGCAGGACCTTGCCGTGGCGAGCGGGTATTGGCCCCTCTTCCGTTTCAACCCGGCAATGCGGACCATTGGCGAAAATCCGTTCCGCTTGGATTCGCCGCGCCCGACCATTTCATTCAAGGATTATGCCTACAACGAGGTTCGTTACACCGCGCTGGCTAGAGCGAAACCCTATGATGCAGAAGCGCTGCTCGCCATGGCACAAGCAGTGGTTACGGAGAAGTACCGGCAGTATGAAGACTTTGCTGCACGAGACGGCAGCCGGTTCCATCCCAATGCTGACGATTTCGGCCCACGGAAGCAAGCCATAACCAGCGGTTCAGCGCAAGCCAAGAGAGCTCGAGTGCCATGAAAGCTACGATCTTCGACGATCCGGGGTTTCACCGACCCGTGTTCAATACGCGGGAAAACTGACTCCACGGCTGTAGAAACCGCTCGGCGGGAATTGCACCACATGGATTTGGCGACACGCTATATGGGGCTTGTGCTCAAGAACCCACTCGTTGCCTCGGCCTCGCCCCTCACCGCCGAACTCGGCAACATCCGGCAGCTCGAGGATTCGGGCGCAGCCGCGATCGTCCTACCTTCGATCTTCGAAGAGCAGATCGAGGCAGAGGCCCAGCGCTACGATCATCTTACTGGCGCCGGAAGCGACAGCTTTCCCGAAGCGCTTAGCTACTTCCCTCAACCAGCCAACTTTCGGATTGGGCCGGACCATTACCTCGACCTTATCGACCGTGCGGTCGAGGCGGTCGCCATCCCGATAATCGCCAGCCTGAACGGCACGACCGATGAAGGCTGGATCGGATATGCGAAGCAGATCGAAGAGGCCGGAGCCAAGGGGATTGAACTCAATGTTTATTTCATTCCGTCCGACCTCTCTTTAACGGGTCGCGAGGTCGAGCAGCGCTACCTCGACATCCTTTGCACGGTGCGGGCCGCTGTCGCGATCCCAGTTGCGCTAAAGCTCAGTCCATACTTTAGCGCGGTTGGGCATATGGCTAAGGAGTTCGACCGTGCTGGCGCCGCCGCGCTCGTCTTGTTCAACCGCTTTTACCAGCCTGATATCGATCTGTCACAGCTGCAACTGCGCAACGATCTGCAACTGAGTGAGCGCTACGAGATTCGACTGCCGCTGTTGTGGATCGCCCTTCTGTCGGGCCGTATCGGCGCTTCACTTGCTGCAAGCAGCGGAGTCGAGAGTTCCGAGCAGGTCTTGAAGTACCTTCTGGCGGGCGCTGATGTCGTGATGACCACCTCGGCGCTCCTAAGACATGGCGTGCGATACATGGAAAGCCTCCTCATAGGCCTCAAATCCTGGCTGTCGGCCCGCGAAATCCATTCGCTCGACCAAATTCGAGGTGCGCTAAGCCGCAGCCGGGTTCACAACCCGGCTATCTTCGAGCGCGCGAACTACATCAAGATCCTGGAAGGATACGTTCAGCTATGAGTCCGACCGCAATCGCGACCGAGGCCGGACACTGCGGCCAATCCCAGCGGGAGAACCGGTGTGACGCTTTGAAGAATAGGGGGTGACGCGATCCGTTCGGGCGCGTGATAGGCTGCGGGCATCACGACTAGCGCCGGCAGATTATATAGACGCCTTGATGTGGCAGCCTGCGGCGGCGCGATCGGGTGCCTCTCATGTGGGCGAGGACGCAGTACAACCTTGGCAATGCGTTGACGACGCTCGGGGAACGCGAGAGCGGGACGGCGCATCTCGAGGAGGCCGTCGCGGCCCTCGACGCGGCGCTGCAGGAATTGACGCGTGATCGGACGCCGTTCGACTGGGCGGGGGCACAGAACAATCTCGGCAACGCGCTCCTGACACTTG
>Ga0310909_10000973_pt1 | contig 16157 bp, 23 predicted proteins | sample GREbulkMGT000H_FD_203449 | JGI IMG/M metagenome (GOLD analysis project Ga0310909, IMG submission 203449) | Lab enrichment of tropical soil microbial communities from Luquillo Experimental Forest, Puerto Rico - GRE.bulkMG.T000H | ecosystem: Environmental > Terrestrial > Soil > Tropical forest >... | reverse complement strand
GTTACGTTTCAAAACGCAACAGGAAAAGCCGTGTTGCGGTTCGAAAAGTAGCGAGAACCCCCCGTCAAATGGGCATTGTTGCGGTGTTGCGGATGGAAATGCTGTTTTGCAGAGAGAGCGGACGAAGGGCGCCCAAAAATGCGCACAGTGCGGCAAGGATGGTGCTGAGCTAGAGGCCTACTATGGAGACGCTTCGGCGTGGCTGCACCGTGGGGCTTGTGAGGACGCTTGGAGGGCCGCCTGTGATGTCGGTGATCTGACTATCCCGTCGTATCTCGATCGGCGCGGTGGGGCCGCGGCATGAATCGCCACGCCAAAACCATTGGCGAAGGCCCGCATGAACGGCGCGGGGTAAGGACACCACCCCCTTATAGGGTGTGACAGATGTGACGGTGCGACGGTGAGTTGGCGATTGTCGGTTTTAGTTGATTTGAACGCGCGCAGGCGTTTCGATCGCATTTTCGTTCCGACGCGACGCTCCCTCGAACCGAGCATTTTCCTCGATCGCCAGAGTTCGATGGAAAATATCGCCTTCAACGACACCGGTGCCATTTATCTTGACGCGGTTGGCGCGGACGGTGCCCTTAAGGTTGCCGCCAACTGTCAATTCCTCTGCGACGACATCACCCACCATGTGTGCGCCTGCAGCAATCACGACATGCGAGGCGTGTATCTCACCCTCGACGCGACCAAAAATAGTCAGGGCACCACGGCCGACAATCTTGCCGATAATCGAAAGGCCCGACGTAATTGCGGCCGCTTCCGGCTGCGACCCATTACCATCACGTGCCAGGCGACGAATTTCCTCCTGCGTAGACGCGACGACTCGATCGGTATGTGACTGAGCTTCTTTACCAAACACCATGTCCCTCTCCCTAAAATGGCACTTACTGTCGGAGAATTCGACTGCTCAGGTAGCGTGAAGGTTAGGTTGGAAGCGCAGGCACAATGCCGACCCCCCCGGTCGAGCCCCGCACTAACTGAGGCCACCGATAGTTGCGCGATTTCGTGGCGCAGAAATGGCAATTAACAGTCAAAAACAGATGAAAGGCTGAGAATGGATGCGATCGTGAAGTATCCCAACCGCTGGACTGCTGGCATATCTGGCAACCCGAACGGGCGGCCAGTTGGCTCGCGTACGGCCTTTTCAAACGCTTTTCTGCGCGACCTGGCTGAGAGCTGGGCCGAACATGGCAAAGCGACTATGGTTCACGCGGCCAAGGCTAATCCTGAGGTTTATTTCGCGACTTGCGCGCGCTTGATCCCAAAGGATGTGCAGCTCACGATCGAGCAAACAACGCCGCGAGGCTTGGATCAAAGTGATATCGCTGCCATGCTGCTGCGGGGCCTTCGCACGAAGGTCCGCGGCGATCGCGTTGCCGGCTTCGATCGCCCGTTGGTGTACCAAAAGGCCCAACGCGTCCCCTGTTAAGCGCTTTTTGAATTTGGACCCCAGCCTACTTCACTGGCGCTTCATAAGGTCGTTTTGCAACAAGCGGAATGCCGGCGATGGGCGGCGCTGTAAAAACGCCGCCGCGCTTCTGCTCCAGGTCACAACGGATTTGCCAAATCCGGCCGAGTACGAATCCGATCGCCATCGCGACTGCGATTTCGAAAACCATGATCAAGAACACCAAAATCATCGGCGTGTTTCCTTGTGCAGCCCAGAAAGGCCTCGGCCCGTTTTCTGGGAGCGCGGACCCGGAGCTTGGGCTTGTGTGCGCGATTAGTGGAGCCCCGCCAACAAAGTAGCGGCGATTCGTGTCTGAGCGGTTAAGCTGCGCGTTATGCGCGCGCGATCGCCCACCCCTTTCTGTCCGGCGCGCTCATCGCCGGGCAGTGCCCCGACCGGCTTCGGGGCAGGCTGCGCGTTGAGCTGCTGTCCGCGGATGTACCGGCGGCGCTCCGCGCGGCCAACACAAAAAGAAAGCGGCCCCATTGTCTCAAGGAGCCGCAAGTTCGCTTCCTCAACAAGTCTGGCGATTGCTAACGCGGGCACCCGTTGGCAGTTCCCGACCGTAACAGAATGCCACGTTCGCCGTGATCCGCCGCGCCTATGCGTACGCCGGGCGCGGCAGCTCTTGCTCTTAGTAGTAGCCGTAGGCGCTACAAACGTTGACCCACTGCCAACCATAATAAATCCAGCAGGAGTCATACGCGTAGTCATAGAACGGACCACCAAATCCGAACGCGAAGAAATTGCGGTTGCGGAATCTGTTGTGAACGAAGTGGTCATGGAAGCGGTGGTCGCGCATGCCCCATGCAAGGTTATTCCTGGGGCCATTCCAGCCCTGAACGGGTCCTCGAACCGCCGCAGTGGTCATCGGGCCACGCGTCACGGGGCCCATACTTCCGCGCATCATCATGGGTCCTGCACTGCCACCGCGCCAGCCGCCTCCCGCAAAACTGCCGCCTCCAAAACTACGGGCGCCCGCAAAACCACCGCCACCTCCAAAACCACCGCCGCCACCGCCCCAGTGACCGCCGCCGCCTCCGAAACCACCTCCGCCGCCGTGACCACCACCGCCACCACCGCCTCCGCCACCGTGAGCTGCCATAGCGGTTGAGCCGATGCCGAGTGCTGCAACGGCCGCTAATGTGATGAGAGTTTGTCGGAGCATTTCCGTTCCTCCACTGTGAAAACTGCGCTTACCGTCCTGCTTTAATAACGCCGCGGTTCCCCAAAAGTTTGCTAACCGACACGTTACAAACGTGTCCGTTTTGGACAAAAAGTTCGTGGCTCGGAGTCGTCCTGGCAGACCGCCTTAGCGCCAGTGAGGCTGCGACTTCAGCAGCTCTGGCAACCTGGCAAAGTTCACAGCGATCCTTCGCGCCTCATCTTTAGTGAGTAACTTCGCCGCCGATCTACGCCCCGGCTCATCCTCGAAATAGACATAGGCGAGTTGCTGCCCGCTGTGATCGCGTACGACAAAGGCCGCGCCAATGTCCTCGACAGTCCAAGGCGGCGGGAAGCGGCGAGTTGTCATCCGAAATCCCGTTTTTAAGGTGCGGACGGAGCCTGCCTGGTTTAATAATTACACATTGCAGTTCGTTCAGAGGAGGCAACACGTGAATCCAATTGAGCCGGTTCACTTGTGGGAGACTGGTCCCAGAGTAACCAACCTGCATGCGGCCTTGCAGTTTCTTATCGGTCATCAGGGAAATCCCACCAGTGTCGCTCAGGTTCTTCTAGCGCAGCTCGCACCCGATGTGGCCGACAACACGTTCGGGCAAGCGACTAGGAACATTGTTGCGATATTTCAGGGTCAGCTGAAGAACTGGCCTACGGCGTCGTGGGGCAAGCTCCCTCAGAGGATCATAAATTTAGTGCAGTTGATCCCGGCAGATTTGCCCGGCGACGTTGACGAGGTGACAGCCGAGTGTCTGAACTGGCTTGTCGAAAAATTCCGCGGTATCAAATCCCCGTCGCCCGCTCGCGGCAAAGTGCGGCCCGCCGCGATATTGAAAAAGGCGGCAGGTGGGGCAGGTGCGTCGTGGTTTGACTGATTCTTTTGCTGGCCGGTTGTCGCGCTGCTTGAGGCCGCTAGCGACGCGGCTTGATCGCTGTCACATTGGCGCCGGTCGCTTGGGCGACCGCGACCTTAAGATGCGACGCCCACAGATCGAGGGCGGCCTTCTTCTCCGCCGCATAGGTGTTGCGATCGTAGGTGCGGATCAACTTCGGCGGCAGATGGTTCAATACCGCCTCGGCGATGTGCGGTTGAACGCCGAGTTTACCCAAGCCGGTGCGCACGGTGCGGCGCAGGTCGTGCAGCCGCCAGTCCTCTTTGAATGCGACCCGCTTATCGAGCGCGATCTTGGACTTCGACCATCCAGAAAACCCGCCATCTCGCGCAATGCCGAAAACAAAATCTCGATCACCACGGCGCATGAGGCCTTGCAGGATCGAAAACGCGGCATCAGTGAGCGGCACAATATGCTCCATGCCGTTCTTGGTGCGCTCTTTGGCTATGATCATGGTCCGCGTATCAAGATCGACTTCGGACCATTTAAGGCTGCCGATCTCTTCGCGACGACAACCGGTCAGCAGCAGCAATCGGACAATATAGCCATGGTCATTTTGCGGAGCGGCAAGCCACACCTTAGCGACCTCGCTATCGCTTAGAGATCGCTCACGGTGACCGTTTTCCTCTTGGCGGTTGGTGCCCGTCACCGGGTTATGATCGCACAGGCCTTCGCCTATGGCCCAACGGAACATGGCCGAGAGGGCAGCGCGAGCGCGGTTTGCGGTTACACCGCCCTTCGCCTTGGCGATGGCAGATAGTGTGGCGGCGACATTGGCGCGACCTATGCTCGCGATCGCGAGATCGTGGAGCGGTTGCCAATCTTTTTCGAGATGTCGTTTGACCTCGACAAAGCTGCGGGGCTTTAGATCGATCGACTTTGCCTCTAGGTAGCGCGCGATCGTAGCATCGAGCGTATGCGATGCCGCTGAGCGACGTTCGGCCTTCTCGTTTGCCGGATCGTGTCCATTAGCGACCTTGCCGAAAATCCGCCTAGCCTCTTGGCGCGCATTTTCGAGCGTCACCTTCCTAACGTCACCGAGGTTGATGCGGCGATGCTTGGAGCCGATCTTATACTGGGCGATGAATGTCCGGTGTTGAGCTTTATCGCCAACCCGAATGCGCAGACCGAATCCCGGCATCCCGTCGTCAAATTCGATATGCTCGGCCTTGCCGGCTTCGATCTTGAACTTGTCAATGGCCCTTTGAGTGAATTTCATGGCACCCCCGTTTCTGGGAAGAACCTGGGAAGATTGAAACTATCTTCCCAAGTCTTCCCAAGTCCTCATCTGGCCCCGAATAACTGAGGGTCTAACCCGTATCTAAGCCATTTGCAAGGGTTTTGGCGCCACCAGTCTTCCCATGTCCCCCGTATTTTGCAGACTTCGAATCTGAGGGTCGGGAGTTCGAATCTCTCCGAGCGCGCCACCGAAATCAGTAGCTTACTGTTGATATTTTAACGTTATGGCTCCCCATAATTCGGGTTTGGGGAGCGAGTGGGGATCAAATTAGAAAACATCTGTCTTTTGTCGCGGAAGAGGATTGGGGGCGCTAAGAGCGTCTCATTTCCGTCGGGTGGTCATTGCCGCCGCTCCAGTTCTTTCAGTTTTTGTCGGAGAGACGGCAGGCTAGCGACCGCCGCGCAGTTGGCCTGGTCGGTGGTCGCCTGTTTTTGTATCTGCTCCCATCGCGCGTCGGCATCCTGTTTATTCCAGGGACGCCGAGTGTCCGAATTAAACGCTCCCTCCGCGACCAAATTATCGAGCGAGCGACGATAATCTTGCAAGCTGAGGACGCGATCGCGCTGATAGAAGTAGAAACTAGTGCCATTCAGTTCGTTGCAATGAGCCAGGCCGGCGGCAAAGTTTCGCTGCGCCAATTCTGCCTCCAAAATTTTTTCCTTGAGATCATCAACCTCGGTGGAATCTTGCAATTGTCGGTCGATCATGCCCAATTCTTCCAGAGCTTTCACGCGGCTGTTTGCTCGGGTTTGCCTGGACAACACCGCATGACCGCCCACTACCTCCCGCCACCGTGGTCGAATTTGGGCCGCCTCGGTTAGCGGCGGATCGTGGCGAATATCGCCAGGCTGCCGGAGCTTTTGGGGAAGCCGTAGCTCTTCAATAGCGCCTTGGTTGCTTAGTCAGCGGATGTGGTCCCGGCGGGTCTTGGTACTGCAGATTGGGTCTACAGGACCCGCCACTCCCCCTCACTGTGTCCTGGCATTGTTGAAGGGTTACGAACCCGCAATTTGTGGCACCGTCTTTATAATTGCCCTCGGCGCACCACGGATAGTCTCGCGCCTCAGCGGGTTCTTCGACGCAAACAAAAGCTGCCGACGCGGCCAGGATGATCAGCAAAAGCCTCATGGTAGCCTCCCTGATGTTGCGGCGTCTCGCCGGTTTCGAAGTCGCGTGAGATCAGAATTTGTAGCAGTCCCCAGCCTTTCCCTTTAGGCTCGCGCGACAATCTTTCATGCTCAAATATGAGCACTCGGGCGGTGCAGTTGCTTCTGCAGGTTTCGCACAGTACCTGTTAGCAGCACTTGCAGCGCTCTCGACTGACCCCGGTGCAACGGCACCCTTGGGCGGCTTTACCTCTCTGCCCGTCTTCAAGTTGATATATTTGCCGTAGACCCAATCGCAGCAGGGTTCACCGGCATAGCCGGGCGCAGCAGGTCCCACGATGGCGCCGAGCGCCAGCAAGCTGACAGAGCAAAACGTTCGAGTGATCGTCATTGGCGTTTCCGTAAGAGCAAGGACGATCCCCTCACGACCTCAAATGTTCTGTTGGGGAGTATACATTTGGGAAGGGCCTGATGTCTGTCGCACGTACAGCGAAAAACAGGCGGTTATGATGGGTCATGCCCGCTCGCCGCTCCCCGCCGCCTTGGTCTGTCGCGGAGCAAGGCGTTTCAAATAAGAGGCAGATGTGGCCTCCGGGACAGAAGCAACGTCAGCAACCGGACCGGCGATTCGCCAGCGCTTTACGGACCTCCGCCTTCCCAAAGGTCACCACGACGAGCCTCCTGAACCAGACTGGTTCCGCCCTCTCCCGAATAATTATAAATTCGGAAATGGTGATGAGCAGAATGATGGCTTCTAGCCAATGCTGGGGATGCGATGCTCACGGCTGCAATTGCAGCGGCAAGAATCACTTTTGCGACGTTTGCCATGATTTCCTTCTCCGCGAGTGGCGAAACAAGGCGATGCTTTTGGGAAGATTGGATTACGTTGCCGCAAATTCCATCACGCTTTCTTGAGCACAATGCAGAGCTGCATTGCATGCGAGGCGCGGCGGATTGCGGTGAATATCGCCAAGCTGCCGGAGCACGATTAGCCTTGTAGCTAATCCCACCAAAGAGAAGGCCGCTGGTTGAGGCGGTCTTAAACTCCTTCTTTTAGTAACGATACCAAGCGTGGTGATGGTGATAGCGAGGATAATAGCCGTAGTAGCGATGACGGTAAGAGTGATGATGGTAGCCGTAATGCGAGCGCTGGCCCGGCAGCCAGTCACCATTAAGGCTCGAAGTTGAATTGCTGGGGTTCGGCTGGGCGGACGCGCTCACTATGGTGGCGGCGCTCAGCAACGCGGCGCTTACGGCCAAGACAATTGTTCGTTTTGCGACCATCGAAACACCTCCATTTTCACTTCCTGCCCTCACGTCAAACTGACGCGGATGATAATTGTTCCTGGAGCTGTCGGGGATCAGACAAACCGGGCAGATTGATCGGGGGGCTTTCACGCACGATGAGGCGCGAGCGTCGAAAGCGGCACGAAATATTATTTTGTACATTGAAGGACTACCAACGGCCAAACGCTACTCTGCGCCCGTTGTGGTCGATCTACTTGCGACGACTCGTTGGTCATTGATAACGCCCCTCAATGTCAGAAAATTCTGAATGAACGGCGCCCGCTTAGGTCGCGACTGCGGCGTCGATCGCAAGTTCCAGAAGGATGACGCCGACGCCAATGCTGTTATTGCACGGTCACGCCGGCGCGCTTGACTACGTCGGCCCATCGCGCAATTTCGACCTTCACGAATGGTGTCATCTCGGCAATCGGCATGTGGAACGGTTCGCCGGCCGCAGCGGTGATACGCTTTATCACAATCGGCTCGGCGAGGGCTTTTTCCACTTCGTTATGAAGCTTGACGATAATCGGTTGCGGCGTCTTTTTTGGCGCCCAGAGTCCGAACCAGACATAATTTTGATATTCCGGCACGGCGGACTCTGCGACGGTGGGCACGTCCGGCAGCAGCGGCGATCGTTGGGTGCCACTGACGGCGAGCGCACGCACCGTGCCGCCCTGAATCTGACCCAAGGCGCTCGCCAGATTGTCGAAGAATACCGGTACTTGGCCAGCATGATGTCGGCATAAGCTGGCTGCGCGCCGCGATAGGGCACGTGCGTCATCTTGATATCGGCCAAAAGTTGAAACAGCTCCATCGACAAATGCTGCCCAGTGCCGTTGCCGGCAGAAGCGAAATTAATTTCGCCGGGCTTCGCCTTGCACAGCGCAATGAGGTCCTTGACGGAATGGGCGGGAAAATTGTTGCTGACCACGAGCACGAAGGGGAATTTTGCGAGCATCGCGATCGGTTCGAAGTCGTTGACCGGATCATAAGGTAATTTCGCGAACAGGCTGGGATTGACCGCTATGCTCGCCGTGAGTCCGGTCGTCAGGGTATAGCCGTCAGGCGTCGCCTTGGCCGCGGTAACGGTGCCGGTGAGCGAGCCGGCGCCAGGAATGTTTTCGACGACGAACGGCTGCCTAAGTTGCGTGCTCAGCTGTTCGCCGACGATACGTCAAATAATGTCGGTGCCGCCGCCAGGCGTTGACGCCACGATGTCGGTGATGGGCCGCGTCGGATAATCCTGCGCAAGAGCACTCGCCGAGCCGACGCCGAGCATCAGTGCGGCTGAAAGAACCAAACCCCGCATTCGATTGGACAAGTATGCCCCCAACATCGGCCGTAACGCCGGCCCTGCAGCCCCAATTGGAGCCGTGTTTGTAACATTAATGCCAGCAATTTCGTCTTCGAAAGTCTTCAATTTCGCAAGAATGCAATTCAATGGAAGAGTTACGAGAAGGAGTCCAGGCGACGGTCAGAAACGACGCCGTGGCCAGCCGCACCCGCCGCGACATCGATATGTCGCAATTTGGCTCCGCCCCTACCGCACGGGTTTCGGGCGGCGGCTCCCAAGCTCCGCCGCCCGATGGCGTCCGCGTGATGTCAAATCAGTGATCGCTACCGAGCGAGCACCGGATCGCGTGCCTGCGCAGTTTGCGGCTGCTTGATGCCGCTGAGATCATGTGGCGCCGCCGGCAACTGCAACACTGTTGCGGTTTGGCCGGGAACGAGCCGCGTCACCATCACGATTTGGCCGCCGGGAAATTCCAGCGCGTCATGATGGACGTGCGGATCGTCCATGTTGACCTGGCGGAATCGAGCCACGCGATGCTCAACCCGCGCTTTGCCAAACATACTGAAGGCGCGGTCAAATTGGACGTCACTGTCGAAAGCGAGCTCGGTGCCCGGGAGCAGGCAGACTGCCACGTCGGGATGACCGATTTCGGTAAAGCCACGCGTGATCGACTTCACGAAATCGGTGGAGACGAGCCTATCCGCGACCTTGGCGGGCCGCGAGGCGATGAGATGCAGACTATAGTCGCACATGGGGCACTCCTATGAAGAGCCGTATTCCGGCTCCCTTCTTCCTGAAACCCTGCTCTCGACCAATTGTTCCTGGGCGAAGCCGGCAGGCGCGCACCGTGCAATCGCATCGGCCCCAATGCGGCGGTCGCGAAAAGATATGTCGCGGACGGGACATATGGCATCATGCCCACGCCGAGTTAAGAGCGCGGTCTGGGGAATGGACGATCGAGCGGTCGACAAACGGGGGCAGAACGCAACGGCCGCCGGCATCGATCGCAAATACGGCAAAGGCCACAGCGATGATGTACCTCGTGGCATCATCTGCATGGTCATTGCGACGATTTTGTTTTCCGGGGCTTCGGCCGCGAGCAAATGGCTGGTGGGCGCTTATCCGGTCGGAGAGGTGCTCTGCCTGCGTTCGTTTGCGTCACTGATCGCCGGGGCGGCGATTATCTTGCCGGTCAGCGGCCTCTCGGCTTTTGTGACGCATCGGCCACGCGACCACTTGGCGCGCGGACTTTCGCAATCGATCTCGCAGTTTTGCCTTTTGATGGCATTCAGCCTGATGCCGCTTGCCGGCGCCGTTGCCATCAATTTTTCGGCGCCGTTATTTGCCGCCTTGGTGTCGATCATCTGGCTCAAGGAGTCGGCGGGTTGGGTCCGGGGCGCGGCGCTGGTGATCGGTTTCCTCGGCGTGCTGATCGTGACCAATCCCGGAACGAACTCGCTGACGCTTGGAGCCCTGTTCGCGCTGACCAATGCGGTCATGTACGGCACGGTAACCGTCGCGGTGCGCGGGATGACACGTACCGAATCCGCTGCCACGCTGGTGATCTGGCAATTGGCGGTGCTCGCTTTCTTCCATAGTTTTCTTTTGCTGTTCGGCTGGCGCTGGCCGACGCCAACCGACGCGGCGATGCTGTTCGGCACCGGATTCACCAACGCGATCGGCCAGTGGTTCTGGACCAAGGCTCTGCACTTGGCGCCAGCTCCGGCGGTGACGCCGTTTTACTACCTGATGCTGATTTGGGCCTTGATGTTCGGATTTCTCATCTGGGGGGATGTCCCTTCGGCGAGTCTCCTCGTCGGGTCTGCCATCGTCGTGATAACCGGCCTGTTTTTGTTCTTGCGGGAATCGCGGCTGCAACGACAGCTTGCGGCGCGCTGATCTGCCCGATATTGGGCTTGCGGCAAAATGCTAGAGTGTGGTGCGGGCGCCAGTCAGATGCCAAACAAGAGAGGTGGATAGTGGATCGTCGGGATCTTCTTACATTCGGCGCAGCCGCCGCGGCGATGCCTGTTGCGCCGCGCTGCGCTGTCGCGCTTGATTATCCGACTCGACCGGTGCAGGTGATTGTCGGGCAGGCGGCCGCGAGTTCTTCCGACATTACCGCGCGACTGATCTCGCAATATCTGTCGCAGCATCTTGGTCAGCAATTCGTCGTGGAGGTCCGGCCTGGCGCGACCGGCAATATCGCCACCGAGCTTGTCGTGCGCGCGATGCCGGACGGCTACACGCTGCTTCTGGTGAATTCACAGAACACGATCAATGCTGCGCTGTTTCCCAGTCTGCCGTTCGATTTCGTGCACGACATCGCCCCGATTGCTGGCGTATTCCGCGTGCCGCTGATCATGGAAGTGCTGCCGAGCTTCCCTGCGAAGACCGTTCCGGAATTCATTGCTTACGCCAAAGCCAATCCCGGCAAAATCAACATGGCTTCGGCTGGAGTAGGCGGGCCGCAGCATGTCGCCGGCGAATTGTTCAAATTCATGGCCGGCGTCGATCTCGTGCACGTGCCGTATCATGGTTCGACTCCGGCCATCACCGATATGCTCGCGGGACAGGTGCAGGTGATGTTCGACGTGACGCCGACTGCCTTGCCGCAGGTACGGGCAGGCAAGCTGCGCGCTTTGGCCGTCACCACGCCGGAACGCGTCGATCTCCTGCCAGGCGTGCCGGCAATGGCGGAATTTTTGCTGGGCTACGAAGCTTTCGGCTGGATCGGTTTTGGTGCTCCCAGCAAAACGCCCGAGCCAATCATCGCGACGCTTAACAAGACGATCAACCAGGCGGTGGCTGATCCCGCGATCAAGGCGCGTTTGCTCGATCTTGGCGGTTTGGTCATGCCGCCGAACTCGCCTGCGGATTTCGGCAAGTTCATTGCGACCGATACCGAGAGATGGATCAAGATCGTGAAGTTTGCCAATCTCAAGCCAGAGTGAGCGGTGAGCGGCAAGCGGCAAGCGGCAAGCGACGTGACTGGAAAGATCGAGGGGAGGGCGCATGAGACTTGCACGCAGAAAATTTCTGCATCTGGCGGCTGGTTCGGCCGCCGCGGGACCCTATTGCGGTTCGGCCTTTGCGCTCGATTATCCGACGCGGCCAATTACGATCGTTGTGCCGTTCGCGGCCGGCGGCGCGACCGATGTATTGGCCCGCGTTCTGGCGGATCCAATAGGCAAGTCACTCGGCCAGACCCTCATCGTTGAGGATGTGACGGGCGCCGCCGGCAGCATTGGCGTGTCGCGCGTGGTGCGTGCAACGGCAGACGGCTACACGCTCAGCGTCGGCACTCTAACGACACATGTGCTGATCGGTGGTCTTTACAAACTAGATTTCGATCTTTTGACCGATTTGACCCCAATCGCGGAGCTCGCTTACGAGCCGTTGCTCATCTGCGTCAAGAACAGCTTGCAGGCCCCCAAAGACACTGTCACCGACCCGTCGGGAACACGTCGGGAAGACCAAATCAGCTTGCGCCATCGATTAAACTAGCCTATACAAGCTGTCCTACACACACATTGGCACGCCACTGGACCGTCTTCCCGAAACTTCCCAACGGCTTCCCAGAAAGGGCGAATGCTCAAAGTTCGGCAAGACAGATGGGCAGGGGAAAATGAAACTCACCGCACGCGAAATCGACCGCTATCAGCCACCGGAGGGCAAGTCAGATCACATCGAATGGGACGATGATTTTCCCGGCTTCGGGCTGCGCTATCGGAATGGAAAGCGGGTCTGGCTTTATCAGTACGCATTCGGGAGCGGTAAGAAACGCGTCAGTGGGCGCATGACCCTTGGCGAATATCCGGCGCTACCTCCTGCCAAGGCCCGTTCAATAGCAGAAGATCATTACGCCGACGTTCGCCGTGGCGGAAATCCGGCCGCCGAGAAGAAGCAAAGGCGGCAGGAGGCGCATCATACCTTCGGGCGACTTGTAAGCGGCTATCTGGAAGCCAAGCAGAGCGAACTGCGCGATAACAGCTACGTCGAAATCAAACGCTATCTGGATGACTACGCCAAACCGTTACACGGTCTTCCGGCTACGGCAATCGACCGAAAGGCTATTGCTGACTTACTCGACATCATCGCACGGAGGGGACCAGTAACCGCCAATCGCGCCCGCACTAGTTTGTCCGCGCTGTTTTCGTGGGCCATGCAAAAGGGCCTGCATGATGCAAATCCAGTAATTGGCACCGAAACCCGCAAGGAAAAAAGCCGCGACCGGGTTCTCACCGATGGTGAGTTAGCGATTGTCTGGAATGCACTTAGTGACAGCGACTATTCCGACATCATCCGATTACTGATCCTGACTGGCCAACGTGCGGACGAGATTGCCGGTTTGCGCTGGTCGGAAATTGATTTTGACGGTGACATGATTTCATTGCCGGGAGAGCGGACCAAAAACGGACGCCCCCATGAAATTCCAATGTCGGCAGCGGTGCGGCACATTCTTTGGGCGAGACCACAATCGGACGCGCGCGATTTCGTCTTCGGCAGGGGTGTCGGCTTTCATGGTTGGGGGAGGTGCAAGGAACGGCTGGACAAGGCAATCGAGGACAAATTCGGCAAGCCGCTTCCGCATTGGACGACGCACGATTTGCGCAGGACGGCCGCAACCCGAATGGTCGATCTTGGTGAGGGCCCGCACATTGTCGAGGCGGTGCTAAATCACGTCAGCGGCCACAAGGCGGGCGTTGCCGGTATCTATAATCGGTCGCTTTACAAGGCCGAGAAGGCGCAAGCCCTGTCCAAGTGGGCGACGCATGTCCTCGCGACAGCGCGGGGGAAGAAAAGCAACGTCACGCCAATTCGTGGGAGGGCGTGACGCGAATCCCCGTCCGCGATACTGCGCCGAACCCCATTTGTTGAAATCATTAGACAATTCAAAAATGCCACAATTTGGACGCACAAAACAGCCTCGCGAGGCGTCAGTTGTGTTTTTTGGGGTCAAAAATCTTGACATTGATTTGATTCAATAATTCGGGCGCGCAACGTGGATAACCGGGACAAACGCATCTGTGGATTATCATCTCGGCCGTTTTGGTTGAGTGCCACCGCGAACACCCTCATACCCGCATGACACCGACAGGCGGTGATTTGCGGGGTTAAGCAATGGACGATCTTGATTCTGTGCGCGTCTTGAAACGCGCTGATGCAATACGAGCGTGCGGACTTTCAGATAGAACTTTTGAGCGCCTTGAACAGTTAGGCGATGGTCCACCAAAGACCAGACTATCGCCCGGTCGCATTGGCTATCGCGTTTGCGATTTGAAAGCATGGCTTGATAAGCGCCGTGAAGGGGCGGCGTGACATGGGCTGGCGCGATCATCTGCCCGTTCATCCCGCCGCCGATCTGTTCCCGGTCATGTCCGAAATGGAATTGCGAGAGTTGGGCGAGGACATCAAAACCAATGGACTAGTGTCGCCTCTAACATTGTACGGCGACAAGCTACTGGATGGACGGAATCGACTCGACGCTATGGAGCTGGTCGGGATCACGCTCGACTGGGGTGCTGGCGATGATTACACCGCCACATTGCAGGGTATGGTCTACAGTTTGCCGGACCGCCTCATTAATCCTTACGATTATGTTGTCTCAACCAATCTTCACCGACGCCACCTTACCGGCGAACAGAAGCGCGAACTGATCGCCAAGATATTGAAGGCCAAGCCCGAGGCATCAAACCGCAAGATCGCCAAGCAGACGAAGACCGACCACAAGACGGTCGCCGCTGTCCGGGGCGACCTGGAGTCAACTGGGGAAATTCCCCAGTTGGAAAAGACGACCGGCGCTGACGGTAAGCAGAGAAAGTCGCGCGCGAAGAAGGCACCAGAACCCATAGGTTCCGGTAGTTCCGAAATCAATGTCGAACAGCGCAAAGCTGAACATGCCCGCAAGGCCGCGGAAGATGTGATTAAAGGGAAGGAGTCTGGCGAGAGAAGTCTATTAGTCTCGAGTATCCAGTCTACACCAGAGTCAGAGAAAGCTGAGATGTCAGTGACAGATAAGGACAATGAGCTAATGACACGAACCTGTCTCACGAGTGTTCCTGAAATGTTTGGTCATAATGGTGGACCGCCGATGGATGCCGTTACAGAAACGTTACAGAAACGTTTCGTGCCGATGGAATGGAATGACCCGCAGTGTCCGATTTCCCCGGAATATAGTCCAGTCGGACCAGAACAGGATTTGCGCGGGATGCCAAAGGATTTGAGTTGTTATTATGCGCGACCGGCGGCGCGGCAATTTGATATGGCGGCGTGAGCGGCGTTCTTTGTTTGGTTTCGGCCGCTGGCGTCAGCCAAGCAACACAGTCGCAAATTAATTAAATGCACAGCGTGCGCTGTAAATAACAGGAGGAGTCCGCAAAAACAGCGGGCAAATAGCGGTGAGCAAACATGAGCAATACAGGTCAATTCACTAGCGATCGACAGCCGGCTAATCGCGGTGGTCGCAAACGTGGCACGCCGAATAAAACGACGACGCAGCTCAAAGAGGCGATATTGGCCGCTGCCGAGCAGGCGGGCGGTGATGGCGGCCTGGTGAAGTATCTGCACGACCAGGCGCGGAAGAATCCGGGCCACTTCATGACCCTATTGGGCAAGGTTTTGCCGATGCAGGTCGCCGGCGACAAGGATGCGCCGCTCAACTCCCGCGTGACTGTGGCATGGGAAGCGGTTGATGTTCCGAAGAAGGACAACGAGTCTTAGTCGCAACTGCTACATAGACAGCTGGTCTCGAGCGCTAAGCTATTGATATTGCTTGCGTGATGGCTTGCGATCTGCGGATTGGGAAGCGCATGGGAAGCTAGGACCATCCCGGCGCGAAGTAATACGACCATGGAAAGCGGGTCAGGGGGTGCCGGCAGGACCAAGATTGCTTTGGAGTTGAAAGTTGGAGCCACCGTCTCTCACAGAGGATTTTTGACCGCCCCGCTTCTAGCTAACATACCCCCCGACTTTCTGGCGCAAATGGGCCCCCCGGCTGATTTTCCAAGTGGGTCCCTCTGATTTTATTTTTCTGACAAACAGGCACGCTAACGGCGGTGTGGCTAGCGGACCCCCGCCCAAAATCTCGAATGAGGCACCCCGCGGTTGACTTTTCCAAGCAGGGGCCCCTCGTTCTGACTAACAAACGGGCCTTGCTGAGCAAGGCCCACGCGCAAACCGGCGTTCTCGAGACTACCGATCTGCGGCGTCGCGTGAAGCAACGGGAACTCCCCTGCACCGACGGTGAACCCATCCTAGGAGGGTTTTGATGAAGGCACTCTACGGCTTCGACAAACCATACGACTTTCACAAGATCCTTCCCTTCCTCGCAGGTCTCTTTCTCTTGCTTACTATACTGGTTGCCGCTGGGGCACGGTTTGCCGCCACTGGGTATCTGAATTGGGGAGCGCTGAGAGATGCGTATTCGCTCTACCTTGTTGGACTTTCACTGGCGGGAATATTACTCAGCATCTTTCCACGGATCGCTTGGTTTGTTCTTGCAATTTGCTTCACAGAGTTTCTTATCGCTATCGGCGGCTATGCATTGGCCGCAATTCATGTATTGCCAATGCAGCTTTTTCCTGCGAACGCGGCCGGAACGGCACCCGTCGGACAGTTCCAATATCATCCACTTCTTCAGGTAATTCCTACTCCAAATTACTCCTGTCTCCATCCCTTCGCGATCTCACATGACTCCAACGGG
>Ga0310909_10000968_pt1 | contig 16186 bp, 18 predicted proteins | sample GREbulkMGT000H_FD_203449 | JGI IMG/M metagenome (GOLD analysis project Ga0310909, IMG submission 203449) | Lab enrichment of tropical soil microbial communities from Luquillo Experimental Forest, Puerto Rico - GRE.bulkMG.T000H | ecosystem: Environmental > Terrestrial > Soil > Tropical forest >... | reverse complement strand
TCTTGGCGATTGCTTCTTCCTCGACACCTCTATCTAAAGCCGCCATGTTTTTATAAGTGATCCACAGAATGATACTGGGGTGATCCGGTGATTGTGGAGTGGCGCTGAAAACCTTGTAATCGATGATTATCCCAGCTTTCTTCGTGGCTTCCATGGTTGGCTTCCATGTTGAATTTAGCCAATCGATGTACTCTTCAAAATGCCCGTACTCCACTGCTATTTCTTGAACGAAAGTGACCGGGCCCTCCGTGTACTGGCGCTCATCCTGGGCACGTGCATTAAGCGAAAGTGAGGAAACTGCGAGACACATGGATAAGATAATGGTCTTAATCATTTTCTATTCACCTCTTGTGATAAGTCTCTACTCGGCTAACGCCCGGAAGCACCCGCCGGGCACTTATTTGAGCCCTACAACAGCAATTGCTAGCTGAATCCGAACCCGCGGAGGACATCAGTTCAAAACTGCTTTACCAGTTTGCGATCGGCGGACGCTCCTCCTTCCACCGTTGCTGGCCCAGTTGCTCGGACCATAGGAGGGTCCACTGGTTGTCGTTCAATTTTCCCCAGCCATCCCGTGCAACCCCCATGACGTAGATCTTGCTCGTTTTGCCATTGTTGTCCTTAGTCTCGGCCTCTAGTTTCTCAAGTACGAGTGCCGCCCAGTCGTTGCCCCTGGGTTCGACGGTGAGCACGGTGGCGTCAAATCGTGTTAAGGTATTCGGGCTGGAGAAGATTCCATCGATAAACTCCTGCCGTGTTAGTTTTCGGTTGGGAGTTTGGACGTATAAATCCGGAGCCAGCATCCTCTCGATTGTGTTCTTGTCCATCGCCACACGCGCTTTGTCCCACTCGACGTAACCGGCTTGAATCGCTTTTCGCGCTTCTGCCGAACTGACGGCAGGAGCACTTTGCGTCCCGGCTGCAGCCGTTACGATTACCGCCAGTAACGTGGAGACCAGAATGCGCCTCCCCAGATTCATGTAAGTCGCCAATCTCGATTTCATTCGCATCTTCTCCCCTTGTAGTCTCTGTCGATCACAGCGTCATCCCAACTTGCAATTGGTGTCCTTACTTAGACCAGGGCGGAACCACGCCGTTGCTGCGCGCGTACGCGATCGACTGCCCCAGGTGCTCGTGTTGATCTTCGAGAATGTGCATCACCGCGTCCTGCTTCGTCCAGTCCCTTCCGAACAATTTCACCGTCGTCTGCAGGTCGTTGTCGGAAAGTCCTGTAATCGCTTTTTGCAGATTGACGTAAGAAGCCTTCAGAGCTTCCTGCATTTTCTCTGGATCGGTGATGGGCGCGGGCGGTGCCCCCGTATTCGGTGTGCCCGAAAGCACGCCGGCGAGCAGGCCGTTCTCTTTAACGATCAGGTTGAAGACGTCGGCGACGGAGCGAACGCCCTGGGCGGGCTTCCAGTCGTACTTGCCCGACATAACGCGCGCGAGTCCGGTGAATTTGTCGGAAAGCGTTCCGGCATCTTTTGCGAAGGCGGCCTGCAATCCTGCCGGCTGCGACTGCGCGTGCGCCAACGGCACCATCAGAGCGACCGCAAGCGCGCACACCGCGTACTGAATCAGAAACTTCTTCATGTAGAGCTCCTCTATGTCACTAGACGACTCGTGCTGCTCGTAACGTCGAACGCAGGTCTCAACGCGGCGTTTTTTACCCCTCATGTGTTCTTGGCGATGCGCCTGCTCACTGGACAATATGCCGCGAAGAACCAGTCTTCGCAGGAAAAGTGACATGCGGCGTCCAAAGCGGGACAAGCGGTCAGAGTTGGCCGTCAAATACTGTTGCCACGGGTCCGTTTACAGGTTTGATCAGCTAGCTCGTTCATCCGTTCTCGTGTCGGCTGGAGAACTCCACGTTCGATCTGGTGTACAAGTTCGGTAATTGCGGCATTTATAGATACCAGCATTCCGGATGCGTGGCCTAACGTCACCACATAGCCGTTGATAAAATCGATCTCAGTCTTACGGCGGCGCTCAAGGTCCTGGAGCATGGAGGGTTTGATGTCTCCGTAGAAATCGATCACAGCCTTGACCCACGAATCATAGTCTTCTCCGGCGCCAGAATTGTTTGACCATCCGGGCGGAATCGGGTCCACGGCCAGACGCTCCAGCCGAGTGCCAATCGCAAGTGCCACGGATAACGCTTCCTCGTACGTCCGTCGGAAGACCTTCTTGCCTGCCTCCGTTTCCATGTACTGACGCATGGTTTGCGAACAGAGCGCGCCGAGGGTTGTAACCGAGCAATTGATCAGGAGTTTCGACCAGATGGCACCAGTCAGGTTTGAAGATACCTTAACCTCAATCGCTCGACCAAAGGCGCGCGCAACCCGCTCGACGCGCTCACTGATACCACCAGCAAGTTCGCCTATCAGTAGATGCCCTGCATTCTTCTGCTCGTAGACGCCGGGTTCTACCATCGTGGCACCAAGATTTGAGAATCCACCAAGGATCTTATCTTCGCCTAGACGATCCGCCAGCGCCCGTGCAACGCCGCCATTCTGTATAGGCAATATAACTCCTTCGGGGGCAAGTAGGCCCACCACATGGGGCGCGACTTCCAGCGCGTCCTGCGCTTTGGTGGCCAGCAGGATCAGGTCAAATTGGTCACCCTTTCCGTAGTCCTCAAGTGCGGCAACGGCGATAGCGTCTGCCCTCACCTCTCCTCCGATGCCGGACACTCGCAGGCCCGATCTGCGTAATGCCTCCGCGGATTCGGTATTGCGAGCCGCAAGCCGGACGGGCAATCCAGCGCGGAGGGCGCGCGCGGCGATTGTTCCACCCAACGCGCCGATGCCCACTATCAGCATTTGCATTGTGAAGCCTCCAAGATGCCCGCGATGAGGCTGAAGCCGACCAGTTGCCTCAAGAATCGAGCTCTTTCCCCACCACTTCCCGCAACTGGTGTCATCTTCGATCTATTTTGGAGGCGTGACGTACTGGGCCTCGCCGTTACCAAAGGACCAATTTTCCTTCGGGACTTCAACAAAGTTGATGAGGACGTCTTCCTTGCGAATCTTTACTCCTTCGTGGAGATGGTCCGCTAGTGCTTTGTAGAAGCGTTGCTTCAACTCGGTAGAACGGCCGCTATTCAATGTGATCTGAAAAAAGATGCAATCGTCCGACCGATGTATGCCGAGATACTCTCGATCGAATGGCAGGCTCGCCTTCTTGTGTTCCGTGATTACCTGAAATCCGTCATGTTCCTTCCGTTTCCAACGCTTGGTTACATTGGGATGGCAGCACGTGGAGTCTTGAGCTCCGTACCTTTCTCCCTAATCAACCTAGACAAAGGCCTTCTACAGCTGCGATGGACGTGGAGTTGGCACGTTTGCCAGCAACTGCCCGATTGCCGGCTCTGGATGCAGGCCGATTCGTGGTGCTCTTCATACCTGGCACTCGCTGTCTGAATGCGAAACCTCGACAATCATCTCGATCTCCACACAGGAACCGAACGGGATCTCCGCCCCACCATGGGAGGTGCGGGCATGTGCTCCGCCCTCGCCAAAGACTTCGCGAAGAAGTTCGGAGGCGCCATCGGCGACCTGGTGGGATTCGGTGAAGCCGGGAGCGCTGTTCACGAGTACGGTCATCTTGACGATACGCTTCACCTTGTTCAGGTCGCCAAGGGCCGCCTGGAGCGTGGCGAGGATTTCGATGGCGACGTCAGGCGCGGCCTGCCTGCCCTCCGCCGTTGTGATTTGTTGCCCCAGTTTGCCGGAGAATGGCTTGCCGTCTTTCTTGGCGAGTCGTCCCGACACATAAATAAGATTGCCGGCTCGCACAAACGGCACAAACGATGGAACGTAGCCATCGACCAGCGGCGGCGGAAGTTCAGGCAAATTGATTTGCAGAGCTCTTAGCCGTTCATAAATAGTGGTCATTGTATTTGTTTTCTCCATGCTTCAGTTCTGCCAGTCGCACACCACGCTGACTAGACGATCCATATCCTGCTCGCAGTTGAATAAATGAGGTGAGACCCGAATCTTGCCCTCCCGCAGGCTCACGATAATGTTTTCTCGCCGCAGCTTCTGGTAAAGCTCGACAGTCCTTTCCGGTTTGCGCGCTGTGAAGCATCCAAACGGCCCGCGTCTTCCAGACTCCAGCGGACTTGCGGGAGTACAACGATCCTCTGGGAGATGACGATACATAAATTCGATAAGACTCCGGTTGTGCTCGGCGACACGTTGCGGGCCGGCACGCAACACGAAATCCACCGACTCCGCCATCGCGGAGAGATTGAAGTTGTAGTACGTTGCCCATTCTGCGGCGTCCCAGCGTTTGGCGTTGCGGGAGGGTTTGGGGTCGACAAAGTTCAACTCCGAAAAATGATCCGTGTTCTGTCCCGTCCAGTAGAAAGGCCCGGGCAGAAGCCCGTCGAGGTGCTCGGTCTTTATCCAGAAAAACCCCGTGCCGTAACAACTCAGCAGCCATTTGTAGCCGGCGCACACCATAAAGTCGGCGCCCAGATCCTTGACGCTCATTGGCACCGCGCCGCAGGCTTGACTGACGTCCAACAGAAGCAGAGTTCCCTGTGCGTGGCATGCGGCACTAACCCGCGCTGCGTCCAGCAGAGTCCCGTCGTCATAGCGCACCAGGCTCACCGAGACGATTCTGGTTCTAGGCGTCAGCGCATCGATCAGGTCATCCGCCGTGATAAACCGATCGCGCGGCGCAATGGTCCTCAGCCTTACGCCTTCACGTTCTTCCATGGGCTTCCATGTCGAATAGTGCAGCGGGAATTCGCCCTGCGCGGTGATGATCTCGTCGCCCGGCCTCCACTCCAAACCGTGCGCCACAGCGGCAGCGCCGGTGCTTGCTCCCGTAGTGACAGCGATTTCCTCCGGTTTAGCCCCGATCATCCTCGCCAGAGAGCCACGGATTCGAACTGGCGACTCGAACCACAGGGAATCGTCAACACGATGGGGAAACTTCTTTGCTTCGAGCGAGCGTTCTACCGCGCGGATGGATACACGCGGCATGACTGTGTGTGCTGCCGTGTTGAGGTAGGTTGCGTCTTCAATTTCGAACCATTCCTTCTTCCAGTCGGTTACACCCTGGGTTGCCATCGCAAAATTCACTCCTCGCAGAAGATGTCGATTGCATTCCGGTCTTACATTCGCCAGCCGAGCGAGCAAAGCTTGCGCTCATCGGACAACCTCCGTTCGCGAGCCCTCTTTCGCCGGGGTCGCGGCAGGAGGGTGTAGCTTAGCGTCCCGTCCGCGCATGTGGGCGACTTCGACGGTCTAAGACACAAGCGCGGAGGGCGGCACCTCGATTTCGCCGCTTGCGATGTTGGCCGCGGCACCACCAACGCTGACAGAGGTCACAACGCTTCCGCTCTTACGCGCCTCCGCTTCGATTTCGCTTCTGCGTCCCATCGAGACACCTTGCTGGATCGAAAGGCGATAGGCCGTCCCGCCAAAATCATGCTTCGATGCCATGACGCCGACGAGGGCGGCACAGGCGGCGCCCGTCGTGGGATCTTCCTCGATGCCGAGCGCGGGCGCCCACATCCGCGCATAGAGCTTGCCGCCATCCCGTAGATCTCCTGCGAAGAAGAAGATGTGGGGAGACCATGCTCGTGAGAGCGTTGCTGCCCAGGCAGCCCGATTCATCGCCGCCCGATCAACCACTTCGTTCGAGGTTAGTTGCGCAAAACAAAACGGAACACCGGCGCCCGCTAAAAAGACTTGGTTCACCTCGGCGGGTTCGACGGATAGTACGGCGGCGAGTTCAGCCGGAGAAGGTGCGCCGGTCGGCGCCTCGATCTTCCCGGATAACGTCAACGTGCCGTGGAAGCCCCCGTTTCGGTGAGCGACATCAACCGTCACGGGACCGGCATTCTCCTCCAGAATGAGCCGGACTGGAGCACTAAGCCGAACGTGCTGTTTCATCACAAGGGCACAGGCTGTGCCGACCGAGGGATGTCCCGCAAAGCCGAGCTCCACCCGAGGTGTGAAGATGCGCACTCGACACGTGTTCGCAGGATCGTTCTTCGGCAAGATGAAGGTCGTTTCGCCGAAATTGAATTCACGAGCAATCTTTTGCATGCCCTCGGTCGAAATGCCGGCCGCGTCAGGCAGAACCGCCAGTTGATTACCGCCGAACGGTGTCGAACTGAAAACATCGATTATTTGAAATGCGTACTGCATGAGATCAACCTCCGTGTGTCACCTCAAGCCTTGACGACGAGGTCGATCTCGACGCAGGCCCCAAGTGGTAGCGCGGCGGCCGCAATCGTCGTGCGGGCGGGAAAGGGCTGACTGAAATACTTTGCGTAGATGCCATTCATCGCGGCGAAGTCACTCATGCTCGTGAGAAACACACCGGCCCGCACGACATCATCGAAACTCTTGCCGGCCGCCTGGAGAACCGCTGAGAGATTCTGGAAGACGCGCTCCGTCTCGGGCACAATGCCCCCCTCGACCACCTTGCCAGTGGCCGGGTCTTGGGCGACCTGTCCGCTGAAGAAGAGGAAACCATCGATTTTGACCGCCTGGGAAAATGGGCCGACCGGCGGCGCGAGTTCAGGCGAGGTAATTGGGGTCTTGCTCATAGCAAACTCCTGTGGATACTGGGTTAGCGGGTATGGAACATACGCCGCGAAGAACCAGTGTTTGCAGGAAAAGTGATATGCGGTGTCCGAAATGAGACAAGCGGTCTGGGTTGGCCGTCGAAGGTCAGCTATAATCCGTGCCGGAGGATCGAATCACCTATTGCAGCAGGCCACACCAGATATGGGACGCACGAGATGGATTTTGATTCTCTGTGCGTGGACGATTGTAGGACTGTTGTTCGCCGTGCGCAGGATCGTGGTGGTGAAGGTACAGGGTTCGCACGTCAGCTGGGTGATCGTGGGTGTGCTCGAACTTGTCTACTGGTACGTGTGGGCGGCGTGCACACCGCTTGTGATTGGTCTGGCCAAACGGTTCCCGTTGACGGGGCCGAGATTTGTACCTCATATAGCGATCCACACAATCACGTCGTTCATGATGGCTCCCCTGGGATCTGTCACCGAATACTTTCTGAGCCGTGGACTTCTGCGGTCAGTTTTTCGCGTAACTGATCCTGGCGTGCTGCGCCTTCTCCCGACGTTCGCAGTCAGTGTTCTATCGATGAGCTTTACTGGCATGCTTACGTACTGGTTAATTATGGGACTGTATCAATCGATTCACTTTTACCAGGCCGCTATGGAGCGCCAGACTAGAGCGGCGCAATTGGAGACGCAGCTCTCCCATGCCGAACTCGAGAACCTTAAGAGCCAGTTACATCCGCACTTTCTGTTCAACAGTCTTCACACAATTGGAGTCCTGATGCAGGAAGACGTCGATGCTGCAAGCCATCTGCTGGTCAGTCTCGGCGACTTGCTGCGCATGGCCCTCGAACGGCGGGAGAACGAGATCACCTTGCAGAGCGAGCTCGAGTTCGTCGGCAAGTATCTGGAGCTCGAACAGACACGCTTTCATGATCGGTTGAAAGTCCACATGGACGTGCCATCTGACCTTCTCGGAGTCTATGTACCGAGCCTAGCGCTTCAGCCACTGGTTGAGAACGCCATCAAGCACGGCATCAGCGTCGATTCCGCCGCAGGCCGGCTGGAGATCGCCGCGCAACGCCAGAACGGCAGAGTTTCCCTTTGCGTCCGCGATGACGGCCCGGGTCCGGCACCGGGATCGCGCCTGCGATTCGGCGTTGGACTCACCAATGTCCAGTCGCGCTTGAAACAGCTCTACGGGGACGAATCGTCGCTGGAACTTACCAGGGGCGACAGTCGAGGCTGTGAGGCCATCATCACCATTCCACTGCGGAGTTCGCATGAAGACGCGAGTCCTCATCGTCGATGACGAACCGATCGCCCGGCGCGGTATCCGTCGCTATCTGGCCAAACACAACGACATTGAAGTTGTAGGCGAGGCGGCGAACGGAATAAGTGCGGTGGAGCAGATCAACGAACTTCATCCCGACATCGTCTTTCTCGATGTGCAGATGCCTGATCTGGATGGTTTTGGAGTCATCGAAAATATAGAGCCATCGACCGGCCCAGCTCCCGTTTATGTCTTCGTTACGGCTCACGATGCGCACGCGATTCGTGCATTCGAAGTACACGCTGTTGACTATCTCCTGAAACCGTATGATAAGGAGCGATTTGCCAGGGCCCTGGCGCACGCACGTCAGGTCCTCGAACAGCGCGGGAACGCAAATCGAGGTCTCGAACCACTGCTTCAATCCCTCCGTAGTCTCCGCCCGTTGGAACGCTTTGTGGTGAAGGACAAGAAGCGGATTTTCTTTGTTCCCGTTTCCAACGTTTTGTGGATCGAAGCCACGGGAAACTATGCCTGCATACACACCCCCAGGGACAGTCACCTGTTGCGGGAAACCCTGGCACACCTGGAAGAGAAGCTGGCGCCACACCACTTCATCCGCGTGCGGAAATCGGCCATCGTGAACGGTGCCTGCATTAGCGAGATTCGTCCGATGTTCGATGGGGTTTACGACATCGTACTGGCAGAAGGAACGGTGGTCACGTCGAGCCGCAGATACGCTCACAAGTTACGGGCGCTGTTGGAATCCTAGTCTTGGCAACTGGATGTAAATTGGCATGTCGCGTGGAATGCCAGCGGCGACAATTCTTCCTCCAACGCTCATTAGCGGCAGCGCACTGTTGACCTATCCGCTGATAAATTCTCACCGTTTTCGCGGTCCGTTTAGTTGAATCTGAAGACGCTTCGCACGATTATCAATTCGGATGGTTGCGGCTTTGCAGAAGTCTATGAAAAGAGAGAATTTCGTGGTTGCGGGGGCCTGATTCAAATTGACGAGAAGCTTGCTGTCGCAAAGCAATTCACTCCGACCTCGCCAAGCATCCTTATTTCCTGTCGCATTGCGTAAGAATTCCTTCGCGTCGCAACTGCGAGCGCGGGAGGCACGAATGCAACAGGGGAGTCTCATAAGGAGTGGTCGAAAGCGCGGCCCGGACGTTTGGCAATTCCGATGGGCCGACAGAGGACCTCATGGGAAACGCATCTATCGCAAGAGGGTGATCGGCACAGTCTGCCAATATCCCGACGAGAACTCTGCACGTAAATCCGTCACGGGATTGATGCGAGAAATTAGCCCAAATCCTCTGCAGCGAAGTTCTCTACCGATGACCATATCTGAGTTGTGCGATCACTTTGTTCAGCGAGAACTCACCCAAGACAATGCGTGGCGCAGCTATTCCACAAAGAAAGCGTACAGCGCATACTTGAAGAGATGGATTGTCCCACATTGGGGAACCGCACCCCTCTCCGAAGTAAGAACAATGGGAGTAGAGTCATGGCTTCGGCGGCTGCCGCTGGCCAAGAGTAGTTGTGCAAAAATCAGAGGTCTGCTCTCTGTTCTTTTCAACCATGCTTGCCGTTACGAATTCTTCGACCGTAATCCGATCCGCTTAGTTCGCCAGGGCGCAAAGCGGCGGAGCACGCCAAACGTGCTAACACCGGCTGAAATCAAGGCATTGCTCAATGGTTCGGATCTGCGAGAACGGACGCTGGTGCTCCTTGTGGCTTCCACTGGTTTGCGTCAGAGCGAGCTATTTGCAGTGAAGTGGGGTGATATCGACTTTGACCAAAAGACGATGAACGTGACGCGATCTATCGTGTATTGTGTAGTCGGACCTTGCAAGACTGAAGCGTCCCAGAAGCCGGTTCCACTTCATCCCACTGTCTTGCAGACGCTCAGCGAATGGAGACAAGTCTGCCGTTACAACAAACCAGACGATTGGATTTTTGCAAGCAGACGACAGCGTGGCCGCAAGCCGATCTGGGGCCAGGCGATCTTACGCAGATATGTTCGTCCGGTTGCGTTGCGGGCTGGAATTCAGAAACAATTCGGATGGCATACGTTCGCGTCGGAAGAGCACTGCATTGGTTCAGCTTAGTCGCGGCCTGAAGGGATCACGTGTAAGAACGCGTCTAATTGACGAAAATGGGTGCAAAAAGGGTGCAGAAACGCACCCTTTTGCACCCTCGTTGGTTTCAACGAAATTACTGGAACTCTTTTGGAATGAATGGCGGGGACGACGGGACTCGAACCCGCGGCCTCTGCCGTGACAGGATAGCGTTGTGATGTAATCTGTTGATATCAAACGGTGTCGGCGGACATCTCTTGATACCACAAGATACCATTTGTCACCTCTTATCGTCCCCTTATTGTCCCCAGATTTTGACCATCCAAATTCACGCTGTTCGGATTTCGTCGGAGTTCGGTTGTCGCAGACAGCAGGACGTCGGAAATGTCACTTACCCGTCGACGCTAGCAGAGTTTGGTAAACACTTCGGCAGGGAGAACCTATTTGCTAATTCGTCGTGGGAAGAGAGTTGCCACAACAGCACGGTGCCTGGTCGCGACATTCTCTTCGCAGCATAACCCACGTACCGCGAATCGATGCCGGTCATTCCATTGTGACTAGGGTTTATCAGGAGCCAACTGTTTGCTTACGCTTGGGCACGAACATGTCCCTTGCTGTCAGGCGACACTTCTGGGCCATTTGGTCCGAGGGTCGTATCTGGCTGGCGCGGTTTTGGCGCGTTCCTGACGCTGCAGCCCCTTTTTGGCCAGATCATGGTTGACTTTATACGCCATTAGCGTACACTTGTAACTGTACGCTAATGGCGTACCAGGAAAACGATGGAATTCATCGAGGCCCCGGCCTTCACTCGGTACTTCTCAAGCTATCTGAATGACGACGAGTACCGGGAACTGCAAAATCGGCTAGCCGCTGGGCCGGAACTTGGCGACATCATGCCTGGAACAGGAGGATTTCGGAAGCTTCGATGGGCGGCAGCGGGGCAAGGGAAGAAGAGGCGGTCTACGAGTGATCTACTATTACTTTCCAGGTGAGCAACAGATCTGGCTCATGACGCTCTACGACAAGGACGAAGCTTCGGACCTTACGGCTAAGCAAAGGCAGACGTTGAAGAACGCAATTGAAATTGAGCTTCGAGCTCGTCAGGCCGCGAAGCCAGCGAAACAGAGGAAACCGCGGAGGTAGGCAATGAGCAAGAGAAAGATTTTCGATGAAATGATCGAAGGCGTCGCAGCGATGAAGAGCCATCGCGAAGGGAAAATCACGCTGCGCACCTACAAGATCGAAGCGGCACCACTTCCGAGAGTGGACTCGAAGTTGATTCGGGACACTCGCAAGAAGCTGCACTGTTCACGAGCCGTTTTCGCTCGCAAGCTACGGATTAACGAACGAACCCTGGAAAAGTGGGAACAAGGGCGTGCCAAGCCAAATCCCCAAGCAGCCGCGCTCGTCCTTTTGGTCCGCAGATATCCCGATACCCTTGAACGACTGGAACGGGTCGCCCTAGGTTAGTAATCGTCCGCGCGCTGGAGAATTGATAACTGCTTTGAAGGCTATGGCGGGGGCTAGAAGACGATTTTAGAACTCTGATTGCCTCCGGGGAAGAGCTCCCCGAGCTCTAAGTTGACAAATTCTGTCAATTCAGGGTTACCCACCGGCGTTCGTTCCGGTCCCGGTTCTGCCTGCGAACGGACCACCCCCAAATCAAGAGTCTTGTAGATCGGCGACCAGGACCGCGACAGGGGCTGTCCGACGCGGTGCTCAAAGTAGGCGGAACTGAACCCGCCAGGCAGGCGCCAGCGAATTTGCGCGCGACGAAAGCCCCGAAGGCACGGGGACCGAGTATTACATATAAGAATCCGGTTCCTTCTGAGCCGGAAACCAGAGGGCGTCTAGCAAAGCGCCCCTGCTAGGAGAAAACAGACATGAGCATTTTCAACGAAGCAAACGATCTAGCGTCCCAGTTGGTCTATGGGCGCCACTACCAATCCAACGAGCCGTGCCCGAAGCCTGACAGGCTAGTCTTCGTCAACGGCGACTCGAAACTTCTAAAACCCTATGGCTCGCCTCATTCGTGACGCAGCGCGACCATCGGATCTACTCGCGTGGCGCGGCGGGCGGGGATGTGGCACGCCAGCAGAGCGACGACGGCCACAAGCAGCCCGACAGAGGCAAACGTAATCGCATCGGTCGCACTGACGCCAAAGAGTTGCGCCTTAAGCAAGCGTGTGAGTGTCAGACTGAGTGCGGTGCCCACGAGGAGGCCCGCCAGTGTGAGCCGGAATCCCTGGCCAAGAACGAGGCGGTAGACGCCTCCCTTCTCCGCGCCGAGCGCCATGCGGATGCCGATTTCCCGCGTGCGTTGGCGAGTAGTGTAAGCCACCACGCCATAGATGCCGACGGCGGCAAGCAGCATGGCAAGAAGACCGAACGAGCCGGCAAACGTAGCGGCGACGCGTCCAAAAAGTGTGCCGAGCTGCATGGTGACGGAAAGCGGATTCACGTTGAACAGCGGCAACTCCGGATTGAGCTGATGGATGGTCTCTTCCACAGAAGAAGCCATGGTACGCGGATCGCCCGTCGTGCGCAGGTGAATGGTGGTGTCGTGCGTGGGGCTGTAGGCCTGGTAACTCGGCAAATAGATGACCGGCTCGGTCGGAGAGGTGAGCAAGCGGTATTTGGCGTTGCGTGCGACCCCAACGACGGTGAAGCGATCACCGCCGTCCGTAACCTGCTTGCCGATAGCGTTTTCACCCGGCCAATAGCGATCGACAAAGGCTTGGTTGACGACGGCAACGAGTTGCGAATCCGCCGTATCTCCTTCAGTGAATTCACGGCCCGAAACCACCGAGGTCCGGAGAGTGCGAAAGTAATTCGGCCCGACGATGGCCCGGCTGATTTCCATCGATTCGTGCGGTTGCGGCACGTAGCCTTCGAGTTGCAGATAGTCGGAGTGGATGCTGAAGCTCAGCGGTGAAAAATCAGCCAAGCTCACGGATTCGACCCCAGGCAACGCCGAGAGCCTGTCGAGCACCTGGCGGTCGAACGCCGCACCCGTCGCGCGGGTGTAACCAGCGGGTGAGAGTTCATACGAGGCCAGCAGCAGATGACTTGCTTCGAAGCCCGGATCCGATTGCTGCGCTTTCTGCAGGCTGCGGGTGAAGAGTCCCGCGCAGACCAGGAGAACGAGCGAGAGTGAAATCTGCGCCACGACCAGGCCACTCAAAAGACGAGACTTGTGCAAAGTGAGCGAGACGCTGGTCGCTTCCTCCTTAAGAACAGATTGCACCGGCAGGCTCGAAGATCGCAGGGCCGGAAGCATGCCAAAGATGATCGCAGCGAGGATGGAAACCCCGATCGTCACGAAAAGCACGCCTTGATCGATGTGCGCGTCGTTTGTCAGCGGAAGAGTGCTGGGCGGAAAGAAAGCTACCAGGCTGTGGGAGGTCCATTTCGTTATCACTATGGCCGCGGTACCGCCAAGCAGACCAAGCAGCAGGCTCTCGATCAAAAACTGGCGGACGATCTGTTTGCGTGAAGCGCCCATTCCCAGCCGGATGGCAATTTCGCGGCGGCGTCCGACCGAACGCACCAACAGGAGACTGGCAACGTTGGCGCAAGCCAGCAAGAGTAGGACCCCGGCGAGCCCCAGCAGCATCGGAAGAATCTTGTAGAGATAGCCATTAATACCAAAGGGAGAGCGCCAGAGGGGGTCGAGAGAAATCTCGCTCGGACTATCCCGGTGATCCTCCGGGAACCGCTCGACGATTCCCTGCATGAGCAGGTTGAGTTCGGCCTGCGCCTGATTCTTCGTGACACCCGGGCGAAGCTTTCCGAGCACGTTCAGCCAGAAAATGCCGCGATAATCGGGACGGTTAAAACCCCAAACGTCGCGATCCATGGAGAGGGCGATCCACAGTTCGGCGCGCAGCCCGGGCGCGCAGCCCGTGAAATCCCGGGGGGCCACCCCAACAACGGTGTAGGGATGGCGATTAATCTGAATCGTCTTGCCGACGATTTGCGGATCACCCGCGAAATGGTTCTGCCAGACCGCGTAACCGATGACTACCACGGCAGCGCCGGCGCCAGGCGTTCCTTCCTCCGGAAGAAAAGCGCGGCCGAGAATCGGGTGGACGCCGAGAAGGTCAAAATAATTCGCGGTGGTCAGAGCCCCGTAAATGCGCTCCGGCTTTGCGACGCCGGTGAGAGACATGTAGTCATCGTGATAGCCGAGAAGTCCGGAAAAAGTTTGCGTGAGCTCGCTGAGGTCATGAAGGTCGAGATAAGAAAATGGCGGGGTGGGATGATCGCTGCGATCGCCGCGCATGACGGTGACAAGGTCGCTCGTGTGAGCGACTCCGGGAATCGGGTTCAGCAAGGTAGCGCTGATCCAACTGAGCACAGTGGTATTGGCGGCGATGCCGAGCGCCAGTATAAGAACGACGACGGCAGTAAATCCTGAATTCTTACGCGACATGCGGAGCGCGAAGCGACAGTCTCGTGCCAGCGTGTCGAGCCATGCTCCGGCCCGTGCCTCTCGCACCTGTTCCTTCACCTGCTCGACGCCTCCCAACTCCATGTGCGCTGCTCGTTCCGCTTCATCTGGCTTCATGCCTGCCCGCATCTTCTCCGCGATCAGCAGCGAAAGGTGGGCATTCACTTCCTCGGCGATCTCCCGCTCGTCTTGCTCTCTATGCGTTACGTTGCGAAGCAAACTCGTCGCGCGCTGAAGCAACCCTGACCTGACTCTTTTGCTCACGACGCCTCCAGCGTCCGCGAGATCCCTAGCACGATCCGCTCCCATTTCGCTGTTTCCGTTTCCAGTTGCTTCATGCCCGCTTTGGTTAGCCGATAATACTTCGCTTTACGATTGGCTTCCGATTCGCCCCAGGCCGACTTAATCCAGCCTTCTTCTTGCATGCGTCGCAGCGCGGGAAAGAGCGAACCAGTCTTCACGCTGAAAGTGCCGTGGGTGATCTGCTCGATGCGGCGCGAGATACCAAGCCCGTGCATTTCGCCGAGGCGCAGCGTCTTGAGGATCAGAAGGTCAAGAGTGCCTTGAAGTAGGTTTGTTTGCTCCTGGGTCACGCACCCTCCTGTAGATCGTCTACGCGACACTAGCGCCGGACCTGTAGAATGTCAACAGGTAATTTCCCTCGAGTGGGGATTCGGGGGGGGAGCTGAAGGCAGGCAATAGCAACGGCCTTCAGCTGTCTCTTCTCGACGCTCTTAAGCCTGACTCCGAAGGAACGCCGAAAATGGAAACACGCAGCAAGCTGCGGGAGGCACGGCTACGCAGGAAGTATCGCGGACGGGAAGCGCATAGCGGCGCAACTTGGCAAAGCAGTTTGGGGAGTTTTGGACCCCAGTTGGACCCTGAAAGAAAACGGCTCAGGAGTGGAGTCTCCCCAAGCCGTTGTATCTAAACTAGGAAATGGTTGCGGGGGCTCGATTTGAACTGATGTGAACACTGCCGTCGCAACTCCCGGAGCGCATTTCATTACATCTCCCTTGCGAACGACGCGCGCGGGCTTCCCCCGTTCCTGATAGTAGCCAGCACCTTCGGTGATCAGCAGAACCTGACCGCCCGGATGACTATGCAATCCAACTTTGCACCAGCCTCATAGGTTTTTCCTCTTGCACGCCGCAAGTCGATCTGCTATATACTGAACCATATGGTTCAGTATAACGAAACCCGCCTCGACGCTTCGTTCGCCGCGCTGTCGGACGCGACCCGGCGCGGCGTGCTGGAGCAGCTCGGCCGCGCCGACGCTTCGATCACGGACCTCGCCGGAAAGTTCCATATGACCCTCACGGGCATGAAGAAGCATGTTGGCGTGTTGGAGCGGGCAGCGCTCGTCACTACTGAAAAGGCCGGGCGCGTCAGAACCTGCAGGCTTGGCATGCGCGCGCTGGAAGAAGAGGCCGCCTGGATCGAGCGGCACCGCCAACTCTGGAGCGCACGCTTCGACGCGCTGGACAAGATTGTCGAGCACTTGAAATGCAAGGAGAAGGCAGATGCCCGAAGGAAAAGAAGGTAGTCCCGCCGCCATGAACCGCACCGCCGTGGAACGCAAGTCCGACCGCGAACTCGTCGTGACGCGAACGTTCAATGCCCCGGCGCACATCGTCTTCGAAGCGTGGAGCAAACCCGAATTGTTCAAGCGTTGGTGGGTTCCGAAGTCGGCGGGCCTGTCGCTGCTCTCGTGCGACATGGATGTGCGCACCGGGGGCGCGTATCGCCTCGTGTTCCGCCATCCGACCTCCGATCAACCGATGGCGTTCTTCGGCACGTACAGAGAAGTGACGCCGCACCAGCGCCTC
>Ga0310909_10000965_pt1 | contig 16189 bp, 16 predicted proteins | sample GREbulkMGT000H_FD_203449 | JGI IMG/M metagenome (GOLD analysis project Ga0310909, IMG submission 203449) | Lab enrichment of tropical soil microbial communities from Luquillo Experimental Forest, Puerto Rico - GRE.bulkMG.T000H | ecosystem: Environmental > Terrestrial > Soil > Tropical forest >... | reverse complement strand
TCGACCGCCCCCGGTTCGCTGCGAAAGAAGTATGCCGGCATCGTCCATCCCCCAAACATGGTACACTCCCCTATTAACTATACCACATCTGGGGATCACCGGAAGACCGTATAAGCCAGTTGTGCCGGCGCGATCGCAACGACGCCGTCCGCCGGTGACGGCCAGATGAAGCGGCCGCGCTCCAGTCGTTTGGCGTACAGCGACATGCCCAGACCGTCATGCCAGAGAATCTTGATCAGATCGCCCCGCCGCCCGCGGAATACGAACAGATCGCCGGCGTGCGGGTCGCGCTTCAGTCCCTGCTGGACCTGGAGCGCCAGCCCGTTCATCCCGCGCCGCATATCGCTGTGCCCGGTCGCGACCCACACCCGGACACCACTGGGAACCGGGATCATCGGCGCAGCGCCGCTGCCAATTCGGGCGGCGTCAGCACCGCAATGCGCACTCGAACCGCGCCGGCAAACTCGATCTCGATCGCCGCCGCAGGGCGCCGCGCGGCGTCATCATTGCCGCTGTCATCGACCGCCGCGATCACCACTTCAGACAAGCCGCCACCAGTGCTGCGCAGCTCTTGCCGCCACCGATAGATCTGTCCGGCACAAACGTCAGCGCGACGGGCGACATCAGCGACAATCGCCCCAGGGGCAAAGGCCGCAGAAACAAAGGCCGCAGAAACAATCGCGCGCTTTTGTTCCTCACTCCACGCTCGTCGCCGCTCGGGGCCGGTAATAATCTGCATGCTGGCCCTCTCGATGTCTCTTGCACTGCTGCAAGCACCACAGCTTGCACCAGTGCGGACATCAGGCCCTAACTGCGGAACCGACGCCAGGCGGCCTTCTCCGGAGGGTTACCCTGGCTCGGATCAGAGCCTTGTTTTACCGCTTCCTCCGCAACTGACTTCTCGCACTGTGCCTGAGCGTAGCTTCCAGCGATGGCGTCGGGTGTGCCGCCATTCAGCAGCACGGCTCGCTTCGCCTGCACGAAATCGGCAAAGACCCCCAGGATCGACTTTGCGTCAATGCTCATCGTTTGGATTTTAGTCGACTCCACGCTGTGCGCGCGGTCATCCAGTTCCTTGGCCACGGCAACCAGGGCGCCCGCGTTGTGCTCCCTTGTAAAGTGCTCAGCTATAATGTCAGCGCGGACGCTCTCGAACATCTTCTCCAGCGCGTCGTTAGCCTGTCTCGAGACTACGCGCCCGCTTGCCATTCCCTTTGCGATGACCTCGAGCACCGTCCTGATGCTAGCCTGGACTCTTGCGTCGCCGACGTCACCATAGGTGACGCCGTCCGCAATAGCCCGGTAACGCGCCGCCTGATCCTCGTAGACGACGCGCTCAAGCGCGCTGTCGAGGGCGATGCAGGCGAGTGCGGCTGTCAGATACGCGGCTCGCAGCGCCTGCTCTTTGTGCTGTGGCCGCGTTTGGGCCCGTTCCGCGAAGAAGTGAAACGCCGCGAAAGCGGGAATCCTGTTATGTCCAGGGCTTATGGATCCCGGCTCTTCCCCGCGCTTTCGCGGGGGTACGGCCGGGGAGGACGATTCTTATGAGTGTGCCGGACTTTTTCCGCACCCCGCTGCGCTTGGACTGTCAACGGCACCGGCGCAAACGCTCGGACGGGCGGCGGGTCCGCGCATTTGGCGACTTCGACGAGTGCCGTCGCCGAACTCGGACCCTGGCTCAGCCGCGATGTGCCGTGGTCGCGCGTCAGAACATTGGCGTTGCCGTGGGCGCAGGCCGGCTCGTCCTCGTCCCCCGTGGGGTCGTACCAGGCGCCGCAGGAGAGCCGAACGACGCCGGGGCGCACGGCCTCGGTCACCGATGCGCCGGCGAAGCAGGCCCCGCGCGCGTTGAAAACGCGCACGACTTCGCCATCGCCGATGCCGCAGCTCCGAGCATCGACGGGATTGATCGCCAATGTCTCGCGCCCGGCAATCTTGCCACGCGCGCTGACCGGCCCCGCATCCATCTGGCTGTGCAGGCGGTGGCGTGGTTGGCTGGAGATCAGGTGCAGCGGAAACGCGGCCGTCTGCCCGCCGCCAAGCCACTCCGCGGATCCAAGCCGGACGCCGCGGGCAGTCATCATTAGCGAAGCGGGCAATCTCGTCGGAATAGATCTCGATCCGCCCGGAGGGAGTGCGCAGCGGGTTGTTTTCTGGATCGGCGCGGAACTCGGCGAACAGCACGTATTCTTGCGCTCGCGGTGGGATTTCGACCCAGCCTTTTTGCCAGAACGTATCGAAGTCCGGCACCAGGTTGCTTTGCGCGCGCTCGCGGAAGGTGCCGTAGATGTGGCGCAACCAAAGGGCCTCGTCCCGCCCCTCGGCGAAGCTCTCCTCGCAGCCGAGCTGCCGCGACAGATCGAAGAAAATGTCAAAGTCGTTGCGCGCGTTGCCGACGGGTTCGATCGCCTTGTGCATCGCGATGACGAACCGATCGCGCGGCGAGCCGCCCAGATCGTTGCGCTCAAGCGAGGTCGTCGCCGGCAGCACGATGTCGGCATGGCGCGCGGTCGCCGTCCACCACGGCTCGTGGACGATGATTGTTTCCGGGCGCCGCCAGGCGCGGCGCAACCGGTTCAGGTCCTGATGGTGATGAAACGGGTTGCCGCCGGCCCAGTAGACGAGCCTTATGTCGGTATAGGTGGCACACTTGCCGTCATAGTCGTAGCGCTCACCCGGGTGCAGCAGGCAGTCGGCGATGCGGGCGGCCGGTATCGCCAGCCGCGCCGGATTGGGCAGCGCCGGCATCGCCGGCCCCGGAAACGACAGCGGCGGCTCGGCAAGTGCGGCCCCCGAGCCGTAGCCGAAGCCGAACCCGCCCCCCGGCAGCCCAATCTGGCCGAGACACGCCGCCAGCAGTACCAATGCCCAGTAAGGCTGCTCGCCATGGTCGGCGCGCTGCAATGACCACGAGGCGGTCAGCATCGTGCGCGTTGCCGCCATTTGCCGTGCCAGCGCCTGGATCGCGTCTGCCGGCACGCCGGTGATCGCCGCCGCCCAAGCCGCGTCCTTCGGCACTCCGTCTTCGGCACCGGTCAGATACGGCAGCACGCGGTCAAAACCGCTGCAGTATCGCTCGAGGAAAGCCTCGTTGTGGCGTCTCTCGGATACCAGCGTATACGCCAGCGCCAGCATCATCGCCGTATCGGTGTTCGGCCGGATCGGGATCCATTCGGGGCTGACGGCTTCCGGGCCGTCCTCGCGGATCGGGCTGATATTGACGACGCGGACACTGGCCTGCGCCAGCCTGGCAAAGGCCCCGCTCGTGCCGTGCCATGCACAACCGCCCTTGGCGACCTGCGTGTTCTTCGGATTGGCGCCGCCGAACAGCACAAAAAGCCTTGTGTGCCGTGCGATCGACAGCCAGGACGTCAAGAGCCCCGTTACCGCCTGCGCGCTGCCGAGAATGTGCGGGAGAAAGGTCAGCGCGGTCCCAAAGCTGTAATTGCTGGTCTGGTCGACAAACCCGCCAGCGGCGGCCAGACACCGCCGCAACTGCCCACGCGCTTCGTGGAAATGCCCGGCTGACGACCATCCCTGCGAACCACCCATGATCGCCGCCGGGCCCCCTTCGCGCCGGACCCGAGCCAATTCGCCGGCAACCAGATCGAGCACCTCTTCCCACTCGACCGGCACGAATGGCTCTCGCCCACGGCCGGCTCCGCTGATCCGGCCTTTCTGCAGCCATCCGGAGCGGACCATCGGCCTTGTGATGCGGGTCGGCGAATGCACCGCGTCAGGGACCGCTTCGATCAGCGGCGAAGGATCGGGATCGAAGTCAAAGGGCACGGCGCCAACGACCCTGCCGTCCTCGACGACGGCATAGAAGGCGCCCCAATGGGAGTGGTGCGGCACAAACTTGCGATCCATGGCGGTCTCTTAGTCGAACGGCGAAGATGAGCACGACCACAATACAGGATCGGCGCAACTCCCATCGAACCGAGCGGTTCGACCTGGCCCACGTGTGTCATCAGCAAAGTGCGGAGGCGGCCGCGCCGCTCTTCAGGCGAATTCGGGCACGGTCTCGGCGGCGATCACCTCGATCTGGCCGATGGTTTCCTTGCCCCACACGATCGGGACCAAGGCACCGATCGCCGCAAACAGCAGCATCGTGCCGAAGAAGATCGTGGGCGAGCCAGTATGCGGCGCCATAAAAAAACGGTAATAGGCCACCAGCGAAAATCTTGCCGCACGATTCGCCGAAGATGTGGCCGCGGCCGCGCAATGCCGTCGGGAACTGCTCGGACAAGTACATGCGGTCGCGGGGAATGCCGAGACCACCGTGAAGCCGACGATCAGGCCGCCCGCGATCATCAACGAGCGGGCGTATAGTCCCGCCGTATGCCAGAGCAGCATCAGGCAGAACCCTGGCAACGCCCTCCCATCAAAAGGAAGATCGCCCAGCGCCTGCCGATGATCTCCATCAGCCAACCCGTGAACGCCTTCCCGAAAAAGCTCGTCGCGTAGATGATCGAGGTAATCCCCAGGCTCAAACTGACGGCATAACCCTGGTTGGTCAGCGCCTTCGGCAACAAGGCCGCCGTCATATAAGCGGCGCTGCCGGCGCAGGTGCCGGTCACTAGCCGACCACGGTCCAGCGCAGCTGGCCCTTGGCGAACAAGGCCCAATAGGGCGGCAACGTCTCGCGGCCGGCGGCTTCGTGAACCTGGCCGAGCTCCGCCACCGTCAATTGCGGCGCACGATTGCCGGATCGCCTAATGATCTGGTAGACGATATCCGTCGCAATCTGGGCCTCGCCGCGGCGCAAATGCCAGCGCGGGCTCTCCGGCAATAGGAAAAAAATTATTGCCGGAACGACCAGAATCGCCAGTCCGCCGGGCAGTGGGCCAGGAACCGGAACGCATCGATGCTGCCGGCGAGCAGAGACGCGACGAATGGCAAGACGGTAAATGAGGAGGCCAGCGCCATCTCGTAGATCGCACCGTATGTGCGGCGGTGCTGCGCCGGCATCAGTTCGGCGCCGACCGGGTATACCGCCGACCATACGCCGCCGGCGCCGAGGCCGGTCAGCGCCCGCAGGATGAGTAGCTGCTCGGCATTCTGCACCAGCGGGATCAAGAGGGTGAGGAATGTCGTCGCGATCACGCCGATCAGCAGCATGGCCTTGCGGCTCAACTGGTCGCCGACCGCCGAAAAGCCGAAGCCGCCGACGGTTCCCAGGAGGGCGGGGCCCAGCAGCAGCCACTGGATGTCGGTCTCGCTCAGTTGCAGCGGCACCTTGGCCAGCACCAACAGCGAGCCGGTCATGAACAGATCGTAGCCCTCGATGAAGCCGACGAGGGCGAGAACGAAGATGATCAAAACGTGATAGGCGCTGAACGGAATGCTGTCCATCTTGCGGCCCAGCACCCGGCTAGCCGAAGATCCCGTCATCTCCATTGCCGACTGGGCGGTCATGCTGCTTCCTCGGGTTGCGGCAACCCGGACACCGCGCGACGACCCAAATTAACGAGGGCGCGTGCTCGCCCGACATCAAAGCATTTTACGGATCGTTTCGCCGTTATTGGACGATTTATAGCGCGAAACAGCGAGATTTCCCGCTGTTATTTCGCTGTTCCAGTTTCGAAGAATGGCGCAATTCTGCGGCTTACGGCCATTCTCCCGCTGTTTTCGCTGCAATAAACAGCGAAAACAGAGGCGGCAGGACCTGAGGCCCCTCACTAACCCTCCCCCGCAAGCGGCCGCAAGCGGGGAGGGAATGGGTGGGGGTGATCGATCAGTTGATCAGCCCGTAGAATTTGGCGGCGTTCTCGCAGGTGATCTTGTGCACGACTTCGGGCGAGAGGCCGGCGAACTGCTCCTCGATGTATTTCGAGGATTCCGGCCAGATGCCGTCGGTGTGCGGGTAGTCGGAGCCCCACATCATCGTCTCGACGCCGATGTCGTCGATCAGCTTGGCGCTGATCGGGTCGAACTGGAATGTCGCCTTGCACTGGCGGCGCCAGTATTCACTCGGCTTCAGCTTCATCAGGTCGCGGAAGCGGTCCTCGAACTCGAAATCCATGCGGTGCAGCGCATAGGCGAGCCAGCCCGCGCCACTCTCACCGAACGATACGCGCAGACGTGGATAGCGCTCGAAGACGCCCGCCCCCATCATCCCGGCGATGATGTGGATGAGCCCCATCTGGAACGCCGAGACGCCGGTGAACATCGCCGCGCGGCGGACCTGCGGCGCCTCCTGACGGGCGCGCGGCGGGGTCGTCGGGAAGGTGTGGAAGTGGAGCGGCAGTTGCACCTCGTCGATCGCCTGCCAGAACGGCTCCCAGCTCGGGTGCCACATCGGCTCCATGTCCCACGAGCACGACAGCTCAAGGCCTTTTAGGCCCATCTTGGCGACGCGATGAACCTCCTCCACCGCGCGATCGACGCTGCCGTAGGGCAGGCAAGCTAGGCCGATCTGGCGGTCCGGGTAGTGGCTGCAGAAATCCCTCAGCCAATCGTTGTAGATGCGCAGAACTTCGTTTGAGGCCTCGGTGTCGTTCAGCTTGGACGCTGTGCCGAGGACGCCGTAGATCACCTCGGCATCGACGCCGTCTGCCTCCATGTCCTTGAGGCGCAGATGCGGGTCGCTGCAGCGGGTTTTGCCTTTCTTGGCATCCTCGTAGAGGCCGCGCTCCGCCATGATGTCCACCCGGACGTTCTGCCCCGGCACATGTTTTGCGCCGCCCGGACCAACGCCGTAGAGCAGCCCGAAATTGGCCCCGTTCTTGGCAACCCATTGCGGCCCCTGGGGCCCGTCCTCGACATAGGGCATGCGGTCCTTCAACTCCCGCGACGCCTCGGACACGAACAGGTCGGGCGGCATCCAAGGCATGTCGAGATGGCAATCGGCCGAGATTCTGCGGTATTGCATGGTTCTTCTCCGCTCTCCGAAGGGGTCGAGCCGACTGTACTCCCTCAGGAGCAGGATCTCCTAGCAGTCACGTTTCCGGTACTCTGGTTTTTTGCCGATGCGACATGAATCGGATGCATCGCTCTTGCCATCAGCTGACCGGTTGCAGCTGCACGCAATGTGTGTCATAAGAGATCATACATCCACTTTAGGTCGTTAACATCATGCGCTCGACTGCTGTCTTCGCCCTTCTTGCACTATCCCTGCTGCCGGCCACCGCCCTAGCTCAAGCACCTCAGCAAGCAGCGGCTCAGCCAAGCTCGACTTCTGCAGGCTCGGCAACGTCCTCCTCTGGCGGCCTCACCCGAGAGCAGTACATCCAACGAGCCGAGCAACGCGCGGCGCGGCGGGCAGCTGCGCAATTCGACCGGATGGATGCGGACCACGACGGTGTCCTCGAACCGGCCGAGATGCGCGCCTGGCGGAGCCAGCATCCGCGCGGTGCCGGATCGCGATCTGACCAGTCTCCGCCGCAATAATCTGCCTGTCGGCCCGGACGAATCGCGGTAAGATGACCCACCGCGATCGAAAGGAGCCGACAATGGCGGACGTAGGAATTCGGGAGAGCAGAGAAGCGTCGCAGACCGGTGCGATCCAGGTCGCCGGGCTGGACCATCTCGTGTTGCGGGTCGCCGACCTCGACCGTGCGATCCACTTCTATGGCGACGTCTTGGGTTGCCACGTCGAACGCCGGCTCGATGAGCCCAAGCTCGTGCAGCTACGCGCCGGTGCGTCGATGATCGATCTTGTGCCCGCGGGCCCCGCGCCGCAATCGGCGGAGGCGGCGGCAGGGCGCAACCTGGATCATTTCGCGGTGCGCATCGGCACCTTCGACTTTCCGGCGCTGGCGGCGCATCTGCGACGGCACGGCATCGCCGTCGGCGAGGTTCGGCGGCGCTACGGCGCCGAGGGCTACGGCTCCTCGCTCTACATCACCGACCCCGACGGCAACGTCGTCGAGCTCAAGGGACCGCCGGAAAAAGCCGAATAGCGCAGCACGTCTCGATCAGGTCGCCACCGGAGCAGCGGTAGCGTGCTGGATCGCATCCTCCTCACCAACGACGACGGCATCGAAGCGCCGGGCCTCACCGTGCTCGAAGAGACCGCGTGCGGGCTCGCCCGAGAGGTCTGGGTCGTGGCACCTGAGCATGACCAGAGCGGCGTTTCGCATGCCGTCAGCCTCCATCATCCGATCCGGGTGACGGAGCGGGGTCCGCGCCGCTTTGCGATCACTGGAACTCCGGGGGATTGCGCGGTGATGGGGGTCTGCCATCTGATGGCCGGCGCGCCGCCGGATCTCCTCCTCTGCGGCGTCAATCGTGGCGCCAATCTCGGCATGGAGACGGTGTTTTCCGGCACCGTGGGCGGCGCGATGACCGGGATGATGCTCGGGATTCCGTCAATCGCGCTGAGCCAGGCTTGGACCGATCGCGAGCACGTCCGCTGGCCGACCGCGCGGACGCTCGGCCCCGGCATCGTGCGGCAATTGCTGGCGATCGGCTGGGGCGAGGCGACGTGCCTCAACGTCAACTTCCCGGACCTTCCGGCGGCCGAGGTGGGGCCGCTCACCTTGGCCCGGCAAGGTGTCGGACTGCTCCAGGGTATGCATGTCGAGACACGGACGGATCCGCGCGGTCTGACCTACCATTGGATCGGCTTCCGCCGCGGGCCGCGCGAGCAAGGACCCGAGAGCGACATCGACGCCCTGCAGGCCGGCCACGTGGTCGTGACGCCGCTGCGTTACGACCGGACCGACGAGGAGGCCTATCAGGTGCTGGCGAAAGTACTGCCACGCCGCTAGAGCGGGAATGAATTCGAGAACGGCCTCATATATCATCTGACGCCGCGTTCGGCGGGTCTTGGGAGGGACGACGCTGATGGCTTGCGATCCGAGGGAGGCAGCGCTCGCGCTGCATCGGTTCGGCTTTGGACCGCGTGCCGGTTCGATCATGGCGATTGCGCCCGATCCCCGCGGCGCGCTGCTCGCCGGGCTAGAGCTCCCCGACGTAGGGCAGATCACCAGTGGCGATCTGCCGAGCAGCGGCGGCGCCAATCGCGCGGTTTTCGAGTACAACGCCGAGCGCGCTGCAAATGACAAACGCGAGCGGCAGCGCCGCGAAGCCGCCGCGCAAGTCGCGATGCAGAATACGGGCGCAGAACCCTCGATGGAGGCGAAGCCCGGCGCGCCCCGTACTGACGCCGCTCAGCCGGAGTCGGTGCCGCTGCCGCGACAACTGTTTCGAAAGGAAGCCAAGGCGCATTTCGATAGCGCGATCAACGCCGAAATCGGGCTGGTCGAGCGTCTGGTGTGGTTCTGGTCGAACCATTTCTGCGTCAATGCCGACGCCACGGTAATGGCCGGCGGGTACGAGCGCGAAGCGATCCGTCCCCATGTCCTGGGCCGATTTAGCGACATGCTGCTCGCGGTCGAGGGCCATCCGGCGATGCTGCTCTATCTGAACAATGAACAGTCGATCGGTCCCGGGTCGGTGGCCGGCATCAATCGCGACAAGGGCCTGAACGAAAACCTCGCCCGCGAAATTCTCGAGCTGCACACGCTCGGCGTGCGTACCGTGTACACGCAGGCCGATGTCACCAATTTCGCCAAGGTGCTGACGGGCTGGACCATTCTGCCGACAGTGTCGAACCCAGATCACGGTGGGGAGTTCGTCTTTCTGCCGCGCGCCCACGAGCCCGGCGTGCAAACCGTGATCGGCAACGCTTATGCCGAGGGTGGCGTAGTGCAAGGGCGCGTGGTGCTCGCTGATCTCGCTCGCCATCCCGCCACAGCCAGACATGTGGCGACCAAGTTGGCGCGCCACTTCATTGCCGACGACCCGCCACCGGCGCTAGTCGATAGGCTGACGCAACGCTATCTCGACACTGACGGCGACCTCAAAGAGGTGGTTACCGCGCTGATCACAGCACCCGAATCCTGGACGACTGAGCAGGCAAAGGTTAAGCGGCCGGGCGAGTGGATCGTAGCAGCGTTGCGCGCCACCGGCGAGACCAGCGACATCGTTCGCATCCTCCGAGCGCAGGCCTCGCTCGGCGAGCCCTTGTGGCGGCCGCCCGCACCGAAAGGCTTCTCTGACGACAACGCAGCTTGGCTCGACGGCTTGGGCCAGCGGCTCGAGGTCGCCAACGCCTTTGCCCACCGCGAGGCCCTGGGCCACGAGCCCGAGGCGGTCATAGAGGCGGCTTTAGGGCCGCTTGCATCGGCCGAGACGCGCCGCGCTATTGCCCGCGCTGAAAGCAGACCGCAGGCTTTGACCTTGTTCTTGATGGCCCCGGAATTCCAGCGGAGGTGATGATGCCGTCGAGTAGTCTTGTTCCGACGCGGCGCGAACTTCTACTCGGCTCGAGCGCGCTGTTTGCCTGGGCCTTAGTGCCCGGCAAGGCACACGCGGAGGGCCGAGATCCACGTTTCCTGACCATAGTTCTGCGCGGCGCGGTCGATGGGCTCGCCGTCGTGGCACCGGTCAACGACCCCGATTGGCTCAAACTGCGCGGCGATAAGGCGCTGACATTGGACGGTCAGACGCCGGCGCTGCCGCTCGACGGTTTCTTTGCGCTGAACCCGGCGATGCCACACCTCCATCGGCTTTATCAAGCGGGCCAGGCCACAATCGTGCACGCGGTGGCGACGCCGTACCGCGAGCGCTCGCATTTCGATGGGCAGGATGTGTTGGAAAGCGGGCAGGCGAAGCCGGGCGCCGTCGACACAGGCTGGCTCAACCGCGCGCTTGCGGCGCTCGAGCCGGGCGAACGGGTCGGTACGCCGGGTCGGCAGGCCTTCGCCGTCGGACCGATCGCGCCGCTCGTCGTGCGCGGTCGGGCGCCGGTGCTGGCCTGGGTGCCGCCGCGGCTGCCACCGGTCGGCGACGATACGACGATGCGTCTGCTCGATCTCTACAACCATACCGATCCAGCGCTGGCTCGGGCGCTTGAGGAGCGCATCGGGCTCGCCGCAGTCGCCCGCGCAGGCGGCATGACGAGCGAGCTGGATGACGATCGTCCGGCGGTCCAGATCGGCGGGATCGAGCAAGTGCGCAAATACTTTGGCGAGGCGGCCGGTGCCGCGGCGAAATTTCTAGCGCGCGCCGAGGGTCCGCGGGTCGGCGCGTTGGCTTTGGACGGTTGGGACACCCACGTCAACGAGGGTGTCGCCAAGGGCCGGCTGGCGAACTTGCTCGGAGCTCTCGACGGCGCCATCGCCGCGATCGAGACCAACATGGGCGATGCCTGGGGCGAAACTGCGGTCGTCTTGGTCACCGAGTTCGGCCGCACCGCCCGCATTAACGGCAACGACGGCACCGACCATGGCACCGCGACGGTCGCGATCCTTGCCGGTGGCGCGCTCAAGGGTGGTCGCGTACTCGCCGACTGGCCGGGTCTCAAGGACGCCGATCTTTACGAGCACCGCGATTTGAGGGCCACGACCGATCTCCGCGCGGTGTTGAAGGGGCTGCTCGGAGATCACCTACGCGTTGACGACCGAGTGCTGGGGATGGATGTGTTTCCCGATAGCCTTGCCGTGTCGCCGATGCCGGGTCTGCTTGCCTGAGCACCCGGCCGCCGTCTCGCGGACCTCGATCGGGGAGGGATCCCGGAGATCTTCGTGAGATGATGGCGCTTCTCAAGGCGCTGTGGAAGCTCCGCCCGCCCGACCACCCCGAAGCCTCCGCCGCGCGGCTCGTCCGGCGATGGCGCGAAAAGCGACTCCTCGCAAGGCTAGAGCGGGATTGGCCGGGCGGCTTCACCCTGCACCGCACGGGTGATCTGATCTACGTGCCGCACCCGCTCGACGCGCGCGGCCGGCACGCGCTGCTCCATCCGCCGCGCGCTCACCCCGCCGCGCTGGCCTTTTTGGGTCCAGGTGCGGTCGCGATCGACATCGGAGCCAATCTCGGCGAATGGACCGTTCCGCTCGCCCGCGCCGTCGGGGCGGGCGGACAAGTACTTGCTTGCGAGCCGGCGCCGCTCGCCGCCAAGGCTCTCGAAGCCACGCTCGGCGCCAACGCGTTACGTCAGGCCGAAGTCATCCGCTGCGCGGTCGGCGACCACGACGGTAGCGCGGAATTTACCATGCCTGTCGTAACCTCGACACGAACCGACACCGGTACCGCCCGGATCGGAGCTGCCGGTCCCGGTCATCAAGCGCTGAGCGTCCCGCTGAGCAGCCTTGATTCGCTCGCTGCGAGGCGCGGCCTGCGCCGGGTCGATCTGATCAAAATTGATGTAGAGGGGCACGAGAAACAGGTACTGGACGGAGCTGAGACCACTCTCAGCCGGTTTCGCCCGGCAATGGTGATCGAGACTGGGCACGAGGCCTCGGGGGACCGCGCAGCAATCCATGGCCGGTTGCGCGGTCTCGGCTATCGGATGCTCGGCATTCTCCTCGATTATGGCATGGCCGAGGCGGATTGGGAGGCATATGTCTCGCTGGCGATGCCGTTTCGCCGGGGCGAGGCGCACAACCTGCTGCTCGTCCCGGAAGAGGCTACGCCGACACTCGCTTAGTACACTCCTTTCAACGGGGTGGTTTCGTGCTTTTCGACTGCTCCACCGGCATCGCTCGCGCCCTCGTAGCCCAAGAGCTTGCTCGACAGGCTTTGATCGGCGACGGCCGCGTTGGGATCGGGCGCCTGCCCATTGCGCGCGCCGATGTCGGGCAGCCCATCCTCGGAGCGGCGCAGCCGGAAATCGGATGCCTGCTTGCCTGGTTCTCCCGGCCCGGCTTGCTCGATCAGCTGCTTGGCCTGCTGGTCGGCGCTCTTCTCCTGCGGCCGCGACGCTCCGGGCTGCGGCGGTCTCAGTTCAAAATCGGGTGGGATCGTCAGCGGCGCTCGCGATTCGACTGCGAACTCGTCGGGTAAGGTCGGCTCGAGCCCGATCGTCTTTTTGAAATCGCTGCACCCCGCAATCAGCAATGGCCCAGCGAGGCACAGAACGCTCGCGGCAACATGACCGCGGCCCGCGCCGCGAACCCGATGAAGACTCAACATGGCAGATCCCCCTCCCTGCCCGATATTTAACGCGCTTCCCGCCGCAGAAGCAAGCCATCGAGCAGCATCACCGCGACGCCAATGCAGATGGCACTGTCGGCGACATTGAACGCCGGCCAATGCCATGATCCGACGTGAAAATCGAGAAAATCAACGACTGCGCCGAGGCGAATTCGATCGATCACGTTGCCGATGGCGCCACCGATGATCAGTCCGATCGCTACGGCGAGCAAAGGGCTCTCGACACGGCTCAGCCAATAGATCAGCGCGGTGACGATCACCGCGGCGACAAGGGAGAACAGTAACGCGTTCAATCCTCCGGCGCTATTGAACAGGCCGAAGCTCATGCCACGATTGTAGATCAGGACGATGTTGAAAAATGGCGTGACCTGCTCGTGCTCGCCCGCCACATGCCCCGCGAAGTAGCCTCGGACGGCAGCCTTGCTGAGCTGATCGAGGACTACGACCGCTATCGCTGCGGCGAGGCCCCGCGCCAGCATCAGCCGGCGCTCGTCTCGGCAGCGCTCCGATCAACGACCGCGGTACAGCGGCGGCAAAGATCGGCGTGACCCGGCACCTGACCGACTTCGGGCAAAACCCGCCAGCACCGCTCGCAGCGATCGCCGGACGCGGCGGATACGCGCACCCCGATATCGCCGACGTCGGGCAACATGAATGCGTCGTCGGGAACCGGACCGGGCCGGACCGTCCCCGCCGAGGTGATGCAAAGCTCGGCAATATCAACATTGCGGACGAGATCGACGAACCGTTCCGGGACGAACAGCTCGACCGCGGCCTGCAAGCTCGAACCCAGCCGCTTTGCACCGCGTTCGAGCTCAAGCGCGCCAGTGACGACCCGGCGCAGGTCGCGCAACGTCGCCCAGCGTTCGCCGAGCGCCTCGTCCCGCCAACCCGCCCGCACATCGAGGAACAGCTCGAGATGGATACTACGCCCGGGCGCGTCGCTGTGCCGGATGAGCCAAGCTTCCTCTGCGGTAAAGCAGGTGATCGGAGCCAGCCAGCGGACCAGACAGTCGAAGCAGCGATCGAGTACCGTGCGCGCCGCGCGCCGCCTGATATCGTCGGGCGCATCGCAATAGAGCCGGTCCTTGCGGATGTCGAAATAAAACGCGGACAAGTCCACCGCGCAGAAATTGTAGAGCGCCGTGAACATGCCGTGGAAATCGAACGCCTCGACTGCATCGCGAACCAGCTGATCAAGCTCTGCGAGACGGTGCAGCACCCAGCGTTCGAGTTCCGGCATCGCCTCGACACCGACTCTCTCGGCCATCGAGAAGCCGTCGAGCGCGCCCAACAAGTAACGCAGCGTATTGCGCAGGCGACGGTAGACGTCGCTGTGGTGCTTGAGGATCTCGGGACCGATGCGGACATCCTCGGTATAATCCGAGCCGACCACCCACAGGCGCAGTATATCGGCGCCGCTCTGCTGCATAATCTCCTGTGGCGCGATGACGTTGCCGAGCGATTTGGACATTTTGCGCCCGTCTTCGTCGAGGAAGAAACCGTGGGTCAGCACCGCTTTGTAAGGGGCGCTCCCACGGGTCCCGCAGGCCTCGATCAGCGAAGATTGAAACCAGCCGCGATGCTGGTCTGAGCCCTCGAGGTAGAGATCGGCGGGCCATCTGAGCTCCGGCCGCTGCTCGAGCACGAAGGCGTGTGTCGAGCCCGAATCAAACCATACCTCGACGATGTCGGTGACCCTCTCCCACTCGGTGGGGTCGTACGCATTGCCGAGAAACTGCGCCGGATCGGCGCTGAACCAGACATCAGCCCCATCGCGCTCGACCGCGGCGGCGACGCGCTCGACGACCGCAGGGTCGCGTAGCGGCTCGCCGGTCTTTCGATGGGTGAACACCGCGATCGGTACTCCCCAAGCGCGCTGGCGCGAGACGCACCATTCCGGCTTGCTCTCGACCATCGCTTCGATCCGGTTACGCCCTTGCGGCGGGACCCATCTCGTCTCGGCGATCGCTTTCAGCGCCTTTTGCCGCACACAGTTCGTCTCCATGCTGATGAACCACTGCGGCGTGTTGCGAAAGATCAGCGGCGCCTTCGAGCGCCAGGAGTGCGGATAGGAATGCACGAGAGTGCCACGGGCCAAGAGCCCGCCGGCAGCGTCGATCGCAGCGATCACCGCTCCGTCAGCATCCCCTGGCTTGCCGTCCGGCCGATAGACCGACCGGCCGGCAAAGAGCGGAACCTGCGGCAGATAGACCCCGTCCGGGCCGACGGTGTCCGGTACCGGCAGACCGTTTGCTTGGCCGAGTTGGAAGTCGTCGGCGCCGTGTCCCGGGGCGATGTGAACGAGGCCGGTTCCCTGGTCGCTTTCGACGAAGTCGGCGGCAAGCAACGGCACGTCGAAATCGTAGCCCCGGCCGAAGAGCGGATGGCGGGCGACCGTCCCGTCGAGCGCCCTGCCCGAGAAACGGTCGAGCACCGAGTGTGCCTCAATCCCGGCGCGTTTCGTAACCTCGCTGACCAGCGCATCCGCGATGAGCAAGGTTTCGCCGGGGCGAGCGCGGCTCCCTTCCGCGGTTCTGTCGACCCGGATAACCACGTATTCGAGCGCGGAGCTGAAGGCGATCGCGCGGTTGCCCGGCAAGGTCCATGGTGTCGTGGTCCAGATCAGCGCTGCAGCATCAGCGAGCGCCGGCCGCCCGGTTCGCACCACTGGGAACCGCACCCAAACGGTTGTTGATCGGTGGTCATAATATTCGACCTCCGCTTCGGCGAGTGCGGTCTGCTCGACGATCGACCAGAGAACCGGCTTGGAGCCCTTGTATAGCCCGCCATTGACAAGAAACTTGCCGATCTCGCGAACGATCTGCGCTTCGGCAGAATACGCCATGGTCGTATAGGGGTTCTGCCAATCGCCGATCACCCCGAGACGTTTGAAATCACGCTTCTGCACCTCGATCCAATGCGCCGCGAATTCGCGGCATTCGCGCCGGAATTGGTCGAGCGGCACGTTGTCCTTGGATTGGTTCTTGGCGCGATACTTTTCCTCGACTATCCACTCGATCGGCAGACCGTGGCAGTCCCAGCCCGGAACATAGGGCGCATCCTTGCCGAGCATCTGCTGTGAGCGGTTGACCACGTCCTTCAGGATCTTGTTTAGCGCGTGGCCGAGATGAAGGTCGGCGTTGGCGTAGGGCGGGCCGTCGTGCAGGACGAATTTCTCCCGACCGCGCGAGGTCTCGCGCAGCCGGCGATAGAGGTCCATCGCCTCCCAGCGCGCCAGAGTATG
>Ga0310909_10000964_pt1 | contig 16196 bp, 15 predicted proteins | sample GREbulkMGT000H_FD_203449 | JGI IMG/M metagenome (GOLD analysis project Ga0310909, IMG submission 203449) | Lab enrichment of tropical soil microbial communities from Luquillo Experimental Forest, Puerto Rico - GRE.bulkMG.T000H | ecosystem: Environmental > Terrestrial > Soil > Tropical forest >... | reverse complement strand
CAAATCCAGCGTCAAGGTCTGCATGTTCGACCAGTACGGCACGGTCGTGGACATGCAGGGCGGGCTCGTCGCCGTCGCCGCGTCCTTCCTGAAGGCGAAGGGCTGGCGCGGCGATCCCAATGCCTTCGTCACCTGGTGGCGGCGCACGCATTTCGAGAACTCTATGATCGATGCGCTGCTGCATCGCGGGCACACGCCCTATCGCGAGATCGGGCACCGCGCGGTCGCGCATGTGATGGACCGTGCCGGCATCCCGCATACGCATGATGAGGTGCGCTACCTCGTCGGCGAGATCGAGAAGCTCAAGCCGTTTCCGGAAGTGCCGGCCGCGCTCGCAAAACTGAGCACGCGATACAAGCTCGTCGTGCTGTCCAACGGCGATCCCGACATGCTGGAGACGGCCAAGCAGTATCACCGGATTCCGTTCGATCGGGTGATCTCGGTCGCGGAAGCCGGCTCCTTCAAGCCGCACGTTGCGACCTACACCAAGGCGGCCGAACTGCTCGGGCTGCCGATGGACCAGATCCTGTTCGTCGCCAATCACGCCTTCGACTGCATCGGCGCAAAATCGGCCGGGATGCGAACGGCCTTCATCGACCGCCGCAGCCGGCCGTTCGGCGAGACGCCGCATCAGCCCGACATTCTGGTGCCGACCATGACGGATCTGGCGGAGGCGATCGTCTAGCCTGCTGGCTGCGATCCATAGATCCGGTCGCGCAAGCGCCGCATGCCGGCGATCCAGCGGTCGCGGCTCGAAGCCTTGCGCTGCATGTATTCGTACACCTGCGGGTGCGACAGGATCAGGAAGCGTTCCTCCGCCATCGCCTCGATCACCATGCGCGCGACGTCGGCCGGCTGCAGCACGCCATCGACCCGCGCCGCGCTCGGACCGGGCGTGGTCATGCCGGTCTGCACGGACTGCGGGCAGAGCACGGAGATGCGGATGCCGCGGTCGCCATATTGAATGGCGAGATGTTCGGCGAGCGCCACCGCGGCATTCTTGGTCACCCCGTAAGGCATCGAGTTGAGCGAGGCGAGCAGCCCCGCCGCCGATGCGGTGTTGAGGAGATAGCCGGAGCCGCGCGCCAGCATCCTGGGCACCAGCACGCGCGCCGCGAACACATGGCTCATCACATGCACCCGCCAGCTCACGTCCCAGTCGGCGTCGGATGCGCTCTCCTGTCCCTTGCGCGACAGCCCTGCGTTGGAGAAGAACACGTCGATCGGGCCGTATTTCGCCTCCGCGGCCCCGATCAGCGCCGCGATGTCCTCTTCCTGTCCGACGTCGGCCGTTACCGCGAGGCCGTCGATATCGCCCGCGACCTGCGCAAGGTGCTCGCGCGACGTCTTGAGATCGGCGACCACGACGCCGCGGGCGCCGGCTTTCGCAAAGGCGCGCGCAGTGGCTTCGCCGATCCCGCTCGCGCCGCCCGTCACCACGCAGACCTTGCCGTTGATGTCCATGTGTGCTTCCCGCGTTACGAAACCTGTCTAGGCCCGATAGAGCCCCTTGTCCCGCGCCTTCTGGATGGCAAGGCCCGCGATCAGATCGAGCATCGGCGTCGACAGTCCCGCCGCGCGCGCGAACGCGGCCGGCGCGCGGACCAGCGCGTCGATCTCCATGGCGCGGCCGAGCTCGTAATCCTGCAGGATCGAGGGCTTGTGCTCGGGCGCAGGGCCGGAGCGCGTGACGCGTTTGACGTCGGGGATGCAGCTTTGCGCAACGGCATTGGCTTCGTCGAGCAGGCGCGGGATGACCTCGCGCAAGGCCGGCTCGTCGCGCACGGCGCGTGCGGTCTGGCCGGTCAAAAGGCACAACACCGACATCGACATGTTGGTCAAAAGCTTCGACCAGATCGTCTCCCGGATCTCTTTGACCGGCGGCGATTCGATCGCGGCGCCGTTGAGGGTTGCGCGCAGGATTTCGATCCGCTCGGTGAGGCGGTCGTCGCATTCGCCGACCAGGAGCCGGTTCCGCTCGGGCGAGAGATTTGCGACCAGGCCTGGCTCGATGACCTCGTTCGACGAAAAGATCACGCCGCCGATGATGCGCTCCCTGGGGACTGCGGCACGCAGCGCGCCGCCGGGATCGAGAAAGGAGAGATCGGGCGTCGGCGGATGGTTCTTCGGCAGGCCGATATCGTACCACCAGGGAATGCCGTTCTGTGCGAACAAGACCGGTGTGGCGGCGGCGAGCAGCGGTTTGAGGCCGGCGGCAAGACTGTCGACACTGGTCGCCTTCAGCGTGCTGATCACGAGGTCCTGCTCGCCGAGATCGGCCGGATCGTCGGAAGCCCTCACTTTGGCGGTGATCTCGGAGTTTCCGACGCGCAGCGTCAGGCCCTTTGCCCGCACCGCCTTCAGATGCGGTCCGCGCATCACGCAGGCGACGTCATGGCCGGCCTGCGCCAGCCGAACCGAAAAATGACTGCCGACGGCGCCCGCGCCGAAAATGCAGATTCGCATGGGGTGAAACGCCCTGTCAGGAGCGAGTAGTATGGAAGCTAGTTTCCACAAGCTTGCGCGGGACGCAACCGATTACAACTTCACTGCGGCGACAAGGATTGCATCGTCGCCCGAAGATTTTGCGGATGCACGCGGATCGTGCCTCCGCGAGGGCTGTCGAGATCGGCGATCAGGAAAAATGCGATGGACATGATGGTCGGCAGCACAAAAAGGATCAGAGAGCCCTTTCGACGCTCGCCATACCCGACCAGGAGGTTGCAGGAAATCGCCATCAAGGCCATCAACGCCCATGCGCCAGCGGGGATCCGGTTCCACCAGGCGGCCTGCGTATAGCCCTGCGAATTGATGACGTCGTTCATGCCGGCGACGACCAGCGCCACGATCGGGGTCGGCTGCCTCGTCGTTGCCGGAAGCACCGACGCCCAAAGCTCGTTCTGGAGTTTTGCCGTACGCTGATTGATATCCTGCGCGATGTCCCCGTCAGTTTCCTCATAGAGGGCGATGCGCTGAGCCAGATACTGTCTCAATAGATCACGGGTGCGCGCGCCGAGGTCGTCAGGCAGGAGGTCGGCTCGCAAATATTCGGTCCCGATCGCGTTGGCTTCAGCCTCCTCCAGGTTCTTGCGCTGATCGTAGCGCGTGACGGCCATCGAGAAGGTGAAGCCGACGATCAGCGCCAAAAGCGTCAGCGTCGCGGCCTGAATCGTGCTGAAATCATGACGTTCACCCTCTTTGAAGCGTTGAGTGTGTTTGCGAAGGAAATCTCCGGTGAAGGCCGCGATGCCTTGCACGACAAGGGCGACGCCGAACACAATAAAGGGAAAGTCGAGATGCATGCGCATGGGCGGGGTTGCACCAACATAGGGGCGGAGCTCGCGGCCAGATTTCCGCGCGGGCGGCCCGTCCCTATTGATGCAGATCAAGCTGGGTCAGAGGCAGCCGGCACCGGCGATCCCAACGGTGGGAGGTAAGGAAGAGTCTCTCCGTACCGGCCGTCATTTCTTCTCGGCAGTGTCCTTTGGCGGGTTCGCCTCCACATAGGCCTTGGTTGCCAGCGCGCATTCGCCGAGCACGGTGAGGAAACGGTCCACCGCGTCCTCGCCGACCACGAACGGATTTTCCTGGTCCGGCCTGCGGTCCTTCAGCGTGCCGATCTTGCCGATGGTGGAGTCGCCGATGTTACGGCGTCGGGGTTCGGCAGCGCCGTCAATTAGGCGTTACCGCGATCCTCGCGGAACAGGTCGAGCTTCTGTTGCACCGGACGATCGGAAAACGAGAACAGCACCGAATCGACTTCGGCCTCATGCGTGACCCAGTGCCAACTCGGCACGACGAAGAGGTCGCGCGGGCCCCATTCGAAGGTCTGGTCGCCGATCCGCGTCCGTCCCTTGCCCTCGATCGCCGCGAACACCGTGGCGTCCGTCGAGCGGTAACGCGTCGTGCGGAATCCCCTGGGCAGGAGCTGGATGAATGTGCCGATGGTCGGCATCGCGAAATCGCCAGTCTCGGGATTGGAGAATTTGAGCTTCAGCCCGTGACAGGGATCCCACTCGTTGCGGGTTTTCGCTTGCTCCAGCGCCTCGCGCGTATGGCTATAGGGGTAGTTGAAGATCGGCGAGGTCTTCGACTTGCGCGTCTCGTCGATCGGCAGGAGGTTGTGGCCGTAGCGCGCAAAACTGTCGCCGGCGGGTTTTGTGATCTTCTGCTGGTCCTCGTTCGATCCTTCCGCGAAGGACGCATCGAAGAACTGCACCATCGGGATGTCGAGCCCGTCGAGCCAGAACATCGGCTCGGAAGTCTCGTTGGAATGGTCGTGCCAGGTCATGGCCGGCGTGATCACGAAGTCGCCGGGCGACATCGCGGTACGCTCGCCGTCGACCGATGTGTAGGCGCCCTTGCCTTCGAGTACGAAGCGCAGCGCCGACTGGCTGTGCCGGTGGGCGGGAGCAACGTCGCCGGGGATCACCATCTGGATGCCGGCAAACAGCGAGGTCGTCACCTTGGACTGCCCGCGCAGGCCCGGATTTTCCAGGATCAGCACCCGCCGCTCGGCCTCCTTGGCCGTAATCAGCTTGCCCGCCTCGGTCATGTAGGCGCGGATATTGTCGAACTTCCACAAATGGGGCCGGCAGGCGCTCTTCGGTTCCGGCGTGATGAGATCGCCCATCACGTTCCACAGCGCGGAGAGATTTTCGCCGTCGATCTTCTTGTAGAACGCCTCGCGTTCCGGCGTTTTCGCTACGGCTTCCATGCGGGCCTCCCGTCGATGTTATCGTTTCCCTCAATTGACAGCATACTGACAATATGGATAGCGTCAACAAAAGCGAAAACCTAAATTTGCAGGGGAGGTGTGCGATGAAGCTGCACGGCTATTTCCGCAGCAGCGCGTCCTACCGCGTCAGAATAGCCTTGAACCTGAAGGGTTTGCGCGTGGACCATCTGCCGCACCATCTGCGCAAGGGCGAGCAGTTCGCGCCGGCCTATCTCGCGATCAACCCGCAGGGTCTGGTGCCGACGCTGGAGAACGATGCCGGGGCGATCCTCAGCCAGTCGCTCGCCATCATCGAATGGCTGGACGAGACCCATCCCACGCCGCCGCTGTTGCCGAAAGAGCCGCTGCGCCGCGCCAAGGTGCGCGCCTTTGCGCAAGTGCTCGCCTGCGACACTCATCCCGTTCAGAACCTCAAAGTTCTGGCGCGGCTGCGCGAGCTCGGCCTGCCCGAGGAAAAGGTCACCGCATGGGCCGGATGGGCCAATCGCGAAGGGCTTTCGGCCTGCGACAAACTGATCGCAACTGAGGCCGGCCCGTTCTGCTTCGGCGACGCCCCGACCATGGCCGATCTCTGCCTGGTACCGCAGCTTGCGAATGCCCGGCGTTTCGGCGTCGACGTTTCGGTTTTCCCGCGGCTGTTGCAGGCGGAGGCCGCGGCCAAAGCCTTGCCGGCATTTGCCGACGCCGCCCCGGACAAGCAACCCGATGCCGAGTAGCAAGACGCCGATCACGATGGACGCGGTCTATACCGCGCCAGGCTATCTGTTCCGCCGCATGCAGCAGATCGCGGTCGCGATCTTCGTCGAGGAGTGCAGGGCGTTCGACCTGACGCCGGTGCAATATGCGGCGCTGATCGCGATCCATACCCATCCCGGCATCGACGCGACGCGGCTCTCCGCCGTGATCGCATTCGACCGCTCGACGCTTGGCAGTGTGATCGAGCGGCTCGAAGCAAAGGAGCTGATCGAGCGCAAGCCGTCGCCGGACGACAGGCGGGTCAAGCTTCTGCATCTGACGAAGGCCGGCGCGGCGCTGCTCCGCGATATCAAACCCTCGGTCGATCGGGCGCAAGTGCGCATGCTGCAACCCCTGAAGCCTGCCGACCGCAAGACATTGATGGCGCTGCTGACGCAGCTCGTCGATCTCAACAACGAAGCCTCGCGCGTGCCGCTGCGCGCAGAAGAGGTGTTGGAGCGGCTGGGGAGGTTGGGCTGAGGGCGAGCCTGGCTGAGATTCTGAATTGTTTCGTTTCGCTTCGTAATGACGGGCAAGCTCACTACATCCGCATGATCGCCTGGCGGTCGATCTTGCCGGTCCCGGTCTTCGGCAGTTCGCCGATGAACTTGATCTCGCGCGGATATTTGTAAGGCAGAAGCTTCTCCTTGACGTAATCCTGCAGTCGCTTCGTCGCATCGCGCTCGTCGTATCCGCCCTTGTTCATCACCACCACGGCCTTCAGCGTCATGCGGCGGTCCGGCAATTCGGCGGCGAACACGGCGCATTCCCTGACGTCGGGGTGCTCGATAAGGCAAAGTTCGACCTCCAGCGGATAGACCCACTGGCCGGAGATCTTGACCAGGTCATCGGCGCGGCCGCGAAAGAAGTGAAAGCCGTCGCTGTCGCGCACAAAACGATCGCCGGTGTAGATCCAGCCTTCTTCGCGGACCAGTTCCGCGGTCTTGTCCGGCCGGTTCCAGTAAAGCGGCGTCGAGGAATCGCCGCGCACCCATAAAATGCCCTCCTCGTTGTCGCCGACCTCGCGGCCGTCCTTGTCCCGCAGCGCAATCTCATATCCGGGTACGCGAAGCCCGGCCGCGCCCGGCTTCTTCCTGTCCTCGTGGTTGCACAGATAGATGTGCAGCACCTCGGTCGAGCCCAGCCCTTCGACGATCTCGAGACCGGTCAGTGCTTTCCAGCCGTTGAAGACTTCGCTCGACAGCACCTCGGCCGCGGAGACCGAAAGACGCACCGAGGAAAAGTCCGCATTGCTCGCGCCGTCGGCCTTGGTCAGCGTGGTGTAGAGGGTCGGTAGCGCAAAGAACACGCTCGGGCGGTAGCGGGCGATTGTCTCGAAGATCGCGGCGGGTTTCGGCTGGCCGGGTAGCAGCAGCGTTGCAGCGCCTGCCGAGAACGGGAAGTTGATGGCGTTGCCGAACCCATAGGCAAAGAAGATTTTTGGCACCGAGAAGCAGACGTCGTCCGGCTTCAGTTTCAGCACGCTCCTGGCAAAGGCGAGCTCGCTGTAGGCCATGTCGTGCTGCAGATGGACGATCCCTTTCGGGCGCCCGGTCGAGCCCGACGAATACATCCAGAACGCCATCTCGTTGCGGTGGGTGTCGGCCTCGGCAAGCTCGGCCGGAAAGTCCTTGAGCCACGGAAAGGCTTCGATCGTCCTTGGCGCCGCGGTCGGGCCGGGCTCGCCATTGACCACGATGAGGCTGGCAAGCGCCGTATCCTTGCAGGCAACGTCGTCGAAGTGCGCGCAGAACTCGGCCTCGGCCACCGCGACGGTTGCGCCGGAGTCGGCGAGATAGAATTGCAGCAGATCGGGCGGGGTGAGCGTGTTGATCAATAGCGGTACAAATCCCGCACGCACCGCCCCGAAGAAAGCGGCCGGATAGGCCGGCGTATCGTCCAGGAACAGCAGGATGCGATCGCCCCGCTTCAACCCCAGCGACAGAAAGCCATGGCCCCAGCGCGCGGCGTCGGCACATAGTTGCGCATAGCTGCGCGCGCCCGCCGGGCCGGTGAGGGCGAGCTTGTCGCCGAAACCTTTGGCGAGATTGTCGAACAGGACGCGGCTCGCATTGTAGCGCTCGGGAACGGCAAAGCCGATCTCGCGCGCGCCCGGATTGTCCGCAGGCACGTGGTCGATGATTTCAGGCGTCATCATTTGCTCCCGCCTGCTTCGCAGCTTCGTAGCGCGCCATGAAATTCGGCGACATCGACCGCAGGCGCGAATCGTCGATCCGCCCGGAGCGGGTGATGTAGCTATGGGCAAAGTCCATCGGATCGAGCTTCATGTGCTCGGCGAAATGCTCGTACCAGTCGGCGCTGGTGCGCGCCGCGGTCACCAGTTTCTTCACGACCGGCTTGCGCTCGGCCTCGTAGCGGGCGAGCGCGGTTGCGACATGCGCTTCGGCCTCGAGCGCCCTGGCGAGCGCGATTGCGTCTTCGATCGCTAGCCGCGTGCCGGAACCGATCGAGAAATGCGCCGAGTGCAGGGCATCGCCGATCAGCACCATGTTCTTGTACGACCAATGCTCGTTCCAGACCCAGGGAAAATTGCGCCACACCGATTTGTTCGACACCAAAAGGCGCTCGCCGAGCGCTTCGGCAAAGACGTCTTCGCAAATGGCCTTGGATTCATCGACGGTCTTGTAGGCAAAGCCGTAGGCCTGCCAGGTCGCGCGATCGCATTCGATCAGGAATGTGCTCATCGACGGCGAATAGCGATAGTGATGCGCGTTGAACGCGCCGCGCTCGGTCGCAACAAAGGTCTGCGACAGCGTCTCGAACCGTTTCGAAGTGCCGTACCAGGCGAATTTGTTCGAGGAATAGGATAGCGAGGTGCCGAAATCGCCCTCGAAGCTGCGACGCACCAGCGAGTTCAGCCCGTCGGCCGCGACAATCAGGTCGTAGTCGATCAATTGGTCGACCGATTGCACGATCGTCTCGTAATGCGCCGCGACACCGGCATCATGGGCGCGCGCCTGCAGGATCTTCAACAGCTCGATCCGGCCGATCGAAGAGAAGCCGACGCCGTCGATCTCGACGTTTTCTCCGCGCAAATTCAGGGTGATGTTCTGCCAGCTCTCCATGCACGGCGTGATCGCATCGACCACTTCGGGATCGTCGGCGCGCAGAAAATCCAGCGCCTCGTCGGAGAACACCACGCCAAAGCCCCAGGTCGCGCCGGCAGCGTTCTGTTCGAACAGGTCAACGTGCGACTCGGGATCGCGGGTCTTCCAGAGATAGGCGAAATACAGCCCGCCGGGGCCTCCGCCGAGCACGGCGATGCGCACGATGACCTCCCGCCAAATAGATTGACAGTATACTCACAATCCGGTCCAGCCTAAACGGCGCGGGCCGGCCGCGCCAGCGGAAACTATCGGCGGCAAGTCAGCCGATCAATAGCAGCGCCTCACACAGGGCCATTGACCGGGACCGGGCGGCAAACCGGAACCGGCTTGCACAGGCTATTGCGCGAACTGATCCAGCACGCCGCGGCAGGCCGGGGACAGCTTCGCCGATTGCGCCACCAGGCATTCGACGATGCGGCCGCCGCCCGGCGCAACACCGGGACAAAGAGCCTGCACGTCCTCGCCGCAGGCAGAGCGCATGACGAACAGCACCTCGCGCGGACGCAACGGCCGCAATGCCAGCATCGGTGCCGCCGCGGCAGGAGTAGCCGTCGGCGTCGCACCGGCCGTGGCGGGAGCAGCGCCACCTGCCGCCGACGGTGCAACGCCGCCGGACACAGCGGCGACGGCTTTCCTGCAACTCGCCGACAGCCTGGCCTCGTTCTTTTCAAGGCATTGCAATGCGGGCGCGCCGCCGGTCGGCACGCCGGCGCAAACTTTTGGGTAATCGGAACGGCAGGCGCTGCGGATCGCCGAGATCTGTGCGCTGGTCGGTCGTTGCTTGGCCGGTGCGCTCGCAGCTTTTGGTGCGGGCCCGGCGGCTGGCCTGGCTGTCGTGGTCGCAGGCGCCGGCTTCGGCTCTTCCTTGGGCTCAACCTTTGTCTCTTCCTTGGGTTCGGCCTTTGTCTCTCCCCTGGGCTCCGCTTTGGTTTCGGCCGGCGCTTCCACCGCGCGCACCGCGCCGGCGCAGCCCGCAGACAGGCTCGCCATGTTCTTCTGCAGGCATTCCAGCGAGGCCGCGCCGCCCGGCGGGATCGAGGAGCAATGGGCGATGTAATCGGAGCGGCATTCGGATTTGATCGCTTCGCGCTGCGCTTCGGTCGGAGCTTGCGCTAAGGCCGACGTGGCGATGCTCACGGCGGTGAAAGCCAGCAACGCCGCAGGCGTCGCAGCACGAATCACGATGGCGATCATTTGAACCTGCCCTTTTTGTTTGTTGTCGCGTCGTTTGATTGTGGCGACGTTGCATGACGAGAGCCTGACGACTTGTCAAACCCTGACCATTCGCTTGCCGCGGTTTTCGCCGGCCAAAAGTCCGATCAACGCCTTTGGGGTGTTTTCCAGGCCTTTGATGACATCCTCCTGGACCTTCAACTTGCCGCCGGCGACCCAGGATTGCAGATCGGCGAGCGCGCGATCCCGCTCCTTCATGAAATCCATGACGATGAAGCCCTGCATGATGAGACGCTTTACAACGATCAGCCCGGGCACGCCGCGGGGCCCATGCGCCGCAGGCACGCCGTCATATTGCGAAATCGCGCCGCAGCAGGCGATGCGACCGTAATTGTTCATTTGCGGCAGGCAGGCCTCGAAAATGTCGCCGCCGACGTTGTCGAAATAGACGTCGATGCCTTTCGGCGCCGCGGCGCGCAACGCCTTGAACACCGCGCCGTCCTTGTAATCGACAGCGGCGTCGAAGCCGAGCTCGGATGTCAGCCAGTGGCACTTGTCCTTGCCGCCGGCGATCCCCACGGCGTGGCAGCCCTTGATCTTCGCGATCTGGCCGACGATCGAGCCGACCGAGCCTGCGGCAGCGGATACCACGACGGTCTCGCCGGCCTTCGGCTTGCCGATCTCCAGCAGTCCGAAATAGGCGGTGAGGCCGGCGATGCCGTACACGCTCAACAGATGGGTCATCGGTTCCAGCTTCGGTAATTTGGTGAGATGTTTTGCCGGAATGGCCGCATAGTCCTGCCAGCCGGTATCCCCGAACACGATGTCGCCCGGCGCAAGGCCCGGCGATTTGGAGGCAACGACCTCGGCGATGCCGCCGCCCGCCATCACCGTGTTGGCCTCGACGGCCGAGCGATAGGTCGCACCATGCATCCACGCACGGTTGGCCGCATCGAGCGAGATGTAGCGCACGCGCAGCAGCGCTTCGCCATCCTTCGGCTCGGGGATCGGACCGTCCGTGAGCCTGAAATGTTCGGGCCCGAGTTTTCCGCTCGGCTTCTCCACCAGCAAAATCTGCCGATTGACGCTCGCCATGGTGTTCCCTCCCATCGACTCTGACGATTATTGATGCAGCCGGCGCGCAGCAAACGAGTAGCCGCATTCATTGTGCGTTGCGTTCAACGCTAACCAGAGTGTCTTCAAACCACAACGGGGAATGTGCTGGCACACCACGCTTTCACGGGAAGCGTGTTGCGTCGCCCCTGAAATCTGCCAAACTATTCGCCTGCCGGTTGATCGGACCCACGGGGTAAGCAAATGTCGAACAGGTTCACGCAATACATCCTGATCGCGATGGTGCTCGGTATCGTGATGGGTGCGCTGATCTACAATTTCATGCCCGACAGCCGGGCAGAGCTCGCGGCTAACATCAACCTGATTGCTTTGCTGTTCCTGCGCCTGATCAAGATGATCATCGCCCCTCTGGTGTTTGCGACCCTCGTCGGCGGCATCGCTCACATGGGAAGCGGCGCCAAGCTCGGGCGCATCTTCGCGAAGACCATGGGCTGGTTCGTCAGCGCGTCCTTCGTCTCGCTGTTGCTCGGGCTCCTGATGGTCAACCTGCTGCAGCCCGGCGCCAACTTCCCCGGCACCTTGCCCGACAAGACCCAGTCGACGGGTCTTCCGGTGTCCGCCTTCTCGGTTGAGAAATTCCTGACCCACCTGGTCCCGACCTCGATTGCAGATGCGATGGCGCAGAACGAAATCCTGCAGATCGTGGTGTTTGCGGTGTTCTTCTCGGTGGCGCTCGGGTCGATGCCGGAACGCGCCAAGCCCATCCTGTCGATGATCGATGACCTCGCCCATGTCATGCTGAAAGTGACCGCTTACGTGATGATGTTTGCGCCGCTTGCGGTGTGGGCGGCGATCACGGCGACGGTGGCGAAGAACGGCCTCCTCGTGCTGTGGAAGCTCGTGGTCTTCATGGGTGGATTCTATCTGTCGCTGATGATCCTGTGGGCGATCCTGATCGCGGTCGGCTTCGTCGTGATCGGCCCGCGCTACAGCCATCTCTTGAGGCTGATCCGCGAGCCGCTGATGATCGCGTTCTCCACCGCATCGTCGGAAGCTGCCTATCCGAAGACGCTGGAAGGGCTCAACCGCTTCGGCGCCAGCGCGCGAATCTCGTCCTTCGTGCTGCCGCTCGGCTATTCCTTCAATCTCGACGGCACGATGATGTATTGCACCTTTGCCAGCATCTTCATCGCGCAAACCTATCATATCGACATGTCGCTCGCGACGCAGCTTGCGATGCTCGCGACATTGATGGTGACCTCGAAAGGCGTCGCCGGCGTGCCGCGCGCCTCGCTGGTGGTGATCGCCTCCACGCTGGCACAGTTCGGCATCCCGGAAGCGGGGCTCTTGATGATCATGGGCATCGATACCTTCCTCGACATGGGGCGCAGCGCGACCAACGTGATCGGCAACTCGCTCGCGACCGCCGTCGTGGCGAAATGGGAGGGCGAGTTGAAGGCCGAGCACGAGCTCGGGCCGGACGAGGTCGTTCCGCCCGATACGGTACCCGGAGAAGCCGTGCTGGCCGGCCATTGATGGAGGCAAGCCATGCATCGAGTCCTCAGGCCCGGCCTCTTGCTGGCGCTTTGGTTGCCGGCAGCGGCAGCATTCGCCCAGTCGAGCGGAGAGGGGCTTAGCCCGACATTGACCGCGATCAAGAACGCGCATGCCGTGCGCCTCGGCTATCGCGAAAGCTCGCCGCCGTTCTCGTTCCTCGATCAGGCCAACCGGCCGATCGGCTACAGCCTCGAGCTTTGCGAGGCCGTGGTCGACGAGATCGGCGTCGAGGTCGACGATCCCGACCTCAAGATCGAATACGTCAAAGTGACCTCCGACGATCGCATTCAGGCGGTCCTGCAGAACAAGATCGATCTCGAATGCGGATCGACCACGGCGAACTCCGATCGCGCGCGGCAGGTCGCGTTCTCGCCGTTGATGTTCGTGGCCGGCACCAAGCTGATGGTGCCGAAGGCCTCGCCTGTGCAGTCGGTGACCGATCTGAAGGGCAAGACCGTGGTCGTGACCAAGGGCACCACCAACGAGCAGGCCATGCACAATGCGGACAAGAAGTTCTCGCTTTCGCTGAACATCGTCACCGCGCCGGACCACGAGCAGTCCTATCAGATGCTGGCGGACGGCAAGGCCGACGCGTTCGCGACCGACGACATCCTCCTCTATGGCCTGATCGTGCGGCACAAATCGCAGGACAAGTTCCGCGTCACCGGCGACTATTTGTCCTACGATCCCTACGGCATCATGTTCCGCAAGGGCGACCCGCAGCTTTCAGCCGTGGTCGAGCGCGCCTTCCGCAAGCTGGGTTCGAATCACGATTTGATTCCGCTCTATAACAAATGGTTCGTCTCGCGCCTGCCGACCGGCGAGCGGCTCAACGTGCCGATTTCGCCGCAGCTCGAGGAGGCATTCCATGCGCTCGACGATTCCCCGAGCGCGAACAACTGACTGCGTCATGTATGACGACTGAGCGAGATGGCTCTGGGCCGAATGGCCGTCGCGCCGGCTTTTCCGGATCCTGCACTAGCCAAACACCTTGTCCAGCGCGGCGCTATAGATCGCATAAACCAGCTCCGGATAGAGCTTGCCCAGCGTCTCCATCATCACGCCCGAATTGATTTCGAGCACCTGCCAGCGTCCTCCGACGCGGACGACATCGATGGAGGAAAAACGGATATCGATTGCCTTTGCGGCCTCGATTGCAATGGCGACGGGGGCCTCACGGGCCTCGCCCTGCTCCAGAAGAACCGGGCGCGCGCCAAATTCGAGATTATGGCGCCAATCCTTGTCGCGATTCTTGCTGTAGACCGCGAGCGCATCCTTATCGAGCAGGACCACGCGAACTTCGTCGTCGATGTCGAGGTATGGCGAGATCGCCAGACTCATGTGCGAGCCAAAGATCTCCAGGACGGCAAGCTCCAGCGCCGATGGGGTCGTGACCCGAAAAACCGATCTGCCGGACGTGCCCTCATTCGGCTTGACGACGAGTCCTTGTGGACTCCGCTCCAGCAGCGCGAGCATCGACCGCCACGACCCCGTTGCGGCGGCAGGCACGTTCAGTTTCGGGTTGAGGAAGATGGTATGAGGGACACATGCGATCCCACCAAGCTGCAGCATCTCCGATGTCGCAGCCTTGTCGTTGGCGATGCGATGCGCGATGGCGCTGTTGAGCCCGAGATCGTAGCCGAATGCGACGTGTCTATTCCGGCCGCGCTGCATGACGATCAACCAGCCGTCGGATCTGACGTCGACGGAAATGCCGCGCGCTGTACAATATTTTTTGATTGCGTCGACAAAAATGCGCTGGCTGCTCGGCATCGTTAACTCGTGGCAATTTATTGCCTGATCGACAGCAATTTCGGAAAGTTTATTACGCGATCATGCACGTCTGCATCAACTTGCGTCGAACTCTTTTTCGCCATCGAACGGCATGCATTCAAGGTGCCCTGCCTGCACGTCATTGAGGCTTGATTCCTGCGACAAGTCGCGTAGATGAGAGCCCGAAATGTTCATATTTATCAGGGGTTTTCGCGATTTCGGCCGCGAAAAGCCCGATCCTTCCAACACCGACCCAATTGGAAAAATAAAACCGTATGAGCGCCTTCTATCGAGAGAAAGTTCTTTCCGTGCGGCACTGGACCGACACGCTGTTCAGCTTTCGCGCGACCCGCGATTCGGGCTTTCGCTTCCAGAATGGACAGTTCGCCATGATCGGTCTCGAGATCGAGGGCCGTCCATTGATGCGCGCTTACAGCATGGCGAGCGCCAATCACGAGGAAGAGCTCGAGTTCTTCTCGATCAAGGTTGCCGACGGCCCGCTGACGTCGCGGCTGCAGAAGATCAGGGAAGGGGACATCATCCTGGTCGGGCGCAAGGCGACCGGCACACTCGTCGCCGACAATCTGCTTCCGGGCGAGCGGCTGCTTCTGCTGTCGACCGGCACCGGGCTCGCGCCCTTCGCGAGCCTGATCAAGGACCCCGACGTCTATGATCGCTTCAACAGCATCGTGCTGGTGCATGGCTGCCGGCAGGTGTCCGAGCTCGCCTATGGCGAAGAGCTGGTGGCGAAGCTGCGCGACGACGAGTTGTTCGGATCGCTGCTCTCCGACAAGCTCGTCTATTATCCGACCGTCACCCGCGAGCCGTTCCGCAACCGCGGCCGCATCACCGACCTGATCGCTTCCGAACAGCTCTTCAACGATATCGGCCAGGAGCCGCTCGACATCGCAACCGACCGCGTCATGATGTGCGGCAGCCCCGCGATGCTGGAAGAGTTGAAGCAGATGTTCGAGGCGCGCAGCTTTCGCGAAGGCTCCAACAACGAGCCCGGCCATTTCGTGATCGAGAAGGCGTTCGTCGAGCGCTGAATTGTGGTTGATTAAGTCCCGGCTCGCTGCTTGCGGCAGCTCGCCCGGCCGGGATGACGCTGGGAGGGTAGCACCTCCCTCTCCGCCGCTGCTATAAGCTCTCCCAACGGCGCGCGCTGCGACGCGCCGCTTCGGGGAGAGGTTACCGCCTTGGCGATCCCAGAGCATTCCGGTCGCGCGACGACCGCCCTCGTGCTCGCGGGCGGCGGCAGTTTCGGTGCGATCCAGGTCGGCATGATGCACTCGCTCGCCAAGCACGGCGTCAGCGCCGACATGGTGGTCGGTTCCAGCGTCGGCGCGCTGAACGGCGCCTATTATGCCGGCGATCCCACGCTGAAAGGGATGCTGGAGCTCGCGACCATCTGGCGCGGCCTGACGCGGCGCGACGTGTTTCCGGTCACGCTGCGGACGCTGCTCGGTTTCCTGTGGCGTCGCGACTTCCTGATTCCTGATAACGGCATCCGCAGGCTGATCGACGATCATCTGCCCTATCGCAAACTGGAAGAGGCCAGGCTCCCGGTGCACATCGTCACGACCGACATCGTCACGGGCGACAGCGTTGTGCTGTCGGAAGGTTCGGCGGCGGACGCGATCGTCGCTTCGACTGCGATTCCCGGCGCGTTCACGCCGATCCGTTACAAGAATCTTTTTCTCGCCGACGGCGCAATCTCGGCCAACACGCCGATCAGGATCGCGGTGAAGAAGGGTGCACGGCGGCTGATCGTTTTGCCGACCGGACACGCCTGCGCCAACGATGCGCCACCGGTCGGCGCAGTCGCGAATGTGCTGCACGCGCTGACGCTTCTGATCGCGCGGCAATTGGTGAGCGAGCTCGAGAGCCTCGATCCCGCGATCGAGTATTACGTGGTTCCACCGCTCTGCCCCCTGGTCGGCTCGCCCTACGACTTCTCGCGAACGGCCGATCACATCGAGCGCGCCGTCAAGAGCACCGACGAGTGGCTGACCAGG
>Ga0310909_10000963_pt1 | contig 16204 bp, 14 predicted proteins | sample GREbulkMGT000H_FD_203449 | JGI IMG/M metagenome (GOLD analysis project Ga0310909, IMG submission 203449) | Lab enrichment of tropical soil microbial communities from Luquillo Experimental Forest, Puerto Rico - GRE.bulkMG.T000H | ecosystem: Environmental > Terrestrial > Soil > Tropical forest >... | reverse complement strand
CTTGCGTTTGCCGTGGTCGAAGATGTTCGCCGTCACCATCAGCTCGTCGGCCCCGGTGCGGCCAATGAAATCCTCCAATCCGTCGCGCACGGTGTCGGGGCCGCCGACGATGGCGCAGCTCAATGCGCCGGCGAGGATCGCGCGGGCCTGGGGGTCGAGACGGGATTCGAAATTCACAACCGGCGGCGGCACCCGGCCGCGACGACCGATCCGGTTGTTCAGCGACGATTGCTCCAATGACGAGAACAGAAACCGCGCCTTCTCATCCGATTCCGCGGCGACGACGACGACCCCGAGCATGACATGCGGCAGGGCGAGTTGCGCGGAGGGGCGGAACCGCTCGCGGTAGATCTTCATCGCCGGCATCATCATCGCCGGCGCAAAATGCGAGGCGAAGGCGAACGGCAGACCGAGATACGCCGCGAGCTGCGCGCCATAAGTGCTCGACCCGAGGATCCAGATCGGCACCTCGAGCCCGGCGCCCGGGACCGCCTGCACCGCCTGACCCGGTTGGGCAGGCTGGAAGTAGCTCATCAACTCGACAACATCTCGCGGAAAATCGTCGACATCGCCGTACAGGTTTCGGCGGATGGCTTGGTTGGTAATCTGATCCGACCCCGGAGCACGGCCCAGACCCAGCTCGACCCGCCCCGGATGCAGCGCGGCGAGCGTGCCGAATTGCTCGGCGATGACCAGTGGGGCGTGGTTCGGCAGCATGATGCCGCCGGCGCCGATCTTTATATTGTTCGTGCCGGCCGCCACATGCGCCAGCGCCACCGCTGTCGCCGCGCTTGCGATAGCAGGTAGGTTGTGGTGCTCGGCCATCCAGAACCGCCGGTAGCCGAGCGCCTCGACATGCCGTGCCAGATCGAGCGAATTGCGCAGCGACTGCCCGGCACTACCCCCTTCGACAATCGGGGAAAGATCGAGAACGGAGAGCGGGACCATACTTTAACCTTCACACCCTCAGCAGCCAATGCAAAGCTGCAGCGGTTTGTATCAGCACTGCATCAGTTCGATGCTGACTCCATCGGGGGCGGCGACGTAGCACAAGAGGCTGCCGTTGACGCCTCTTTTTAGCTCGACCGGCAAACTTACACCTTTGGCGCGCAACTCGGCGCAGAACGCTTCGAGGTCGCCCTCGTAAAGGAAGCCGAAATGATCGGTTCCCCAGGCATTATGGCTGGAAAAGTCGGCATAAGGCCGAATGGGCCGAGCGGCAGCGGGATCCTCTCCCGGCCGTTGGCCGCGGATCAGGATCGTCATGCCGCCGAGATCGACAAAGATCTGCGGGGCGCCGCGCGCCACCGTGTTCGCCGCTATCGTCGCGCCGAACATCTCGACATACCAATTCGCCGACGCTTCCGGATCTTTGCTGATGATGTGTACATGATCGAACTTGAATGCGGGATTGCTCATTGCTTGCCCTCGTCGCCACACCTGCCGCCGATCACGGGATGATACAGTGAGGCATCGAAACGAGAGCGCCCATGCTTCCCGCGAAGGAAAAGATAGCGATCTGCTTTGCCCACGTCGCCTACCGGCTGCACGAGCGGTTTTCGGCTCTCGACACCGGCATCGGCAGTTTCGCCGTCCGCGACCCCGAGACCTTGGAGCAGCATATCGGTGAGGCCGATGTGCTGGTGATCTCGGGATTGTGGAAGAACAGCCTTCTCGATCGCACAAGGAAGCTCCGTTTCATCCAATCGATCGGCGCCGGCACCGACCAGTTCCCGCGCGACGAGCTGACAAAACGCGGCATTCGCCTTGCCAGCGCCCGCGGCGTCAACGCGCGCGCGGTCGCCGAGCACGCGATGGCCCTGATCCTGGCCTTGAGCCGCCGCCTGCCGGAGGCGCGCGACAATCAGACACGGCGGGTGTGGCGCGGCATGATCGGCGATCTCACCGAGCGGGAGGACGAGCTCGGCGGCAAGAGCCTCCTGGTCGTCGGTCTGGGCGATATCGGCGGGCGCCTCGCCCGGCTGGCCAAGGCCTTTGACATGCGGGTCGTCGGCCTGCGCCGCAATCCCGCCGCCGGCCGTGGCGTCGCGGACACGGTCCACAGAATGGATGCGCTCAGATCCCTCTTGCCAGAGACCGATTTTGTGGCGCTCACCTGCCCGCTTACGACGGAGACAGAACATCTCATTGACACAGAAGCGTTCGGTCGGATGAAGCCCTCAGCTTATCTCGTCAACATCGCCCGCGGACGAGTCGTCGACGAGCCGGCACTTGTCAAAGCGCTTGCTGCAAAACGCATCGCCGGTGCCGCGATCGACGTAACGGCCGACGAGCCGCTGGCGCCGAGCTCGCCGCTCTGGGGCATGGCGCAGGTGCTGATAACGCCGCATACCGCCGGCGAGACCCGCCGCTATGAGGACAATGTGATCGAGATCCTGCGCGATAATCTCGAACGGCTGTGGCGCGGCGATCAGCAGCTGCGCAACCAGGTGGTGTGAGGCTCGCGCCCCAGCTTTTATCCCGCACCTACCGTGAGTTTCCGGAGAAAGCCGGTCCGCTGCGCGGCACCGGCCGCCATGAACTGGGCATCCTGACCTCCGAGGATGAAGCGGGCGCCCATGTCGATATAGCGCGGCATGATCGCCTCGTTGTAGACCCCGGCCATTCCGGGAAATTTGCCGTGCTTGCGCGCCGCCGCGATCATCGTGCGATAGGCTTCGCCGACCCGCGCGTTGCCGAAATCGCCGTGGATGCCCATCTCGGCGCACAAATCGTTGGTGCCGATCAACAGCACGTCGATCCCCGGCACTGCGGCGATCTCCTCCGCATTGGCAATGGCCGTCGGCGTCTCCAGCATGACGATCGTCAGATTGGCGGCATTGAGCGCCGAGGCGGCTTCCGACGAACTGGCCGAGCGCAGACCATAATGCGGTCCGATGCCACCCATCGAGCGATGGCCGACCGGCGGGTATTTGAGCCGGTTCACAACCTCTCTCGCCTCCGCGGCGCTATCGACATGTGGCATCACGATGCCGAGCGCGCCGTTGTCCAAGGCGCGAGTGGCGATCGCATATTCGCCGTTCGGCACTCGCGCAATCGGTGCGATACCGGCGTCGAGTGCCGCCGTCGAGATCTGCGCGCACGCCTCGAGCGACATCACGCCGTGCTCCATATCGAGAAACAGCCAGTCAAAGCCGGCCACCGCCATGGCCTTGGCAATTTCGACGCTGCGGGTCATGCGCACGCCGACGCCGAGCGACAGCTGGCCTTGTTCGAGCTTTTCGCGGGCAACATTGCGGACGGTGGCGGGCATCGGCGTTCTCCTTTAGATTCGATTGAAGGTTTGGCGAATGAAGGTCCGCGAAGTCAAGACTTACCGGCTCGACGCGGCCGGGGTGCCACAGAGCAAGGGAGCACGTGATGAAATCGGCATATGGACGGCAGACCCCGCCGCCTGACTATGAGCTGACCTGTGTCGAGCCAGGGAGCCCGATGGGCGAGCTGCTGCGCCGCTACTGGCAGCCGGTCTGCACCTCGGACGAGCTGAAGGATCTGCCGAAGAAGGTGAAGCTGCTATGCGAGGAGATTGTCGTGTTCCGCGACAAGAAGGGACGGGTCGGTGCGCTCGACCCGCACTGCTCACACCGCGGCACCTCACTCGAGTGGGGTAGGGTCGAGGAGGAGGGGCTTCGCTGCTGCTATCACGGCTGGCTCTACGACACGCAAGGCCAGTGCATCGACATGCCGTGCGAGACCGAGGAGTTCCGCAAGGCGATGGATGTGTGGCAGCCCGCCTGCCCGGTAACGGAATATGGCGGGCTCGTTTTCGTCTATATGGGGCCGCCCGGCACCGAGCCGTTGTTCCCCCGGTTCGACATCATCGACCCGGACCGTGGTGAGGACGTCGTATTGCGCGGGATGCGGCTGTGGGGCGACTACGCGGTCGGGATGGTCAAGGACTGCAACTGGCTGCAGCACTGGGAGAACATCGTCGACCCGCACCACCTGTTGATGCTGCACCAATGGATCAGCGGCGACCAGTTCGACGGCGCACTGATGCAGGGCAAGGCCACGATCGGCTGGGAGAAGACGCCGCTCGGCGTGCGCTACAACCTGATCAAGGACCTGCCGAACGGCAACCGCATGGTGCGCCACGCCGAGTGCATCGTGCCGAACATGTTCATCATCCCGAGCATCCGCGAGCCGGGAACAGTGCCAAAGCGCAAGGAACGCGGCACCGAGTTGTCATGGGCGGTGCCGATCGACAACGAGCATGTGCGCGGCATCAGCATCGTCGCCTGGCCGCTCGAGAATGGCACGCCTAAGCCCAACTGGAAGCCGGGGACCGACACGATCGCCGACATCCGGCCGGGCTCGTTCCTCAAACGCAGCTACGAGGAGCGGCAGAAGAAGCCCGACGATCTCGAAGCGCAGGAGGGGCAGCGCCCGATCGCCGTGCACGCGCTCGAGAACCTGGCGCATTCGGATACCGGCATCGTCATGCTGCGGCGGCTGTTGCGCGAGCAGCTGCAGCGCGTCGAGCGAGGCCTCGACCCGATCAACGTCATGCGCGACCCAAAGGCCAACAGGCGCATCCCGACCGGCGCCTGGAACACGATCCTGTCCCCGGCGGAAGCCGCCGCCCTGCCCTACGGCGAACACCTCTGAGGAGAAGCGGCCCGCTGAGGGCGGGCGGCTGAGATGACACACGCAGCCCCACCGTCACCTGATCGGCGCCCTGGACGCGGCGCCGCTCCCGAGCGGCGGGGTCGAGGCCAAGACGGTATTCCTCGCGCTCCCGGCTGGAGACCGACCACCAGTCCCTTTTGGATTGCCGCGGACCCCCGTTGCGCAAGGAGGAGAGCGTGTGGAGGGTCGCCCGGCGCCGACACGAATGCCCACCTCGACAAGGTCTAAGCGTATTCCTTGTAAGCGCTCGCTCACCCGACCGCCATGGCAGGTCATGCCCCGTTCCGATCACTGTCCTTGGTTGAGAAAACGCGCTCACTTCGACGTTTACGATAGAGCCCCCCTATCCACGCATGCGCAACCGAGATTGGCTTGCATGCCTGCCCAATGATGAGCTTCAAGCTCGTCGAATGAGAATGATCCCCGCCGAGGCGAATTGGATCGCAGCGGCCAGCCCGAACGACCAAACATAGCCGCTCGCGATGTCGCGGACAGCACCGAGGACTGCCGGCGCGAAGGCTAAGACCGCTGATGTGATGGCTACCATTAGCGCCACCGCCTTGCCGACATCACTGACAGCGAATTCCTTCTGCATGATCAGCGGCGGCAGCGACACCAAATTGCCGACGCCGAGCCCGAACAAGACGCAACCGGACGCTAGCGCCAGTGTGCTGCTGGCCACGGTCAGAAGCGTGGTGCCGACGGCCTGCACCAGGAAGTTGAGCGCGGCGACTCGGCGGCGGTTGTCGTCGCGGAGCAGTCGCCGAAATAGCGACCGGCCGAGCACCGCACATACCGTCACCAAGCTCACCGCCAGCGCCGCACCGTCGGCGTCGACGACCGGTGCGAGGCGCGTCACAAGATGTGCGAGCAACCCTACCTGAGCGAAGAGCCCGAGCGCGAAGGCCGCCGATATCGCGAGGAAGCTGCGGTCGCGCAGCAACGCGGCGTTGGTCAGTGTTGATGGCGACGCCCCGACCGCGACCCCAGGCCCTACCCGCAGATAGCGCGTGGACACCGGCCACAAAACGGCGAGCACCGTGATGCCCATAAAGACCGCTGTCGTCGCGAAGCCGAACCGGCCGATCGCCACCGCCCAGAGCGGCGTAAAGATCAGCCCGCCGATGCTCGCGCCGTTGAACGCCATACTCAGCGCCTTTGGCCGTTCACTATCGAACCACGGCGCCACGATCGCGTTGATCGCCGCGCCGGTCGTCGCCGCCGAGCCCGCTCCGCTGACCGCCGCGATCGGAAACAGTTGCCAGGCCGCCGCGGCGTTGCCCCAAAGCATCGCCCCGATCGCAGTGCGGAGATACCGGCTTGGGTCACCCGCTTGAGGCCCCACCGCGCATAAGCTTCGGGGAGGCAAGCGACAAACAATGCGCTGAACAAGAAATGCGCCGTGATTGCCGCTGAGACCAGCGCGATCGGCCAGCCGCGCTCGTCATGCAGGGTCCGCAGGAACACCGAGGGCCCGTAGAACCCGATGCCCCAGCCGAAGACTGCCAACACAAAGGCGGCACCGACGACCTTCCACCCGAAATAAGCCTGCGCCTCTCCCGCCGCCGCGCTTGAAATCATGACGCGCTCCACCTCGTTCCAGAGGAGGCGCACGACTACGCTGCGATGAAGTGGCAAACTCGCCGAAATCGGACTCGGTCGCCAGGAAACTCGCCGGAATCGGACTCCGTCCTCTTATGATGGATCGACGCCTCTGGAGGAGCCGCCAATGCTCGATTTTGAGGATGCGATAGCGCTCGGATCCGCCGCGACGCAGCCTATGACGGCCGCTTTTTCACCGGCGTGCGCACGACCGGCATCTACTGCCGGCCAGTCTGCCCGGCGCGCCACGCTCACAGTAAGAATGTCGAATACTATCCATCCGCCGCTGCCGCCGAGGCCGCGGGATATCGGCCGTGCCTGCGTTGCCGGCCCGAGACGGCGCCCTTCTCGCCGGCCTGGAAAGGATCGCTCGCCACCGTTGAGCGGGCGATGCGCCTCGTGACTGAAGGTGCGCTCGACGACGCGGGCGTCGAAGCGCTGGCCGAACGGCTCGGCATTGGCGCGCGACACCTGTTGCGGTTGTTTAAGAAACATGTCGGCGCCTCGCCTACCCAGGTCGCCCAGACGGCACGGGTGCAGCGCGCCAAGCGCATGATCGACAATACCTACCTGCCGATGACCGCGATTGCGCTCGCCGCAGGCTTTGGCAGCTTGCGCCGTTTCAACACGGTATTCGCCGCTGTCTACTAGCGCCCGCCGACCGCGCTTCGGCGCGCAATCCACGCTCCGATGGCGTCCGCGGCGTGAGATGAGGGGGTGTCGGAGGCGCTCGGAGGAGCTTGACTTCCGGACCACCTCTCTACTCGGGATGCGCGCACCGATCGCGTGTCGGCGTGACCCCTTGGGGTATCCATACTCCCGCAGAAAGGCGGGGACTTGGGTGGTCCTCTAGGCGGGCTTCTCGGGTGGCCAGTGGCCTCAATTGTTGAGCAACACGAGGTGCCAATCGGCGATGTGGTTTGAGGATCGCGGTCGAGACCTCGAGCGGCACGATCCGCACGTAGCCCTTCTGGATAATGAGCGCCGGCGCCTCGGGGCCGGGTGGGGGTCAGGTCGATCGCGTCGGATCGTGGAGCCCGCCACTCTTGTCGAGTAGTTCGACTGACGGCGCGCGTATCGGGCTCGGCGCGGCTATAACGATAGGGGTATGCTCGGCGCCGCCCTGCCAGCCGCCGAGTTCCCGCCATGCTCGAAACGAAACAGCTTCATCCGACCCTGGCCCGGGAGGTCGTCGGCCTCCGCCTATGGGAGAAGTTGGATGAGGCGACCGTCGCCGAGTTGCGCGACCTCTACGCGCAATACGGCGTGCTGGTGTTTCGCCGCCAGGCGCTGAGCGAGGCGGAGTTGGCGGCGTTCTGCGCGCTCTTCGGACCGCTGGAGCGCACGGTGCGCAGCGATTGGGCCTTGCCCACGACACCCGAGGTGACGGTCATCTCCAATCTCAAGGATGGGCTCGGCCGGCCGATCGGCGGATTGGGCGACGGCGAGCTGCAATGGCACTCAGACCAGTCCTACATGATCAGGCCGGCGACCGGGGCGGCGCTCTACGCGCTCGAACTGCCGGCCGCCGGCGGCGAGACCTTCTGGGTCGATCTGCGTGCCGCCTATGCTAGAATGCCCCGCCGATGGCGGGCGCATATCGCCGGCAAGCGCGGCATTTTCGATTACGCAAAGCGGCTCGCGGGGTATGGGCGCGAGAAGGACCGGCAGATTTCGGACGAAGCGCGCCGGCTGACGCCGGCGGTGACGCATGCGCTGATCCGCGCCCACCCCGAGACCGGCGCCCGCTCGCTCTATCTCGATTCGACGACCACCATCGGCATCGACGCGATGGATACGACCTCGGGCTTGGCGCTGCTGGAGGAGGTCTACGCCATCGCCACCCGCGACGAGTTCGTCTACGCGCACCAGTGGCAGGTCGGCGACCTGGTATTATGGGACAACGGTTTCACGATGCACCGGCGCACGCCGTTCGACCCGGGCGCGCGGCGCCTGATGAAACGGATGACGATGAACCTCGACCGACATCGCCACGTCATGCCCGACGGCAGGCCTTCCCAATCAGAAGTCGGAATGCCGATTTAGCCCGCTTCACGCCGATCTCATGACCGGCGCCTTAATGCCGGCGAGGTCCGGCGTGCGCACGCGGGTTTATGCCGGGATGCGCACCTTCATCTCGGTGATGCCGTGGATCAGGTTTGAGTAGGCGCGTTTCGGCTTCTCCACCACCTCGATCGGCGGGAAGCGCTTGAGGATTTCCTCCCACAAGATCGTCAGCTGCATCTCGGCCAACCGGTTGCCGACGCAGCGGTGAATGCCGAACCCGAACGAGAGATGCTGGCGGGAGCGCGGCCGGTCGATGATGAACCGGTCCGGGTCTTCGATTTCATCGGGATCGCGGTTGCCGGAGATGTACCACATCGCGACCTTGTCGCCCTTGCTGATGTGCTTGCCGTTCAACTCGGCGTCGCACAGCGCAGTGCGGCGCATGTGTACGACCGGCGATTGATAGCGGATGATTTCCGGCACCATCTTCGGGATCAGATCGGGATTGGCGCGCAGTTTCGCGTATTCCTCGGGGAACTGGTTCAGGAACCACAATCCGCCGCTGATCGAGTTGCGCGTCGTGTCATTGCCGCCGACGATCAACAGCAGCAAGTTGCCCATGAACTCCTGCGGCCGCGACGGCAGGTCGCGTGTCGCCTCGCCGTGCGCCAGCATCGAGATCAGGTCGAATTTCGGCGGCTGCTTTTGGCGAACCTTCCAGACCTCGGCGAAGTAGGCGAGCATTTCCTGCAGCACGACCTCGCGCTTTTCCTCTGAATCGATCTCCGTCCCGGCGTGCGTGTTGACCGTGCTGACATTTGACCAGCGGGTCAGCGTTCGCCGCTCTTCGAACGGGAAGTCGAACAAAGTCGATAGCATCTGTGTCGTCAGCTCGATCGAGACGCGATCCACCCAGTCGAACACCTCGCCGCGCGGTAGGCCCTCCAGGATGCGGATCGCCCGCTCGCGGATCGTGCTGGACATCTTCGCCAGGTTCGGCGGTGCGACGATCGGCGCCACGATCTTGCGCTGCTCGTCGTGCCGCGGCGGGTCCATCGCGATGAAGCTTTCTTTGCGGTACTCGAGGGAGACGTCTTTCAGCGTGATGCCCCCGAACGCGGCATCGGAGGAGTAGATCTGGTGCGACGTGTCGACGGTCATGATGTCCCGGTAGCGGGTCACCGACCAGTACCGACCGTAGAGAGGGCTGTCACAGAAGTGCACTGGATCGTCGCGCCGTAGCCGCGCGAAAAAGCCGTGCCAAGTGTCTTCGGAATACAGATACGGGTTGCTGACGTCGATCTCGTCGAGCGGCACCGATCAGGGATCGCGATGCGCCTCGGCCTTGAAGTCGATCCCGCTCCGCACCGGGGCGACGATATCGTTCATCGGTCTCTCCTGCGGCTATTCCTGTGCCGGATTGCGCACCATTATCGAACGCGACGTTCGATCGATGAAAATAGGGCTTGCTTTCTCGACTTGCCAGCGGCAGCGAAGCGCCCCGCTCCTTCAAACCGGCCTGTCAATGGTCCTTGAGGAACGCGCAGACCTGCGCGGTCCACTCGGCTGGATTCTTGAAGGGGGGCCAGTGCCCGCTGTTGCGATCCTGTCGGTGGCCCGAGGTATCCGTTCCGTACGCTGAGGATGTCTGAGAGCGAAAGTCGAGCGGCGGCCGCTCAGGCGCTAAACGTGAAGCTGCTGCCGGTGCCGCAAAGCACCAGTTTCTCCGGCATCTCCTTGCTGGCGAGGTCGACGAAGTTCTGCCCACTACAGTGCATCGGCAGGACATGCTCCAGGTCGAACTTCTTCAACTCCGCCATGACCTGGCGCAGATAATCGTCCGGCGCCGGCGCCAGATGGAAGCCGCCGACCAGCGCGTAAATCTTTTCGACGCCGCTGACCTCCTGGGCACGCCTCAGCGTGTTTATGATCCCGGCATGCCCGCAGGAGCTGATCACCACCAGCCCACGATCACCGAGGCGGAAGCAGGTGGCATGCTCGTGCCAATGCTGGTCGGGCTGCGGCTTGCCGCCGAGTTCGTCGGCGGTGAAGTGGTGGTTCGGGTAGGCGTTCGCGTCGCACCCCAGCCCATCTTTGATTCCGAACTCGAACCAGCTATTGGGCAGTACGTGCTCGATGCCGGTACGCGGTATGGCGCCGGTGGTGAACGCATGGCCCTCTATGACGACCGGATCCTCCGCCAGCGCTGCCTCGACGTTCAGCGCCTTGAGCTTACGGCGGTCGAGAGTGCCGAAATCGAAATAGCTGCCGTCAGGTTTTCGCCACAGGCGTTGGCAGAAATCATCCTCCCCGCCGGCATAGAGCCGCAGATCCTTGCGCATCTGCGCCCGCCGCGCATCGAGAAAACCGATCAGCCCGCCGTAATGGTCGAAGTGCCCGTGGTTGAGGATCAGCGCATCGACCTGGGCCGGGTCGATTTTCAACAGTCCGAGATTGTTGGCATACACATCCGGGGTGAAGCCGAAATCGAGCAAATAGCGCCGCTGTTCGCCGCCTCGCGTCGATTCAATATGCAGCGCCAAGCCCCACTCGCTTTCGAGCGTCTTGCCTGCCGGCATGAGTCCGACGCGCTGCACCGCAAGACCGGGGCGCTCAAGAGACCCCAAGAAGATGTTGTGAGAGTTGTCGGTAATCTCCCGTATCACGACGCGGTCGACAACCGGCGCCTCGACGCGGGTCGCAGCGCAGGTCGGTCGGCCGATCCCGGTGGCCAGCAACGAGCCGCCCAGCGCTGCGGAGCTCTGCAAAAAACGCCTACGATCCAACGACGACATGCTTCCTCCCTTTAAATTGCTGGCTTCGCGGGCACGAGCGCCCGCAAAGGGGTCCCGAGCTTGGGTGACTTCGGCGCGGCCCGCAACAACTTCGCGGTCGCGCGATCACTTGACGCCCCGACCTATCGCGGACACGGTTACGGCGTGGGCAAAGCGAAGGAGCGGGCGATGGAATTCGGCATCTTCAATCTGATGGGGTCGCGCGATCCGACGAAGCCCACGGCCGAAGTCTTCGCCGAGGTCGCCGAGCAGACCCGTCGTGCCGACGAGTTGGGCTACGAGATCGCCTGGTTCGCGGAGCACCACTTCTCGAACTATTGCCTGTGCGCGTCGCCGTTGATGCTGGTCGCGCACTGCGCTCCAATCACCAAGAAGATCCGGCTCGGCACCGCGGTCGTGGTCTTGCCGCTCTATAACCCGGCGCGGCTTGCAGCCGAGATCGCCACTGCCGACGCGCTGTCGAATGGGCGCTTGATGCTCGGCATCGGCGCCGGCTACCAGCCCTACGAATTCGAGCGGTTCGGTGTCGATATCAAAGCCAATCTCGAGATGACCGAGGAGTTCTGCGACATCCTCGACCGTGCGTTTTCACAGGATTTCTTCAGCTACAACGGCAAGCACTACCAGATGCCGCAGACCCACATCCCGGCGCGGCCGGTGCAGAAGCCATTGCCGATCTACGTCGCCGGCCATACCGAGGCGATGTTCCGCGCCGCGGCACGGCACGGTTATCGAGTACTGTCGTCGGGTCGGGTCGGGGGTGCGGCGATGCTGGCCGAGCAGTACCAGGTCATCAAGGACGCCTTTGCTGCCGAGGGCGTGCCACTGGCCAACGCGCACATCACCGTCAACCGCTTCTGCCATATCACCGACAGCAAGGAAGAGGGCCTGCGTTTCGCCGAGAATGCACGCTACCAGAGCCGCCTCGCCTCGAGCCTCAGGCGAAGGCAGGAGGTCATGCAAGGCACGGTACTGGTCGACAAGCCGTTCCCCGACGAGCCGCCGCTCGAACAGATCCACCGCGATTTGTGCATCGGCGATGTCGAGACCGTGGCCGAGAAATTGGTCGGCGAGATCCGTGCCACCCATCCCGTCCACATGTGCTTTTCGTTCAAGGTCGGGGCCACCCCGCATAAAGCGGCAATGCGCTCGATGGAGCTGATGATCGGCGAGGTCAGGCCGCTCGTCGAGCGCGCGCTCGGTCCGCTCGACCGCCAGGCGGCGGAGTAAACGAACGATGAGCAATCAGCAGATACTGACTCGGCTCTGGGAAGAGCATGTCCGCTACGAGTTCGAGACCAAGAACACCGACGACACGCTCGCGACGATGGTCGAGGACGCCTACGTCAATCACGTTCCGGTCATGACCGGTGGCTTCGGCAAGCCGGAACTGCGGCAATTCTACTCGACCCATTTCATCCCGAAAATGCCGCCCGATCTCGAGATGACCACCGTCTCGCGAACCATCGGGACTGATCAGCTCGTCGACGAGATGGTCGTCAAATTCACTCACACCATCGAGATCGACTGGATGCTGCCGCGGATTGCGCCGACCGGCCGGCGGGTCGAGGTGGCACTGGTTGTCGTCGTCCACTTCCGCGACGGCAAGCTCGCCCATGAACACATCTATTGGGATCAAGCCTCGGTGTTGGCGCAACTCGGGCTGATCGACCCCAACCGGCTCCCCATTGCCGGCGCCGAGAGCGCCCGGAAAGTACTGGACCCGCGGCTCCCGGCCAATGCGCTGATCCGGCGCTCCTAGCGACACTCAGTCGTCCGAGCTTATGGGCATCAAATGATTTTTCGCTCCCGGAAATCGTCGATCTGCGCTGGCGTGTAGCCGAGCCGCGCTAAGATTTCGTCGTTGTGGGCACCCAGCTCCGGGGCGATGCCGACCTGCGCCGGCGTTTCGGAGAACCGCCACGGCGAGCCGTGGACCTTCAGCCGCTTGCCGTGTTTCGGATAGTCGACCTCCGCCACGTAGCCATTGGCCAGCACGTCAGGATCGTTCGAAGCTTCGAGCAAGGTGTTGATCGGTGCCGCGACGATGTCGGCGCTGCGCAGCTTTGCTACCCAGTCGTCGCGCGATCCGGTCGCGAACAGCTCGTCGAGCATGCGCAATAAGGTTGCCCGCTGTTCTTCGGACGAGACGATCACGCCGAGATCGCCAAAGCCGGCCTTTTCGAGAGCCTCGTGGAAGCCGAGTGCGGTCATTGCGTCGCGCCATTTGCGGGCGCCGTTCAGCTGGAACACCAGCGGCTTACCGTCGCGGTCGTTAAAGCTGGCGCTAAGCCCCGGGCGCTGCGGCGTGCCGGTGACACGGGCCTGGCCGGTGACCGGATTGCGGTTGCGCCACATCGCCGTGGTCAGGGTCCAGCCCATCAGCCGGATCTGGCCGCCGAGCAATGAGCAATCGACCTTCTGGCCGATGCCGGTGGCGCGCGCATGAGTCAGTGCCGCGAGCGCGCCGCCAAAAGCGAGGATCGCGCAAGTCTCGTCGGCGACCGAGACCACGCCGGTCTTTAGCGGCTGGCCGGGCGTCGAATAGGCTTCGGCGATCCCACCGAGCGCCTGGGCCATCGAATCGGTCCCCGGCAAATCGGCATGCGGTCCCTTGGGGCCGTAGCCCGACACCGACACGTAGACGAGCTTCGGGTTCACCTTTCGAAGTTCTTCGTAGCCGAAGCCGTTCTTCTCCGCGGCACCAGGGCGGAAGTTCTGCCCGAAGATGTCCGCGGTCGCGACCAGCTTGCGGAGGATTTCGCGCCCCTCCGCGGTCTTTAGGTTCAAGGTCAGGCTCTTCACGCCGCGGTTGTTGGTTTCGAAATAGGTGCTGGGCAGCCCGGGCAAGACGGTCGAGCCGCGCGAATTGTCGCCGACCTCCGGCACCTCGATCTTGATCACCTCGGCACCGAGATCGGCCATCAGCATGTAGGGCACCGTGCCGGCTTGCGCGGTCGAGCAGGCGACCACCTTCACTCCCTGGAGCGGACCGTGCGGCTCAGTCATGGCGAGCGGCTCTCCTCTCATGTCCTCGCATTTGATCCTACGCCTTCGTGATCGGAAAGAGGATCGGCTGCACCAGCCTCGCGCCCCTTGATTCGCATTCGAGCTCCCGTGCCGATCAAATAGCAGAATGTAATCATCCTCAACCGGCCTTGCTAAGGTTGGTCCTAAGCCGCCGCTTCCCTGGAGGTCCGCAGCGCTCTCCGCAATCCAAGACAGAAGAAGTTGCCGGATGATCTCAAGATTGCTATCGCCTGATCCTGATGGTTTGGGGGACCTTGAGACAAAATCGAGAGGGTCGGGATTTGCCGTGGCATCGTCTTCGGGCGATGTTGCGGCTGCTGCCGGTGCTCCTTCTCGCCGCCTGCGCCCAGCAGGGCTATGGCCCGGGAGGAAGGGTCGAAATCGGTGCCGAGGGGTGGCGGAGGCCGACCCATTACTATCCGCCGCCGGGGCCGCCGGAGGATCCCTGGGGTCCCTATGTCCGCGAGGCCGCCGCACGATTCCAGGTGCCCGGACACTGGGTGCGGGCGGTGATGCATCGGGAATCGGGCGGTGAGCAGCAGGCGACCTCCCCGGTCGGGGCCATGGGACTGATGCAGGTCATGCCGGCTACCTATGAGGGGCTGCGCGTCCGTTACCAACTCGGCGACGATCCGTACGACCCGCACAACAACATTCTGGCGGGTACCGCCTACATTCGCGAAATGTACGACCGGTTCGGTTCGCCCGGTTTTCTTGCCGCGTATAACGCAGGGCCCGATCGGGTCGACAGTTACCTGGCCGGACGAGCCGCGCTGCCCGAGGAGACAGTGAACTACGTCGCCGCGATCACCCCTAATCTCGGCACCGACGTGCCGAAGTCAGGGCCTTTTGCCGTCTATGCCTCGGCCCGCTCTGGCCGGGCGCAGCGGCCGACCATCGCCAGCCTGGCGGCGGGATGCGACCTCAACGCGGCGTACAGTCCGAGCCACCCCTGCACGTCTCTGGAGAGGGCTGCAAGGGAACCGGCCCCGATCCAAACGGCCTTTGCCCCACAGGTGGGGGTCAATGGCTGCGACTTGAACGCGGCCTACGATCCGAACCACCCCTGCACATCGCTGCCGCAGGCGGCAGAGGTATCGTCCCCGGCTTCGGTCCAACGAGTTCCTCCGGCCAGCCCGCCTGCCGCTCCCCGCGTCTTGATGGCGTCCGTTGCGGCTCAGCCGCTCCCTGCGGAAAAGCCGATGCCACCACCGCAGCGGCCCAGCCATTCCCCCGAGCCCGGCGGCGAATGGGCGATCCAAGTCGGCGCTTTTGCCAATCCGGGCCTAGCCCGTGCGGTGGCCGAGGGCGCCCGCGCCCAGGCACCGGACCAGCTCCGCTCCGCGGCACTGGTGGTGCAGCCGACGGCGCCGTTCGGTAATACCGTCCTCTATCGCGCTCGCCTCGCCCATTTGTCGGCCAGCGCTGCGTCGAATGCCTGCACGCGTCTGAACCAACACCAGCTGCCCTGCGTCATTGTCCGGCCGGCCGGCGCCTGACGGCGAACTCAAGGTCGTGCGGCCCTCCCCCTTGATGGGGGAGGGTGTGATGGGCTGCTCCCCGCGGGTATACGCTATGGCGTAAGGCAAGCGACGGGAGGTTGCGATGAAATTCGCGCTGGGCCAGGCGGTGCCGCGCACGGAAGATCCTCGCCTGTTGACCGGTCGCGGCCGCTACACCGACGACTTCGTGTTGCCCCACATGGCGCACGCCCATGTCCTGCGCTCGCCATATGCGCATGCGCGCATCCGCTCGGTCGACACCCGCGCGGCGCAGCAGACGCAAGGCGTCCTCGCTGTCCTGACCGGCGAAGACTGGGCGGCCGAAAAGTTCGGCGCGCCCCGCCCGGTAATTCCACGCCAGCGTCGCGATGGCTCGCCAATGTTCGTGCCGTCGCGCCCGGCGCTCGCCAGGGACCGGGTCATGCTGGTCGGCGACCCCATCGCCTTTGTCGTCGCCGAGAGCCTCGATCTGGCGAAGGACGCGGCGGAGCGGATTGCGGTCGATTACGAGCGGCTGCCCTCGGTCACCGCGACGGAAGAGGCGCTGTCACCCGAGGCACCGAAGCTCTGGCCGGAATGCCCGGACAACGAGTGCTTCTTCTTCTCGCTCGGAGACAA
>Ga0310909_10000960_pt1 | contig 16219 bp, 20 predicted proteins | sample GREbulkMGT000H_FD_203449 | JGI IMG/M metagenome (GOLD analysis project Ga0310909, IMG submission 203449) | Lab enrichment of tropical soil microbial communities from Luquillo Experimental Forest, Puerto Rico - GRE.bulkMG.T000H | ecosystem: Environmental > Terrestrial > Soil > Tropical forest >... | reverse complement strand
ACCACTAGATAGCGCCGCTCCACATGCGGATGCGGTGCGTTCGGGCACAGGCACGAGGAGCAGGCGTTCCAGCCGAAATGATGCAGCTCGTCGCCCAGGCTGGGCATTTCCACGCTGCCGAGGATGTTCGCATAGGTTTTGGAGCCGGGATCGACGTCGACGACCGCGATCGCGTCCGGCTTTTGCCGGGTCGGATCGAATGCGGCCACATAGGCGAATTTTTCAGCCGGCGCCTTCATGGCCATGCGCGGCGACGGATAAAAGCTCGGATCGGGTCTCCAAGTCATGGCATTCTCCCTAACGTGCTGGGGTTGTTGTTCATTGCCAATCTGCCACTACAAGTGAAGCAGGATGCAAACGACCAAGCGCCTCCTGACGTGAAGGCTCAGGGACAAAATAAGCAGAAGGAACAAATACAGACAAAGCCTCGGGAAACATACGCTCGAAAAGTCGCAGATTGTTTGCAGCGCAAATTGATCATTGAATCCCATTTCGCCGGTCGCAAATCCCTGATGTAATCGGGTCGTTGGAAACCATGGTCGGCCTAGTCCCAAGGTGGGGTGCCGGCAATGCAACGACTAGTCCGACTCAAGGTTGATGTCATTATGGCAGGTGGAACGCTCGCGCCACTCGCGGCGAAGCGTGCCACCTCGACCATCCCGATCGTCATGACATCGGGCGATCCGTTGGGGAGCGGGCTTGTCGCTAATCTCGCGCGACCCGGCGGTAACGTCACGGGCATGAGCAAGCCTGATGACGTCTGACCTCGGCGGGAAGCGTCTAGAACTGCTTAAGGAGCTATCGCCCAGGCTCGCCCGCGTGGCGGTGCCCTGGAATGCGGCCAATCCATACCCTGCGATTGTCTTCAAGGAGACGCAGGGAGCAGGCCAGACGTTGGGGATCGAGGTTCAATCCCTTGAGGTGCGAGGCCCAGACGACCTCGATGGCGCATTCGAGGCTGCGAGAACGCAGCGCCCGGATGCGATGATCACGGTCGAAGACCCTCTCACCCTTACGTATCGAAAGCGCATTGCGGACTTCGCGACCGGGCAGCAATTGCCGTCGCTTCATGGATCTAGAGAATTTGCGGCAGCTGGCGGGCTCATCTCCTACGGGGCGAATCTCGTTGACTTGAATCGGCGTGCAGCGGGTTACGTCGACAAGATCCTCAAGGGCGCCAAGCCTGCCGATCTTCCGGTGCAGCAGCCGACCAAATTCGATCTCGTCATCAACCTGACCACCGCCAAGACGCTCGGCCTCACCGTGTCGCCATCGCTGCTCGCGCGCGCCGACGAGGTGATCGAATGAGGCGGCGTGAGTTTAATCCAGCGCGCCATGGCTGAGCGTAATGCTGTAATTCCCGAAGATCGCCGTATCGAATTTCGTATCGGCATTAATGTAATGACCCACAGCGGTCGTAGGTGCGTCAATTTTGCTGCGATGCAATCCAAGCGCTCACTCAACGATGTGGTAGCATATGTCTCATCTTGAGGACGAAACCCGTGAGGCGACGGGAATTCATTACCCTCATCAGCGGAGTGGTGGCGGCCTGGCCGCTCGGGACAAGTGCGCAGCCGGCCAAAAGCCCAATCAGAATTGGCCTGCTGCCGTTCGGTTCACCATCCAACGCCTACGACGAGTCGCTAGTTGAAGCGTTTCGATCAGGTTTGCGCCAAGCAGGCCTGATCGAAGGTCGCGACATTGTACTCGACATCGAGTGGACTACCGGCAGCGATGCCGACACCGACAAAGCAGTGGCTGAACTAATCCGTCACGGCGCTGAATTGTTGGTACCCACTGGCTCAACCGCATCGGTGGCATCGAAGCGCCATACGTCGACAATCCCTATTGTGTTCATCAGCGTTGGCAATCCCGTTGCCATGGGGTTGGTCGAAACCCTCGCGCACCCGGGCGGCAACGCCACTGGTTTCAGCGACATCTTTTCAGACCTGAGTGCGAAGTTGGTGGAGTTGGGCAGAGCGGTAAGCAAACAAGATACAATTGATTATCTCTGGCACACGGCGTGGCCGGACGGCAAAAATCGGTTTCAAGCCACCGAGCAGGCCGCTCAATCAACCGGCGTTAAGTTGCGGACACGAGGAATAGCCGAGAGCGCCGAGATCGACCAAGCCATTACGGCAATGAAACTGGACGGCGCGACGACGATCATCGTTCAACCCAGCCCGTTCACTTATCGGCAACGCAGCCACATCATAGGTACTGCGTCCGATAATGGTTTGGGGACGAAATTTGGTTTTCCAGCCGCAGCGAGGGACGGCGCCTTGATGGCATACGGCCCGGACTACCTCCACATGAATCAGCGGGCGCCGTTCTACGTCAACCAAATTCTTAATGGCACCAAGCCGGCTGATCTCCCTGTCGAGCTGCCCGCCCAGATCAATTTGCTTGTAAATCTCAGGACTGCCAAAAGGCTTGGACTTGAAGTACCGCTATCACTTCTCATTCGCGCCGACGAGTTGATCGAATGAGGCGGCGCGAGTTCACTCTTCTGTCGCTCGCAACGACTCTCGCGTGGCCCGCCTTTGCTGACGGTTATCCAAGCAAACCGATCAAGGTCATTTCCGATTCCGCACCTGGCAGTGCCATCGACGTGGCTTTCCGCATGGTGATGGATCGACTTGGCGCTATGCTGGGGCAGCAGATCGCGCCGGTCGATCAACCTGGCGCTGGTGGAGCGATCGCGGCCCACGCCGCGTCTCAATCGATCCCTGATGGATATACGTTGTTTGCCCCGGCGCTTTCACTGTTCATCTCTCTTCCTGGCAAAGCTGAGAACCTGCCGCTCATTTTGCCCCGCGATTTCCTTCCGGTCGGTTCGTTGGCAGAACTGCCCATGTTTATCTGCGCGAGCGCGCAATCCGGCATCAAAACACTGCCGGACTTAATTGGCCGCGCCAAGCAGCGCCCCGGCGAAATCTCTTTTGCAGCGACCGGAATAGGGCGGCTGACGCATCTGACTGGACTGCTTTTAGCAAGCAAGGCCGGCGTCAAATTAGAAGCTGTACCCTATGCAGGCGGCCCTGCGGCTGCCCTTACGGACGTTATCGGTGGCCGTGTGCCATTGATCATCGAAGGTTATTCTGGCCTAGCCGGCGCAATACAGGCGCACACGATCACTGCGCTGGCCGTTGGGTCGATGCACCGGCTGCCGGATTTTCCCGATCTGCCGACCGTAGCCGAGACCTTGCCGGGCTTTGCCGCGGGAGGATGGCAAGGCGTGGTGGCGCCACTCGGGACGCCCGCGGCAGCCATCCAGAAAATCAATGAAAGCCTAAGAAAGGTACTGAGTGAGCCGAACCTTGCCAAACAGCTCGCATCGCGCGGCGCCTATGTTGATCCAATGTCACCGTCCGAGGTCAATACGTTTATCAACGCACAGCAGCAGCAATGGCGTCCCGTGATCGAGGCATTCGAAGCAAGCATCAAGAAATGATGGATCGCAGGCCGCGTGTTTGGATGAGGTGACGAAGAAGGAGCGATGTCGCCTATTGGCACTTAGCAGACATCGTAGGGCGCTCAACTGATGTCCGCTTTCGGGAGTAATGCTAGGCTTCGTCACGGGAGGAGACGCCATGGCCCGAGATCTTGGAGGACGCCGCGAAGCTTTCGTCAGAGTGGCCGCAGGACACGCACTCCAGGTGTTTGCTGCGATTGTTCTGACCACGGTACTCGCGAGTACCGCCCTCCGTGCGGGAGACGATTATCCGTCACGCCCGGTGCAGATGATCATTCCCTTTGCTGCCGGCGGACCGACCGACATCGTTGGGCGCGTTATGGGCGCGAAAATGGGAGAGCTGCTCGGTCGGCAGCTCGTCGTCGAAAACAAGACCGGCGCCGGCGGCAATATCGGAGCTGAGGCAGTCGCGAGGGCCGCGCCTGACGGGTACACGATATTAATGGCGACGGTTTCGACCAACGCGATAAATCCCGTTGTGTATAAACACATACCTTACGATGCGGTGCGTGATTTCACGCCGCTGGGCCGCGTCGGGGTCACGCCGACATTGCTGCTTGTGCATCCGTCGATACCAGCAGCCGACGTGAAGAGCCTCATCGCTCTCATTAAGACCAACCCGGGCAAATACAATTACGGCTCGGGGGGATTCGGTTCGATTCTTCATCTGTGCGGCGAGGAGTTCAAATCGCTCGCGGGGGGCCTCGACATCACGCATGTGCCTTACAAAGGCTCGGCGCCGATGGATACCGATTTGATGGGCGGTCAGATCGCGATGGCCTTTGACCCCACGCCGACGGCACTGCCGCTGGCAAAATCCGGCAAGCTTCGCGCGCTCGGCGCCGGAATGGCCAAGCGCGTTGCGGCAATGCCGGATTTGCCGACGTTGCAGGAACAAGGTCTGCCGGGATTTGAATGCTATACCTGGAATGTGTTTCTCGCCCCTGCCCACACGCCAAAGCCGATCGTCGACAAGCTCAACGCGGCCATCAACAAATCGCTGGCGGATCCCGCGGTTTCCTCGGCACTGGACAAGGCGGGCATCGAGCCGACACCAGGCAGCACGCCCGAGACCACGGGCGAATTCGTGCGGGCCGAGCTTGCGAAGTGGGCGCCCATTATTAAGGCGTCGGGCGCCGAAGTGGACTGAGCGGTCTTTCCGCAGAAATCAAACCCCGCAAAGCTTCACTGTGCCTTCGGTAACAGCACTTCGCACCGTCCGTTCTTATTATCGAGCCAGTAAGAGAGACAGAAATGCGCCATTGCTTGAGCCGCGCGACTTCGATCGACCCGTCGAAGAACAGTCCGTCCGTTTTGTCGTGTGCGACCACGGCGGAAAGGCACACACTTTGATCACTACTAAACCGCTTGAAGTACTGAAAAACAAATGACCCGCCAAGCCTTCCCGACGGATCAGTAGTGCGTGAACTCTTTCAGAGTCATTGCGCTTAGAGTTGACGCATCGCGCACGCCACGCTGCGCCAGTTCAATGATCTTAGTTGCAACTAGCCTCTCGCGCTTCAACTGCTCGCGCTCTTTCGCGTCGCTTGAATTTGCTTGTCGAAGTAGGCCGGCCCTTCCGCGCGGTCGTCGCTTGCCCACAGCGGCGTGGCGGCGGTCTTCCTGCACATTGGCCAGAGCCATTCCCATCCAGCTTCCGGGTCGTCGTTCTGTAAGTGGCACAAAGCGGACATGCTAGTAGCGCTCCGCACTGTGCTTTCGGAGGTAATGCGGACATTGGTTAGCGGGCCGCGCCAGTCGAGCGTGCCGACGCTCGGAGTGGGAAGTTAGGATCTCCACGCCTGCCACGAACGCGACATCGAGGCCGAATGCGGCCACCTTCGACGAGCGCCGCCCTGGAACTCGGAAGCCAAGACTGACACAAGTAGCTGCTATGAGTTCGGGCACGCGCATCGTGATTTGCGGTGGTGGCGCGATCGGTGCCGCAATCGCCTACTTCACAAGCCGACGCGGCGCGCGGTCGACTGTCATAGAACGTCATGCCGTCGCCGGTGCGGCCTCCGGCAAGTCGGGTGGCTTCCTGGCCCTCGACTGGTGCGGTGGCAGCCCGCTTGATCGATTGGCACGGCGGAGCTTCGAACTCCATGCCGAACTTTCCGCCGAACTCGGCGATCCTTGGGGTTATCGGCGTCTCACGACCTACGGCGGTTACGCCGCCGAGGACGATACCTCGCGCGGTGCAGGCGGGCGGCCGTGGCTGGCTGACGGCGTGGCGATCACGAGCCAACTCGGCTCACCGGAGACGACCGCGCTCGTTGAGCCCCGCGCGTTCACGACAGGTCTGATGCATGCCGCTCAGGCGCATGGAGCAGTGCTGCAGCACGGCACTGTCGTCGACTTGCTACGCAGCCCGAGCGGCGCGGTGCGCGGCGTAGCACTCGCGGGCGGCGAGATCGTCGAAGGCGACGCCATCGTGATCGCGATGGGACCGTGGTCGATTCTGGCGGCGCGCTGGCTGCCGCTGCCAGCGGTGTTCGGCTACAAAGGACATAGCTTGGTGTTCGAAACCGGTGGGACCATTCCGGCCGAAGCATTGTTCCTCGAGTACCGCGCGGCGAACGGTGAAATCCTGACCCCCGAGTTATTTTCGCGCGCGGATGGCACGACGTGGGTGTGTGCGATCTCTACCATTGGGCCGCTGCCGCTCGATCCTAACGATGTTGCGGGTGATGAGGGTGCACACGTGCGGCTCGAAGCGCTGTGTCGGAATATCTCGCCTGCCCTCGCCGCGGCGCCGATCAAAGCGCGGCAAGCGTGCTTCCGGCCGGTCACCGAAGATGGCCTTCCCGTTATCGGCGCCGTGCCGGGTATTGACGGCGCCTACGTGGCGACCGGCCACAGTGTCTGGGGCATGCTCAATGCGCCCGCGACCGGCGAGGCAATGGGCGAACTGATCATGGATGGTGCGGCCCGTCGCGTCGACCTAGCACCATTCGCGCCAGGGCGCTTGCCACCGCTTGATCCACCGCGTCTGCGCGGCGCCTCAGGATAGGCAGTCGGCGAACAGACCGAGCACGGGCGGATGCTCTCGCTGCGCTCAAATTGGATGACCCGCTCTCTTACGATTCAGACTCGCAGGGACGCGGCGAACCGGTTAAACATTCGCGTGAGGGTCCTCGATGAAGAGGTTATCAAGCGTCGCGAAGCCATCAAAGCAGCGAAGGCGAATCCGGCTCATCCATCAAGCGAACGACGCGCATAAATACGGCTTGTCCCGGCGCTGTTGTGCGCCCCACCTTACGGCGAACGGGTCCACATGGCGATTGTGAACTATGTCCGCTTTTGGGGGGAAAGCGGACATGACTCGGACTTAATGCGATGTCCGCTTTTGACCCAACTCAGACGTCGCGCAGAGTTGTGCGTGCCGTCGGTATGAGCGATGATGGGTATCGGGGATACCGCAGCCTCCCCGTTAAATGGGGCTCTCTCCATGCAAGCGCTGCTCGCTCGACTTTGGGAGCGAGCACCATGGATTCGAGTCTCGGTCTCAACATCTTCACCGTTTTGTTTCTCAGCGGCACGTTTCTCGCCGCAGTAGTTGCCGGGCTTGGCGGCTTCGCCTTTGGGATCGTTGGCGCCGCCATTTGGCTGTACATTCTCACACCGCTGCAGACCGCGACTTTGATCATGGGTCTCGGGCTTGTCGTGCAAGGCTACTCAGTCTGGAAATTGCGGCACGCATTGAGCTGGCGACGGCTGACGCCGCTTCTCATCGGAACCACATTGGGTGTCCCGCTCGGCGTATTCATGCTCGGGCACGCCGATCCACGTTACCTACGGGTTGGTACCGGCGCGATATTGGTACTGTTTAGCCTCTACGGCCTGTTGCGACCGACTATAACTCCAATCAAAAGAGCCGCCCTGGAGGGCGATCTCGGCGCGGGCTTTCTCAATGGCGTGGTTGGCGGCGCGACAGGGCTTGCCGGAATCGTAACCGTGATCTGGTCGCAGTTGCGCGGCTGGACCAAGGATCAGCAGCGGGCCGTGTTTCAGCCCGTGGGAGTTGCCACTTTTGCAATGAGCGCGGCCTGGCTGGGCGGCCAGGGCTCGATCTCGCACGACATCATCTGGCTGTTTGTAGCCGCGCTGCCTGTGCTGCTCGCCGGTACTTGGCTGGGGCTGAAGCTTTACGGCAGCCTCGATGAAGCGCAGTTTCGCAAGCTTGTATTGCTCCTGCTTTTGGCGTCCGGCGCCACGCTGTTAATTCGTTAGCGACAACTTGGTCACTGCGCTCGCCAAAGTGAGAGCAATGTCGCCTCACGTGAACATGCCGTTGGGTCGGCCGTCACGCACCATCTTTTGACAGTACGCATAAAGCGCATCGTAAACGATCCACTCCGCAGCATTTAGCGCGTGATCGTCCTTATAGCCGAGATGGCGAAAGCCTTCGGCGATAGCCTCCAGTCCCGGTCCTTCCGGCTGTTCGTATAACGTATTGTCAGTGTCCGCGCCGTTGACGATCTTGCCCAGCAAGACAAGCGCGCGGTCATCCGCCAGCTTGTACTTTTTTAGGATCGCCTCGAACGAGCATTCCTTGCCGTGATGGCCCAATTCGACGTTTTTGACGTCGTAAGGAATGGCATCAAGTCGCTTGGCTTCGTCCATCACTTTATCAGGTGGCACAAAAACAAACTCCGCGTCCTTATCGACGAAGTTCTTGATAAGCCATGGGCACGCGACCCGATCGACTTTGACGTGTTCGCGGGTAATCCACTTCATCGCACATCTCCTTTGGACTGGGGCGTAGTCTTTTTAGTCCTTGCATGAAAAAGGCTTGGAACTGTTCCCTGCTTCAAGCCGCATCCAAGAACGCCGCGGCACGATGCGACCGTGGCAGAAACGCATAGACTTTGTTTCTTTTCCGATCGAGTGCCAACGTATGGGCACCCGCTTCCGTCTGTACGACTTCCTCCCGACACATCGCGGCAACACCGATAACGTCGATGACGCCCGGATCCCCGATGGCCACATAAAGGTGGCCCGTTCGCTGATTGAGAAAAATTACGTCTGGGGCACCGCTGAGCGGCACGTCGCCAACTACGCGACCTGACGCGGCGTCGATCGCGAACAGGGTGCCTGCATCGCAGGCGCAGAAAAGCCGGCCCGTCGCCGGATCAAGGTCCAAACCATGGGGTCCTTCGGCTGGTACCACATATTCTTTCGATATTTTGTTTGGATCACGTGCATCAATTGCCACAATCCGGGGCGGGGACGCGATATTGATGAAGAATATTTCGGTCGCCGGATCGTAAATCGCCCAACGGGTGCGACCCGGCACCTTGATTTCGGTGACGCGCTCCTTGCGTCCGAGATCGACGACAGACGCGGTAGACGAATTCGAAATGGCAGGATCGCCGACATTGGCGACCACCAAAAGACCGCGCTTGGAGTCGAAGGCGATACCGTTCGGCCTTATGCCAACGCCAATCTTCAAGGCGTTGCGCTCATCTCCTGGCGCAAATATCGAGACGGTATTCTCGCCCCGGTTTGTCGTAAAAATCAGACCGCGCGATTCGGACACCAGTGCGCCCGCTACTGCGGTCAAACCAGGAATCGATTGGAGGTAACGATCCTGAGCGCAGTCGATCACGTCGATCGAATCATTGGCGGTGTGCGCAACGTAGATCCGATCCGTGGGTGAATGAACGTCGGCGTGGTCGAAACCGCCACTAGATCGATGCGCTGGAAGCTCGATGTGGCCGAGTAAATGAAGCGTCATATTGCGATGGTCTCAGACCGGAATATTGCCGGTCTAAGCCCCTTCAAGTTTGGGTGGAAGACAGCACGCTGTTGTCGGGCCTGCTTCAGTCATTGATCGGTCCTTCGTCACCCCAGACATATTCAGGATTGGTTTGTGTACTGTCTGGAATGATGCGCGATCGGACTTCGTGCCGGTGTCCTTTTGATTTCGATTTACCGGCAGTCAGTTCTGGGTGGTCTTGTTTCAGAGATTTACCGCACTCAGTTTCAGTTTCCCTCGCCGTAGCGTAATCGCCCAGCGCTACCGTCGGACTTAAACACTGAATGAGGTCAATGATGGCAGTATCGTAACTGGAGTGATCGCAAGACATTTCTCATCTCCTTTAGGAGTGAGACAACGCTTGACTGCACGCGGCAGCTCACCGGGCGGTCGTCGAATGCCCGGATTGGAATGCCGCGACCGAACGAAAGGCTTGTGGAGATGAGACATATCGCCAAAAGTCCTCCGCCCGGCGCGCGGGCGAACTGCAGTGCTTGGGCGATATGCCTTGGGTAAGCCGGGCGACTGCAATGTGGCCCGACAACCGCTATGTGGCGAGCGACGAGGGCTAAGTCAATAGCAATGATAATTTTGCAATCGTCGTCGAGCTTGGCGTGCTCCTACGCTCGGTTGCAATCGATCACAGGATCGCTGATGACGCGAAGCTAGTTTGCGCTCCGCACTGCTTGCATCCTGCAGGAGCGATCTCATATAGTTCGACTCTGGGGAATTAGCAGGCTCCCCGTCAGACGGTTCCCGTCCAAGCTCTGCGCAGCACTCGCTTGTCGAGGAGGTTGCGCTTGGACGGAACAGACTTCCCACTCATATCCGGCGGCCGAAGTTGCGTACTGACATGGCGCGAGGCGCGCCGCTATAGCGCCTCAACGCAACTTCGATGGCTTAGGAGTTGGTCATGCCGTACGCAATAAAACCGCTCTCCTGCGATCCAGCCCGCATCAAGGGTATGTCGGAGCGGCTCATCATCAGCCACTACGAAAACAATTACAGCGGCGCGGTTAAGCGCCTCAATGCGATCGATGAACAGCTTGCGCAACTCGAATTCGATAAAGCCGCCGGTTTTCTGATCAACGGTCTCAAGCGCGAGCAATTGATCGCAATGAATTCAATGGTCCTGCACGAACTGTTCTTTGACGGATTGGGCGAGCAAAGCGAGGCGCGCGGTGCGCTGCACGAAGCAATTGTCCGAGATTTTGGATCGTTCGAACGTTGGCGCACCGAGTTTGTCGCCATGGGAAAGGCGCTCGGCGGCGGCTCGGGATGGGTGCTGCTGTCGTGGTCGCCACGTGATTGCAAGCTCGTCAACCAGTGGGCGGCCGATCATTGCCATACGCTGGCTGGCGGCACGCCAATTCTGGCGCTCGATATGTACGAACACTCCTATCAAATGGACTTTGGCGCCAAAGCAGGCAGCTACGTCGACTGTTTCATGGAGGTGATTCGCTGGCAAAACGCGGAGCGCCATTTCAAGGCGCTAAACGACGGCCGCCCGAGATGATGGCTAGGGAGAGATTAGCATGCGTGCGTTGATGTTACTGATGATCGTCGCTTTGGTTGGTGCAAGCGCGCCTTTGTCCGCGCAGGCGCAACAAGCCAACAACTGTAAACAGTGTAGCGATCAAAAGCGGGCCTGCATGTCGGGTTATTCCGGAAAGACCTGCCAGACCGAGTACGAGCGATGCATGAAGAACTGTCAACGCAAGTAATTACCGAGACGAGAGTTTTGTTTTCGTGGAAGGTCAACAGTCCGCTCCTGATCGCGCAACTGCGTAATCGGCCTGATCGCCTTTCCGCTGCTGGGGCCAAGCTGGGTGATGGTGAAATAGTGAGTGATCAGCCCCTCGAACCGATTAAATGATGAGCGAACGGCCAGGAGGGTCTACAATGGTGCTCCGGGGAGCAGGCTTCCCGTCAGACATGCCCCGTCCAGGTCCTGCGCGTCACTCGTTTCGTCGAGGAGATGGCGCATGAGTGGACGGACCCAATTGATCCCATCACGACAGCTTCACTCGCGTCTGCGGAATTGGTCCATTGGACTGGCTACAACCGCAGTCGGCGTGACGGCTTCGTCTTTCTTATTGGATCAGCCGATAGCTTTCTTTGTGCACCAAAACGTCACCGACAAGACCATCTTTGTTTGGTTGCACCGCCCGCTTGTCGCCTTTCTTCCGTTGTTGTTCCTCGTATTGGCATGGTGTGCGTTGTGGACATTGATGGACCGCCCTTATTCGCGCATTCAGTCTGTCGGTTTGGCGTGCTGTATGAGCTTTATTGCAACCAACTTTGTGAATAACGGACTCAAATACGCGTTTGGGCGGACCTGGCCAGAAACTTGGATCGATAATAATCCTTCGCTCATTCAAAACGGCTTGTTCGGCTTCAAACCCTTCCACGGCGGACCTGGATTCGCGTCGTTCCCGTCGGGGCATACAGCCGCGATGTGTTCGGTGATGACGGTGCTGTGGTGGTCGTATCCGAGCTTACGGCCGATTTATGTTGCATCTGTAGTCGCGGTTGTGATCGGCCTGATTGGCGCAAACTATCATTTCTTAAGCGATATTATCAGCGGGATCTTTGTTGGTATTTTCACAGGGTACATCACTGTTAAGATGTCACCCGCTTGTTCTCAGTCAGACCGAGCTCATAATTGTGTGGACGCATTGGGACCCCGCGATGCGCCCCCGTTTCGAGTTGTTCTACTGTGTGCCTTTACCGTAGCGGGCACGTTTATTGGCGGGTCAGGAGGTGCATCAGCACAATCACAGGATGCCGCTCTTCGCCTCGAAGCCAAAATTCCGCTCGGTGACGTTCGCGGCCGGATCGATCACGTGGCAGCCGATATTAATCGGCGGCGCTTGTTCGTTGCCGAGCTTGGTAACAACACGGTCGGGATTGTCGACCTTGGGCAGGGAAAGGTGTTGCAGACACTTGGCGGACTGAAGGAACCTCAGGGCGTGGCTTACCTGCCGAGCGCCGACACGCTGTTTATCGCCAATGGCGGCGACGGATCAGTGCGGCTGTTTCAGGGGCCAAACTACACGGCAAACGGTCGGATCGATCTTGGCGAAGATGCTGACAATGTGCGTGTGGATCCGTCGAACCAGCATGTGGTGGTCGGTTATGGTGACGGCGCGCTTGCTGTGATCGATGGAGCCGCGCGCAATAAAGTCGGCGAAGTCCGTCTGCCAGCGCACCCTGAAGGTTTTCAACTCGACTCCGCTACGGGTCGCGCTTACGTGAATATTCCCAATGCGCACGGCATGGCGGTCGTCGACTTGCCCGCGCGCAAAGTCGTCGCAATTTGGCCAGCGAGCGGCGCTTCCGCTAACTTCCCCATGGCGATTGAGAACGATTCCAGCCACGTGCTCGCGATTTTTCGCAATCCGCCAAAGGTCGGTGTGTTCGATAAGCGCGACGGTTCGCTCATTCGCATGGTTGATACCTGTGGCGATGCCGACGATCTCTTTGTCGACTCCAAACGTCATCGCGTTTATGTGAGTTGTGGCGCTGGCGTCATCGACATTTTCGACGCGCGATCTTACGATCGCCTGGCACGAATCCCCACCGCCTCCGGAGCGCGTACTTCGCTCTTCGTGCCCGAACTTGATCAGTTATTCGTTGCTGTACGCGCCGGTGGTAGCAGTCCGGCAGCGATATGGGTGTTCCGCCCTCAGCCATGAGCCTGAGCCATGAAGTGAGAAAGCATGGCAGCAAATCTGGCGCAACGATCATTCCTTCTGCCTCGTTCGTTGTTGGCGGTGTTTGCTGCTGGATTGCTGCTGGGCTGGAGCGCGGAAGCGCGTGCCTATCGTCCCTTTGACGGGACCGATGCGGCGGTTGCTGACCCCGGAGAAACTGAAATCGAACTGCAACCCGCTGGGGCGCAGTGGTCGCGTGAGCAAAATCAGCTCATCGCGCCAGCGGTCGTTTATAATTATGGTTTTCTTAAAGACTGGGAAGCCGTTCTCGAAAGTCAACTGCAAACGCCGTTTTCTCAGTCAGGCCCGACAAATCTGTCCGCTTCGGGCGCCTTCCTCAAGTACATCATTCGTCCGGGCGTGCTTCAGGATCAGCTCGGCCCGAGCATCGCCACTGAATTTGGGGTTTTGCTGCCGGACACCACTGGGGATAGCCGTTTTGGCGCGAGCATTGATACAATTATTTCACAGCGGTGGGACTGGGGGACCACTCATTTAAACATCGCCGCCGAGCTTACGCGTGATCAGCGGGCGGATGTCTTTACTGACTTGATTGTCGAAGGGCCATACAAGTGGGTAGTGCGTCCCGTCGCCGAAGTTTTCTATGAGGAAGAGTTCGGCCGGGCGCATAACCTTTCCGCGTTAGTTGGCGCGATTTGGCAGGTTAATGACAAGTTGTCGTTCGACGTCGGTTTTCGGCATGCGATCATGAATGGATCAGATGTGAATGAGATTAGAGCCGGGTTGACAGTCGGTTTTATGTTGCCATTTGGTAAACCCGGCCACAAATGAGATCGCAAACTCGACTGCTATCCACGAAGCGGAGGAATACGAGGCGCAGGAATATGCAATCGCCACGTCGTTCAATTGGCCCCTTTTGGGCCGCCGCTGGTTCTGCCATTGTGGTCGACCAAAGAGGGAGGCAGAAATGCTTTTGCGCAGGATTCGTTGTGTCGCTCTTGTCGGAATAGGCTCACTTACCACCGCCGGTACTGCTTCGGCCCATCACTTGATGGGCGGGAAGATCCCTTCGACCGCCGGTGAGGGTATTCTATCCGGTATCGGTCACCCGATCATTGGGCCTGATCATCTCGCATTTTTAGTCGCTCTGGGCATTGCCGTCGGCGTCGGCGGGCTTAGCTTGACGACGCCGTTTCTCTTTCTGGTGGCAATGGCATGCGGCGTGGCCGCGCATGTCGCAGGCGCCAATATTCCGGCAGCGGAATTGATCGTCGCCGCTTCGGTTCTCGCTGCGGGCGTGTTGATCGCTCTCGACTGGCGCGTTCCGGCCAGCGCATGGGCGGCGATCTTCAGCATCGCCGGTTTCTTCCACGGATATGCTTATGGTGAGTCAATTTACGGCGCTGAACCCACGCCGCTTGTTGCCTATCTGGTCGGGCTTGTGGCGGTTCAAACGGTGATCGCGGTTAGCATTGCGTTCGCAAGCCGCGCAGTTTGGACAGCTTCACGTATTGGGCCTCGCTTGATCGGGGCGGCAATCTGCGGTGTGGGATTTACTGTGTTGGTCGGCCAAATTATCCCAGCCCCATAAGTAAGCGTCGAAAGACTCAGAGATCATTAGTTGTGGCGGTGGATATGGTGCATATCCGGCACGTGCGGATGCGTATGGCGCATTGGGCTGTGCTGGTGAGCATGCGTGTGTGGTTCACCCGGCGGATCACCAGCCTCGTGGGCGTGCCGGTGGTGAATGTCATGCACGTGAGGATGCGTGTGCACGAGGTCCTCGTGAAAATGCTCGTGCTCGTGACGCTCTGTCAGGTGTAACCAAACTCCGAGCGCCATCAAGGCAGCCGCCAGCAGAAGCTGCGTAGTTATCGGTTCACCCAACAAAACGACCGCTGCCGCGCTGCCAATGAAAGGTGCCGTGGAAAAATATGCACCAGTACGCGCTGTTCCGAGGCCACGTAGGGCCACCACGAAAAGAGCAAGGCTTACGCCATAACCGAGAAAGCCGACGACGCCAGTGAGGAGGATCCCAGAAAATGTTGGGATCTGATGACTGATGCTCAAACCGAGAATGAGATTGAATGGACCGGCGATCAATCCTTTCAACATGGCGATTTGTAATGGATCGGCTAACGAAACCTTGCGGGTCAGATTGTTATCGAGTCCCCACGACACGCAGGCACCGGCGATAGCGAGTGGACTTGCAATGCTGTCAAAACTCGGTGCGCCGGACCACGACAATAAGGCGGCGCCTGCGACAAGGCTGGCCATCCCAATTGCGATACGGCGGTCGAAGTTCTCGTGGAAAATGAACCAAGCCATCAAGGCAGTCGCGACACCTTCGAGCGTGAGGAGAAGCGAAGCCGTAGCTGCGTCCGTTCGGGTTAGGCCGAACATGAGCAGGAGCGGACCGAGGATCCCACCGGCGCCGATTGCTGCAGCTAACCATGGCAAATCAGCCCGAGAAAGAGCGGTTTCGGGCGCACCAGTGATGGCGGCAGGTAGGATTCGCCGCAATGCCGCGACGCCAACGCCAGCACCGCAGTACAGCAGTCCCGCGAGCGTCACCGGATGGATTGATCCGACCAAAACCTTCGCCGCAGGCGTGGACAAGCCGAACAATGCGGCAGAGATCAACGCATAGAGGACAGCCGTTCGGTTCATCATGCGTTCTTTGTTCAGCGGGAATTGCATACCGAGGCGGAGTTAATGGCAAAAGGGGCTTCCCTTCTATCCATGTCCGCTTTTGGGGGTAAAGCGGACATCCACGGGCGCTGATCCGACGTCTGCTTTTGACCCGAAGCGGACATGAGCGCCTTAGGATTGCTGCCGTGCAAACTAACCCCTGAACCCCATTTCGCTGGCAGCAAATCCCTGCTGTAATCTCATAGTTGGCGTGGTCCTAAGCCTTGGGGATGGCAATGCGACGACGCGATTTCATCAAAGTCGTTGCTGGCTCAGCCATCACGTGGCCGCTCGCCGTGCTTGCACAGCAGCCGCAGCGGATGCGGCGCATCGGCGTACTCATGGGGTACTCCTCAACCGACCCCGAGGGACAGGCGCGCACGACCGCCTTTGTGCAGGGGCTCGGCGCGCAGAATTGGTACGAGGGCCGCAATTTGCGGATCGACTGGCGTTGGGGCGGCGGCGACCGCGCGCTCTTCGAACGCTATGTGGATTCGTTTTGCGCTCCCTGCAATGGTTGAGGCCGGGACGGCTTCAGACTCACCGGCGGGCTCGCTAAGCCCAATGCGGTGCTAGAACAAATCTGGAATAAATGCTGAGATCGGTGTTGGCGGA
>Ga0310909_10000959_pt1 | contig 16219 bp, 17 predicted proteins | sample GREbulkMGT000H_FD_203449 | JGI IMG/M metagenome (GOLD analysis project Ga0310909, IMG submission 203449) | Lab enrichment of tropical soil microbial communities from Luquillo Experimental Forest, Puerto Rico - GRE.bulkMG.T000H | ecosystem: Environmental > Terrestrial > Soil > Tropical forest >... | reverse complement strand
GACGGTTCTTCACGCGCTGATCGAGCAGCGCTATCCGGTCTATGCCGAAGCAGATGTGACGATCGAGAGCGGCGAGGGTTCCCCGGAGTTGACGGTGACGCGCGCAATCGCGGCTCTCGCCGCCTGCCCGCTTGCGACCGAGCCGCCGCAGACCGAGAACGAAAAATGACCGACGACATCGAGAGGCTGCGGGTCGAGCTAGACGATCGTGCCTATGAGATTCTTGTTGGGCCGCGGCTGATCGAAAGCGCCGGCCGCGAGATCCAGCCTCTGCTGCGCCGCCGCCAGGTGGTGATCGTTTCCGACGAGACTGTCGCCCGGCATTGCCTTCCCCAACTGCGCGATAGCCTCAGCAAAGCCGGGATCACCCATCACACGGTCCTGCTGCCGCCTGGCGAGGAGACCAAGGATCTCAACCATTATGGCCGGCTAACGGACGAAATTCTATCATTCGGCATCGAGCGCGGGACGATGCTGATGGCGCTCGGCGGCGGGGTCGTCGGCGACGTCACGGGCTTCGCCGCGGCGACATTGTTGCGCGGAATCGATTTCGCGCAGATCCCGACGACATTGTTAGCCCAAGTCGACAGCTCCGTCGGCGGCAAGACCGGGATCAACACCCGCATCGGCAAGAACCTGATCGGCGCCTTCTATCAACCCCGCCTCGTATTGGCCGATACCGACACGCTGGCGACTCTGCCATATCGCGAGTTGCTCGCCGGCTATGCGGAAGTTGCTAAATACGGCCTCATTCGCGATGCCGGGTTCTTCTCTTGGCTCGAAGCAGAAGGGCGCGCGGTCTGTGATCTAGCGCCGGCGCCGCTTCGGCGTGCGGTGATGACAAGCTGTACCATGAAGGCCGACATCGTTGCGTCGGACGAGCGTGAGGAAGGTGACCGCGCCCTATTGAATTTCGGTCATACGTTCGGGCACGCTCTAGAGACCGAGACCGGGTTCAGTTCGCGGCTGCTGCACGGCGAGGCGGTCGGGCTCGGCATGGTCTTGGCCTTCGATTTCGCTGCGCGTCTGGGTCTCGTCGCTGCAGAGGAAGCACGGCGGTTGCGATCTCACCTCGACGAGATGGGCCTGCCAACGCGGCTCTCGGCGATCGGATTGGCGGGCCTACCCGCGGATCGGTTGATCGCGCATATGAGCAACGACAAGAAGGTCCGCGATGGCCGGATCACACTCATCCTGCCGCGGCGCATCGGCGAGGTGTTCGTGATGAAGGATGCGCCGCTCGAAGAACTGCGCGATTTTCTCGCTGGGGTTGGGTAGCCGCCCCTTTTAGCGGTCATCCTCGTCCGGGACGAGCGTGATCAGGGACAGCGCATGGATGCGCGTCGCGAGTTCCTCAGCGAGCGTCTGATAGACAAGACGCTGGCGCGCTATCCGGCTTAAGCCGATGAAGGCGGCTGCGACAATGGTGACCGAGAAATGCGTTTCACCTTCCGGGCGAGCACCTTCGTGTCCGGCGTGGCGGTGCGATTCGTCACGGATCTCGAGGCGGCTCGGGCTGAGGCGCTCGGTCAATTTATCGCGGATCCTGTCGGCAACGCTCATGACAGCGCGGTGATCAAAGTGACTGCATTTTCAAGCGACGTTCCCTTCTTTCCCTCGGCAAATATCGGTCAGAAAGCGGCCGAGATCCTCGACGACATGGTGGATGTGGTGGCCCTCTGAGCCCGCCGCGGCCCAATCGACGGGGTTATGGACCCAAGCCGTGGTCATCCCGATCGCCGCCGCAGGGACGAGGTTCTTCGCCATATCTTCCACCATCAACGCGGTCGGCGGGGACACCCCGTGTCGCCGCAACAGCTCGTGATAGCCGGCAAGCGCAGGTTTCGGTTGGTAATCAGCAGCAGCGATATCGACGATGCCGCAGAACAGCTCGGTGATCCCGAGGTGATCGAGCACGCGCTCGGCGTGGCGCCGCGAGCCGTTGGTATGAACGATCTTGCGGCCGGGAAGGGCTGATAGCGCCGCGACGAGAATGGGATCCCGGGGAACACAGGATAGGTCCACCTCGTGAACGAAGGCGAGAAAGTCGTCAGGCTCGATCCGGTCGACCGTCATCAACCCCCTCAACGTCGTCCCATGCTCGCGAAAATAGGTTTTCTGAACTGCCAGCGCGGTCTCCGTCGTCAGCTCCAGGCGATCGGCGATAAAGCGCGTCATCCGCGCATGAATCTGGTCGAAAAGCCGACAAGAGACTGGGTATAGCGTGTTGTCGAGATCAAAGATCCAAGTCTCGATCTCAGCCAAAGGCCGGCCGCCCCTAGCGGGCATCGATTGCCCTAAGCGGCTCGGATCAAGGTTCCCGCACCCGAGGTGTCGGTGAACAGCTCGAGGAGGATCGCGTGCGGCACCCGCCCGTCGAGGATCACCGCCGCCTCAACCCCGCCATCGACAGCCTGAAGGCAGGTCTCGACCTTGGGGATCATGCCGCCCGAGATGGCACCTTCGGCGATGAGCTGCAGTGCGCTGGCCGTAGTGATTTCCGAGATCAACCTTTTGTCCGCATCGAGCACTCCGGCGACATCGGTCAACAGCAGCAACCGCGTCGCTTTGACGGCGGCGGCGACGGCGCCGGCGACTGTGTCCGCGTTGATGTTGTAGGTCTCACCCCGTGAACCGACCCCGATTGGGGCGATGACCGGGATGATGTCGGACTGTTTGAAGGTGTCTAGCACGTGGGCAGCGATCTGTTGCGGCTCGCCGACAAAACCGAGATCGATTTCGGTCTTTGTATCAGCCTCGACCCGCGTGAGGACCATTTTCCTCGCCTGGATCAAGCCGCCATCCTTGCCGCAAAGCCCGATAGCGCAACCTCCTTCGGCGTTAATCGCCGAGACCAGCTGCTTGTTGATCGTCCCGGCGAGAACCATCTCGACCACTTCCATCGTCGCGGCGTCGGTGACCCGCAACCCGTCTACGATCGTGCTTCTGATGCCAAGCCGCTGCAGCATCTGGGCGATCTGTGGCCCGCCGCCATGAACAATGATCGGGTTGATGCCGACCTGCTTGAGGAGGACGACGTCGCGGGCGAACCAATCGCCGAGCGTCGGATCGCTCATCGCATGGCCGCCATATTTGATCACGAGTGTCCGGCCCGCGTAGCGGCGCATATAGGGCAGCGCCTCTGCCAGGACGGCGGCCTTGACCACGGGGTCGGGGTTAGGGATCACGGAAGGTAAGAGAGGTTTCATAACTGAGCCAGCGAGGTCCGCACTCTATCGTGGCGGGACGGGCGCTGCTACGACAGAAGGTGGCACGGCAGAAACTGCAAAGCTCCCGAGCATCGCTCGCAATTCCACTATGCCGCGCCGCTCGACGGCGCTCGTCAGGTGGATTTCGGGGTGGGCCGCCGGGTGGCTCGCCAGCTCGGTGGCGGTCCGTTCAACGATCGGCGCGAGTTGGCCGGGTCCGACTTTATCGGTCTTCGTCAGGACGATCTGGTAGGATACCCCGGCGTCGTCTAGCGTAAGCATCAGCGGATAGTCTATCTGCTTGATGCCATGGCGCGAATCAATCAACAGACAGACCCTTCGCAGCGCCGCACGGGTCTGCAGATAGCGTCGCAACAGCGTCGTCCAACGCTTCACCTCGATCTTGGGCGCTTTAGCATAGCCATAACCTGGCAGGTCCACGAGCATCAAGCGCCCGTCGAGAGAGAAGAAGTTGATCTGCCGAGTGCGACCTGGGGTGTTCGAGGTTCGCGCGAGCGTGCGGCGACCGGTCAACGCGTTGACAAGGCTGGACTTCCCGACGTTCGAGCGCCCCGCCAAGGCGATCTCGGGTAATGCATCACTGGGAAGTGCGCCAGCCGCAAAAGCGCCGGCGACGAAATGGGCCTCGCGAGAGAAAAGGCGGCGTCCGGCTTCAACGAGATCGGGATCAACGGCGCGCGGCGGAAATATATCAGCCGAGACCTCAGTTGTCGCATTCGCCGCTGTCAGGCGGCACCCACGCGGTGCATGATCGTCCATTGCTGGCCAATGCTGAGCAAATTATTCCACGCCCAATAGATCACCAGCCCGGCGGGAAAGGAGGCCAGCATGTATGTGAAGACGATCGGTAGGAACATAAACATACGGGCTTGGACCGGGTCGACCGGCTGCGGATTGAGCTTTTGCTGGAGATACATCGTCAGACCCATGATCAACGGCCAAGCGCCGATCATCAGGATCACGGGTGGTGTAAACGGCAGCAGACCGAAGAGGTTGGCAAAGGATGTCGGGTCCGGCGCTGAAAGATCGTGGATCCAGCCAAAGAACGGCGCATGCCGCATCTCTATCGTGACAAACAGCACCTTGTAGAGCGAGAAAAAGACGGGGATCTGGATGACGATCGGCAGGCAGCCGGCCAGCGGGTTGGCTCCGACACGCTTGTAGAGCGCCATCATCTCTTGCTGCTGGCGGGCCTTATCGTCGGGAAAGCGCTCACGCAACTTTTGAATCTCAGGCTGCAAGAGCTTCATCTTGCTCATCGCGTTGTAGGATTTGTTGGCGAGCGGAAAGAAGAGCAACTTGATGCACAAGGTAAGGAGTAAAATACCCAGGCCGAAATTGCCCAATACCTTGTAGAAGAACTGCAATATCAAAAAGATCGGCTTTGTCAGGAAATAATAAATCCCCCAATCGATGGCGAGGTCGAATTTAGGGATTCCGGAATCACGATAGGTATCTAGAAGGTTAACCTCTTTGGCGCCAGCAAAAAAGCGGGCCGAAGACTCAACTGTGCGATCCGGCGCGACCGTGACTTCGGGACCGAGAAAATCGGCCTGATAGCGGTCGACCCCGCCCTCGGCCGCATGGGAAAAGCGCGCCTTGATCGCCTCGCTCTGCGGCGGAACGAGCGCGGTCAGCCAATATTTGTCGGTGAACCCAAGCCACCCACCAGTCGACGAGTACTCGCGCGGCTCACCCGGCAGCAACTTTGCGTACGTGTCGCTATCGACCAGCCCACCACCGAACACGTGCCCATCGACGTAGCCAGCTAATCCTTCGTGCAAAATGTAGTAGCCGGAGACATGAGGAGTGCCGGTTCGGCTAACCAGTCCATAAGGCGACAATTTGACCGGTGTGATGCCGATATTGCGGACTGCGTCGGTAACAGTGAACATGTAGTTCTGGTCAACCCTGATCGTGCGGGTGAAGACCAATCCTTGACCATTGTCCCAGGTCAGGGTTACCGGGTTCGTCGGCGTCAGCGGGCCACTCGACGCCGTCCAGCGGGTTTGCGGGCCGGCCAGCTTTACCTCCGCGCTTGTAGCGACCCAGCCGAATTCGGTTAGATAGGGGTCCTCAGTGCCGGCCGGCGATAGCAGCACGACCTCCGGGCTCTTCGGGTTAACGGTTTCATGGTAATCGGCGAGAGTCAGGTCGTCGAGTCGTGCCCCCAAAAGATTGATCGAGCCATGCAGCCGCGGCGTGTCGATCTTGACACGCGGCTGCTCGCCAATTGCTGCCTCGCGTGTTTCGGCCGCCTGCGCGGGCGCGGCACCGGGGGCGCTCGTGGCGGCCCCCTGGGCCTGCGGCGCCGGTCGGGTTGCCGTTGGGGGCGTCGCGGCCGTGGTCACCGGTGTGCCTGGTGTCTGCCCGGGTGGCGGTGCCGGCCGCATGCGCTCGAATACAAACTGAAAGGCGATCAGAATTCCGACCGAGAGGACGATCGCAATTAGGAGGTTACGCTGTTCCATCTCGGTCTCAGAGGCCAACGCCAGGCCGTGATCGATCGAAACCGCGGGTAGCTGGAACCGGATCGTACCCGCCACCGCCCCAGGGATGGCAGCGGGCGAGCCGCCGTAACGCGAGACCTAGGCCGGCCAGCGCACCGTGCCGGCCGATCGCCTCCACCGCATAATCTGAACAACTCGGTTGATAACGACATGAGGGCGGGATCAGCGGTGAAATCAAGAGTTGATAGCAATGAATCATAACTTGCAGGGCCCAGATCAGCGCTCGCTCAAGGTTTGGGCGCCGCATTTCACTCCAACTCGGCCGCATCCGACCGACTTTTCTGTACGCGGTGATCGACCCGGCGCAACGCCGCTTCAAGATCGGCGACGAGCGCGTCATACGGCCGGTTGACCGTGCTCGTACGCGCGATAAGCACATAATCGGTTCCCGGTTTTCCCTTACCCAGCAGGATCGAAGCTGCCGCGTTGCGCAGCCGCCGCTTTGCCCGGTTACGGGTTACCGCATTGCCGATCTTTCGGCTTGCGGTGAACCCCACCCGGACCGACGCGACGCACCCCGATCTTGCCGGCCCTGGCGCGGCTTGCAAGATCAGACCGGGCGTAACCGCCCGGCGGCGGGTGGCAGCGACACGCAGGAAATCGGCGCGGGTCTTGAGCGTTACAAGCCCAGCGTCCGTCGATTTCCCGGACGCCTGGACTGGGTCAACCGAGATCAGAGGCTCAAGCGGACAGACGTTTGCGGCCCTTTGCGCGCCGCGACGCCAGCACCCTGCGTCCGGCTACCGTTGCCATGCGTGCCCGAAATCCGTGGCGGCGCTTGCGAACGAGGTTGCTGGGCTGGTAAGTGCGCTTCACGGCACTGACTCCGAATTAAGGCGCCCTTAATCGTGCGGAGCCGGCTATATAAGGGAGCCGGCGTGGCAAAGTCAACGCCGACTCGGAAGCGCGCTGCGGGCGACAGCGTTCTCGACGGGTCTGCTCGAACGATGGTGCGGGGGGCGCCATGTCGTTGGCAGTGGGAAAGAGGAGAGCACCGGCTCGTGTCCGATGACGCGATAGTCACGGCGGTCGACCGTGCTGCCCGGATATGGACAGCTTCCGCTCCCGGGCCGATCGTTCCCGGCAGCAAGGCGCACAAAGCGGCATTCTGCCGCATGCTGCTCGACACCCACAATCCCTACAAGCCCGCGATCATCGATTGGCCGGAACTCGAGCCCGAAGCGCGTTGCCGCCTCGTGAGCCTTTCGATTTGGGACATCGCCGTGCAAACGGAGGGCAAGGCTCGTTTGCGCGTGCTAAGCTATGGAGAAGAGATCAGCGACCCGCTGCTACGGCGGGCGATTGAGCTCGACGGCTTTGAGGAAGGACGACACAAGGAAGTCCTTTCCAATCTCGTCCAGGCCTACGGCATCCGCCTAGCCCCTGAACCCGAGTATCGCCGGCCGCGCGATCCGGAATGGGCATTCATGGTAACCGGGTTTAGCGAGTGCATCGATAGCGTCTTCGCTTTCGGCCTGTTCGCACTCGCAAAAAGTTCGGGGTTTTTCCCGCCTGCTCTGGTCGATACCTTCGAGCCGGTAATGCAGGAGGAAGGTCGCCACATCCTCTTCTTTGTCAATTGGGTGGCGTGGCACCGGCGTAACCTGCCGTTATGGCGGCGCCCAATCTTTTGGGCCAAGATCCTTGCGGTCTGGGCCTTTCTTGTTTGGGAGCGGATCGGCATCGCGCGGGGGTTCGACGGTGCCGGCAACGGGGAGGGGGGAATGGTCCCGCAGGACAACAACTTCACGCTTACCGGCAGCAAGTCTGTCGGTGCGGCCGATCTCTCCATCGCGGCGCTGATCGATATTAGTCTGGCGGAAAACGATCGCCGCCTTTCCGGATATGACCCGCGCCTGTTGCGGCCGATGGTGGTGCCCTGCCTCCTGCGCATCATCCGCCGCTTGCTACCCAGACCAGGCTCGGGCGCGGCACCGCCATGAAAATCGGCTCTGACGAGCATAAGGAGCGGTTCTGCCGCGAGTTTATCGCAAGCCATTGCCGATTCGAGCCTGCGACCGTGGCGTGGCCCGATCTTGACGAAGCCGCGCTTGGGCGTTTGCGGGCGATCCCCTTCTGGCAAGAGGTGCTCTATACCGAACGCCGAGCGGGTGTGATCGTTGACGCGTACGCCGCGACGATCACCGATCCGCTGGTGCGCGAGGCGGTCACGCTGCAGGGATTGGAAGAGGCGCGTCATGCCGAGCTGTTGCGGTTGATGATTCAGCGTTACGGCGTCGTCGCCGAGGAGCGCCCGCCCGATCCGCCGAATGGTAATCTCCTCCGTGCCTTCGCCGATTTCGGCTACGGCGAGTGCCTGGATGCATTTCTCGGGTTTGGTGTGTTCAAGATCGCGCGGCGGGCCCGCTTCCTGCCGGAAGCGATGTTCGAGATCTTCGAAACGCTGATCCATGAGGAAACCCGCCATATCGTCTTCTTTATCAATTGGATGGCATGGCAGCAGGTGGCTCGCGGTCTTGGTGTGCCGTGGCTGCGTGGTGCAACCGCAGCGCATTATTACACCCGGGCGATAGGCCGGTTGGTCGGAACCGTTTGGCGCGGGCGCAGCGAAAATGACGGGAAGGAGTTTTCGGCGACGCAGGCGAGCGTGTTTCTCGACGGCTTTACGTTCCGCGGCTTTGTAGAGGAGTGCCGCTCGGAGCATTCTCGGCGCATGGAAGGCTTCGATCCCGCCCTGCTGCAACCTCACTTCCTGCCGAGGCTCGCCGACATTGCGCTTGCCGGGCTGCGTCTGGGTTCCCGCGCGGGTGCGCCGCGGAAAAAGAGCGTGTGAAGCTCGTCTCACTTCTTGCCGCGATGGCCGGGCTGGCGCTGATCGGGATATTGGTCAGCTATTTTGGCGCGGACGCCGTCATTCGTTCGCTGCTCGCCGTCGGATGGGCGGGGTTCGTAACGATCTGCCTGATCCACCTCGCCCTGATGGCGGTGATGGGGATCGCTTGGTGGGCGCTGTTGCCCGGGACGAGGATATGGAGCTCAATTTGGGGACGTCAGGTACGCGATGCGGGCTCTGAAGTTTTGCCGCTTTCCCAGGTCGGTGGTTACCTGCTCGGGGCTCGAGCGATCGCTTTCACGGGCATCCCCGGCGCCGCCGCCGCGGCGAGCACGATCGTCGACGTCAGCCTCGAATTCATATCGCAAATCGCCTTCACGGGGCTCGCACTCGGATGGCTGGTCCATCTGAAGCCCGATGCGCCAGTTGCGGTCCCTGTCGCTCTTGGGCTTGCCGCCGCGGGAGTCCTCGCGGTGGGGTTGCTGGCCGCCCAGCGACGCGGATTTGGTCTGATCGATCGCCTCGCCGGGGCGCTTGGCCTCGATTGGCTTGAGCGCACCGCGGCCGGCGCGGCCGCACTCCATGCGGCTGTCACCGCCATCTATGGCCGGCGGATTCGACTCTGCGCCAATTTTATCCTCCACCTTGTCTGCTGGATCGCGGCCGCGATCGAGGCCTGGCTCGCCTTGCGGTTTGCCGGTGCGCCGCTGGGATTTGGAGTGGTCCTGGTGATCGAGGGCCTGCTATACGCCGTCCGTAGTGTCGCGTTCGCCGTGCCGAACGCGGTGGGCGTGCAGGAAGGGGCGTATATCCTGCTCGGCGCGAGCTTCGGGCTGACACCCGAGTTGGGCCTTGCTCTTTCTCTGTTGAAGCGAGCGCGCGACTTGGCGCTTGGACTACCAGTGCTCGCCGCGTTCCAGCTTCTCGAGGGACGCCGCCTGTGGCGCCGCGTCGCAGCGCTGGAATAGATCGCTGTTTCACCCCCCGTGGATCGAAACCGCGCTTAGCGTGACCGCGGTCCCGCCGCGCCTCTTCCAAGGCGTTGTTGATGGCTTTGCCGTGGGGTAAGATCCAAGATACAGAACCGGTAAAGGGGGGATTTATGCCAACACAGAACATCGTCATCGGGTTGTTGAGCGGTTTCTTGCTGTTCGCGCTCGCGGGTATATCTGATGCCCAGCAGGCGACTTCGGTCACCGGTGCCGAATGCACCCCTAAGTTATGACCGCCGCTCCGCCGCAGATTGTTCAGGGCGCTACCATTGTGCGCACGGTGAACGGCCTCATGCAGACCCTGAAGCAGGGGACCAATGACTTCACCTGTATGGAAAATAACGGCACGCCGATGTGCATGGATCCCAACGCCTTGGAGTGGGCGCATGCCTGGCAGACCCACGCCCCTCCGCCCGACAAGATCGGCTTCATCTACATGCTCAACGGTGATGCGCGAGCGAGTAACACCGACCCTTGGGCAACCAAATCCGAGCCCGGTAATCATTGGATCCAGACGGGAGCCCACGTGATGATCGTGGGGCCCGCCGCAAAGGCGATGGTGGGCTATCCCCGGTCGGCAGATGCCGATCCGACTAGCCCTACGTGATGTGGCCGGGGTCCCCCTACGAGCACCTTATGCTTCCCGTGAAGTGAGGTTGCGCGCGGCCTTTTGGCGGACGGGCCTTTCTGAGGCCGCTTCGAGGAAAGGAAGTCGTCCCCCTGCCAGAAGGACGCACCAGCCAGCGCGGAGCGGTGTGGTCTTCGCCGCAATCGCACTGCTGCTGCAAATCGCCGTCCCGAGCCTGCATCGGCCGAGCCAGATCGGGTCTCAGAACGGCGCCCGCGCTTTATTCGTCAACTTCGACGAGCACGCTCTGTGTCTGGCGCAGCATGGCACCGCGCCTGACTCGCCAGCACCGGCTGACAAAGCTCCCAAGGTGGAGCACGATTTTGCCGCGTGCTGCATGTGGCACGGCGCTGCCGGCGCAGTTCTCCCATCTGCTGCGCGCGTCGAGCCAGTCGTATTCGCCGCGTTTATTGTCGCGTTCACCGCGCCACAGGCAGGCATCCCAACTCGCCTCTCCGGCGCCGCTCGCGCCCGTGCCCCTCCGGCAGGAGCTTAAGACGCTCACCGCCTGATCAGCAGGTCATCGCACGCTCATAAGCGCGCCGCCTGTCGATCGTTTGCTCTCTCCGGATTGGGGAACACTCGATGCGTCCCATTCTTTACGACAACCGCCGCGCGCGGCTCGCCATTGCGGCCGCGCTAATGATTACTCCGATTTATCACGCTCTCGCTCACGGCTTAGCCGGCGAACGGTTCTTCCCCGCGACGATCCTGACGGACGACCCGTTCGTCGCCGACGAGATGTCGCTGCCGCAAGTCACTCAAACCCCGCCCGGGCCCGACGGTGCGCAAGAGACCGATATCCAAATCGATCTTGCCAAGCGCATCACGCCGAATTTCGGCTTCACCATCCGCGACGAATGGCGACGGCTGAGACCAACGGATCTGCCCGCGGTAACCGGGCTCGGCGCGCTGCAGACCGGCGCGCAGCACCAGCTCTTCGTCAACGGACCACACCAAGCGCTGGGCCTCCTGGGGCTCAACGCGACCTGGGGGCATACCGGACGGATCGAGGCGGGTGCACCCGATTTCACGACCCTGTCGCCGACCTTCGATTTCGGCAAGGGCTTTGGCGATCTCCCGCGCTCGCTCCCTTATCTGCGCCCCTTTGCGATCACCGGCAATCTCGGCTTCGACTTTCCGACCAAGGTCGAGAGCGCCGGCGTGCCGAACCCCACCGCCTTCAATTACGGCTTCGCCTTCGAATACAGCCTTCCCTATCTCGAATGCTGCGTGAAGGACGTCGGGCTTCGCGCTCCGTTCAATCAGCTGTTCCCGCTGGTCGAGGTTTCCTTCTCGACGGCGGTCAATCGGGGGCTAGGGGGCCAGACGATCGGCACGATCCAGCCCGGGATCATTTGGGCCGGCACGTATTTCCAGATTGGCGCAGAGGCGATCATACCGGCGACGCGTCTGACCGGGCACGGCTACGGCGGTGTGGTCCAGCTCCACTTCTACCTCGACGATCTGTTCCCGCGCAGCATCGGCAAGCCGATATCGGAGTGGTGGTGATGCGCGAGATTTTGGCGGCGCTGGTTGTCGGCGCAGTGGCACTCGGCGTCGCGCCGTCGGCGCGGGCGCACGCCTTCCTCGATCACGCGAGCCCGCCGGTCGGCAGCTCGGTGCCGGTCCCGCCGCCGGTCGTCGCGCTGTGGTTCACACAAGACCTCGAGCCGGCGTTCAGCAGCGTGACGGTGACGAACGAAGCCGGACAGCGGGTCGATCTCGGCAATGTCCAGATACCGCAGGGCACCCCGGCCGAGCTCCAGGTTGGGCTGAAGCCGCTGGCGCCCGGGACCTACCTGGTCAGCTGGCACGTGGTCTCGGTCGATACCCACCCGACCGAGGGTACTTTTACCTTCGAGATCAAGCCGTGAGCCTCGGCACGGAGGCCGAGTAGTGGCTGAGGTGCTGATCGTTTCGCGCTTGGTTCAGCTTGCGGCCGTAATAGTGGTCTTCGGCTGCGGCGCCTTTCGGCTTTACGGACTTGGCGGCGATCCCACCCCGACTTCCGCCAACGCACTCACCGTCTTTCACGCCTGGTTTTGGCGCGTGGCGACAGTCGGCGCGATTGTTGCGCTGTTATCGGCGCTGAGCCTGATGCTCGGTGTCGCCGCCAATATGGCCGGCACCGCCGCTGCGGCGCTCGATCCCGATACGATAAGCAAGGTGATGCTGGGCACGAGCTTTGGCCGGGTGTGGTGCTGGCACCTCTTCTTTGCCCTCGTTCTGATCGGCGCGTGCCTCGTGCCAAGGGTGAGTTGGCGGATGCCGGCGATCCTAGTCCTCTCGCTGTTGCTGCTGGTCAGCCTGGGCTGGGTCGGGCATGCCGTTGAGGGCCAAGGGGCGGCCAGGCTCGTCCACCAGATCAATCAGATGGTGCATCTGCTTGCCGCCGGGTTGTGGCTGGGCGGCTTGGTTCCTTTGGCCTGGCTGCTCGCACGGGCGCAGTCACGGGGCGAGGCTTGGATGTCGGTCGCACGCGACGTGGTGCCGCGTTTCTCGCAGATGGGATACGCCGCGGTGGCGTTGCTTGCCGCGACCGGCGCGGTCAACGCCCTGCTACTCGTCGGCAACGCCGAGGCACTGGTTAGTACGCCTTATGGTCGATTACTGAGTCTGAAGATCCTGTTGTTCCTGGCGATGGTCGCTGTCGCGCTCTTCAACCGTTTTCGTTTGCTGCCGCGCCTGCAGCGAGAAGCAAAAGCGTCAGCGACGGCCGCCGCACTTGCTCGCTCGGTGCTCTACGAACAAGGGCTCGGGTTTGCGATCCTAATGGTGGTTAGCGTTCTCGGCACCTGGCCCCCGGCCATTCACCACCATGGCTGATGACGAGGCTGCGGTGCGCTCGCAAGCACCTTCTCCTCCCTTGCCGGCACCCCAAGCGGCCGGTTTCAAGTGAAAGGAACCGCGATGTTGTCCAAATCCGTCTTTTTCTTAACCTATCTTCTCATCACCAACAGTGCGGTAGGGCAGACAGGACAACTCGAGATCAAGACTCCATGGGCCCGCGCAACTCCCGGCCACGCGGAAAACGGCGCTGCCTACTTGACGATTGTCTCGCCGACCGCCGACCGCCTCACTGCGGCCTCGTCCCCGGTTGCGAAGAAGGCCGAGCTGCACACGATGTCGATGGAGGGAGGAGTCATGAGGATGCGACCGCTCACGGCTATAGACATCCCGGCCGGGCAGACCGTCACACTGGGCCCTGGCGTCATGCACATCATGTTGCTTGGCCTGACTCAGCCGCTCCGCCAGGGTCGGTCCTTTCCGCTGACGCTTTCGTTCGACCATGCCGGGCCGCGTCAGGTGACTGTTATGATCGAGAAACCCGGCGCCCTGGGACCTGGAGGGCAAGCGACCGGATCGCCGCCGATGAAAATGCATCACTAAACTACCCTCCCGCCCGAAATCTAAGTGATGGGTCCGCACCCCGCGTTCGAGGCGAGCTTAACCAATAAAGATCCTACCAATCGATCGCCGACCGGCTGACGACACAATGAGGCTGCGCCGAAACCGATCCTCAGACGCTCTGTCAGAACGTCATGCTCCAGGTGAACCGCGCCGATTCCTCGACGCGTCGGCGGGCTCCTCCCCGAGCCAGATCGGCCACAACACCCTGCCTCCAACTGTCACCTTCCAGACAAGGAGTTCACACCACCTTTCCGTGCGCCGAAACCGCTACTCGGCCGCCGTAAGCGGAAGCATCAGATGCTCATATGGGGTGCCAGGAAACCTAACGTAGGGCTGCGTCGGATCGGTAACATCGACGTTCACCGGGTGACACAACATTTCCCGAGCCTTGGGACCGACGATCATCAAATGAGGGCCGGTCTTCACCCAATGCAGATGCGCTGCGTGCCGATCGGCGTCGTTATTGCTGGTGCCGGTATCCCCGGCTGACATGTAGATGAAGCCGATTCCATTTGGCGGATCGGACTTTGAGGCTATGGCGTTCATCCATGCCATGCCGTTCTCATCGGCGCAGAGCGGCGTGCCATCCTCGCTGATCTCACAGGTGAAGCCATTGGTGCCAGTTTGAAGGGAGCGCGATTTGCCCTCTTGCATCATAATGATAGATGCTTCGGCGACAATCTGCTCAGGCGCAGCGGTCTTTACCTTGGCGAGGTATGCTGGCTCTGAGGTTGGGACTTCATAGGTCGGGAATGCAAGCGCGGCCCCGGTACCAATGAGTACAGCCAATGTAGAAGCAAGGATCATTCGCATGGCTGCCCCCTCAGCGGCTTCACACACATGATCTCCGAAGGGTTCTGTGCTCGCGCACAATCATAATACCGAGGTTTTTTGTCGCCGCGGAAAAGAGATTGCCTCCCGCGCAACCGCGTTCCAACTGGGCTCTCTGTTCGGGGTAGACCGATGCGGTGGGATGGAGAAGACACGCTTGATCTCGCCGACATCGGAGGAGAGACGGGCACGGCCGCACATGGTGCGAGCGTAACGTCGCCGGGACAGATGCCCAAGCAGGTGGACATAGCGGACGGTCCGTGGGACCGTTCCGAGAATGAACGAGGAACACCGATCTGCCCGGCACCCCTCGCGAGATAATCACGGTCGCAGAACGGCGCTTCCCCGTCCGCCGCCTTCCGGCGCGATTGCTGCTGTCGCCCGTTGCGGCGATCCGGGGAGAGGTGCCGGACGGCTTATCGGTGCGGGAGGGTGCCGCCAGATCCATGCGGTGCCCAAAGAGAAAACCCCGGCGGTGGCCGTTCTTTCTCCCTCGGTGCTCTGCGAGCAAGGACTGGGGTTCGCGATACTCGTCGTGGTCAGTGTCTTGGGGACGTGGCCGCCGGCGATCCATACGAGCGGTCACCGGTCAGGCGGAGCCGATCTTGCGATACCCCATCACCCGGTAAATCGCTAGCGAGGCGAGCCAACTCGTCACAAAGACTCCGACAACGAGGTACCCAAGCGGCGCGAAATTTCCGGCTGCAAAGTTGACGGAACTCCAGACGCCGCCGGTTAGACCGAGCTGGTCCGCGACCAACCCCAAGGCTTCGATCGAACCGACAACCACGGCGACGACGACCGAGACGCCGGTGATCGTCAAATTATAGTAGAGCTTGCGGAGGGGATCTACGAACGCCCAACCATAGGCTCCGACCATCAGGACGCCGTCGCTAGTATCAACGAGCGACATGCCGGCGGTGAACAATGCCGGAAACACCAAGATCGACCAGATCGATAGCCCCTGGGATGCTTCCGCAGCTGAAATTCCGAGCAAGCCGATCTCAGTCGCGGTGTCAAAGCCCAGCCCAAACAACAATCCCAGCGGATACATGTGCCAGCTACGGGAAATCAATCGGAAAAGAGGTCGGAACAGCCGGCTGAGCAACCCCCGCTGGACGACAAACACGTTCGGTTCTTCCTCGCCGTAATATTCCCCGCGTTTGGCACGCCGGAAAACTCGAAAGACCCCAACAAGCACGACGAGGTTGATCATCGCGATGGCGAAGAGAAAAATCACCGAGACCGACGTGCCCACCAGACCGCCCGCCTCGATCAGGCCGGGAAAGCTCTGCTGAAGGCTGCTTGCGGTAATGGCGATCAGGATCGCGGCCGCTATCACCACGGTCGAATGGCCGAGCGAAAAGAAGAACCCAATAGCAATCGGCCGCTTGCCCTCCTGCATCAATTTGCGCGTGACGTTGTCGATCGCGGCGATGTGGTCCGCATCGACCGCATGCCGCAGCCCGAAGCCGTAGGCGATCAGCGCCGTGGCCGATAACAGGGGATAACCGTAAAAGGCCCCGAAGGCCCAGGCCCAGGCGAGGAGGTTCGCCGCGATCAGGAGCAGATAAAGCCCGATCACTTTGGGGCGAACATTCTTGGCTCGGTCATCGAAGACCGCGCGCGGAAATGCTGATCGGCTCTGTCGCATCGGAGGCGATTGATACAGCGTGCCAGTCGAAGTGCGCCACTCCTCCGCTAAGCTGTCATGCTTGCGGCAGGATCGCGTCTATCGACGTCGAATTTCAACCCGGACCGCCCGCGCCGCTCTGGAACCGCCCCATTGTCGCCGATGTTAACCACCTATTGTTTAGTAT
>Ga0310909_10000955_pt1 | contig 16242 bp, 21 predicted proteins | sample GREbulkMGT000H_FD_203449 | JGI IMG/M metagenome (GOLD analysis project Ga0310909, IMG submission 203449) | Lab enrichment of tropical soil microbial communities from Luquillo Experimental Forest, Puerto Rico - GRE.bulkMG.T000H | ecosystem: Environmental > Terrestrial > Soil > Tropical forest >... | reverse complement strand
GGCCTCCAGGCACAGGGTGCGCAGGCCCGCACGTTGCAGAACCGCGGCAGCGGTCAACCCGTTGTGCCCGGCTCCCACGACGATCGCGTCATAGTCCGTCTTGCTCATAGTCCGTCTTGCTCATAGTCCGGCGTCCTCCCTCAGTTAGCGCGTGACAAGAATATGTCAGTACTGACATAATTGGAAGATGCTCGTTCGCCAGCCGACAAACCGTCACGAGTTGCGTCGACGGTCGACGCACGAGGCGCTACGCGAAGCGGCATTAAAGAGCTTCGCCCGCAAGGGATTTACAAATGTGACCGTAACCGAGCTGGCCGCCGAAGCCGGCGTGACCGAACGCACCTTCTTCCGCCATTTCCCGACCAAGGAGGCGGTGCTCTTCCAGGACTACGACACGCACCTGGAATGGCTGGCCGAGGCGCTCGCGCAGCGTCCGGCCCGCGAGTCGCTGTTCGACGCGGTGCTCGCCAGCGTTGCGGCCTTCCCGCATGACCTCGAAGTGGTGCGCCAGGCCGCGACGGCCCGCGCGGAGCTGATCAGCGCGGACCGCATCGCGAGCCATCTGCGGGTGGTGCAAGCGTCGTTTGCGCGGGTGCTGACCGACTTCATCAGGACGCGCAATCCCGACGTCGCGAACATCGACCTTGGCGCCGAGGTCGCGGGCTCGGCACTGGCCGCCGCTCTTGTTGTGGCAGTCGAGAATTGGGGCCGCAGCGGGTGCGCTGGGGACCTCGGTGAGCTCGTGGCCGCGAGCCTGGATTTGGTTCGCTCGGGTTTGGCGCCGCTTGCCTAATCAGTAGGTGTCCGGGTGGCGAGCCGAAGCAACGCGCGGCGCAACTTTTTATCGCGTTTGCCGGCGGCCAGTTCGACCAGGGCGATCTCCGCGACCGCCGCGACGAGCAGCGCGGCGATCGGTTCCGGCGGTGCCCATCCGAGCGCTACCAGGTCGGGCAGCACCAGGGTGGCCGAGCTGTCGTTACGGGCCGCGACCAGATCGCTCAGGCCTGCCTCGGTGCGCGACTGGACGAGCAACGCTTTGGTGGCCGGGTCCGCCAAGCAGCCGTCGAGGTAGGCGTTCATCCCCGCCTCGAGCCGGTCGCGTCCCGGCGGCAGGTCGGCGGTGGCAGTAGCGATCGATTCGGCCAGCTCGTCGTGGAATCGGACATGCAACGCTCGCACGTATTCGGCCCGGCTCGGCCAATGCTGATAGAAGCTACCTTTCGCCATGCCGGCCTCGGCCACGATCGCGTTGACAGAAATCCTGGCCAGGTCCGCCGTTCCCAACAGGCGCTGTCCCGCGTCCAGCAGCGCATTGCGCCCGGGCTCGGGTGGTCTCACCGCGCCGCCCTGCGCTGGCTGCGCCGGGCCAGCATCTCGCCGTACTGCTCACAGACATGGATCACGCCGGTGAGTTGATAAGTGATCCAGCCTTTGTGGGTCGACGGGAGGTTCTTCTCGAATACCCGGTGGCCGATGATCCGGATGGCCCATCCCCCGACGAACATCGCGGCACCGACTTTTGGCCTGGCGAATACCAGCGGCAGGCCGGCCGCGATGACGGGCGTGCCGACTAGATGAGTTGCCCTTACCCCCTTCGATGTGTGTTGCGTTCGGTAGTAGGCCATCTTGTCCGCGAATGGTGCGTCGGACGGCGGCGCTTGTTGCATCCCGGATCCCCTCTTGTCAGGACGTTCCCATCGTTGTAGCGTACGCGATGACCGACCAGTCGGTCAAGGCCCTCGAGAGGAACTCCCATGACGACCATCCAAACCCGGGCGGGACGCGTTGCCTACTACGAATCCGGCAGCGGCCCAACGGTTTTGTTACTACACGCCACGCTGCATGACCGGCACGACTTCGACCCGATCATCGAGACGCTGGCCCGGAACTACCACACAATCGCCGTTGACTGGCCCGGGCACGGGGATTCGGACGCTATCGACGCGTCCATGGAACCCAGCGCACCGCTCTTGGCGGACGCGCTCGAAGATGTCGTGGACGGCCTAGGCCTGTCGCGCGCCGTGCTGATCGGGAATTCGGTCGGCGGGTTTGCGGCCGCGCGATTGGCGATCAACCGTCCCGAATCCGTCGCGGGCCTGGTCCTGGTCAATGCGGGCGGGTTCGTACCGTGGAATCCACTGTCCCGCAGCTTTTGCCGCGTGCTCGGCACGCCGGCGGTTTTCCGCCGCGCCGCTCCCCTGTTTGTCCGCGGCTACATGAAGGCCAAGACCGACAACGACCGCCGGATCATCGAGCGTGCGACCGCGGTGGCGAAAACGCCCGAGGGCGTCCGCGTCGGAGTGGGGCTCTGGCGAAGCTTCGCCACGCCCGGGCACGATCTGCGCAGCCGTGCCGGCGAGCTGTCCGCGCCGACTCTCATCGTGTGGGGCAAGAAAGACATCGCCATACCGCTGATCGGCGGACGCGCCACCCACGACGCCATTCCCGGTTCCCGCCTGGAGATTCTCGATACCGGGCACGTGGTCTTCTCGTCGGATCCCGACGGCTTCCTCGCCATCGTCGAGCCGTTCCTGCAATCGGTCGCCCATCGGGAGTGCGCTCACGGTGGCGACACGCCGAGGGACCCCGCCGTAGGCGCACACCAAAAGCCGTAAGCGCACCGTCAGTACAGCGGTGACCAGTTCGAGGTCCGCAGCAGACGGCTCTCCCATTGATCGCGGTACTTCAGCGCCTCGACCATGTAGCTGCCTGGCACTCGGTGCTCGGGCGACGTCTCGGTCGTCAGCAGGCGCACGAGCGCCGCATAGTTGTTGGAATCGTCGATCTTCTGCCACAGCATCGCTTCCCGTCGGCGATAGCTCCCGTGGGCGACCTGGAAGCACGCCTGGATGTCGAGGATCCGCATCCCCGGCGGGGCTTTGGAAAGCATCCGGTAGTAAATCTCGTCCCACATACGGATGTAGTCATCGAGCGGCGCGTAGGGCCAGCCCGTGTCCTCCATGAACAGGCTCGGCGAGTGGGTCGCACCATCGGTCGGCACGGTCGCCAGGTCTACCGCCTGAAGCGGCGACCAATTGACCGGCAGCAGGATCTTGCCGGTCACTTCGTGGCGCAGGTGGTCCAGCTCGCGCATCCACGGCTTGAGATCCCCGGTCCGCGTGCGGCGATCGAGCCCCTCCCACGCGGCGCCGTCGACGATGCCCGTGATGGTGACGACGTTGTAGGACACCCCGCTGCCGTGCGCGTGGTTGGTGTACCAAAGAAGCCGAGCGCCGTCGTCCTTTGCCAGCGTGGGCATCCAGCCGTCGCGATAGGCGGCTTCGAATTCGGCCTCCCGTGCGCCGACCACCTTGTGGGTCTCGTGAAGGAAAAGCACTGGGACTCCCTACATTCGGGCATCATCGGCGATCAGGGCGGCCAGCTGACGGCGGCTGACCTTGCCGGTGGCGCTGTACGGGATCTGGTCGACGATGGCCAGCCGCTCCGGCGCCTTGAAATAGGCGATCAGCTCGCGACAGTGTGACCGCAGCTCCTCGAGCGTCACTGGGCCGCACGCCACCACCGCGGCCCCCACCCGCTGTCCGAGTTCCTCGTCGGCGATTCCGGCGACCGCCACGTCCGTGACCGCCGGATGCGAGCGCAGTGCCTCCTCGACCTCGGTCGGCCCGAACTTCTCTCCCCCACGGTTGATGGTGTCGCTCAGCCGGCCGCCCGGGAAGATGTAGCCGTCGGAGTCCTGGCGGGCGAGATCACCGGTGTGCAGCCAACCTTCCGTGACGTTCTGGGTGGTGTTGACCCACAACTCACCGACCGTCCCCGGTTGGACGTCGTTGCCGGTGACGGGGTCCACCACTCGCACCTCAACCCCGGGCAGCGGCCGGCCGACGGAGCCGGCGCGGGCCGGATCGCGGTGATCGTCGGGCAGCAGCGTCGTATACGCGCCGAGGGTCTCCGTCTGGCCGAACACGTTGGCGAACGCAACGTGTGGGAGCGCGGCCATCGCCCTGCGCACCAAGGTGATTGGCGCGGCGGCGGCCCCGTAGGCGATGGCGACCAGTGAACTAAGGTCGGTGTCGGCGAAGTCTGGATGGTTGAGAATCCGCTGCAGCATTGTCGGCACCATGAATGTGGTGGCCACCCGATGCGCGGAGACCAGCCGTAACCATTCGCCGGCATCGAACCGCTTTTGGACCACCGACGTGTTGCCGGAATACAGGCTGCCCAGCATGCCCAGGGAGCCGCCGACATGGAAAAAGGGAACGCACATCATCCCGACCGACGGCTTCGCATCGGCTCGGAACGGTGCCGCCACTCCCCTGATTCGCAGGTCCAGCCGCCCGCTGGTGATGCTCACTGCCTTGGGGAGTCCGGTGGTGCCGCTGGTGAACAGGATCAAGGCGTCCCGGTCTTGATTGGGAGGGTGGGGCGTGCCAGTGATGTCCGGTAATGCCGGGGAAGGTCCGGCTGCGAGGTCGGACTCCGTTAACACCGTGGGCGCTCCCGCCTCGCGGAGCCGGTCGACGTACGGCTCCCCCGCGACGGCCACGTCGGCGCAGCCGGCATTTTCCAAGAGCCCGTGCAACTCCGGCGGCGTTAGTGCGGGATTCATGAGCGCGGCCGCGGCGCCGATGCGCGCCGCCCCGAGCACTGTCGCGATCGACAGCCGACTTCCGCCGTCGACGACGGCGACGCGCTGGCCGGCCAGCACGCCATGGGCGGACAGGCCGGCGGCGCACTGCCGCACCGTCGCGGCCAGCTCCCCGTAACTGATGGATCGCCCATCGATGATCAGCGCGGTCCGCGCGGGATCGCCGGTCGCGGCGGCGTCGAGGATCGTCCCGGTGTTCATGCGCGGTCTAGTACAAGGGGGACCACTCGGAGGTCCGCAGTAACCGGGTGGTCCACTGATCGCGCAGGTCCAGGGCGTCATACATCCAGGTCCCGGGGGCGCGGTACTCGGCGGGGATATGGGTCCGGAGCAAATCGAGCAGCGCGTCCGGTCGGCTGATGCGCTGCATCAGGATCACCTCACGGCGCACGTGGCTGCCGAGGGCGGGCTGGAATGCAGCCTGCATTGTCAGCATGGACGAGGGCTCCTCGAGGCTCCTGGCGTATACGTCACCGCAGCGGACGATGTACTCCTCGAACTTGTCCTCGTAGGGCCACATGGTGTCTTCCATGTAGAGGCTCATCTCGTGCTCCCGCCCGTCGACCGGCACCTCATCGAACGGCACCTCCAACAGTGGCGACCACGGGAGGGGAACCAGCAGTTTCGCGTCCACGTCATGACGAAGTTCGTCCAGGTTGCGCATCCACTTCTGCAGATCGCCCTTCTGGACTCGTTTGGTCAGGCGCTCCCATGCCGCTCCGTCGCGAACCGCGGTCACGGTGATCACGGTGTAGGCGGGGCCGCTGCCGTGCGCCTGGTTGGTGTACCACAGCAGCCGAGCGTCGTCGCCGTCGGCGAGCATGGGCATCCAGCCCTCACGAAAGGCGGCCTCGAAGTCGTCTTCGAAGCGGCCGCGCACCTTGTGCACCTCGTGGATGAACAGCACGCCGAGACCTCCCGACACCGGACGCTCCGCCTTGAACGCCCTCGTTTCAACGGACGGTAGCCCGGCCAGCGCTTCGGCGCTACGCCGGGCTTACGTATGCATAATTGCGCGCGGTGGCCGATCTAGACAGGCGAGTTGAGAATCTGGTTTGCTCAACTCGGTAATTGTCTTCACCGGGCAGGAGTTCGTGGTGGCCCGACTCAACGTGCCGGCTGGGCCCGGCGGCGAAGCGGCCATGATTTGGACGCTGCGGCCACAGCTCGGCGGCATGGTCGAGCGGATGATCCGGGGCGCGTATCAACAGAGCATCCTGCCGGCCGACGAGCGCGAGCTTGCCAGGATGCGGATCGCCCAGATCAACGACTGCGTCGCCTGCGCAGACTTTCGCGCCCAGTCCGTGCTGAACGCCGGTCCGACAGCCCCGGCCCCGGAGCTCTACGACCACGTCGCCGCCTACGCGAGCTACCCCGGTTACACGCCGCGGCAGCGTCTGGCCATCGAATTCGCGGAACGCTTCGCGACCGACCACGCGTCGATGGACGACGCCTTCTTCGAACGACTGCGGGAGTCGTTCTCCGACGAGGAGATCCTCGATCTCACGCTCTGCGTCGCGGTATTCCTCGGCCTCGGGCGTTCGTTGACGGTGCTGGGTATCGACCAGTCCTGCGCGATAGACCTCTGAGCACATCGGGAAGGACGGCATGGACATCGCCACGGTCGACGAATTGCTGAGCACCACGCGGGCGGTGCGCAAACGCCTTGACCTGACCCGTCCGGTCGCTCGCGAGCTGATCCTCGAGTGCATACAACTGGCCATGCAGGCGCCCACCGGAGCCAACGCACAGGACTGGCGCTGGCTGGTGATCACCGATGCCGACAAGCGTGCCGCGATCGCCGACATCTACGGCAGCATCGGTGCTCAGTACCTCGCGTATGCCGCCGAGAACGCGGAGGATCCGCAGACCCGGCGGGTGTACAGCAGCGCGGCGGGCCTGACGGAGACGCTGGCCCAAGTCCCGGTGCACGTCATCCCGTGCCTGGACCGCCGCTTCGATGGCGAGAATCTGTTGATTACCGCGACGGCCTGGGCGTCGATCATCCCGGCGGGGTGGAGCTTCTTGCTTGCGCTGCGGTCCCGCGGGTTGGGATCCGTCTGGACGACGATGCATCTGGCCAAGGAGCAGGAGGTAGCCGAGGTGCTCGGAATTCCGCCCACGGTCACGCAGGCCGCCCTGTTCCCTGTCGCTTACACGATCGGCACTGACTTCCAGCCGGCCGCGCGACCGCCGTCGGAGACCGTGACCTATTGGGACCGCTGGGGAGCGAGCTGATGCAGTCCTACACCGTGCGATTCCATGTTGACGCACCGCCGAAAAGGGTGTGGCGGGCGCTTCATCCTCCTGTGCCGCCGAACGCGCCGCGGCCGCGGGTCCTCAAGTGGCCCACCGGCAGCATGGAAATCTTGAACGAAGGCAACGAAGCCGGTGAGGGTCTGGTCCGCACTTGCATATTCGAAGTGCCCAAGTACCTGCTCTCGGGAGGCAAGGCGCGATCGTGGGAAACCGTGACCGAGGCGGAGATCAACAAGCTGTCGCGGTACGTGGCGGTCGGGGCTCCGCTGTGGTCCCGCGCCGAGGGCTATCACCAACTCGAAGAACAGCCCGACGGCACCACCGTGCTGACCTTTCATGAGACGTATCACACCTACAACCCGGTGCTGCGTTTCTTCCTCGAACGTCCGGTGCACGCGAGAATTTCTCGCGACAACCTCAAGACGTACGAGCACGCGCTCGCTTACGCCGGCAAAGTGCGTCGGCTGACCTAGCCAATCCGCTCGGATCCCTTTCTCCCGCCACGATTTTCGCGACGTTCGTGGTCGCCGAGCTTCAACAATGGCCGAGCCACCCAACCGGTGCTTGGCCTGCGGGCGGGACTTGGTTAACCCAGGCACCCGTGGAAAGTCGTTACCGACGGTGGCTTCGCGGGTGTCGAGGCTGAGGCGATTTCACCGAAAACATACCTTTTTGGGCCCCATGCACAATAGGCTCGGCTCTGCTGTGACCGTTGACTTTCGGTAGCAGCTCCAGATTTGCGCCGACAATCGGCGGAGTTCACGACCCGGGTTGAAGGGATGGAACTATTGACTGATTCCAGAATAGGTAGCCCCATTCGCCGTGGGTCCTCGACGCCGAATTACGCGCAACGGCTGCGCACGGCCGATCTGCGCGTGACCCGCCCACGGGTAGCTGTGCTCGAGGCCGTGCACGCGAATCCGCACTCAGACACCGAGACAATCTTCGAAGCCGTGCGTGCCGCACTGCCCGACGTGTGCTTGCAGACCGTGTACGACGTACTGCACGCGCTGACCGACGTGCGTTTGTTGCGACGGATCCAGCCCCCCGGTTCCCCCGCGCGCTATGAATCTCGGGTCGGCGACAACCACCATCACAGCGTCTGCCGGTCTTGCGGGGCCATCGCAGACGTCGACTGTGCAGTCGGTCAGGCGCCGTGCCTGACCGCTTCGCACAATAACGGCTTCCGATTCGACGAGGCCGAGGTCATTTTCTGGGGCTTGTGCCACGACTGCTTTACGTTGTTTTCCGCCGTCGCAACCGTGACCCACGCCAAACCCTGGTCCTGTGGTTCGGCACCGCCAGCGAGATGAAGTAGGCCGCTGACCCCGGTACGCTGCAGTTCTATGAGATTCAAGGTGGGAGTGCCGGTCGCGGTGCGGATGGGCGCTGCGGGACTGCTCCTTGCGGGCTGGGCTGCATCCGGCGGCGTTGCCGGCGCCGACCCGGAGCCGACGCCGCCGCCCGGACCGAAGACAGCCATCGACCACGACGGCACGTATGCGGTGGGCACCGACATCGCGCCGGGCACGTACAGCTCGGCAGGTCCGGTCGGCAACGGCACCTGCTATTGGAAGCGGCTGGGCAATCCCGACGGCAACCTCATCGACAACGCGCTGAGCAAGAAGCCCCAGGTAGTGCAGATTGACCCGACAGACAAAACGTTCAAGACATCGGGCTGCCAGCCCTGGCAGCTGACCCCGGACGCGGCCGTGCCTGCAAATACGCCGCCGCCGGGTGTGCAAGGCACTCTCGGCATCCTCAACGGGCTGCTGGGCGGCCAGAATGGCCAGCAACCCCCCCATTCCTGACCGGAGCTTGCTGCCGTGGCAGGTGACCCGCAACAGGTTGTCGTCGTTGGTGCCGGCGTAAGCGGATTGACGTCGGCGCTGTGCCTGGCTGAAGCCGGGTGGCCTGTGCGGGTATGGACGGCCGCGATGCCACGACAGACGACCTCGGCCGTGGCCGGCGCGGTATGGGCACCCCCGCGGCCGGCCGACGCCAGGGCGCTGGATTGGTCCGGACACTCGCTCAGGGTGTTTCGCGAACTGGCCAACGATTCCGACACCGGGGTGCGGATGGCACCGGCGCTGGCCGTCGGCGAACTCGTCGCGGCGGCGACATCACCCGCGGCCAACCTGATCCCCGATTTGCGCCCGGCTGACCCGACCGAGATCCCCGAAGGCTTCGACGTCGGCTTTCGCGCCACCGTGCCGATGATCGACATGCCCCATTACCTTGACTACCTGACGCGGCGGCTGGCCGCCGCCGGCTGCGAAATCGAGGAGCATCCGGTGCGATCGCTGGACGAGGTCGCCGACAGTGCACCGATAGTCGTCAACTGTGCCGGCCTGGCCGCCGCGGGGCTGACGGGTGATGACACGCTGCGACCGTTGTTCGGCCAGCATGTTGTCCTCACCAATCCGGGTCTGCACCAACTGTTTCTGGAGCTTCACGAAGACCCGGAATGGACCTGCTACTTCCCCCACCCGCGGCGCGTGGTGTGCGGCGGCATCAGCATCCTCGACCGCTGGGACACCACCCCGCTTCCCGAGGTGACCGAGCGGATCCTGCAACGTTGCCGCCGGATCGAGCCGCGGCTCGGCGAGGCCGTGGTGATCGAGACCATCACCGGGCTGCGTCCGGGCCGTCCATCAGTGCGCGTCGAGGCCGAGCCGCTGGGGCGGGCCCGTGGACGGGCAGTGTGCATCCACAACTACGGGCACAGCGGCAATGGCGTGACTCTGTCGTGGGGTTGCGCGCGTGACGTGGTGCGCCTGGTCGGCAACGCTGTCTAACGTCTGACGTGTGAGCATCGACTACGCACTGCACGCCCACATCGCCACGATCACGATTAACCGTCCCGAGACGCGCAACTCGCTGGACATGGAACATTTCCGGGATTTGGCCCGCGCCTGGGCGGAGTTCCGCGACGACGACCGCGCCTGGGTCGCGGTAATCACCGGCGTCGGCCGGGACTTCTGCACCGGGGCCGACCTCAAGAAATTCATCCCGGAGCTCACCGGTGATTTACCCAAGCCCGGCGGGTGGGCCAAGGACGACGCCATCCACGCGGTCTTGCATCGATTCCCGGTGTACAAGCCGATCGTCGCGGCCGTCAACGGTACGTGCGTCGCGGGGGGCTTCGAAATGTTGACCTCCACCGACATCCGAGTGGCGGTGCCCGAGGCACGATTCGCGGTGATGGAGCCCAAGCGCGGCCTCTTCGCCGGCGGCGGAAGCACCGTGCGGCTGCCGCGTCAGATGCCGTATCCGTTGGCGATGGAGCTGCTGCTGACCGCCGACATGGTAAACGCGGAGCGAGCCTTGGCAATGGGACTGATCAACCGGGTGGTCCCGGGGGACCGGCTGATGGATACCGCGTATGACTATGCCGAGCGCATTGCGGCCAACGCTCCGCTCGCGGTTGTGGCGACGAAGCAGTCAGCCGTCGAGGGTTTGGCGCTCGACCTCGAGTCGGCCTACGAGAACGAAACCCGGCACAGCGACCGCGTTTTCGCGACCGAGGACGCCAAGGAAGGACCGCGCGCCTTCGCCGACAAGCGACCGCCGCGGTGGCAGGCCCGCTGAGCCCTCAGGCGCGAGTGCGACGGCCGACGTCGCGAACCACCAGCGACAGCAGCCAGCTCACGATGGACAACACGATGGCGGCCCAGATCGCCGTCCACCAGAAATGGTCGAACTGCAGCCCCCAGTGAGTGGTGTGTTCGGTGATCCAGGCGGTGATCCACAGCATCAACGCGTTGATGACGACGTGGAACAGGCCAAGGGTCAGGATGTACAGCGGGATCGACAGGATCTGGACGATCGGCTTGATGAACGCGTTGACCAGACCGAAGATCACCGCGACGACGAAGATGATCCCGATCCGTTCCAGCTTGGTGTCGCCGCCTATGAAGCGCATCCCGTGGACGAACAGCGTGACCACCCACAAAGCAAACCCGGTCAGGGCGGCGCGAAGCAGAAAAGGGCCCATGTCAAATGATCCTGCCACCGGGCCGGGTGGGAAGTCAGCCGAACGTCAACCGCGTATCCGCCACGGCTATCGACGGCAGCGGAGGACCCCCCTGCCGAGCCGCATGGCGAAGCGCCGCCATCAGCCGTAGCGACCTAGTAGCGTCGTGCGCGCACGGCGGATGAAGGAGCGCAAATGGATCTGCATCTGTCGGGGAAGACTGCAGTCGTCACTGGGGCCAGCAAGGGCATCGGTTTCGCGGTCACCAAGGCCCTCGTCGACGCCGGCGCGCATGTGGTGGCCGGGTCACGGACCCCTGGTAAGCAGCTGCCCCTGCTTGAAGAAAGCGGGCAGGTGTCGTTCGTGTCCGTGGACCTGACCCAACCCGGTGCCGCCGAAGAATTGATCAGGGCGGCGACCTACCGTGGCGGGATCGACGTTTTGATCAACAACGTCGGAGGTGCCACGGTCCGCCCGAGTGGACTCGCGAGCATTTCCGACGACGAGTGGCGGGCGTCCTGGGATCTGAACGTGATGGGCGTCGTGCGACCGACCCGCGCGGCGCTGCCGGAGATCGAGCGGCGCGGCGGCGGTTCCATCGTCATCGTCAGCTCGATCAACGCCTACTTTCCCGGCCCAAATGCCTTGGACTACTGCGCCGCCAAGGCCGCAGTCGCCAACTTTGCTAAGACACTGTCAAAAGATCTGGCGCCGAAGAACATTCGTGTCAATTCGGTCAGTCCAGGCCCGGTGTCGACAGAGCGGTGGATGGAGCAGGGCGGGCTGGCCGACAGGTTCGCCGCGGTTAGGGGTCAGACGGCCGACGAGGTCAGGGCGGAGCTCGCAAGCTCCATACCGACGGGGCGGTTCACCACTCCTGAGGAAGTCGCTGACCTCGTTGTCTTTCTGGCCAGCGACCGCGCCGGAAATATCACCGGATCCGACTACCGCATCGACGGCGGATTCGTCACCACCGTCTGATTACGGTTGACACATGACGCGATAGCCGCTGGCGCTAATCGCGGCAAACGCCGAGAGCCTGGTTCAGGTTGGACACTGCACGCAGCCAACCGCCGATGCAATTCGGCGCGATCAGACTTGAGCTGGGATTCGTACGCCACCGCACGGGTGAGCGGGTGGTGGAACATAAACCTCGGTTGCCCTGTGAAGCTGACCTGATCGATAAGCGGGGCCGCCACTAGGTCATCGACGACCGGTTCGATACCCAGCGCGGTGAGCAGGTCTAGGCCGAAGCGCGTGCCGATGACCGCGGCCGCGCTCAATGTGCGCTTCGCCTTCGGGTCGAGACGATCGATGCGTGCGGCGATGGTCGTCCGCAACGTGGCGGGCACGCTCACCTCGGCGACATCCGTCGACGAACCATATGCGCTTCGTTTCCCGCGCAGCACGCCCCGATCGGCCAATTCGCGTACGATCTCCTCGGCGAAGAACGGGTTACCAGCGCTTCTAGCGGCGATCGTCTGACCCAGTGCTCGAACCGAGTGGTCCGCACCGAGTAGCTCCGAGACCAATGCTGAGGTTTCCGAATTACTCAGTGGCGCAAGAGCTATGGTTTGGCCACCGGCCACCCGGTTCAACACGCCCCGGTAGCCTGGCGAGGCCGTTTTATCGAGTCACCGTCAGGGCACGCCCGGCGGTGACCGGGCACGGCGTCAAAATTCGCCTATACGGTCGAGCTGTCGGCGGACATCGAGCAGGTGATGACGGAGCTCATGGAGAGTATACGCAGCGACCCAGCCCAGGGAACGCTCTGCTCGCTCGGGGTAGGTATAGATCACGGTGCGCTCCCAGTCGGCGGGCGACAGTCTGGCGAGAGCGTTTGATAGCAACAGCGTGGCGTCGGTGAGCTGACGCGCAACATCACCTGGTCGCTGGTTGTTGTATCCGTCGTGCTCCACCCTCTCGTCACGTCCCATCGGCTCCGCAACGGGCCGATCTCGGCGACGCGCGGCCAGCACCCGTTCGCGCTGCACCAACAGCAGATCACGAACGTGGCAGGCATACTCCAGCGGCGACCACCCATGCGGCGAAGGCCGTAGTTGCAGGCGCGCGAGATTGTTGGACCGAAGCAGCTCGACGTAGGAGTCGACAAACGGACCCGCCAAGCGGGCGAAGTCTTCTCCGTTCGCCGATTCGTAGTCGAAGTCGCACTCCGTACATCGCGTCATGTCGTCACACCGTAGCGCGGTTGGCATGAGTTTGGAGACAGCGCGCTCCTGCCGCCGGGGCGCATCACTCATTAGCTGCGCCTGATTGTGAAACACTTATTGTTCGGGCGCGCAATGGATTTCAGCCAGTCAGAATTGCCGCCAGGCCGACACCGGCCACCCATTGCCATGCCTTGCCTGTTGGAGGACGATGAAGTAGTCCGGCGGCGCCGTCGAGACGCTGCCCCACATAAATCGGAGGCAGATCATGTATGCACGAAGCACCACCATCCAGGGGCAGCCCTCGTCCATTGACGCCGGTATCGCGCATACGCGCGACAGCGCGATGCCCGCGCTCGAGGGAATCGACGGGTGCGTTGGCTTGTCCCTTTTGGTCGACCGAACGTCCGGCCGCTGCATTGTTACCACCGCCTGGGAGTCCGAGGAGGCGATGCGCGCAAGCGAGGAGTCCATTCGGCCGATTCGTGACCGGGCCGCCCAGCTTTTGGGTGGTAGCAGGCAGGTCGAGGAATGGGAGATCGCTGCCATGCATCGCGAGCACCGCGCGAGTGAGGGCGCCTGTGTCCGAGCCACCTGGGTGAAGGTCGGCGCGGATCAGATCGACCGAGGCATCGACTTCTACAAGATGACGATCCTGCCCGCCCTCGAGGAACTGGAAGGTTTCTGCAGTGGCAGCCTGCTGGTCGACCGAGTGTCCGGTCGCGGCGTGGCCTCGGCGACCTTCGACAGCGTCGAAGCGATGGAGCGGAACAAGGACCAGTTGGACAGGATCAGAGCCACGGGCAGCCAGGAAACGCAAGCAGAGGTGCTCGACCAGTGCGACTTCGAGTTGGCGATTGCACACCTGCGGGTGCCCGAGATGGTCTGACTGACTCCAGGTGCCGCGACCGGCGCGGCGCGCATTGGATGAGGCCGTGCCCACCGGCGGGGTCGACCCAGGTGGGCGACCAGTGCCCGACCGCGCGGTCGAGGCCGGGGCTCCGGAGGTCAGTGAGCGCGGCCCGGCGACGGTGACGCTTGAAGCTGCCGCCGAGGCCGCAGGTCGTGGCGTGCTGATCCTGAGCGTCATCCAGGAATGCAGAATACGAGGCAGAATCGAGCGATGAAGCCAGCCGGTGTACACCATGTCGCCATCTGCGTCGCCGACGCGCAGCAGGGTCTCGCCTTCTATCGCGACGTGCTCGGCATGACGCAGCTGGCGCGCCCCGATCTCGGCCCGGGGTACTGGCTCGACGCCGGCGGTCAGCAGGTGCACCTGATGGAGTCCGACACCCAGCCGCTGGGTGCGAACCACTTCGCGATTCGAGTGGACGACATCGACGCCGCGGTCACCGACCTGCAGGGGCAGGGCGTTGAGGTGCACCGGCTCCCGTTCATCCCCGGCGCCGGGCACCAGGCCTTCCTGCACGATCCGTTCGGCAACTTGCTCGAGCTGAACCAGCCGGAATAGCTTGCGCACACCGGCGGAGCGCTCCGCCGACAACTTCAGGGTTTTGAGCCCACAACCACGACGACGCAGCGGTGCAACACCGACGTCTTATGTCCGCCGCTCGTCGGTGCGACGAATTGTGTTGCGTGGGTGTACCTATCCAGTTTTCCGAGCCACAACTGACCCTCACTGCAGGATTTGGCCGGGAAGCGAAACGAACTCCCACCCCGACGCGCGCAGTGCGGTGATCGCGTCGCTGACTCCGGCGGCGGTACCCGACTCGGGATGGTTCATATGTGCAAGCACGACCGATCCTGGCGCCGCGCCCGTGATGTCGGAGCGGACTTGCGCTGCGGACGCCCTTGCGCCGTTGTCGGCACCCACCCTGAAGCCGAGGGGCCGTTCACCGAGCTCGTTAACGATCGCGACCCCGACGTCGTCGTAGTAGGCGGTGCCGGAGCGAAACCAGGTAGGCGGTTTACCCGTCAGCGCGGCGAGTCTCGTGTGGTTGGTCCATACCTCGGTGACGGCCTCGTCGGCTGACCGGGTTCCCCTGATTCCGTATGCGGAGCGCCCGGTAACCGAAAGCGGGACATGGCGCGTCCCATGGTTGCCGATTTCGAACAATGGATTTGCAGCTAGTTGTTCGGCGCGGCCGGGGTGCGCGTCGATCCACCGCGAATTGAGGAACAACAGGGCGGGAACGGCGTTGCGTTCGAGGATCGCAAGAAGCGCGTCGTCGCCAGCGCCAGGGCACGCGTCGAACGTCAACGCGATTTGTCGGCCGGATGCAGCGAATGTCGTGGCAATACCGGGCAGCGACGTCCCCCATTGAGTCGGTGTCACACCGCGATAGCGAGCCGCGACTTCGGCCGGGTCAAAGGCCGGAAATTGCGTCGGGGAAGCGGCCGCAGGCGGTACGGCCATGCCGTCGTGTATTCCGCAGCCCACAACCGCCACCGATCCAGCCAGGGTGGCCAGGAACATTCGTCGGGTGATCATCCACGGAGATGAGGTGTTGAACCGGGCAAGGTTTCAGTCAGCCTCTAGTCTAGCCATCCCTCGTCGAGGACGTCGCGTCGCTGGCGGCGGGCGCGGGTGTGACGGTGTGGGTGCAGAGGTCGGCCAAGGTGCAGCGCCAGCCGGTGGTGTCGCTGGGGTGAGCGCGGGTCGGATCGTGCGTCGACCCCAATCTCCCGGTGACGTCAAGACCGACCTACTCCGGCAACCGGTATCAGATGGGCAACCGCGTCATCGGCGATGGCCGCAGCAGATTCGAGAGAGAATGGCGGATACGAGTTACACCGCGCGAGGCCTCCATGACCGATGCAGAGAACGTCACCGTCGCACGCTTCGGCGTCACCGCCGAACGCGGATTCCTGCCTCGGGAGGATCCGCTCGCTCGACTACCCTCGACGCTGGCCGAATGGGACGAACTTGCAAGCAACTTGCCGAAGTTGATGGCAACCGGGCGGGTTCGCTCGTTTCTGGAACGACCGCCGGTGTTCGACGTTGCGTCGCTCACGACGCAGCCCGACGTCGAACGAGCGATGCTGATCTTGTCGTATCTGGGGCACGCATACGTGTGGGGCGATGTTCGGCCGGTGTACCGGCTACCGCCGGCATTGGCGCGGCCTTGGCACGATGTCGCATTGAGACTCGGCCGCCCGCCAGTCCTGTCGTACGCGTCGTACGCACTCGCCAACTGGCGGCGCGTTGATCCCGACGGCCCTGTCGCGCTTGGCAACATCGTGCTGCTGCAGAACTTCGCCGGCGGAAT
>Ga0310909_10000940_pt1 | contig 16337 bp, 17 predicted proteins | sample GREbulkMGT000H_FD_203449 | JGI IMG/M metagenome (GOLD analysis project Ga0310909, IMG submission 203449) | Lab enrichment of tropical soil microbial communities from Luquillo Experimental Forest, Puerto Rico - GRE.bulkMG.T000H | ecosystem: Environmental > Terrestrial > Soil > Tropical forest >... | reverse complement strand
CCCCTCCTGAACCCCTAATGGCAGCCGTGTTGTCACCAATCCAGATAGAGTGTCGCACTTCAGGTACGGTGTCGCACTTTGTGATGAGGTCACATGAGTTTCGGCAAGTTGCCTTGATTTGCATTCGGTTCTGGGCCCCCCACCCCTAAAAAATTGGGGACCACCCGGAAACGGGCCCGCCGGGGTCGGCGACGGTGCGGATCGGTGCTGGGCGGGGTCTGCATTGTGGTCAAATAGGTTGCCGCTCAATGTTTTTAGGTTGCAGACGGGGTTCGCCCGGCGTTCATTCAACAGCGCATCTGCCGCGCCCATCGACGACAGCCGCCCGCCCCGCTGCCGGCTATGTGCAAACCGGCTAGACGAATTGGTGGTGTGCGACGATGAGTGGCGATGCGCGCTACTTGGGCGCGGCCTACCGTTAGGTCAGGTCTACGACCTTCGGAGCGCTCGTCTTGACCGACTGGATCCCATTCTCGGCCGCGACGGAGGGTTGACCGTCAGCTTGCCGCCCCTCTCAAAAGACCCTTCCCGGTTTTAATCCTTTCCGCATAGCCCGCCTTCCATTGGGGCGGCACAGACTTTCGGACCCAGAAGTTCCGACAAAATTGGCCCTCCGCTCCGTAATCGGGGCTCGCCTGGCAATTGCCCATTGGGTCTCTTTGCGTGTCAGCGGGCACGGATTCGTCGATGCAAGCCTGGTGGGCAGCGGGATCGGCGATGCTGACGCAGGGATCGTCGGCGTGTGCTTGTGCGGGTGGAAGGCAGAGGGGTGCCAGTGCTATCACCGCAGCCGCCGACGCGCCCATTAGTGCCGTCTTCATCAGTTCTTCCTCTCCTAACCCCTAATGGCCGCCGTGTTGTCGCCAGGTGCGTGGTGGGCAGGGGCCTTCGTCTCATCCTCCTGACGGAGGTCGCCGCATGATGGTGCCGGGGATCGGCGGTCCATAGCCTTTCTCGTCGGGCTTGTCCCGCTGGGCCTTGCGTGCTCCCGGTGGCATCGGCGGGACGAACATCGGGATCAGTGGAGCGCCGTCGGCCGTCGTTGCCACCAGCGGTGCCTCTGCGGCAGAGAGCTGGATCGGGGACATGACCGCCGAAGGCGGGACGACGAGGTTGCCGACGTACATTCCCGTGCCTAGAGAAGCGGTGACAGAAGTCTCCGCTGCACCGGCCTCAGCGGCGGGCGCATAGAGATTGGGAACCCCTCCCACGGCCTCGGGACCGGTGAGGTTGTAGGCAATGGCCAGGTTGCGGGGGGTGGCGGCCAGGACGTCTGGGTACTGACCGGGCAAGAAATCATGACCTCCGGTGAATGAACTGATCAGGTTAAACGGGAACCCGCTCTGGATGACGCTCTCCTCGTGGACAAGCAACAACGCGATGGTGGGATTTTCGAAAATCGAATCCGTGGGAAGGCTGATGGCTTGTGCAGTGGTCACCGCCGCGCTCTGCGCAGCCACGCCAACTGGGTTGGTGGTGGCGGGCGCAGGCGTGAACGGCTGTAACGTCATGGTCTGCAGACTGGTGGCGTGATAGCCCAGCATGGCGGTGGTGTTACCCGCCCACATCTGCACGTACTGCGCCTCGGTGGCGGCGATGGCGTGGAAGTTGATGCCGAAGAAGTTTGTCGTGATCAGATCAGCCAGCAGTGTGCGGTTGGCGGTGACCAAGCTGGGATGCACCACAGCTGCCCGGGTGGCGACGAACGAACTGGCCATGGTGGTAGCCGCCACCGACATCTGGGCGGCCAGGGCTGCGGTGGTGTTTATCCAGGAGACGTAGGGGATGGTGGACAGGGTCATCGCCGTCGCTGATGGTCCCTGCCAGGGAATGCCCGCCACGGTGGAGGCGTAGTCAGCGGCGGTCTGTTGAAGCTCGATCGCCAGCTGGCGCCAGACGTTGGCAGCGGCGAGCAACGATCCGGGCCCTGGCCCTGAATGAATCAGCGCTGAGGTGATCTCGGGAGGAGCCCAGAAGTTCACGCGTGCCGTGCCAAAGCTCGGAGTCGGTAGTTCTCATCGTGTTTGTGACTGCCAGAGTTACTCGGCGCGCCGCCTGCGTTCGCGTCATAACCCTGGCTGGCAGGGATGGTCTCGCCATTGGCGGCCATGAGGCGGAAGCGAGACTTGCCGGCTTTGTCCTTGCTGATCTCGAACTTGGCTGCCATTGCAGTTCTCCCCTGTTCGTTGCCTCGAACAGCGGAAACGCTACCCCTGTATGGCTTCTGGCGCACGCACGAGCGTCGGCGGGTCGCCAGAGGCTGGACGCCCGCCAGCAGTCGCTACAGACAGCCCTGGGGTCAGCCTTGAAGCGTTAGAAGCGACCATGGAGGCACCAGCTGTGTCCTTCTCAGAAGTCGCCTCATTGTGGGTTCTAAACCGCTGCCTGTGCCCCGTGTGTATCAGATCCACGGCGCGTGACGGTGATCCGCAGTCGGGCCCGGCGAGTAGCGGGTACGCAGTGGGTATCGCGCTATCAACACAGCAAAGCGATGCAAGCGCCGCGAGTTCAGTTCAGGTTGTAGAAGCGCTGCGCGTTCAACCCGCCGATCTTTTCGCGGGCCTCCTCGCTGATATCCGGGCGGGTTCGCAGATGCTTGGTGCTCTCTGGCCATTCGCCGTCCCAGTGCGGGTAGTCGCTGGCGAACATGATGAAGTCGGCGCCGAGCACGTCGATCACGCCGGGCAGGATCGGTTCCTCCGGTTCGCAGGTCACCCAGATGTTGCCCGCGGCCAGATACTCGTGCGGATCGCGGCGCCAGCCGCGCTCGACCCAGTCTCCGCGCTTTTCGTAATGCTCGTGCAGGCGGTCGATGAAGAACGGGACCCAGCCCGCGCCCGCCTCGAGGAACGCCACCCGCAACTGAGGATGACGCTCGAAGACACCGCCGGAGACCATCGCCGTCATCGCCGTCATCTGGTCGAACGGAAAGCTGATGCAGTGCACCTGGATGTAGTTCGTGAAGCGGTCCACGCCGATCTTCGGCAGGTGAATGCCGGGGGCCCCATGAATGCCCAGCGGCATTCCGAGTTCGACGGCGGCGGCGTAGAACGGATCAAGGTCGGGGTGGTCGAGGTTGCGCGTTTTCAGTGCGGGCGGAACGAGGGCCGCCACCAGCCCAAGGTCTTTGGCCTCGGTCATGACGTCGATGGCGACTTGGCCGTGCTCGACGGGCGCCACGGCGACGCCGCGCAACCGGCCGCCCGACGAGGAGCAGTAATCCGCGATCCACTGGTTGTAGAGGCGAGAGAATCCGGCTGCGAACTCGGGATCCTCGAGACTGGGCGCGCACAGCCCCATGCTCGGATACAGCACCATCGTGTCGATGTGATCGCGGTCGGCGTCGCCCAGCACGCCCTCGGGTGACCGGCAATTGATGTCGGGCGCCTTGCTGATCCCGTGCTCCGGCGGACAACCGGCACCGGGGCCTTGGTCCTCGGGGTAATTGCGGCCTTCGAGCGTCAACCGCAACCGCCCGTCGGTGCTGGGCTTGACGTGTTGCGGCCAGCGCTTGATTGCCTCAATCGCCAGCGAGGAGTTTTCGGCGACGTGTCCGTCGGCGTCGATGATTCGCATGTATCGGCAACTTACACTCGCGCATTGCCGTCCGGTACTGCACGATGCTGACGTGACAACACAACGGATCACCGCCGATCAGCGAAACTCGTTCATCGCGGCGATGTTGGGCTGGACGATGGACGCCTTCGATTACTTCATCGTGGTGTTCGTCTATGCCGACATCGCAAAGACCTTCCACCACAGCAAGGCCGAAGTCGCGTTCATCACCACGGCCACCCTGGCCATGCGGCCGGTGGGTGCACTGCTGTTCGGGCTGTGGGCCGACCGGGTTGGTCGGCGTCTCCCGCTGATGGTGGACGTGATCTTCTACTCGCTAGTCGGGTTCCTGTGCGCGTTCGCGCCCAATTTCACCGTGCTGGTGATTCTGCGGCTGCTGTACGGCATCGGCATGGGCGGCGAATGGGGGCTGGGCGCCGCGCTTGCCATGGAGAAGGTTCCCGTCGAGCGGCGCGGGTTCTTCTCCGGCCTGCTGCAGGAGGGCTACGCGTTCGGCTACCTGCTGGCGAGCGTGGCGTCGCTGGTGGTGATGAACTGGCTGGGATTGTCGTGGCGCTGGTTATTCGCTCTGAGCATCATCCCGGCGCTGGTCAGCCTGATCATCCGCTACCGGGTGCAGGAATCCGAGGTCTGGGAAGCCGCCCAGGACCGAATGAAGTTGACCAGCACCAGGATCCGCGACGTGCTGCGCGACGGCGCGATCATCCGACGGTTCTTCTACCTGGTGCTGCTGATGACCGCCTTCAACTGGATGAGCCACGGCACCCAGGACGTCTATCCGACTTTCCTGGGCGCGACCACCAACCAAGGTGCGGGCCTTTCCAGCGTGACCGTCAAATGGATCGCGGTGGTCTACAACGTCGGCGCCATCATCGGGGGACTGTTTTTCGGCACGCTGTCACAGCGGTTCAGCCGCCGCTACACCGTGGTTTTCTGCTCGTTATTGGGGCTGCCGATCGTGCCGCTGTTCGCGTACTCGCGCACCGCGGCGATGTTGTGTCTGGGGTCGTTCCTGATGCAAGTCTGCGTGCAGGGCGCCTGGGGCGTGATTCCCGCGCACCTGACCGAGCTGTCGCCCGACGCCATCCGCGGCCTGTACCCGGGTGTGACCTACCAGCTCGGTAATCTGCTGGCGGCGTTCAACTTACCCATCCAGGAACGTCTGGCCGAGTCGCATGGCTATCCCTTCGCTTTGGCGGCGACGATCGTGCCGGTGCTGATCGCCGTGGCCTTCCTCACGCTGATCGGCAAGGACGCCACCGGGATTCGTTTCGGTACGGCCGAAAGCGCTTTTCTGCCAACCGAAGTGACGTGACTTTACTCGGTATTGCCCAGTGCGCGCAACAACATGTGCATGGCCACGGTCGTCGAGCGCTCGCGGATGTCGGACCGGTTCCCGGGGAGGCGAAGCGTTCGGGTGATTTGGTGCTTTGCGGCGCCAGGGGCGCCGAGCATCACGGTGAAACAGACTGTGCCGACGGGCTTTTCCGGTGTTCCCCCGCCCGGGCCGGCGATTCCGGTGATCGCGACGGCGGTGTCGGCGCCGAAGCGCTTCAACGCGCCTGCCGCCATCGCTTCGGCGACCGGCTCGGACACCGCGCCGTGGGCCTCGATCAGTGCCGGATCGACACCGAGCAGTTGGATTTTGGCGTCGTTGGAATAGGCGACCACGCCGCCCGCCACATAGTCGGACGAACCGGGCCGGTCGGTAAGCCGCGCCGCCACCAGGCCCGCTGTGCAGGATTCCGCCGTCGCTATCCAGCGGCCGGACAACAACTGTGCGACCAGATCGTCGACCCTCGAGCCGTCTTCCGAGTAGATGTGCCGGCCGTGTTTTTCGCGCAGCAATTGGGTGAGTTGCGCGTAGGTGTCCGCCGCGTCGGGCTCGTAGCGCGTGACCATTTCGATCTCGCCCCGCCGCAAGCACGTGGTGATCTCCAGCGAGGCGAACCCGGGGATGGATGCCTCGGCCCCACGCAGCGTTTCGGCCAGCCCGGACTCGGGCAGCCCGAAGATCCGAATGGTCTTCTGCCGGTAGTTTGTTCGGCCGGCGATCGCGTCCTGGGCCGCGGAGGTCTCGATAGCTCTGTGCCACATCGGCTGAAGCTCGCGCGGCGGCCCCGGAAGCACGACCACCGTCGGCTTCCCGGGCACGACCACACCCGGCGCGGTGCCCTCAGGATCGAGCACCTCCGAACCGGCGGGAATCATGGCCTGCTTGCGGTTGGCGGCGCGCACCGCGTCGAAGTCAACTCCATCGAAGCGCGCCATAAACGATTTGAGGATCGCGGCGATCTTGTTCTCGACCGCGGTGTCCAACACCAAGTCGCGACCAGCGAAGCGCGCCACCACCTCGACGGTCATGTCGTCGGCCGTGGGTCCCAGGCCACCGCTGGTGACGATCAGGTCCACGCTCTGGTCGGCCATGAAGCGCAGCTGCGCTTCGATGTCGGAAGGGCGGTCACCGCAGATGGTGATGTGCGCCAGCTCGACGCCCAGTTCCAGGAGGCGATCGGCGATCCAGGGGCCGTTTGCATCTTGGACTCGTCCGGTGAGGACTTCGGTTCCGGTCACCACGATGCCCGCGCGTGCGCTCACCGCCATGAGCCTACGCATGAACTAGCCTGAGGCCGTGGCGCAGGCTCCGCGGACTCGCTACGCCAGGTGCGGCGATATGGACATCGCCTACCAGGTCATCGGCGATGGCCCAATTGACCTGATCGTGCTTCCCGGGCCGTCCATCCCGATCGACTGCATTGACGCCGAGCCGTCGATGCACCGGTTTCATCGGCGGCTGGCGTCCTTCAGCCGGATGATTCGGTTCGATCTGCGCGGCATGGGTCTGTCGTCGCTGGTCCCTTCTCGGGACCTCCTAGGACCGAAGTACTGGGCCGAGGACGCGATTTCGGTCATGGATGCGGTCGGATGCGAGCAGGCGTCGATCGTCGCGCCGGGCTACGACGCGATGATTGGACTCGTTCTTGCCGCCGATCATCCAGAGCGGGTGCGCAGCCTGGTGGTGATCAACGGCACGGCACGCATGGTCAGGGCGCCCGACTATCCGGTCGGCGCGCCGTTAAGCACCGCCGATCTGTTTACGACGGTTGCCATGGAGACCGATGCCGTCGAGCGTGGCGTGGACGTTTTGGGGATCGTCGCGCCTACCGTTGCCGGCGACGAGGCCTTCCGCGCTTGGTGGGATCTTGCGGGGAACCGTGCCGCGTCGCCGAGCATGGCCCGGGCAGTCGGCAGAATCGTGGCCGAAGCCGATGTCCGCGAAGCGCTCGCGCGCATTGCCGCGCCGACGTTGATCGTGCATCGCGCTGACACGAAGTTCATCGCGGTTGAGCAAGGTCGCTACCTCGCCGAGCACATCGCAGGGTCGCGCTACGTCGAGCTACCTGGCGCCGATTCCCTGTACTGGGTCGGCGACACCGCGCCGATGCTCGACCAGATCGAGGAGTTCATCACCGGCGTGCGCGGAGGCTCTGATGCCGAGCGGGTCCTCGCCACGATCGTGTTCACCGACATCGTCGGCTCCACCGTAAGGGCCGCCGCGCTCGGCGACGGTCGGTGGCGCGACATGTTGGACAACCACGACACCATCGTGCGTCACGAGCTGCAGCGGTTCGGCGGCCGCGAAGTGAACACCGCCGGAGACGGATTCGTCGCGACGTTCGCCAGCCCGAGCGCGGCGATCGCCTGTGCGGACGAAATCGTCGACGCGGTACGGACTTTGGGCATCGAGGTGCGGGTGGGTATACATGCCGGCGAGGTGGAAGTTCGCGGCGCGGACGTCGCCGGCTTGGCGGTGCACATCGGTGCGCGAGTAGGAGGGCTGGCGGGACCCAGCGAGGTGCTGGTGTCCTCGACGGTGCGCGATATCGTCGCCGGTTCGCGTCGCACCTTCGCCGATCGCGGTGAGCATGAGCTCAAAGGCGTGCCCGGCTCGTGGCGGCTGTACGCGCTGATCAGGGAGTAACTGACGGTCGCGTGACCGTCACGTCCTAGGAGCCCGGCTGTCCGGGTTGGCCTGGCTGCCCTGGTTGGCCGGGCTGCCCTGGCTGCCCGGGCTGCCCGCCGGGCCCAGGTGCGCCGCCGGCGCCACCCTCGCCGCCCGCGCCGGGCTGGCCGCCCGCGCCGGGCTGGCCGCCCATGCCGCCGTCGCCGCCTCGGCCGCCGTCACCGCCTCGACCGCCGTCCCCCCCGGCCCCTCCGGCCCCGCCGGCTCCACCGGCACCGCCGGCTCCTCCGGCCCCGCCGGGCCCTGGGGCCCCGCCGTTGGTGGGCGTGTCGCTGCTCATGCGGTGCGCACCTGCCTTCCTTGTATTGCACTAACTTTCCGCAGTTGGCGCCTGTCCAGTTTATGCGGACCGTCTGCCAAACGAATTGATTCGTCGAAATCCCCGTCTAGCGCAACTCCCCCCATATCGCGAGACAATGAGCCGATGATCGAGTTAGAGGTACTGCAGGCCGACATAACCAAGCTCGAACTCGACGCGATCACCAACGCCGCCAATACCCAGCTTCGGCACGGCGGCGGCGTCGCCGCGGCGATCTCCCGCGCGGGCGGGCCCGGGGTGCAACGCGAATCGAACGAGAAGGCGCCCATCGGGCTCGGGGAGGCGGTCGAGACCACGGCCGGCGACCTGCCGGCGCGGTACGTCATCCACGCGGCGACCATGGAGCTCGGCGGCCCGACCTCGGCCGACATCATCGCCCGGGCCACCGATTCCACCCTGCGGAAGGCCGACGAACTCGGTTGCCGCTCGCTGGCGCTGGTGGCGTTCGGCACGGGTGTCGGGGGCTTCCCGCTCGAAGACGCCGCCCGGCTGATGGTCGACGTCGTCCGGCAACACCAGGCGAGCTCGCTTGAGAAGGTCGTCTTCGCGGTCCACGGCGACGCGGCCGAGCAGGCGTTTCGGAACGCGGTGCGCGGCTAACCGTTGGACAGGTAGCGCTCGACCGACGCGACCTTCCGAGTCATCGCGTCCTCGGCTCCCGCCCGCCAGTCGGCCTTGATCACCGTGCTGACGCGGGGCGCCCGAGCGGCCACCGCCTCGACCGCGCGCTGCACGACCGTCATCACTTCTTCCCAGGTCTCGCCTTCGATCACGGTGAACATCGAATCCGTACTATTGGGTAGGCCGGATTCGCGAACCACTCGAACCGCTTCGGCGACGATCTCGCCAACCCCCTCACCCACGCCCAGCGGGGTGACGGAAAACGCGACGAGTACGGACACCTGACGAGCGTACTTAACTTTTTCGGGGCCGTCCTGGCAGCATCGAGGGCCATGCGGATTCTGGTGCAACGGGTCTCATGGGCGGCGGTGTCGGTGGATGGCGAGGTGGTGGGTGCCATCCGGCCGGACGGCCAAGGCCTGCTCGCGTTCGTCGGCGTCACGCACAGCGACGATCGCGACAAGGCGCGCCGGCTCGCCGAAAAGCTCTGGAATTTAAGGATTCTCGCCGACGAAAGGTCCGCGGCCGACGTCAATGCGCCGATCTTGGTCGTCAGCCAGTTCACCCTGTACGCCGACACCGCGAAGGGCCGCCGGCCGTCTTGGAATGCGGCCGCTCCCGGCGGCGTCGCCGAGCCGTTGGTGGCGGCATTCGCGGAGGCGTTGCAGGGGCTGGGCGCCCGCGTGCAATCCGGCGTGTTCGGCGCGAACATGCAGGTCGAATTGGTAAACGACGGCCCGGTTACAGTGTTTCTCGAGATGTGACGCTGCCACCGCAGGTACTTTGGTTATGTCATGAGTACGACACCTGAATTCGGGTCGCTGCGCTCCGACGACGATCAGTGGGACATCGTCAGCAGCGTGGGCTACACCGCGCTCCTGGTGGCGGGCTGGCGCGCGCTGCACGCCGTGAGCCCGCAACCGCTGGTCCGGGACGAATACGCGAAGGTTTTCATAGCCGCCTCACAGGACCCGTATCTGGCGCGCTTACTTGCCAATCCGGGAACCTCCGAGGACGAGACGGCCTTTCCCCGCCTGTACGGCGTCCAAACCCGATTCTTCGACGACTTCTTCGCTTCCGCCGGTGACGTGGGCATACGACAGGCGGTGATCGTCGCTGCCGGATTGGACTCGCGGGCATATCGCCTCGAATGGGCGGACAGCACAACGGTTTTCGAAATCGACCTACCGAAAGTGCTGGAATTCAAGGCGCGTGTGCTGAGCGAGCATGGCGCTGCGCCCAAGGCCCACAGGATCGAGGTCGCCGCCGATCTGCGCACCGACTGGTCGAGGACGTTGGAAGCGGCCGGCTTCGACCCTGAGAGCCCGAGCGCCTGGTCCGTGGAGGGAGTGTTGCCCTACCTGACCGACGAAGCCCAAAATGCGCTTTTCGCGCGGATCAGCGGGCTTGGTGCGCCGGGCAGCCGAGTCGCCATTGGCGCGCTGGGGACACGGTTGGACCGCGATCAGCTGGCCGCCCTGGAGACGGACCACCCCGGCGTCAGTATGTCCGGCGACGTGGATTTCTCGGCTCTCACCTACGAGCCCGAGGCCGACCCCGCGGAGTTGCTTGCTGCCCACGGCTGGGCCGTCGAACCGGTCCGCAACACACTCGAGCTGCAGTCCGGCTACGGGATGACCCCGCCAGAAGTGGACGCCAAGATCGACGGTTTCATGCACTCGCAATACATAACGGCGAGCCGTTCGGGGTGAGTCGAGATGGTAATGATCACGAGGCTCTCCCCCGCTGACGCCATCGCCGAGATCGGCGCCAGTCCGCCGGGACCCGGGATCGGAGCATTCTTCGACCTCGATGGGACATTGGTCGACGGCTTCACGGCAGTGGCTCATGTCGGCGATCGGATCCGGCGTCGGCAGGCCAAGATCGGCGAGCTCCTCGGGGTACTGGAAGGCGCGTTACGGTATCGATTCGGCCGCTTGGAGTTTGAGCATCTCATCGTCCGGGCCGCGGGCTACCTGCGCGGCGAATCGCTCGCCGTCCTCGACGAGTTGGGCGAGCGACTCTTCGTCGAACGTGTTGCCGCGCGGCTGTACTCGCACATGCATGAAATCGTCCGGGCCCATCAGGACCGCGGGCACACCGTCGTGCTGAGTTCGTCGGCGCTCTCCATTCAGGCACTGCCGGTCGCACGCTTTCTCGGCATTTCCAACGTGCAGTGCAACCACTTTGAGCTCGACGAGCAAGGCCGCCTGACCGGCGGAATCGTCAAACCGATCGTGTGGGGGGCGACGAAGGCCGCCGCTGTCGAACGATTCTGTGCCGACAATGAGGTTGCGGTGGAACGCAGTTACTTCTACGCCGACGGTGACGAGGATGCGGCATCGATGTCACTCGTCGGCTATCCGCGACCGGTGAACCCGCGCTCAGGGCTCGCCGCGGCCGCCGCGGTACATGGATGGCCGGTCATGTGCCTAACCTCCGCGCGACGGGGCCCGGTAAGGGCATTTCGTTATCTGGCGAGGCATGTCCGCCGGGACGGAACCTAAGGCGTCAGCAGGATCTTCACCTCGTCGCCGGACCGAGACTCAGCGGTGGCGTAGCCTTTTGCCGCTTCGTCCAACGGCAGTGTCGTGGTGAAGATGCCGTCGACGTCGAGCCGGCCGGACCGCAGCAGCGGGATCAACTCCGGCCAGGTGCGTTGCACCGGCGCCGTGGTCATCCGCAATGTGATACTGCGGATCAGGCAGCCGAGCGCGGGCAGCGGGAACGGCTGCAGATCGTGCACACCGACCACCGAGACGGTACCGCCGGGCCGTACCGCATTGAGCGCGTCAGTCATGGATGCATCCGTACCGGCTGCGTCGATCACTGAGTCGGCGCCTCGTCCGTCGGTCGCGGCGAGGATGGCCGCGGTTGCCGGCGACGTGACGGGAGTACCGCCCCACCGCGCGGCACGCTGCAGGCGGCCGTCGACCCGATCGACAGCGAAAACCGTTGCGGCACCTTGAAAAAACGCGCTGCGCAGCGCGCACAGGCCAACCGCGCCCAGGCCGATCACCGCCACCGTCCCGCCGAACGGAATATCAGCTCGTTGGGCCGCCGCCCACCCGGTGGCGAGGTTGTCGGTGAGCAGCAGCGCCTGTTCGGTGCTGATCCCCTCCGGCATCTTGAGCAACTGGAAGTCGGCGGCCGGCACGGCGAGCAGATCGGCCTGCGCGCCGGGGAGTACACCGCCACCGAAGATCTGAAAGCCGGAGAAGCACATGACCGGGTCGCGGGTGGCGCATCCCGGGCAGGTTCCGCAGCCGGTCACCGACGACACCATGACCTGGTCTCCAACCTTGACCGCGCGCACCTCGGGCCCGGCATCGACGACGGTGCCGACCGCTTCGTGACCGAGCGTCATCGGCTCGGCGAGCGGATAGTCGCCCTCGTAGAAATGCAGGTCCGATCCGCAGATCCCGGCGGCGGTCACGGAAACGATCGCCCCGTCGGGGCCGGGAAGAATCGGATCGGGGCGGGTGTCGACCCGGATGTTGGCGGGCCCGTCGAGGACTACCGTTCGCATGTTGGCGTGCTCACTTTCTTTGTCGCACTCAGTCTTTTGGCCGCTCAAGAAATTGAGACCAGTCGGGCTCACGGACCGCGGCCCAGTACTCGTTGAGGCGCCACGGGCTGACGGTGTGGATCTCCCCGTCGGCGTTTTTGAAGTACGAGTGTTTGACCGCGGGGTGCGACCACACCATGTTCTTGATTTCGGTTTGCGTCCGTTGATGCCACTCGTTGGCCGCCTCGGCCGCCGGTTCCAGCGAATGCAGGTTTGCTTCCACCAGATGCTCGAGACATTGGTTGATGTAGCGCATTTGGAGTTCGGACTGGAAGATCAGGCTGCCGCCGTGCGCGAGATGCGTCCCGGGCCCGTAGATGATGAAGAGGTTGGGAAATCCCGGAACGGTGATGCCTAGGTACGCGTGCGGGCGTCGCCCCCACATCCGATGCAGATCGATTCCGTTGCGGCCGGCGATTTTCAGCGGCCACAGCACGTCGGTGTGCCGGAACCCGGTGGCGTAAACGATGACATCGGCATCGCGGGTCACGCCGTCTTCGGTGATGATGCCGTCAGTTGTGATCCGCCGGATCGGTGTGCGCACCAATTCGACGTTGTCCCGTTGCAGTGTCCGCAGCCAGCTGCCGTTGTCCTGCAGTGTCCGTTTGCCGGTGGCCGGGTAGTCGGGCAAGACCTTCGCCAACAGCTCGTGGCCTTCGCCGACCTGGCTGGTGATCCAGTGGGTAAACATCATTCGGGCGGCGGCGTTGATGTCGCTGACGGCGTAGTCCTGGTCGGCGTAATCCGGGTCGCCGCGCGCGGCGTCGAGTCCCTTGTCGGAGCCGGGCCATAGTACGAGAAACCGGTACCACCTTCCGTAAAACGGCAGGTGGCGCATCGCCCAGCGCATGCCGTCGCCGACCTCATCGTGATACATCGCGTTCGGGAACATCCACTGGGCGGTCCGTTGGTACACGATGAGCCGTTCGACGTCGCCGGCGATCGTGGGTGCGATCTGGAAGCCGCTGGCGCCGGCCCCGATCAGCGCGACCCGCTTGCCGGTGAGGTCGACGGAGTGATCCCAGGCCGCCGAATGAAATGAGGGTCCCTCGAAGCTAGAGGCACCGTCGAATTCGGGGATATAGGTCCGATTTAGCTGACCGACCGCGGTGATGACGGCGCGCACGCGCATCGTGTCGGTGTGGCCGTCGGCCGAGCGCAGTGAGACGTTCCACATGCCGTCGTGGTCGCTCCACTCGGCCGCGACAACCTCGGTGTTCCACCGAACGTGCCGGGCCAGGCCGTGCTTGTCCATCACGTCGGCGAAATAGGCTTGCAGCTCGTATTGCTCGGCGAAGAAGTGCGTCCAATCGTTGTTGGGTTCGAAACTGTAGCAATAGAAATGGTTTGCGACGTCGACGCGGGCGCCGGGATAGCTGTTCTCCCACCACGTTCCGCCGGGTCCGGCGTTCTTCTCCACGATGGTGAAGGGGACGTTGGCTTGTTTGAGGCGGATCCCGGCGAGGATGCCGGATTCGCCGCATCCGACGACGAGGACCGGCAGCTCGGCGGTGGATTCGATCGGCAGGGCCGCCGGCCGGCGGGGATCGATGCCGTCGATGTCCATCTCTTCCAAGATCAGGGGTAGATAGTCGTCGGTCACGTGCTCGCAGGCCGCCCAGTCCATCATTTCCCGAATGAGTTCCAGGCTCAGCGGGTTTGGCTCGGGGCAACCGCGGTCTCGATAGTCGGTGAGCACGGGTAGCGCCGCCGCGCGGGCTCGGGCTTTGTCTTCCTCCGACATGAAGCCCTGAATCTCATTGAGGAAGATGCCCATGGGCTTGAAGTCGCGAATGAACCGGGGGTCGCCGGTGATATGGACGAGCGAAAGTAGCAGCGTCGGGATGCTGACATCCTCAAGCGCAGCGACGATTTCGGCCGTTGACGTGGTGAAGGGCCGGCCGGCGTAGCGGCTGCGCATCAAGCCGATCCTCTCGGTAGGCGGGGGCCAATTACGCTACGCGGCGTTTCGTAATTGACAGCACCACCGTACCCGTGGCGCCGGAGACGATCAAGAACCGACCTGGCTGAATCTTGCTGCCCAATTGACAACCAGGACCAAACGGCCGTTAGGCGACCAGATAATGGGCGAGAATGAAGCAGCGGTCCGAGATCGAACACACCACTAGACCAAGGGAAGTGACGAGAATGAATCGCTTCGACATCACCCAGACCAACGCCGCTGTGGAGCGATTGATTGAGACGATGGAGAACCCACGGCATCTTTATCTGCTGCACGCTTACAACCGCCACCGCTACCTTGAGATGGCCGGCCGCTGGGAGGAGATCTTCACACCTGAAATGACGGTTGAAAAGCCCGTCTATCACTTCAACGTGCTCGATACGACCACGACGCTCGACGGGACCGAGGCGGTCAAGGAGGTCTATCGCGAGTGGACCCGCACGAGTCAGTGCGTCTTCTACACCGGCGGCGACGAGCAGCTTGCGGTGAGCGACGCGATGATCGTCTCGACGTCGACGCTCTACCAGCAGTATCCCGGGGCCATCCTTGCCGCTGGTGGGGCGCCCGTCGACCCCGATGTCACCTACTTGGTGAAGATGGCGACTCACATGATCTGGCCGTACGACCACCGAGGCCGCTTGGTTGGTGAGGATGTGTGGGAGTACGACAGCTCGGTCCGCGAGTTGATCCCCCTGGATCCGGCCGATTTCCTGACGGCCGAGCAATCCGCCAAGTTGCTGGCGCCACTGATCAAGCCGTTGCCGGCTGACAACCCGTTCACTGCGTCGGCTGTGGTCTAGCCGACCCGCGCGCCGGGGGTAGCCGCATGCCCGTGGCGCAAGCGTTTTAAGGTTGAGCCGCGTCGCGGGTTCTGCTACGGCAAACCGTCGTTGCCGTTCAGACCCAACAGCGCGGTCCCACCGGTGCCGGGCACGCCGGGCGTCGGGAGGTTCCCGGCAAATTCTGGGTGCGAATAAACCCCGGGTGAATCGGATCAGGAACCGTCGCGTGCTAACTCCCCCGCGGGCTGGCCACAGCGGTTGCGAAACAATAAAGACATGGCCACGTTGCTCACCGCTTGCAGTGGGTTCCTGCTCGCCGTCTTGTGGATGGACCTGATTTTCGACGTCCAGGTTCTCGCGCACCGAGCTGCCGGTGAGGAGCTACCCGAGCCCGTGCTCGCGTCCATCGCGGGGTATTACCACCGCGCGACGACCACATCGCAACCGATGAGCCGGCTGATCGCCCTGGTCATGTTGATCTTGTTGGGCGCGTTAGGATTTCAGGCCACGCGGGGGCATGACCCTGGCTGGTTACTGGCGATATCGGCCGGGCTCGCGGGCGTCCCGATGGCGCTGGCATTGACGCGCACGGTCCCCAACGCCGTTCGACTCGGGCACCGCGCGGACAGCCCGGCGGTACAAACCCGCCTGGCGCGATCCATCTGCCGAGATCATCTCGCGTGTGTGGGGTGCATCTTCGGGTTTCTGGTGTTATGGCTCGTGCGCTCGACAGCAATATGACGGGTCGTAGTACGGACGCGCAGGTCAAGACCGGCTGGCCACGTCAACAGGCTCCGTACTAAACTAGAACACGTTTCAGTTCTTCAAGCATCGGTCGAGCGTCCCAGGAGTAGGCATGCACACCGCGATTTGCGACGAGCTCGGTATCGAGTTTCCGATCTTCGCCTTCACCCACTGCCGCGATGTCGTGGTCGCCGTCAGCAAGGCCGGCGGCTTCGGCGTGCTGGGCGCCGTCGGCTTCACGCCTGAGCAGCTGGAGATCGAGCTGAAGTGGATTGACGAGAACATCGGCGACCACCCTTACGGGGTCGACATCGTGATCCCGAACAAGTACGAGGGCATGGATTCCCACCTATCGGCCGAGGAGCTGGCCGAGACGTTGCGCAAGATGGTGCCGCAGGAGCATTTGGACTTCGCCAAGAAGATCCTGGCGGATCACGGCGTCCCGGTGGATACCGCCGATGAGGACACCTTGCAGCTGCTCGGATGGACCGAGGCGACCGCGACCCCGCAGGTCGAAGTGGCGCTGAAGCACCCGAAGGTCGCGATGATCGCCAATGCGCTGGGTACTCCCCCGGCCGACATGATCAAGCACGTCCACGACGCCGGCCGCAAGGTGGCCGCGTTGTGCGGCTCGCCCTCGCAGGCGCGGAAGCACGCCGACGCGGGCGTCGACATCATCATCGCGCAGGGCGGTGAGGCCGGCGGGCACTGCGGCGAGGTGGGCTCAATTGTGTTGTGGC
>Ga0310909_10000928_pt1 | contig 16399 bp, 18 predicted proteins | sample GREbulkMGT000H_FD_203449 | JGI IMG/M metagenome (GOLD analysis project Ga0310909, IMG submission 203449) | Lab enrichment of tropical soil microbial communities from Luquillo Experimental Forest, Puerto Rico - GRE.bulkMG.T000H | ecosystem: Environmental > Terrestrial > Soil > Tropical forest >... | reverse complement strand
GTCAGGCGCTGCTCTCCCTCGGCAGACCGGCCGGCCTCGAGCTGTGGGGCACCGCGCGCGGCCCGCATGCGGCGCTGATCCGTGAGCTCGGCGCCACGCCGATCGACTACCAACGGGAAGACTTCACGCCTGTTCTGGCGGACGGGTTTGATGTCGTCTTCGACGGCATTGCGCAGGACGGCTATCGCCGCTCGTTTGCCGCGCTCAAAAGCGGCGGGCTACTGTGCGCTTACGGCTACTCGGCCGGCGTGCAGGCGCAGCGCCGAATGGCGACCATGTTGATGTGGATCGCGCGCCTCTATCTCTGGGGATGGTTGCCTGGCGGAAAACGCGCCCGCTTCTATTCGATCAATCTGATGAGAGCGCAACGTCCCGCCTGGTTCCGGGAGGATCTGGAGCGGCTTTTCGGACTATTGGCAACTGGCACGATCCGGCCGCGCGTCGCCGAGCGGATTTCATTCGATAAGGTCGTCGAGGCACACCGCCGTCTCGAGGCGGGCGGTCTCGACGGCAAGCTCGTCCTATGCCCGGACCTCCGACCCTCGGGCGGTTAAAGCCATCACTCGCGCGCCCAGCGTTTTCTGCCCGTGATCATCGCAAAGACAAGATTTTCTTTGTGCACGACACTGGCGACCGCGACCCCAAGGATGTGCGCAACCACGAGCGCCACGGTGATATTGGCGAGCAGGCCGTGCAGTTCGCCGATCGTGCTTTCCGACTCCTCTCTGCCAGTCTTCGCAGGCGCCCGGTGCTCGGCTTCATTGCCGTTTGCATTGGCGTCGGTCACGAGAACCGCCGCCAATGGTCCCTTGCCCTCTTCACCGTACGCAATCAGGCCCGTCGCTACGGTTGCAGCGAGACAGACCAAGAGGGCAATGACCATTGCCCCGCCGGCCGGGCTATGTCCGACATACCGACGGGCCCGGCCGTACAATAAGTCTCTGAAATACGCCAGGGCGACGAGCGGGCTGCGCACGAAATCACTGAAGCGCGCATGGCGCGGGCCGACAAAGCCCCATCCCACCCGCAGCACCACGATAGCGCCGACGATGTACCCGCCCCAGACATGGAGGGCATCGGCTTCGTCTTCTCCACTCAAATACGCCACGGCGAAAGCCGCAACGAGCGCCCAATGCCCGAAACGCACCAGCGGATCCCATACGAGAGTGCTTGCAGCCCGGCTCGTTGTCCGGATGGTTTCGCTGCTGGCCATCTTTCATCTCCCGCAGTGTGGGCGATCAAGGTACCGGCGCTGTGCCGAGTTACCTTGATCTGAATCAAGTCGGCCATTTTCCGGATAGTGTAGCCGTCTCGATCCAGTCGATAATCCTGCCGACGTGGCCCTCGGATTTGCGGGCCGACTCAGTCGATAGAGCTCAAGAGCGCGGGAGGGCAGATGCGTGGATTCTTTCTGACGTCCCTCATGGTGCTGCTAATTGGCGTTCCCGTCGCCGGTGCCGCTGCGCATGACGGCTGGTTCGTGCGCGTCTGTCCGGCAAAGACCGAGGCGGGTCGCATTCATTTGACCTTCTCCGGCGGCCGGCAGGGATACAGCTGGTCCTGGATCGAGGGCCGGACACCCGACGAAATCGATCTCCCCCGCCGGTTTCACTCGGTGGCGCGGCTCACCATGCGCGGGAGCACGAGCTCAACCCCGAGCAACATAAACCCTCATGCCTATATCTGCGTCGGCTTCCGTAATCACATCGTTCAGCGCATGGAATTCGACGATCACGAAGATCACGACAAGAACTGGTACGATACGGATGATTGTGCCTGCTAGAAATGGACGTAAATACCTGAAAAAACGCGAAAATTTACTTTGCGATATGTTGGAAATCGGTCTAACGGCTCTGTGCGAGGCTCACATGTACAATAACATACTACTCGCCATTGACCTCAACGATGAGATATCCTGCCGGAAGCCTCTGCTGTCGGCAGTCGAGCTCGCGCGCACCTTCGGCGCCCGGCTTCACGTCGTTTCTGTCGTGCGCGAGGTCGAAGCCATATGGGAGGCAAGCGCCGTGCCGTTCGGCTATGAGGTCATCACATCGGATCTGGAAAACCGGATCGCCGCCCTGATCCGGCGTGCCAATGCCTCCGACCTCAAACCCAACATTCTCGTCACGCATGGTGCCAGCATCTATGCCGAGATTTTGAGGGTCGCCGAGGAAGCCGAGGCCGATCTTATTGTCGTCGGATCGCATCGGCCGGCCATGAAGGATTACCTGCTCGGCACCAATGCCGCACGCGTCGTGCGCCATGCCCGCTGCTCGGTTCTTGTCGCCCGGGAGTGAGCATGGACGGCGGCCCCACGGATATTCGAGGCCTTTCCGAGAAGGAAGCCGCCGCCCGCATGAAAGCGGAGGGTCCCAATACCCTCCCACAAGCCGACCGCCGCACCTTCATCCGGATTGTCCTTGAGATCCTACGCGAGCCGATGTTCACGCTGCTGCTGGGTGCGGCCGTCATCTATCTCGTGCTCGGCGATCTCAAGGAAGCCGTCGTGCTCGGCATTTTAGCGTGCACCTCGGTTCTGATCGCCGTCGTCCAGGAATCCCGCACGGAGCGAGTGCTCGAAAGCCTGCGGGATCTGACCAGTCCGCGCGCGCTCGTCATCCGCGACGGTACTGAGAAACGCATTGCCGGCGCCGAGGTGGTGCGCGGCGACCTCGTCATTCTTGCCGAAGGCGACCGCGTGCCGGCGGACGCGACCGTGCTCTCGGCGCACGATCTGCAGTGCGATGAATCGCTGCTGACCGGCGAGGCCGTGCCGGTGCGCAAGATTGCCTCTCCCGGCGCTCCGCCGGCGCGGCCCGGTGGCGATGATTTGCCGTACGTCTATTCCGGCAGCATGGTCGTTCGAGGGCACGGCAGCGCCGAGGTCACCGCGACCGGCGCGCACAGCGAGATCGGCAAGATCGGCCTTGCGATCACGCGCATCGACACCGAACCGCCGCGGCTGCGCGTGCAGACGCGGCGCCTTGTCCGCAACTTTGCCGCCGTCAGCCTCAGCCTCAGCGCGCTCGCGGTTGTGCTCTATGGCCTCTGGCGCGGCGGCTGGCTCGATGCGTTGCTGAGCGGCATCGCGCTCGGCATGTCGATGCTGCCGGAGGAGTTCCCGCTCGTCCTCACCGTCTTCATGGTGATGGGCGCCTGGCGCATTTCGCGCGCCCGCGTCCTGACCCGGCGCGTGGCGGCAATCGAGACGCTTGGCGCCGCCACGGTGCTGTGCACCGACAAGACCGGCACCCTCACCCAGAACCGCATGACCATTGTGGCCCTGCGCGCCGGGAATGGCTCATGGCGCCAGGGAGACAAAGGTCCGCTTGACGGCAAGTTTGCGACGCTCCTCGAGCATGGGATTCTCGCCAGCGCGCGCGAGCCTTTCGATCCCATGGAGAAAGCGTTTCATGCCCTCGGCGCCGAATGCTTGCCGCCAGATCGCTCGCCGCACAGCGGCTGCACATTGAAGTGGGAATACGGGCTGCGCCGCGATCTTCTGGCCGTCACCCATGTCTACGAAGAGGCTGGTGTTCCGGAGCTTATCGTCGCCGCCAAAGGCGCCCCCGAAGCCGTAGCGGAACTCTGCCATTTACCGGAACGCAATCGGGCGGAGATCCGCCGTGCCCTCGACGAGATGGCCCAGGAAGGCATGCGCGTGCTCGCCGTTGCGCGCGCAGCGGTACCCGCCGGTCTTGTGCGTCCTGAGACGCCACGCGAATTCCCGTTCGCGTTTCTCGGCCTTGTCGGCCTTGCGGATCCTCTGCGCCCGACCGTGCCGGCGGCGGTTCAGGAATGCCGCACCGCCGGCATCCGCGTCATCATGATCACCGGCGACTATCCGCAAACAGCGCGTGCGATTGCCTCCCAGGCCAATCTCGAGACCGGCGATATCGTCACCGGCACCGAGCTCGAAGCCATGAGCGAGGCCGATCTTAAAGAGCGCGTGCGATCCACGACGATCTTCGCTCGCACGATGCCGGAGCAGAAGCTACGGATCGTCAATGCGCTGAAGGGCAATGACGAGGTCGTTGCGATGACGGGCGACGGCGTCAATGACGCGCCTTCGCTGAAAGCGGCGCATATCGGCATCGCCATGGGCGGCCGCGGCACCGACGTCGCGCGCGAGGCCGCTTCGCTCATCCTGCTCGACGACGATTTTACCTCGATCGTCGCCACCGTGCGGCTCGGCCGGAGAATCTACGACAATCTGCGCAAGGCCATGGCCTACATCTTGGCCGTTCATGTGCCGATCGCCGGCCTTGCCCTGATCCCGTTACTGTTCGATTTGCCGCTGGTGTTCTGGCCGCTTCACATCGCTTTTCTCGAGATGGTGATCGATCCCGTGTGCTCGATCGTCTTTGAAGCCGAGGGCGAGGAGGCCGACACCATGCGCCGGCCGCCGCGCCATCCCTCAGCACCGCTGTTCACCGAAGGCTTTGTCATCTGGAGCCTGCTGCAGGGAATCCTTGTCCTGGCGCTCGTCGCCGGCCTCTACATCATGGCCCTCCACCAGAACCTCCCCGAACCGGATGCACGCTCTCTGGCGTTTGCGGCACTGGTCGCGGCCAATCTCGGCCTCGTGCTGGTCAACCGTTCATTGAGCGCATCCGTTTTTGCCGCGTTCACGCGGCCCAATGCCGCCCTATGGTGGGTCGTCGCGGCCACGGCGGCAATCCTCGCCGGGGTCATTCTCTTCCCGCCCGCGCGGGAATTGTTTCATTTCGGGCCGCTGCACGGCGACGATATCGCTGTGGCGCTGGCGAGCGGCTTGACCGCGTTGCTGCTGCTAGAGCTGGCGAAGCGGCTGGTGCGGCCATTGTCCGCCGAGCGTTCTCGGCAATTCCGGGCCGTCATGCGATGAACTCACCGCAGTTCAGCGAAAACCGGGACAAGATCGACCATAACCGCTTCACGGGCCGGACCCGGGTTGCCTACTTCTCCATGGAAATCGCGATCGCTCCGGAAATGCCGACCTATAGCGGGGGGCTCGGCATCCTGGCTGGGGACACGGCGCGGACGGCGTCCGATCTCGATTTGCCGATCGTCTTCGTCACGCTGATCAGCCGCGCAGGCTATCTCCGGCAGGAACTCGATGCGGCGGGCCACCAGGGCGATGTGCCCGATCCGTGGGATCCGCAGCGCTGGGCCCGCCCCCTGCCCGCGATGGTGGCCGTCCCGATCGGAGAGCAGGCGGCGCGGTCTGGGTCCGCCCATGGCTGCACGTTCTGCAGTGCCCGACCGGCGGCGCCGTGCCGATCCTCTTACTGGACACTGATGTCTCCGAGAACGATCCGGATGACCGCGGCATTACCAGCCGGCTTTACGGCGGCGATGCAACGCTGCGCCTCAAGCAGGAAATCGTCCTCGGTATCGGCGGCGAAATGCTGTTACGGGCGCTCGGTTTCGAAATCGCCACCTATCACCTCAATGAGGGCCATGCGGCGCTGCTCCCGCTGGCCCTCCTGCGGCGATATCCTCAGGCGGCCGCCAGCCCCGAGGGCACCTTCCCCCACGACCTGCAGCCGGTGCGCGAGCGGTGTGTGTTTACGACCCATACCCCGGTCGACGCGGGCCATGACCGGTTCGATTACGATTTGGTCGGCCGCCTCCTCGGGGACTTTGTCGATTTCGCGGCTCTGCGGCGTCTCGGCGGCGACGACGCGCTCAACATGACGCGCCTCGCGCTCAACCTGAGCGGCTATATCAACGGCGTGGCGGAGCGCCATCAGGAGACGGCCGCCCGCATGTTCCCTGGCTATCCGATCCGGGCCATCACCAACGGCGTGCATCCGGCGAGCTGGACGCATCCGGCGTTCGCACGGCTGTTTGACCGCCTCGGCGCGCATTGGCCGCATGAACCCGAATTGCTCGGGCGCGCCGACCTGCTTTCCGATGAGGATGTTCGGGCCGCTCATGCCGAGGCAAAGGCAGAGCTGATCGCCACAATCCGCGAGGCGGGCGGACCCGCCTTCGACCCGGCCGTCCCGATCCTCGCCTTTGCCCGGCGCATGACCGGCTACAAGCGGCCGCATCTTTTGTTGGACGATCCGGAGCGGCTGGTGGCGATGGCGCGTCGGCAACCTCTCCAGGTCGTCTTCGCCGGCAAGTCGCACCCGCGCGATGACGGCGGAAAGGAGCTCATCACCCGGCTTCATGACGACATCCAGCGCTTGTGCGGCACCATTCCGATAGCCTTCCTCCCCGGCTACGACATCGCCCTGGCTCGCAAGCTGGTGTCCGGCGCCGATATTTGGCTGAACACACCGCAGCCGCCTCTGGAGGCATCGGGCACTAGCGGGATGAAGGCGGCACTCAACGGCATGCCGAGCCTCAGCGTGCTGGATGGCTGGTGGGTCGAGGGCTGCATCGAAGGCGTCACGGGATGGGCCATCGGCACCGAAGGCGACGCGCCTGAAACCCATGGCAAGGCGTTGCTCGATAAGCTGGAGGGCACCGTGTTGCCCCTGTTTCATCGCGATCCCGCCGGTTGGACACGCGTGATGAAGGGTACGATCAGCAAGGTCGGTGCCGTCTTTACCTCGCATCGCATGATGCGCCGTTACGCCGCCGAGGCTTATCTGAGCTGCGCGGGTTAGGTCGTCCTATCACAAATCAGCTCCCGTTCGGATTTGCACCCATTGCCTAGCCGCTTCTGACCTACGTAGCGCCTCTGCCAAGGAGGTAGCGCCTCTGCCAAGGAGAAAGATCATACCAGTGATCACGCGCCGGCTGCCGCCCGCTGCAATTCTGGCCCTCACGGCCGTGAGCGCGCATGGGCAGGATGGCGCCGCGCCGATGCGCTCGCCTTCGCTCGCGACGCATGCCGTGCCTGCCATATGGTGGAGGCCAAGCAGCAGAAACCAAGGCGTATCGTTATCGGACCGGCCTTCCGGGATATCGCCAATACGCGCGGGATGACCGCGACGGCTCTACGGGTGTTCCTGACGACGTCGCACCCGAAGACGCCGAACCTGATCCTCACGCCGGACGAAATCGCAGATGTCAGCGCCTACATTCTCAGCCTTCGTTGGCCGTCCACCCTCCTGACCGGCTCCCGGAGAACGTCGTCGTCGCAAAGAGCAAGCAGGATTCCATGGTCAGTAATACCGCCGTCGCAGTGCTGTCCGCCGGCTGTCTCTTGACGATGCCCGCCCTGGCTTTCGCGCAAGACGATCTGATGGCAAAAGCACGGCAGCAATTCGAGCCGATCCCGGCGGCAGCACCCGAGCTGCCCGGCAACGCCGCGACCCCCCCCCGCAAAGGTCGAACTCGGGAACATGCTCTACTTCGATCCGCGACTGTCCGCGAGCCATATCATCAGCTGCAACTCATGCCACAATCTCGGGCTTGGCGGTGCCGACGCACAACCCACTTCGATCGGGCATCGCTGGGAGCATGGCGGCCGCAATGCACCCACGGTGTTCAATGCGGTATTCAACAAGGTCCAGTTCTGGGATGGCCGGGCCAAGGACCTCGAACGCCAGGCCGGAGGGCCAATGGTCTATCCGGTGGAGATGGCCTCACCCGAGGCGCATGTGGCCGAGCAGCTCAAAGGCATTCCCGGCTATCGTGATCACTTTGCCAAGGCCTTTCCGGGCGAGCCGGATCCGGTCACGCTCGCCAATGTGGAGAAAGCGATCGCGGTTTTCGAGGCGACGCTGATCACCCCGGGCGCGCCCTTTGACCGTTATCTGAAGGGCGAGAGCGGCGCACTATCGCCGACCGAGAAGGCAGGGCTGACCCTGTTCATGGATAAGGGCTGTTCGGCCTGCCACACGGGACCAACATCGGCGGTGGCATAGTACGCCCCCTTCGGCGTGGTCGAGAAGCCGGGAGCTGAGCTTCTGCCGCCGGCCGACAAGGGCCGCTTCATGGTCACCAAGACCCCGAGCGACGAATATGTCCTCAAAGTCCCCACTCTGCGCAACATCACGCTGACCGCGCCTTATTTTCATACAGGTCAAGCTTGGGATCTGCGACAGGCGGTGGCCGTCATGGGGACGAGCCAGCTGGTACTCAGCTCACCGATAACGAGGTCGACAAGATCACCGCCTTTCTCGGGAGTTTGACGGGTGAGCAGCCGAAGGTGACCTACCCGATCCTGCCGCCGCACGCCGCGTCCGCAGCCGTGATCGATCGAAAGGGTCAGCCCATGAACCAGTGGTGCACAGCATTCACAGCACCGGCGGAGGCAACGGTCACAATCACGAGCGCGAGCGCGGCGGCGGCAAACCCGATGCCAATGACAACGCCGTCGCGTTCCATAAGGCCCAGAGCCAGTAAGCAGATGGCAGTACCCGGCGCGACATGGCCCAGAGGTATGGGCAGAGTAATGATCGCCGCGAGGAGCAGACAGATCAGCCCGATCGGGATTTTCGTCCAATCAGTGGCAAGCCATGCGGCGCGCGGGCGGACAAGCCGCTCGAAACGTTCCACTGCGGGCCGCATGCGCGCCACGAGCGCCACATAATCCGCCCGCGCCATTGATTGGCGCAAGATAAAGGCGGGCAGCCATGCCCGCCTTCCGCCAAGCGCCAGCTGACCCGAAATCATCATCAGCGGTATGCCGAACAGCACCGAGATGCCGGGTGCAGGCACCGGCAGCACCATGGGCAATGCCAGGATCAGCAGCCAGGCGCCGATCGAGCGCGGGCCGAGGCAATCGGCGATGTCGGCGAGCGAGACGCGCTCGCTCGCTACAGTGCGTGCATGCTCCGCCAAGAGCTCGGAGAGACCGCGCGCATTGTGATGGTCGGGATCGGGCACAAGGTCTCAGCGCGTGTGGAGCCGGTTCCAGAGCACAGCACCGGCAAGTCCAATGAAATATCCGATACCCACTGTCACGACGATCAACACAACCGCCCACCCGGCCGAGAACGGTTCGACCACGAATACCGGCTCGGCTTTAGAAAATGCATCCAGAAGATGAAATCGATCAACGCCTGCCCCCAACCGGCGGCAACGATGATCGCCCAAAGAAGATGCCAGCCGCCCACGAGCGAGCCGCGCACCAATCCGCTTTTCTGTGGGCCAAGATGCGTCATGCAAACCCTCGATACTCTTCGGTGAGCCGATCCTCATCAAACTCAACAGGGGCCCCTTCCGTATTCTTTGGCTTTGAGCGAGATCAAACCCAAAGCAGCTTTCCGTTCGGTGCAATAGCTTTTGAGCAGGAGTTAATTTCGGTTTGATGCGCTTGCTCCCTCCCCTTCCGGGGACGCGCGCAGGACAATCCCGATCAGGGCCAGCCCGGCAAACAAAGCGCCGGCCATGAAGGTCGCGGCAGGTCCGAATGCCGTCCACAGCCAGCCGGCAACCACGCTCGCAGCGAGCAGCGCCGCACCTGTTATCAGGCTGTAGAAGCCGAACGCGGTCCCGCGCAGATGGGCAGGGGCCGTGCCGACGACCAGCGCCGAGAGGAGCCCTTGCGTGGCGCCCATATGCAGGCCCCAGATGGCGGCACCCATCACCACCTGCCAGACCGTGCCGGCAGTGGCCAGCACAATATCGGCCGCGATGAGGATGCCCACACCGATCAGCAGTAAAGTCCGCCGGCTCATGCGGTCGGACCGGCGGCCAAACGGATACGCCGAGGCCGCATAGACGATGTTCATCGTAACGAGCACGCCCGGAATGAGCGCAAGCGCCATGCCGGCACGTTCTGCGGCGAGCAGCAGGAATGCCTCGCTGAAGCGCGCGAGGGTCAGGATGGTGGCGACGCCGACAAGCCACCAGAACTCGGTATTCAGCTGCACGAGTTCAGCCCGCTGGATCGGAAAGCGCCGCCGCTCATCGCCATGCGGCACCGCCGGTTCCTGAACGCCATAGATGACGACGAGAACCGCGGCTGCAGCCGGGATCACCGCAACCCAGAACACCAGCCGGAAATTGTCACTGCTCGCTGCCATCAGCAGCATCGCGAGCAAAGGACCCACAAACGCCCCGACGGTGTCCATCGATTGCCGCAGGCCGAAGGCACTGCCGCGCAGCTCGGGAGGCGTCACATCGGCAACGAGCGCATCCCGCGGCGCGCCGCGAATGCCTTTACCGATGCGATCGACGAAGCGGGCGAGGAGCACCACTCCCGCATTGCCGGCCAGTGGAAACAGCGGCTTTGTCAGCGCTGCGAGGCCATAACCCAGCAGGACCAGAGGTTTTCGTTTTCCGATCCAGTCGCTGATAGCACCGGAAAGGACCTTCGAGATCGAGGCTGTCGCCTCGGCGATGCCTTCGATAACGCCCACGGAAAGGGCGCTGACGCCGAGGGCCGTCACCAGAAAAGCCGGCAGCAGGCTGTGGATGATCTCCGACGAGATGTCCATGAAGAAGGAGACCATGCCAAGCGCGACAACCGCGCGCGGCACCGCGCCCAAGCCGATCTTCTCCGTTGCCAGCTGCGGAGACTCGCGCAGCTCCTCCGAAATCGCGGCGGCGGCGTTTCGCCTGGGCTCAAGCCCGGGTTTCCTGCGAACATTGTGAATCGGGAGAGGCATGGCGCCCCATTTCTGAGCGCGCTGCCGCCCGCTTGTCAAAACCGTCCTCTTCCACGGTACCGGGATTTTGACAGTCACGATCGGCCCGCGCCTCGCCGTTGCCGACGAATACGTGAGGCGCGCGGCGCGCCGTCCCGAAGCCGCTTAATCGTTACCCTCCTCCCCCTTCCAACCGTCGCGCCCCTCCTTGATCAGGAGCCACAGGATGGCAAGCGAGGTTGCGGCATCGACCCACCAAGCGCCAAACCCGAGCTGCGCCAAGAGCCCAATCACCACGACCAAGGAGAGCCAAAGGCAGGCGATACTCTCGATTGCATCGGTGCGCAGCGCGCGGCTACCGAGCGCGTCCGCCAGACGCAGCTTGCGGCGCAGCAACACCCACATGATCGGCAGCGACACCAGGCTGACCATCAATCCCGGCCACGAGAACTCTTGTCCCTCTCGCGTCCACAGGCTCCATGCCGCGGCGATCACGACATAGGCGGCGAGCGCGAATAACAAGGCCCCGCCGACGCGACTAGCTTTGCGTTCGGCGTCTTCGGCAGACGCCTCGCCGCGCTGCAGCTCGAGCGTCAGCCGCCATATGAGCAGGGCGGCCGAGGCCAATTCGATCAGGCTGTCGATGCCGGCCGCCAGCAATGTGGTCGAGCGCGCAGCGACGCCGGAGCCGATCGACACGACTGCCTCGACGAGCATCCAAGCCAGCGTGACGTATTCGAGCCGAAAGGCTTCCTGAACAAGAACAGGCCGCGCAGCGATCAAGAGGAAACAGTACCAGAAGCTCGCAGCTGGAATGCTCGCCGATGTGGCAAAGCATGTCGGCTTGTCGGCCGTGTGCGCCGGGACGGGCAGCACATAGGCGAGTGCGGGCGGGACCTGAATCGCAGCCGGCTGCGTTTTGCGTCCCGCTCTCAATTTGCGTGCCGACCGGCCGCGGTTCCTTCGAGTTCCGCAAGGTCGGCGCGGGCCGAGCTCGGATGATGTCTCCAAAATCCGTATCCCATACGCGCCGATTGACCGTTGCAAGATGTAGAGTTGCTTGAAGGCGGCGAGCTCGCTCCGCCACGTCGTGGGAGGATAAAATTGATGACCGGCACGACCGACAAATTCGAAGGTGGCTGCCTGTGCGGCGCCGTCCGCTTTACGGCGTCGGGGGAGCCGAAAGGAGTCTATTGGTGCCATTGCCAAAGCTGCCGCAGGCACAGCGGCGCGCCGGCTTCGGTGTTTGTCGCCTTTGAACGCGCGGCCTATACGGTCACCAAAGGCGAAATCACAAAATTCGACTCCACGCCGGGGAAGACCCGTCGCGGGTTTTGCGCCCGCTGCGGGTCGACCTTGACCTGCGAGAGCGCGCGGCTTCCGACCGAAACGCATTTCTATGTCGGCGCGTTCGACCGTGCCGCCGAACTTCAGCCGACGCGGCACCTCTTTCCCGAGGAGCACCTGCCCTGGGTGCAAATCGAGAACTGAGCGCGGCCCGAAAGAACAGACCGCGCCCGGCAGTGTCTATTTCGGTTTGCGGGCCAGAAAGGCGTAGCCGAACACGTCAAACAGCCGCGCCTTGCTCTCGCCGCCGGCGCCGCCGAAGGTGTCGGCCGGCGGGCCGATCCGGACATCGACGAAACCGCTTTGCTCAAGCATATGCCGCCAGCCTGCGCACGGCAGGCCACCGGCAATTCAATCGCTCCAAAGGTCGATGTTGCGGAGCGCCCCGGCCGGGATCTCCTTGCCGTTCGCGATGTCGGCGAACTGCAGGCGCCCGCCCGGTTTCAGCACGCGCATGACTTCCGCGAACACCCGGCGCTTGTCGGCGCAGAGATTGATCACGCCGTTGCTGATGACGACATCGGCCGAGCCGTCGTCGATCGGCAACTCTTCGATAACCCCTTGCCGGAACTCGACATTGCGCAGGCCCATGGCCGCCGCCGCAGTACGCGACCGGCCGAGCATTTCTTCCGTCATGTCGACGCCCACCACGCGCCCTTCAGGTCCGACCTGGCCGGCCGCGATAAAGCAGTCGAAGCCGCCCCCGGAGCCGAGATCGACCACCCGCTCGCCCGGTTTCAAGCTCTCAAGCGAGAACGGGTTGCCGACGCCGGCAAAAGCCTCGACGGCGCTGTCCGGCAAGGCGTCAGTGACCGCCTCGTCATAGCCGAGCCGGCGCGCCAGCGGTCGCCCGGTGTGGAAATGATAGCTGCCGTGCGGATCGACCGCGACGGCACGGTATTTGGCTTTGACCTCCTCGCGCAGCGCGCGCGTCAACCGGCAACCCGTCACTCATTTCCTCTCCTCCTTTTGCTGTTCGAGGACCCGTAAAGCGAGCGCGGCATCATCGCGGCCGTTCGCGCATCAGCGCGGCCACCACCACCCCCGACACCAATGTGAGCAAACCGATTGCCGCGATCGTCCAGGCAAAGCCGACGATCGCGACGAGTAGACCGGCCGTGAGCGCACCGATCGCATATCCGAGGTCGCGCCAAAACCGATAGACGCTCAGCGCGCGGGCGCGCCAGGACGGATCGGCAGCATCGGAAACGGCGGCGAGCAGACATGGATAAACCATCGCTGTCCCAACGCCGAGCAGGATGCTGCCGAGCAGCCACCATCCGAAATTGTTGAGGGCAGCGACGACAAAAAGTCCCGCTGCCTGAGCCCACATCCCGGCGGCGATCAAGCCCTTTCGCCCCCAGCGGTCGCTCAAGGGCCCGGTCACCACCTGCAAGATGCCCCAGATCGCCGGGTACACCCCTTTGAGGATGCCGATCCGCTCGACGCTGAGACCGGCGGCCGCAAAGAACAGCGGGAATATGCCCCAGCTCATCCCGTCGTTCAGGTTATTGACCAGGCCCGCCTGCGATGCCGCGAACAGATTGCGGTCGGTCAGCGAGGTCCGCAGAAAAACCTCACCGAAGCTCAGCGAAGCGTCGACCCGCCGGTGTTGCCTGCGTTCCAACGCAACATGCCCGCGGGTATCCCGCACCACCAATGCCGAGAGCAGCAGACCGGCGGCGGCATAACCGATCCCGAGATAGAACGGCACCGGCCGTAGCCCGTAAATCGTCGCCAGATAGCCGGTGAGAAAAGCCGTCAGGCCGACCGCGAGATAACCGGCAAACTCGTTGAGCCCCACCGCGAGACCGCGCTGCCGGGGGCCTACGAGGTCCACCTTCATAATGACGGTCATGGACCAGGAGAGACCTTGATTGATGCCGAGTAGCACGTTGGCGGCGACGATCCATTCCCAGCTCGGAGCCCCCATAATCAGGAACGGCACCGGCAGGCCCATTGCCCATCCCAGCACAAGGGTCTTCTTGCGGCCCCAGCTGTCGGCGAGCTGGCCTGAAACGAGATTAGTGACCGCCTTCACCACCCCGAAGCTGATGATGAAGGAGGTGACAGCGACGGTCGACGCGAGTTGGAAGGTCTCGCTGCCGATCAGCGGCACCAGCGTCCGTTCCAGTCCGACCATACCGCCGACGAAGGCATTGATGAGCACCAGCAGCGCGAACTGCTGCCAGTTCTCGCGCAGCCCGAGGGCGATCCGGGGCCGCGCCGCCGCTCCTGTGTTCGCGGCCTCCACCACGGCGGATCACTCAGCCGCGGCGGCATGAACTCCGGTATTCCAGGCCCGTATCTCTGCTGTGCCGGCCGGTGGGGGCGGAATGTCCTGCACCATGAATTCGACAAACTCGGCTTCGGCCCCAATCCTGAACGCAGCATTGTGGCGGCGCTCGAAACCGATCGTGGATGACGGTTTTCCGCTCAGCCGGCGACCGCATACCGAACCCGCATACGCGCCCGGCAAGACCTCGATGTGGTCGGCCAGGGCTTTTAGCCGTTGCAGGCTGGCGAACAGGGTACGTGCGCCGGCGACAGCGTCTTCCGCCAGTTCCGTGCGCCCGACATCGCCGACCATCAGCGTATGGCCGGTCAGCACGAACCAGGGCTCGTCCACCCGCGTCCGGTCGGTGACGAGAAGGCAGACATGCTCGGGGGTGTGGCCAGGCGTATGCAGCACATCCGCCACAACGTTGCCGAGCGGGAGCCGGCCGCCGTCCTTCGCGGCGTGGAACGCGAACGACACTTCGGCGCCGGCGTGCAAGACATACTCGGCCCCCGCCGCGCGGGCGAGCGCGCGGCCGGCCGAGCGATGATCGGCGTGGAGATGGGTATCGACGACGAAGCAGATGCGCATCCCCGTCTCTTCGGCAACCCAAAGGTAGGGCCCAACATCGCCGAGCGGGTCCACCACGGCACAGGCCGCGTGGCCGCCGCAGCCGAACAGATAGGAAATTGCAACGGGGTTGGCGTGCAGGAATTGACGCACAATCATCGTGGTCCTCCTTGCGGCCGGCCGGTACCGCCTTGACCGGCCTCTATTCAATCATTAACGTGAATGATCATCCCATGGTGACAAATGTCAAGCCTCGGTCCTAAACAGCGTGTATTTGCCGGTCTCGCCGAGATCGCGCAGGCGCTCGGCCATGCGCACCGGCTCGAACTGCTCGAGCATCTCGGCCAGGGCGAGCGGAGCGTCGAAGACCTCGCCACCCGGACGGGCTTGACGGTGGCGAACACATCCCGTCACTTGCAGCTTCTTCGCCGCGCCGCGCTTGTCGAGGGGCGGCGCGAAGGGAAGCGGATCTTTTATCGCCTGTCGGGCGAAGACGCGGTCGTCGGGCTGCTGCAGGCCCTTAGCCGGGTCGGCGAGCGGAACAGCGCCGAGATCGCCCGCGTGATGGCGAGCTATTTCCGCGCCCGGGACGAGCTGGAGCCGGTATCGCGCACGGAGTTGCTGGAGCGGCTGCGCGCCGGGACGGCGGCCATCCTCGATGTCCGTCCCGAGGACGAGTACCGGCACGGTCATTTACCCGATGCGCTAAATATACCTCTCGCGCAGTTGGAACAGCGGCTGGCCGAGTTGCCGCCGGACCGGGAAATCGTCGCCTATTGCCGGGGGGCGTGGTGCGTCCTCTCGTTCGAGGCGGTCGCGGCGCTCCGCCAGCGCGGTTATCGCGCGCGGCGCCTGGAGGATGGTTTCCCCGAATGGAAGGTTGCGGGCCTGCCGATTGCTCCGCCACGGCACCATGAATGGTGATCGCGACCAGCCAAAGCTGCCCCCCATCCTGGCGAACAAAGCCTTCGCGTCGCCCTCGGTTTTTGAGCCCGCCAACCTGCTGCGGGAGGCGCGCCGCCAGAAGGGGCTGGCCTGTGCCGAAGTCCCCGAGATCTGCGTGCTCGATCCTGATGGAGACATCCTGCGGGTGCTGCGGCGCAAACGGCGCGCGCCTGTCGCCGGCGTGGGCCTGATACCACACCGAGCTCTACAGCTTCGACCAGGGATCAGAGCGCCTGGGCATCATCGGCTGCGCGGTCGGCGCGCCCTTCGCGGTGCTGATATCCGAGCAGTTATTCGTCCGGATGCCGGTTCCTCGTGAGCATGACCTCGGCCGGCCAGATCGGCGATCGCGGACCGCCGCCTTATTTTGTCGTCATCGACCGGGCGTTGCGGGACGAAGGCACGAGCTACTATTATTTGCCGCCCGCCGAGTTTGCCGACGCCGATCCCAGGCTGGTGCAGACCGCCATGACCGCATTGGCAGGCAATGGCCTTCGGGTGCACCGGGGCGCGGCATGGACGACCGACGCCCCTTTCCGCGAAACCGCCGACCCCATCGATGCCTGACGCGCCCGGGCATCCTCGCGGTGGAGATGGAAGCGGCGGCGCTGTACGCGTTCGCTCAGGCGCGCCGGAAGCCGGTGCTCTGCCTCGCCCATGTGACGAACCAAATGGCGGTCAATGAGGGCGACTTCGAAAAGGGCGATGCCGACGGGGCGCACGCCTCGTTGCGGGTCATAGAAGGCGTTGTCCGGGCATGGCGGATGACTTGAGACACCGT
>Ga0310909_10000927_pt1 | contig 16400 bp, 19 predicted proteins | sample GREbulkMGT000H_FD_203449 | JGI IMG/M metagenome (GOLD analysis project Ga0310909, IMG submission 203449) | Lab enrichment of tropical soil microbial communities from Luquillo Experimental Forest, Puerto Rico - GRE.bulkMG.T000H | ecosystem: Environmental > Terrestrial > Soil > Tropical forest >... | reverse complement strand
CATACTGAGCACCTCCGCCTGCTAAGATAGCGAGGTGCAAATACAGTTGCTAGTTGAACGAAAATATTTATTTTTCAGTTCTCTTGGCATCTATTCCGAGCGGCACTAAATTCGGCGCAACCAAAGGAAATCCCCAGTGCCCGAACGCATCCACCTACAGGTTCGCCTGCCCAAGCCCTTACGAGACGCGCTCGTAAAGTTGGCAGAGGAGAATGGTCATTCGCTCAATGCCGAGATCGTTTTCCAGTTGGAGATGTGCGCAAGAAAAGGGCTGTGGAAGGAAATCGTACCGCAACAGGTGAAGTTCGCCGTAGACCCACCTTTGTCAGAACTGGGTTTGGGGAATGACTTCCTTGAGATGCTGACTGAGAAGGTGGCGCAGCGTATCGAGGAGAGGCAGAAGCAGAAGAAGGAAACAAAGAAATGAGAAACCAGGGTCAGGGACATATCCGGCAACGCGGCGAGCGGAGTTGGGAACTGAAATTCGATCTGGGGCGTGATCCCCTAACGGGGAAACGGCTATCCCGCTTCGTTAGCTTTCAGGGGACGAAGCGCGAGGCGCAAGCAGAACTCAATCGGCTGCTCAACCAACGGAACGAAGGGACGTACGTTGATCCGACGAAGATGTCGGTTGCGGAATATTTGGAGCATTGGCTGACGGTTGATATCGAACGCCGCGTTGCGACCAAGACTGCTGTGCGCCATCGGCAAATCGTTAAGCACCAAATAACCCCCAAGCTGGGGCATATTCCGCTGCGCAAGCTAACAGCAGTTCATATCGAAGCTGCTGAAGCCGACCTACAGCGTCAGGGGTACGTCAAAGGGCGCAAAGCAGGGCAAGGTCTCACGGCTCAGACTGTGCTGCATGTGCATCGAACTCTCTCGCAGGCGTTAGCTCACGCGGTTAAGACTGGAGTGCTGTTCAAGAACCCGGCAAATCAAGTCCGCCCTCCCCGCCCAGCTTCGCGAGAGATAGCAATCCTATCGAAGGCCGAAGTCGCAACGGTCCTGCAAGCCGCGATGCCATTAGGTACGCAGGAAAGTTCCCTCTACCTCCCGATCTTGGTCGCAGTCACCACAGGCATTCGCAGAGGTGAACTACTCGGCTTGCGCTGGTCCGACATCGACCTCAAGGCGGGGCTGATGACCGTCAACCAAAGCCTCGAACGCCTGCAAGGCAAGACGGTATTCAAGGCACCCAAGACCCGGAATAGCCGCAGAACGATTACGCTGCCAGCGTTGACGGTTGAAGCACTGGCGAAGCACAGGTTGGCGCAGGCTCAGGAGCGGCTATCCCTTGGACTTGGCAAACCCGATCTAGTTTTCGCCCATAGCGACGGATCACCCTTCGATCCCGACAGCCTCACCAAGGCGTTCGACAAGCTGATTAGGGCCTCAGGGGTGCGCCGGATTACATTCCATGGGCTACGACATACCCACATATCCCATCAGCTTATGGATGGGGTCCACGTCAAAGTCGTCTCTGAGCGTGCTGGTCATGCCAACGTTGGGGTTACACTAGGGGTGTATGCTGCGTTCATTCCGAATATGCAGGCCGACGCTGCCAAGGGAGTTGACCAGTGGCTGCGGGCTGCTCTCAATTCCGAAGTCGGTGGCAAGTCGGTGGCAATTCGGGATTTCGGGAAGCGCGACGACGACGTAATTTCTTGATCCCGCAAGGGATGCCGGGTTAGCTCAGTGGTAGAGCAGCGGTTTTGTAAACCGTTGGTCGGGAGTTCAAATCTCTCACCCGGCACCATTCGTCAGGAAGCGAGCGCGCGAGGATCATGGCGGCGCAAGCGACCCTACTGCTTCGGAATGCCGGCGCGCTCGATCAGCGCCGCCCATTTGGCGATATCAGCCTCAAGCCGTGCCTTGAGCTCTTCCGGAGTGCTGGCCTTGGCCTCGATCCCAAGCTCCGCGTAACGCTGTTTCACTTCGGGAATTGCCACGATCTCGTGGATCGCGGCATTCAACAGCCCGATGATCGGCGCCGGCGTTCCCGTCGGCACAAACACGCCATTCCACGAAGTCACCTCGTAGCGGGGGCACGCCTGCTTCCGCGACGGTCGGCACGTCCGGCAAGAAGGGCGAGCGTTGCGGGCCGGAGCTCGCCACGGCGCGGATCTTTTTGTCCTGCAGCGTCGGCTTCATCGGGGCGTAGAAGTCCACCATCAACTGCACGTCATTGCGCAGCAGGGCGACGATCACGTCGGGCGTGCCCCGGTACGGTATGATCTGAAAGTTCAGTCCCGCCGATGCCTTGAACAGCTCGGCCGCGAGGTTTTGCGTGCCGCCCACATTGATGGTGCCGACGTTGAGTTTGCCCGGTTGCGCGCGCGCCGCCTTGATGAAGTCGGCCAGCGTCTTGAACTCCGAATCGATATTCGTTGCGAAGAACAGGTCGAACGCGCCGATGGTCGAGATCGTGGCGAACTCCTTGACCGGATCGAACGGCAGCGCCCGATAGATCGCGGCGCTGATCGCGGTACCATTGGTGACGAGGCCCATGGTGTAGCCGTCCGGCGCCTGCGAGAGCACGGCACGCGCCGCCGCGATGCCGCCGGGTCCCGGCTGATTCTCCACCACGAAGCGTTGGCCGAGCTTGTCCCCGAACTTCTCGGCGGCAAGCCGCGCCGTAATGTCGGCAACCCCTGCGGCCGCGAAGGGGAGAACGAAGCGAACCGGACGGCTGGGATAGTTCTGCTGTCCCAGCGCGCGCGGCGAACCGACTCCGATCGCCGCTGCCGAGGCGGCAAACGCGGTCGAAAATCTCCTGCGGGTGATGCGGCTTCTGCTCATTGCCTTGTCCTTCTCCGCTCGCTCTGCCGTCCCCTCGCGGCTGGGACTTATCGCACCTGTGCCGGCGCCACTCTCGGGCATTTCGCGCGACGTGTGGTCACGCCTGCTCCTCGATCACGCTGGCGCGCACGTCGTCCTCGATCAGCCGCCAAATGTGGTCCACGTAGCGCACGAACTCGGTCGTGCGCTTGATCGCCAATCCGCGCGGGCGCGCCAGCGTGATGGCGACGGTTTCGCGCAGCCTGCCCGGCCGACGCGCGAATACCAGCACACGATCGGAGAGAAACACCGCCTCGTCGATCTGATGGGTGACGAACAGGACGGTCTTGCGCCCTTTTTCCCAGATGCGCATCAGCTCGGTTTGCATGATCTCGCGCGTCTGCGCGTCGAGCGAGGAGAACGGCTCGTCCATCAGCAGGATTTCCGGGTCGATGGCCAGTGCGCGAGCGAGATTGACCCGCTGGCGCATGCCGCCCGAGAGCTGCCGCGGGTGGTAATGCTCGAACCCCTCGAGGCCGACGAGCTTCAACAGCTCGATGGTTCGCCGCCGTTCGGCCGCGCCGACCCGGCCGGCAAGCTCGCGCCCGATGATCGCGTTTGCGTAAACCGTGCGCCAGGGCAAGAGATTGTCGGTCTGGAACACGAACCCGCGGTCGGTACCGGGCGCATGCACGGCCCGACCCTCCAGCAGCACCTCGCCCACGCTTGCCGGCTCGAGCCCGGCAACGATCCGCAGGAACGTCGTCTTGCCGCAGCCGGAGGGGCCCACCACCGAAATGAACTCGCCGCGCTCGACGGCGACGTTGATGTCGTGGAGGGCCTGCAGTGAACCGAACGATTTGCCGAGGCCCGCGATGGTAAGCTTCGCCGTCATCAATCCTTGGTCCACGGCACCAGCCGGTTCTCCAGCCAGCCGAAAGCGGCCGTGAGCGCGATGCCGGCAGCCGCCAGCACCACTACCCCGGCAAACAGTTCCGGCATGTTGAAGGAGTCGGCCGACTGGGCGATCAGCCGGCCCAGCCCGGCGCGCGAGCCGAACAGCTCGGCCACGACGACGCCGATGAGGCCGCGGCCGATGCCGAGCTTGAGGCCGGCGAGAATGAACGGGACCGCGGATGGCAGCGATACCTTGAAGAAAATCTGGCGCGGCGATGCCCCGAACGAGCGCAGCATCTCGATGAGCCGCTCGCTCGTCGTGCGCAGCCCCGCCTCGGTGTTGATGGTGACCGGAAACAGCACCAGGAAGATCACCACCAGCACCTTCGACCAGATGCCGATCCCGAGCCAAAGGATGAAAAGCGGTGCCAGCGCGATCGTCGGCGTGGCATAGAGACCCGAGATCCATGGCTGCAAGATGCGCTTCATCGTTGCGCTTTCGGCCATGGCGAAGCCGATCACCACGCCCAAAATGCTGGCGATCACGTAGCCGAGCGCGAACTCAATCGCGCTGATGGAAATATGCCGCCCCAGCTCGCCGCTGCGCGCGAGCGCGGCGATCGCCGCGAAGATCTGCGACGGCGCGGCGAGAAACAGCGCATTCGCGACGAAAAAGCGGCTGACCACCTCCCAAACGAGGAGCCCGCCGAGAACCGAGAGAACACCGGCGAAGTAGATTTGCGGCAGAGCAAAACCAGACCGCGCCTGCGCCGGTTGCTGCACCGTCTCGATGCCAGTCACACCTGTCAGTCCGTCAGCTGCACGCCCGGAAGCACGAAGCGATCGATTTCGGTCGATCCCTCGACGTCGCCGAGCTCTTTGAGCGCTTTGATCAGCGCCCCCATCTTGCTCCTCGAAATCTTGCCTGTGGTCTCGAAGAACTTGTTGTTGTGCAGGAAGTCGTAGGACTTGGTGACATCGTCTTCCTTGAGCTTGCTCGCGTCGACCATGATCTTGATCGCCTGCGCGCGGTTCGCGGGATCCGAGAACCAGGTCATGCTTTTGTTGTGCACGGAAATCAGCTTTTCCAGCGTGCTCTTATGCGCGGCGGCCCAGGCGCGCCCGACCACCACTCCCGCGAACGGCAACTCGCTCGCATAGTCGATCGTGTTGCCAAGGTTGGTGAAACCCGCTGACTCCGCGTAGAAATTGAACGGCGGAAGCAGGATCGCCGCGTCAACGGCTCCCGATTGCAGCGCCGAGAAACGCGCCGAGGTGGCCCCGGCGAAAACGGTGTCGTAGTCGGCGGGCTTGACCCCATTGGGGACCGCCATGCGCTCGAGATAGATGCGCGTGATGTCTTTCGGACCGCCGATCGAGATGGTTTTGCCCTTTAGGTCGTGCCATCGCTTGATCGCGGGCTTCGCCAAGAGCGTATAGGGCGGCGCCTGCATCTCGATCCGCACGACCGCAATCGAGGAGCCCTTGTCGATGGCGCGGATCGGATCGGCGAGTCCGGTCGACAGCGCAACGTCCAGCGATCCAGCGGTGAGTTGCTGCGCCAGCGCGGCGCTGGATTGGACGAACACGAGATCGAGCTTGAGGTCCGCGGCCGCGAAATATCCCTCGGTCAGGCCGATATAAACCGGCCAATGGGTCGACGAGACCGCGCCGACCAGGCCTGCGGTGATCGTTTCCGCGTGCGCCGATAGCGAACAGATGAACGCCGCGCCCGCGAGCGAAAGCCGAGCGATTTTCGTAAGGAAAGGAACCATGGCGTGCTCCGTCAGCGTTTGTCGACCTGCGCGCGATAGTGCCGCGCGATCTCGCTGCCGGTCGCTTTCCAGACGCGCGGGTGCCGGCAGATGTAAGCGAGCGCCGCATCGAACGCATCGATGCGATGCGGCACGCCGGTCAGATAAGGATGCAGCGCGATTGCCATGACACGGCCCGATTCTGCGCCTTCGCGATAGAGCACGTCGAACTGGCGGCAGATCATTTCGCGAAATTCGTCCGCGGTGCGGTGCGCGCGCTCGAACGCCGGCTTGTCGTTGATCTCGTGACTGTAAGGCACGGAGATGAGCCGCTGCCGCCGCTCGAGGCTCATCGCATAGGGCTGATCGTCATTGGTCCAGTCGCAAACATATTCGCAGCCGTGGCCAGCAAGAAGGTCGAGCGTCTCCCAGGTCTCCTGCAAGCCGGAGCCAAGCCAACCCAACGGGCGCGCGCCGGTCGCTTTTTCGATCGTGGCGAGCGTACGCTGAATGATCCCTTTCTCCTCACCCGGCGCTGCTTCGTTCAGGCGACGGGTGTTGCTCTCGCAGTGGCCCATCCATTCCCAATTGCGCTTCTCGCCCTCGGCAATGATCTCGGGATGCTGCCCGCAGACATCGCCGTTGAGCGCGACGGTGGCACGGATGCCGTAACGCTCGAGCACTTGCATGAGACGAAAGACTCCGATCCGGTTGCCGTAGTCGCGCGCCGACCATGATGGAATATCCGGCACGGGCGTGCCGGGACCGCCTGACCCAGCCGGGACTTTCTCCATCAGCGAGAAAAATTCGATGTTTGGGATGATCCAAAGCGCGAGATGAGCACCGTCCGGCCAGGTCAGGCGCGGGCGGCGCATGATCGGCGAATAGGGAAACGGGCCGTACGGAGCGGGCTTCATCTCATGTTCTGGGCCGTAATAGGTGCACGGTAATCAGCACTCGGGCGCGCGCGGGGAACCCCGCCGCCGTTTCATGCCGGATCGCTTGCCTTTGGAATCAGCTCGCCTTTTTGACTGCCATGCTTTCGAGATGCGCCACCACGTCGTCGACGTGCATGACGTCGACGTATTTGTGATGCATGTCGAACAGGTTCACCTTGTGCGAGAGAATGCTGCGATCGAAGCAGCACTCCTCCACCAGCACCACATGAAATCCGTGCGAGTACGCATCGACCGCGGTCGCGCGCACACAGCCCGAGGTGCTTTCACCGCAGACGATCAACGTTTGCACGCCGAGTTGCGTGAGATGCGCGATCAGCGGCGTGCCGAAAAACACGCTAGCGCGCTGCTTGGTAATGACGACGTCCTGCGGCTGCGGCTTGAATTCCGGCCGGACAGCATAATCGGCGGCGGCGACCGGCGGCTTGTTGCGCTTGGTCGCCGTCACCCGATTGGGGCGGCTTTCCGCGCGCACGTCGCCAGTGGAATAGAAGATCGGAAGATTGGCGCCACGCGCCGCCGCGAACAGCCGCTTGGTCGGCTCGATGGCGGCGAAGGCGTATTCGCCGCAACTGTTGGGATGGCTTTTGGCAAGCTCCGCCGGTGGGCGCGGCCCACCCCGATACACGACCTCGTAAAGATCGACCGCGAGCAGCGCCGGGCTCGGACCGACGAAGGTCTTGCGCCGATAGCAGGAATAGACCTGCAAAATGTCTGAGGTAACGATGTCCTTCCAGCAATGGTCTTCGAAATCGTCGATCATCGTGCTGCTCCCGCGGCGAGGGCGCGCCGGGAAGGACCCAACCGCGCTCCAGCCGCAACCTAGCGGCCCATGGAGGCGATGTACATTTTGATCTACGGTCTGCGTCGGAATGACCAAAGGGGCGGCCGCGCCCGGGCGAGCGCGGGAAGGCTGATGGCTCAGACATTCACCAGACGCTGGATCGTTCTCGGCGCGCTGGCGGCTCCGCTCGCGGCCCCTGCGCAAGGAAATGCGCAAGGAAGCGGCGCGGCATGGCCGCCGCTCATCATCAAGATCGTGGTGCCCTACCCTCCCGCCGGCTCAACCGACGTGATCGCGCGGCTCGTGCAAAACGGGCTGCAGCAACGGCTCGGCGCGTCCGTGATCATCGAAAATCGCGCCGGGGCGTCGGGAAGCATCGGTACCGCTGCTGTGGCGAAATCGCCGCCAGACGGCAGCAACTGGCTCCTGGTGTTCGACAACCACGCGGCCAATCCGTTCGTGCTGCCCAGCCTCGGTTACGACACCGAGAAGGACCTCGATCCGGTGCTGCTGATCGGCACCGCTCCCTATGCGCTTTCGACGAATCCGCAAAAGCCGTTCCGGACGCTTGCCGACGTGATTGCTGCCGCCAAAGCGAAACCGGCATCGATCAGCTACGGATCGGTCGGCAGCGGCAGCGTTGGTCATCTCGCGATGGCGCTGTTCTCGAAGCAGGCCGGGATCGCCCTTGTTCACGTGCCGTATCGTGGCGGCGGACCCGCCATGAATGACGCGCTCGCGGGACACGTCGACCTCCTGATCGGCAGCACCGCCCTTTCCATTCCGCAAATCCAGACCGGCGCGATTCGCGCGGTGGCGCAGACCGGACGCGCCCGCGCATCGGCGTTGGCCGGGGTGCCGACGGTGAGCGAGAGCGGCTTCCCCGGATTCGAGGCGCATGCCTGGTGGGGCGTGTTTGCGCCCGCGGGCACGCGGACCGCGATCGTCAATCGCTTCGGGACTGCGTTGGCCGATTGTCTGCGCGAGCCGCAAGTCGCAAAACAACTCATTGAGACGCAACAGGTGTCGCTCGCGCTCGCCGGAAGCGAGGAATTGCGCGCGTTCTTACGCGAGCAAATGCGCGTGTGGGGGGCGGTCGCGCGCGAGCACGGCATCACCGCGGATTGAGGCGATTGCAGGGATCGTCAGCGCGACCAACGCGATTTACGATTTGAGCGCCGCCTCGGTCTCGCCGAGCAGCCAGCCGAGATAGGCCTGATCGACACTCTCGATCGGAATTACCAGGACCGCAGGCGTGGTGTAGGAGTGCATCTCCTTGACCGCGGCGCTCACGCGCTCCGCAAGCGAGGCGCGGGTCTTTATGATCATCACCACCTCCTCGCTGCGCTCGATCGCGCTCTGCCACCAGTAATGCGAGATCATGCCGGGCAGGATGTTGACGCACGCGCACAGCCGGCGCTCAACCAGCGCGCGACCGGCGCGCTCCGCCTCGACAAGCGAGGGATACGTCGTATAAACGAAGACTGCGCGCTCCATGTTCATTCGCTCGCCGGTCGCGGGCACCGGATGGCATTGATTTTTCCAGCCAAGAGCAAAAGCGGGGCCTCGACGACCATGAGTGGCGCGACATCGACTTACGAGCGCATCGCTTTCGTCGCAAGCCCTATCCCGGAGGCGCAGGACGCAGTACGGCAGCTCAGCGGCCAGTACGGCAACGTGCCGCCTGTCTCCGCCGATGTGATCGTCGCGCTCGGCGGCGATGGCCTCATGCTGCAGACGCTGCATGACTTCATGCGCGCCGGCAAGCCGATCTACGGCATGCACCGGGGCACGGTCGGCTTTCTCATGAATGAGTTCGAGCGCGATAAGCTGCGCGAGCGCCTGCGCGCAGCCCGCACCACCGTGATCCACCCGCTGCTGATGTGTGCGCGCGATATCGAGGGCAATATCGTGGAGTTTCACGCCTTCAACGAAGTCTCGATGTTTCGCCAGACCTACCAGGCGGCGCGGCTGCGCGTTCTGATCGACGGGAAGGAACGCCTTCCGGAGCTCGTCGCCGATGGCGTGCTCGTGGCGACGCCTGCCGGCTCGACCGCCTACAACCTGTCGGCCCAGGGTCCGATCATTCCGATCAATGCGTCATTGATGGCGCTCACCCCGATCAGCCCGTTCCGGCCGCGCCGCTGGCACGGCGCGCTGCTGCCGGACCGCGCCCAGGTGCGCATCGAGGTGCTGCAGCCGGAAAAGCGGCCGGTCGCCGCGGTTGCCGATCACGACGAGGTGCGCTCGGTCTGCGCCGTCGAGATCCAGATGGATCACGGTATTTCGATGCAGCTCCTGTTCGATCCCGGCCACAGCCTCGACGAGCGCATCGTGCGCGAGCAATTCGGGTATTAGCGCGCCACGCTCAGTTCAGTTTCAGCGTCGCTTGGAGGAACTCTTTCACGGCGTGCGTCGCGGCCGTGGTCGCAGCGGCGTTGTAGCCGACGTGCGGTCCGCGCTCGACGCATGGGTCCTGCATCGTGAATGGCTGCTTGGTCACCGCATTGATGATCACGCCTGCCGGTTCCTCCTTTATGGTGCAGCGGCGGGTGGTCTGGGATCGGGGTGCCAGCGTGACCTTGGTAAGCGGATTGTCGAAGGCGTGGTTGGCATCGGGATACTCCGTCAGCGTCACGTCCTTGCCCGCCTTGCGCAGACGTTCGACGTAGGACCGACAGGGCGCCACCGGCACATAATCGTCCGCCGCGCCGTGGAAGATGCGGATCGGCTTATCGCTGACATCCTCGTCGCCGATGTAGGTAGTGAAGCACGGCGGATAGAACGGAAGGTAGGCGGCGAACGTCGCACCTTCCGGCCCATGCATGCGCTCGAACCGCTTGAGGCTGGCGTAGAGCGTTGCCTGGCCACCGCGCGAGAAGCCCATGAGGACGATCCGCGCGGGATCGATGCGGGGATGGGCGGCAAGAACGCCGAGCGCCCGGTAGGCATCGAAAATCATATTGAGACGGCCGAGCAGCGCCTGGTCTGCGCTCGTGCTCTGAATACCGCGCGCAGTAAAGCTGTCGGTGACGAAAGTCGCCATGCCGATGCCGTTGAGCTCCTGCGACCAGCGGTCGACGTTGCCGCCGATCCCACCGGAGCCGTGCAGCAGAATGACCGCCGGCAGACGGTCGGTTGCCGCGCTCGGAAGCCGCAGCACGCCCGCGATGGTGACCGCGATGCCGTTCTTGTCGCCGGTGAGGAACTGCTGATCAGAAAGTGTCAGCGTCGGTATCGCATGCAGCTCGGTGCGCGCCACCTGCGCGCTCGCCGCTGCGGTCCATACGCTGATAAGGGTTGCGCAAGCGACGCCGACGACTGCCGATCGCGAATGGATACGCATAGTGTCTCCTCGTATGCTCGCCATTGCTTCACCTTGTCGACTGCAGCTTATTGAAGAACTTCAGGACTTCATCGAGCTCCCCTCTTCCGCAGGCCGCAAACACGCGCCGCAGCGGCACCGCTTGGACTACTTCTTCATGGTCTCGCGGAATTTCATCCAGGCGGCGATGCCCGCGCGACTCGCCTTCTCGTCGACGCCTTCCGGCAGTCCGGCGACGCCCACCCCGCCGACCAGCTGATTGTTGACGACAAGGGGAACGCCACCGCCGACCAGATAAATCTTCCCCGGATACATATTGATGATTCCAAAATACCGGTCAGGTCGGGTCTTATACAGGTTGCCCATCTCCTGGGTGGTCTGGCGATAAAGCGCGGACGCAAACGCCTTGCCCTCGGCGAAGCGAATATTTTGCAGCGCAGCGCCGTCCATGCGGTCGGCGGAAATGACGTTGCCTGATGCGTCCACGACCACGACCGCCATGCGCATATTGCCTTCGCGGGTATAGGCAATCGCGCCGTCGATGATCGCACGCGCTTCGCCCAGCGAAATCAGCGGCGGCGGATACTCGGCGCGCTGGGGCGTCGGTGCCTGGGCCAAGCTTGGATGCGCAATTGACAGGATTGAAACGGCCATTCCGCAGAGCGATTTGAGATTTGTCATGACGCCCTCCCTCGCGCGAGCCATGATACCGCAATGATGGCGGTAGCGGAAAGGCGGCGAGCGCTGGACCTTGCTTGACGATGGGCCTACGCTCCGGACCACGCTGGAAGCAAACAAAAAACCTTTTTGGCCGCGGCATTCGCCGATCCTGGTGATTGTGTTCCTGGCGAAGCGGCCGGCGTCCCACGGAGGAAGCTGATGGCCCAGGATACCGAAGTCCGCCACAAGCGCGGCGGCCTCTACTTCGATGATTTCGTGGTCGGCCGGCTGTACGAGCACCCGCTCACGCGCACGGTCACGCAGATGGACAACATGTTGTTCTCCAACATGACGCTCAACCCGCAGCCGCTGCACATCGACCGGCATTTCTGCGAGCAGGAAACGGAATGGGGCCAGCCGCTGATGAACTCGCTGTTCACGCTCGGCCTGATGATCGGCATCATGGTCAACCACCTCACCGTGGGCACGACGATCGCCAATCTCGGCATGACCGAGGTGAAATTTCCCCATCCGCTGTTCGAAGGCGATACCGTTCACTGCACCACGGAGGTGATCAGCAAGCGTGAATCGAACTCGCGGCCGGGCGCCGGCATCGTCGAGTTCCATCATCGCGCGTACAACCAGGACAACAAGCTCGTGGCGGAATGCCGCCGCCAGGTGTTCATGCGCATGCGGCCGCGCTGATGCGCTCGCTTCTGTTCGTTCCCGCCGACGGCGGCATGAAGCTCGACAAGGCGATGGCAAGCGGCGCCGACGCAATCATCGTCGATCTCGAAGATTCGATTTCTCCCGAGGGGAAGACGGAAGCGCGCAGGAGCGCGGCGGATTTTTTACGTGGCGCGGCGCAAGCGCGGCAACGCCCGCGTCTGATCGTCCGCATCAATGGACTGGCCAGCGGATTAACCGATGCCGACCTCGATGCCATCGTACCGGGCCGGCCGGACGGCATCATGCTGCCCAAGGCGGAAGGCGGCGGCGACGTCACTCACCTCGACGCAAAGCTGCTCGCGCGCGAGGCGACAAGCGTCCTCGCCGAGGGCAGCATCAAAGTTCTGGCGATCGCCACGGAAACCGCATCGGCGCTGTTTCTCGCCGGCAGCTTTCGTGGAGCAAGCGGGCGGCTGGAAGGGCTGACCTGGGGCGCCGAGGACCTCTCCGCGGAACTCGGCGCACTGGCAACCCGCGATGCCGACGGACGTCTCCTCGATATTTACCGGCTCGCCCGCGCGCTTTGCCTCGCCGGTGCCGCGGCCGCGCAGGTGCAGGCGATCGATACGGTGATGGTCGAGTTCCGCGATCTCGCGGCGCTGCGGCGTGAGACGGAGCAAGCGCGGCGCGACGGCTTTACCGGAAAGATGGCGATCCATCCGGCGCAGGTTCCGGTGATCAACGAGATATTCACGCCGACGCCGGAGCAGATCGCCGAGGCGCGCGCGGTGATCGCGGCGTTCGCGGCCAATCCGGGCAAAGGCACGATCGGCATTGATGGCGTGATGCACGACCGGCCGCACCTCGAGCGCGCGAAACGATTGCTCGCCCACGCGAGCGCGGCCGGTGGGGCGACTCAACGATGACGCTAGTGCCGCGAACCCGAAGTTCGCACGATTCGGGCGGCAAGGATGTTTGCGAACTTCGGGTTCAAAAGCGGCACTAGAATCATAACGTTGCCAGTGTCCCTTTGATTCCGAAGTTCGCATCGAGACTGCCGCGAGCGCGTGCGAACTTCGGAATCGGGACACTGGTGCTCGTGATCAGCGCTTATTGCGATACACGGTCTTCGGATCAAACGTCTTTTCCGCGTCGCGAAACTCAAGCGTCAGTGTCCCCGTTTGTTTCAGCGGCACCGCGCGATAAAAGCACGAACGTCGGCCGGTGTGGCAGGCGCCGGGCCCTTCCTGCTCGACCTTGATCCACACGGCGTCTTGGTCGCAATCGATCCGCATCTCCACGACGCGCTGCACGTGGCCCGACGAGGCGCCCTTGCGCCACAAGGCCCTACGCGAGCGGCTGTAGTACCAGGCCTCGCCGGTCGCGATCGTCTGCCGCAACGCCTCGGCGTTCATGTGCGCGACCATCAACACGTCGCCCGAGCGCGCGTCGGTGGCGACGCAGGTGACAAGGCCATCCGCATCAAATTTGGGGGCCAGCACGTGGCCTTCTTCAGCCTGTTCGGCGGAGCCGGGCGCGGCAAAAGGAGCACTTGTCTCGATCACGCTCGCCTCGCTGATCGTCAGCCGGAAACCCCTTGCCGCCGGCACCGCGTCTGCTGCTCGCACCGACGTGGGGATGCCTATATATTGTTAGCGACTGGGCGCGCAAACCGGCGCCTGAGCGCTGGTCCGTACCGAACGTCCATGTTGAACGACGTCTACAACAGCCGAATTCTCGAATTGGCCGGGAATATTCCCCGGCTGGGCCGGCTCGATAATCCTGACGCGACGGCGACCGCCCATTCCAAGCTGTGCGGCTCGACCGTGACCGTCGACCTCAGGATGGATGGCGAGACGGTCACCGACTTCGCCCACGATGTGAAGGCCTGCGCGCTGGGCCAGGCATCATCCTCGATCATGGCGCGCAACGTCATCGGCGCGAAAGCCGACGAATTGCGCGGTTTGCGCGAGACCGTTCGGCGCATGCTGAAGGAAAACGGCAACCCGCCCACCGGCAAATGGGCGGAAATCGCGGTGCTCGAGCCGGTGCGCGACTACAAGGCGCGCCACGCCTCGACCCTGCTCACCTTCGACGCGGTCGCCGCGGCGATCGATCAGATCGAAGCCAAACGCAAGGCGCCCGCCCGCGAGTGAGCGGCACTTCGCGCGGCGCGGCTACTGTCGCGGGGTCCCCGGTTGCCCGACCGTTGCGAGCGTCGTCGCTATGGCCGGCGCAACTCGAGGCATGACATGCTCAAACGGCGTATCGATCGTGCTCAGGCGCATGCGCTGAAGCTCGTCGGCTGAAAGCCGATACAAAGGCTCCCAAGGCGGAATCCGCAACGCGGTTTCCAGGAGTTCGCCTGCTCCGCCCATCTCGATCGTGTATTGCGCCAGGCGGCCGATATCGCGCTGGACGATGTTGAGCTCTTCCGCCGAGTAATTGAGATCCTGTGCCTGCTTGCGCTTCTTGCCGAGCCAGATCTGGTGCACCAGGACATGCGCCTGCGGCGGCACATAACGGCGCGCACCGGCGAGCAGCAAAAAGGCGCACATCGATTCGCAGTTGCCGTTGGGAGAGAGCGTGGCACGGCGGTCGCCGTCGGCAGTCAGCGGCAGCGGCGTGGTCTTACCCACCGTGGTGACCATGTCGAGGTTTCGGATGGTCCGGCCCAGCGCCAGCGTGCCGAGGACCGAGCCGCCGTCCGAATCGAGAACCAGGACCGCACCGCGCGCGTTCGGATCTTTGGCGAAAGCCTCGAAATCGCGCGGGGTGTCCGCGGTGATATAGCCGCTCGCGGAAATCCATACGCGGCAATCGGTTCCGCAGGCCTGCGCCGGTCCTTCGTGCCGCCATTCGAAGCGCATCGGTGCGCTCGCGCTTTCGTCCGGCAGTGTCGGTGACCCGGCGAATGTTGGGGCGACGGCACATGCGAGTACGCACGCGCCCACGAAATATCGGAGCATGCTGACCCTCATCAACGGTGTGCTTCGATTGCCGCTTCTGTCGGCGGTGGCCGAAGCACGCCTTGTGTCCCAGGTTGGCCCGCCCGTTTTAGTGGCGGCCGAGATTCGGGTCTAGCCCGAAAAAGCGGTTGCAGACATTAAATTGCTGCATTGCGCAACGGCGGTGCCGGCCACAATTTATGTCGAGAAGCCCTGAACAGCAGCGAGAAGTTCCAACGATGGAACTCTCTTTCGGCAAGAAAGGACAAATCCACGGGCGAATGCGCAGCGTGCTGCTCGTTCCTCGGCGGGCGGCTCGCGCCCTGATTTCCGCTTACCGATACGCGTTATCGACGTTCGTGGCGTGGGATTGCCGCCATCTGCCAACCTGCTCCGAATACGCCGACGAGGCAGTTGGCCGTTTCGGCCTGTGGGCGGGCGGCTGGATGGCCCTGGCGCGGCTCTGCCGCTGTCATCCCCTGGGCACGCGCGGCCTCGACTTCGTGCCTGTGGCGCTGTCGGAGCGCGCGCGCTGGTACCTGCCGTGGCGGTATGGGCTATGGCGCGGGACCAATGGCGGCCTTGAGGTAATCCCTGAGCAGCACTGTCAGGGCTAATGCACCTAAAGCACCTTAGCCTGGCCGCAGTTCTTCTGCAGCTGGTCCAGCGCCTTCGATAATCCATCCGTAGAGAATTTGACGGCACGCGAGGAAGCCGCTCCGCTTCCCTGCGATGCGAACCACTCGGTGATTGCGATGCTGGGTGCTGCCGCCGCAGCACGAAGAAACTCCCAGCTCACGGAAGCGCTCCGCTGCTCGCTTCCAGCTTTTGCCTCACCGTTTTCCTCTACAAGTCTCCCGAAGACTCTCTCGGCGTCTGCACGTTGGAATCGGCTTGCCGTGTTTGTCTTTCTGAGCACAAGCTCGTTGCTCCCTGCCCCAACATGAATGAGAACCGAGCGACCGGACTCCTCAAACGACGGCTCGCGTTGATACACCAATCCAATCGGGCCCCCACCCTCGCCACACCAGATTCGAAGCGTCCTAGTCCGGTGGTCCCTGCCGCCCGGCGGCACTGATTCTGTTACCGATTTGAGCGCGAAAAATTGGTCCGAAAGGCCATGCTGCGTCACAAGTTGAAGGCCCGGATGTGTCAGCCATCGCGTCTCAAAAGAACCACGAGTCTCGATCCCGAATCGGGCGATCTCGTCTCGGGTCATGAAATGAAAGCGGTCGGGGCTGATTGCGGTGGCAGCGTCCACGAGTGCCGGGTCGACACCCATTTCGGTGAAGTAGATTCTCAACACACGCCGAATATCGTCGGCGTTCGTCGAGACGTCCTCTGAGCCCTGCGGAACCACGCGGAGGGAATGGATAGCAAGCTGAGCATCGCGCGCCACCAGACGGACCGAGCCGCCCACGAATGCATCGACGCAGCCAGAGCCACAAACGGCGCCCGCGGTCACAAGGCGCGCCTTGTGCTCGCGTTTCGATTGCATCAAGCGCCGGCATACAGCGTCTATTGCCGTAGACTGATGGCATCCGTCCGGGATCGTGCGACCGACCCTGACGGTCATCCGACGCTCTCGCAGCAACGTGCCTAGGACGATTGCCTCCTTCGAAATGC
>Ga0310909_10000925_pt1 | contig 16412 bp, 19 predicted proteins | sample GREbulkMGT000H_FD_203449 | JGI IMG/M metagenome (GOLD analysis project Ga0310909, IMG submission 203449) | Lab enrichment of tropical soil microbial communities from Luquillo Experimental Forest, Puerto Rico - GRE.bulkMG.T000H | ecosystem: Environmental > Terrestrial > Soil > Tropical forest >... | reverse complement strand
CACTTACGTCTTCGACAAGGCCTATGTCGATTACGCCTGGTGGCGCCAGTTGCACGACGCCGGCTGCGGCTTTGTCACCCGTCCCAAGAGCAACGTCCGGCTGTGTCGCCTCGCCCTGCGCCCAGTCAGCGAGCATGACCGCCAGCAAGCCGGGATTGAAAGCGACTGGATTGTCGATCTCGACTCGCAGCAACGCGCCCGTCTGCCGATCCTCTTGCGTTGCATCATCCTGCGCCGCGAGGACGGCCGTCTGCTCACCATCCTGAGTAACGACATCGGGCGACCGGCCGCCGAGATCGCTGCGCTCTACCGCAAACGCTGGCAAATCGAGCTGTTGTTTCGATGGATCAAACAACATCTCAAAATCCGACGCTTTCTCGGCCGTTCCGAAAACGCCATTCGCTTGCAAAATTTTTGCCGCGATGATCGCCTACCTGCGCATTGCCGCCCGCAACAGCCGGTCGAGCCTGCTCGCCCTGCGCTTTGCTGACTTGGTGCGAACGCGCCTGTTCGAACGCCGCCCCGTCGCCACCATTGACAAGCCTCCAGATGCCGCCCCGCTCCATCCCAACGTCCAAAATCAACTTGGTTTCGCCTACGCTTGATTCCCCGGACAGCCCTGCGGAGCGCCGGGTGAGCATCGACCTCAAAACCCAGCGCCGCAGTGTAGAAGCCGATCGCGTCGACGTTGGTCACGATACAGCGAACGGTCACGGGAATGACGCCTCCAGTGGTGATCGGAGCCCAATGCAACATGTCATCGGACGACGCGTTTAGATTCTGACCGGACCGTCCGATTCCTCCTCGAACAGCTCGCCGAACAGCTCGCGCACCTTGAGTTTGGCCACAGCAAGCGCATTCTTGCCGGCTTGCGTCGCCCGATACACCCGCCGCGCTGCGCTGCCCGACCGCTCCTCGGTCGAGGTCAAATAGCCGCGTTCCTCGAGCCCATGCAGGATTGGATAGAGCGTACCGGCGCTGAGTTTGTAACCATGCCGCGCCAACTCCTCGATCATCGCCAGGCCATATATCGGCTCCTTCGCTGCGTGATGGAGAACGTGGAGCCGGATCAGACCGGCGTAGAGAAACCGATCATCCATATTATCGATGGCCGATATTGATCACCGATAATGATCAAGTCAAGCAGTTTCTGGCAGACGCTCGGCGTGCGCCTCCGGAGAAGGTCGCGTCACTCGGTCGGATGGGAAATCTCAGAAATTATACGCCTACCATACCCATCCAGAACATCGTCTTGTTGCCGACATCGACATCATATTTGCGGGCGTAATCGAGCTTGCCGTCGTCTCCGATCCGGAACACAGCCAAGCTTGCCGGCACGGTGCGGCTGGCGCCGGCGTCTCTGACCGGCATCGCCATGATATGCGCAGCCACTAGCATCCGTCCGCTCGGATCGATGTGGAAGGTTCGGCAGTGAATGCCATGGGTATCGATATGCTGGATCGGGACCGGCTCGCCCGTCGCCGCACCGATCTCGTAAACGGCAAGAGTATTCTCGCCGCCGGCGAAGACCCGACGACCGGCGACCTCGACCATCGCAGAGGCGCGGTTAACGGCGTACACAAAGCGGCCGTTCGGATGCACGTGGATTGTCCCAGCCGCCTGCCGGCCGCGAATATTGCCGGGCTCGGGCAAGGTTTCCTTGCGGAAGATCGGAGCAGGCGACAGCGCATGATCGGTGATTTCGAACATGTCGAGCTTGTTTTGGCGCTCGAGCGAGACATAGACCCACGGCCTCGTCGGGTGAAAATCGAGATGGCGGGGGCCGAAACCATAGCCGCCATTCGGCGCGACCGAGATTTCGTTGGTCAGTAGGCCATTGCGGTAATCGAACACCTTCAGCGCGCCCGGCTCTTCCGGTTTGCCGCCGGCAGCGGGGTCGTGGCCGCACGTGACGAGGATCGCGAGGCGGTTGTCTAGGCTGACCCGCACCTGGTGCCCGTAGATGCCGGGGTCGATCGACGCCGGCTGGTCAACCTCGGTGCCTGGCGTCGCATCGGGGTTCACGCGGTAGACCCTGATGCCGCTCGGGTTGCTGAAGGCGACGAGCAGATGCTCGGAGGGGGTGTCTGTCGTCATATGGATCGGGCGGGACGGAAGCGCGATCGGGTCACCGTGCGCGGAAAGCGCGCCCGAGACCGGCGCGACGCGGAACGCGGTCACGTGATGCTTCTCGCCGGGCGGGCCTACGCCCGGCTGGCTGTCGCTGGACGCGACATAGAGATATCTGCCGGAAGCATGCGGCCAAGCGTATTGCACATTGGCCGGCAGGTTGACCGTGCCGCTGCGGACGAGCGCCGCGCCCCCAACATCGACGTCGTATTGCGTCAGATCAGGCCCGACGCTGGCATAGAGCGCGACGCGAGCCGAAGATTGCGCCATGACGGCATTCCTAGAGCACAGTGTTGCCCCTCACCATCCGCGATGCCGGCAAAGGCGTCCAGAGCGAAGTGGGAAATATAACCGCTTGGCGATCTGAACGCGCCTCGTATATAGACGGCAACGAATCATCCGCTCGTTCGCCGATCGCGCGGTCGAGGCGTTATTCCATGGCCGGTTCGCGCGGCGACTGCCTAGCGGTATTCAGCGTCTGGCGCAGCGGAAGTTGCGGCAACTTCATTATGCAGAGGAGCTGCGCGATCTGGCGACTCCGCCCGGAAATCGGCTGGAAGCGCTGCGCGGCAGCCACGCGGGTCAGCACAGTATTCGAATCAATGACCAGTGGTGCCTTTGCTTCGTCCGGAAGGATGGCAGTGGCGAGCGGGTCGAGATCGTTGATTACCGCCAAGGGTGAGGAGAATGCGCGATCTTCCCTCGATCCATCCCGGTGAGCAGCTGCGCGAGGAATTTGTGAAGCCGCTCGGCCTGACCGCATACCGGTTGGCGAAGGACATCGGCGTGCCGGTGACGCGCTGCAGGCGATCCTTGCCGAACGCCGCGGCATCACCGCCGATACGGCGTTACGCTTGGGCCGCTACTTTGGCACCACTCCCGAGTTTTGGCTGAACATGCAGCGCGATTATGAACTGGAGACCGCGGCCGAAGCGCTGGGTTCTCGCCTAGACACCGAAGTCAAGCCGCGCGCGGCTTAAAGGCGCGAAGCGCCCCCGCGCAATTCCGGTCGCTGATCCCAAGCCGTCAACCAAATACCTACACGACGTGCCAATCGCCACATTGGCGATCCACTGTGATTTACCCTGCGGCGGGTGGCGCCTCGCGAACGGTTTTGGCGATTTCCTTCTGCCGATCGAATTCCTGCCGCCGGCGCTGAATCTCCTCTGCCGAAAGGCGGTCGATGTTCGAGTAGTCGAGTTTCCAGGCCGGATCCTCGTTCCAGCGCAGCGGCGACTGCACCGTTGTGCGCGGCGCCGGCGCCGCTTCGAGCACCCACAACGCCAGCTCCAAGGTGAAGGCCTGCGAATCCGGGTCTTTTGGCCGTCCCGCCGCATTGCCCAGCGGAAAGTCGCTGAACAGAAATCGCGGCACACCGCAATACTCGACGATGTCCTTTGCGCAACCCATTACTACTGTGGCGATGCCGTTCTCTTCCAGATGCCGGGCGGCCAGACTCACGGTCTGGTGACACACCGGTCAATTGGCGACAAGAATGGCGGCATCGGCGCCGTCGGCGCGGCATCGAGCCAGCAGTTCCGGACAGTCCCGCTCGATCGTCGCTCGCTGGCTGCGGTTGGTCGGCATCCCGTGAAAGCTCGGGGCCACCGCGCCGATCCGGCCGACGGCCGCACACCGCCGCAACAGCGGCAGCGGGAAATAGGTATTGCTATCCTCGGCGGTGGTGTGTGCACGGTCGATCGCGACATGGGAAATCCGCAGATCGTGATCGAGCGCAGTATCGCTCGAATAGACCCTATAAAATTTCGCCGCCGCGTTGTAGGGCGCGCCGGGACCCTGATCACCCTTTCCCGGCTGGTAGGGAGCCGCAGTCGTGATCAATGTGACGCGGCACTCGGCGAGCGGCTTTTTCAGCGGCTGAAACGGCACCTCGGCATAATGTGCCCAGCGATAGGGCGTGCCGTAGCCGAGCGTCTGATAATACTCCCGGATGCGATGCATATACGGGATCGGCGCGTCGTGCTCGGGGGCGAACCCGAGGTCTTGCTCGTGCCCGGTCATCTCTCCTTCCCTCCAGGTCATTCCCGGCGCTACTCAAATGGGCATCACCCTTCGAGCCCGGTCAAGGCCAATACCGTCCCCACGAAGCGGCGCTAGGGTAGAACGCAGTCGTAAAAGGCGACATTCTCTTGTGCCTCCAGAAAGCGCGGGACGCGCTCGTATTGCGCGCAATGCTGCCTCGCGACTCGAGTCGCCCCTTCGAGGTCGCGGCTGAAGCCGACTTGGGCCGAATATGGATCGCCCTGGAGCAGGAACGGGCGCTCGCCGGCGCAGGCAGCGGCAAGGCCGCCGGCGACGATAACCAAAACGATTTGCCGCGCTGTCACCCGCCGCAGCCTACACCCCAACGGTGCAGGCCACGACTCACTTCGAGGCGGCGTCGCGCCGATGCCAGCTATTCCGAACAGGAATGGCGGCCGCACTCGGCCGGCCGGCGCAGACCCGCTTTCGCTGCAAAATCGAGCCCGCGCTCGATATAGTCGCGGTAATGGCCATAGCTCGGGGCGGCCGGCGACAGCAGCACCACGCCTCCCGGCGGCGTCACCTGTCGGGCGAAAGAAACGGCGTCTTCCATCGATTGCGCCCGGAGTATCGCGCATTCGTGGTCGAACCGGCGGCTCGCCGATGCGCGCGCCAATTCATAAATCCGCTGTCCGCTGTCGCCGAGGCAGATGATGGCAGTCGCTGCGCCTTCCATTAACCTTTCGACGAGCGCCCCGTATTCGATGCCGCGGTCGTAGCCGCCGACGATCACCGAGATCGGGCGACCCCGATAGACGGCCAAGGCCGCCATTGTCGATTCCGGTATCGTCGAGATGCTGTCGTCGACAAAGAGCACCCCCGCAAGCTCACCCAGCTCTTCCTGGCGATGCGCCAGGCCGCGAAAGCTTGCGGCGGCGTCGAGCGCATCCGCTGCGTTGATGCCGAGTGCACTCGTCAGCGCCAGCGCGGCGCAGAGATTCGTGCTGTTGTGCGGGCGGGCAAGGTAGGGGTTGCGGATCTCCCCGATCACGTCGTCGCCACTCAAGATCTGATTGCCGCGGGGGTGAAACCCGTCTTCCTGATTAAAGACGAGGCACGGCAAACCGCCGGCCAGCCGCTCCACCGTCTCTGCCGCCTCGCTGTTGATGACGCAACACCGACTGCGGCGCAGCAGATTGACCTTGTCACGAAAATAATTTTCGACCGTGAGATGCCAGTCGATGTGCTCCGGATAGAGCGATGTCAGGACCGCGGCATCGCATACGCCGTCGAAATCGGCAGCCTGATAGCTTGAGATCTCGATCACGGCGAAATCAGCGGTCGTGCTGTCGATTGCCGTAATCGGGACGCCGATGTTGCCGACCAGCGCCTCCCGCCGGCCGCGCTTCGTCAAAATATGAGCGATCAGTGAGGCGGTCGTGCTCTTCCCTTTCGTCCCTGTCACACAGATCGTCGTCAGATCGTGCCGTTCCGCAAACCACAGATTGAGCAGCGAGGTGATGCGGATGCCCTTCTCTCGGGCGCGGCGAAGTTCGCTGCGGTAAAGGCTAACTCCGGGTGATTTGATGATGACGTCGACACTCTCGATCGCGCCGGCGATCGGCTCGGCACCGAAGACGCATTCGACATCCCCGCCGATCCCCGCCGGCATTCCCCCGCCGGCAGCGTCATCGAGGAGGACCAATGGCAGGGCAGGATGCTTTTTGCGTAAGAAGTCGATTGCCGCGCGGCCCTCGCGACCGAGTCCCCAAATCGCGACCCGCTGCCTATCGAGATGATCCACACGCATCGAGAATGGCCATGTAGGAAGGCGGAACCCGGTGGCGATGCTTCACCTCGAACAGCGCGCGATACTGCGCCGAGCCGCTTTGCCGCAGCGACGGGAAGTCTTCGTTGAGTTGATGCACGACCCAGTCTTCCCGCCAGTCCGGACGAGTTGCGAGATACGACATCACTGTCGCGCTTTCGGAGGTCTCTCCGACGCATTCGAAAGGTTTGTAGTCTCGTAACCCGCAGAGTTCCGCAAAGCCGTCGCATTGGCTCTCATCGTCGAGCAGATCGTAGCCAAAAATTTCGACCAAATCCGGTTTCGGGACAAACGGCGAAAGCGCAAGGAAAACAAACCGGCATTTCGGGCAATCGCAGCACCAGTGACGCCGACGAGCCGCCGGTGTCTGCCGAAATGCGGTATTGCAGCTGCGAAATTTTCCGAAATACGCGGGGTATTTCGCGAATCTGCGGGCGATCTCGATTTCCGACAGCGGCCGCAGCAACGAAAAGTAACTGATACTGGGTGAAATGTACCGTTCGACGTATGCGGCGAAATCCGCCTCGAATTCGAGGGATTTGCTATACTGATGGTTGATTTCGACACCACCGAACGTGAGATTTGGGGCGCTGGCAGAGTGCTCGTTGGACATCGCTACCGCATTGCACCCGGACATCACTGTGCATGCCAGCGCGATCGCGCTCAAAATCCCGGTGATCGGCACGTGGCCGTTCAGCGCCCCGGCCCGATTAAGCTCCAGCAAGGCGGGATCCAGCCGGCGATGAACCTTGATGAACGGCAGTTGCGCCACCTCGATGCAGGCTCTGATCGGTTCGGCATCACCCAGCGAGAACAACAGCACCGGATGACCGGCCTGTTTCAGACACTCGATTGTGACGATCGAATCCTTACCGCCGCCAACCGGAACGCATGTCCTTTCGGGCAGATCGAGGGCCATCGGTGGTGCGATCGCCGCCGGTTCAAAGCGAAAGCGGAAATGGTCGTGCAAGGAAATGCCATTTCTGAACGCGAACTCCGCGAGACCCTTTAGATAGAATTTGTGGAGAAATTCGACCGTCCCCTCATCCAGCGGGAAAGCCTCGCAAATCAGGCGCTTTGGAATGAACGCCTTGTAGTAGCTTATGCCGGACAACAGGAAGAGGAGACGAAAAATCCGGTCGAGCGCTTCGTTGTCGGCCCGGGAAAGTGGTCGCGGCACAATGTCGAAAATCAGCTTTTCTTCGAACCGCGGGCCTTCGTTGTAGCGATAACGAAGCGACAGAGTCGATCTCGCCGAGTCGTAACGGTAGTCTGCAAAGACGAACTCTCTATACTCCATCTACCGTCTCGGCGAGCGCGCGGATTTCGCGCAGCTTCTTGTGATGTATGGCGAGAGCTAGATTGTCGACAGTCATTGCGCGCAGGCGCGAGACGCCATCGACCGCAGGCCCGCGAACGACCGTTGCCTCTAGCACCGCTTTGTCGAGCGTCTCGTCGAGACAGCCGAGCATCTGCTTGCGCCAGTCTTCGCGCAGGATGGCGAGCGCCGCAAGAAGGCCGTAGGCTCCCCAATTTGAAACCCCGGCAACGATTAGATGGCGGGCCGGAGTCACACAAGCGATCGTCTCCCCGTGCTCGACATGCTGGGCGATCAACTGCCGCGGCAAATATCCCATGCCGATTTCATTGCCGCCGTCCCCGACCGCGATCGTCTCCCACGGCCCGGCCGCGAAAAGCTCATCGAGCGGCGCCGTGTACGAGCTGATGTCGAGACCTCTCATGTTGCGCGGTGCGCCGTCGGCGCTGCGCCCGCAGCGTTCGATCGAGATCGCATGCGTGATCCCGGCGTGGCGCCATCTATCGATTATTGTGTCGACATCATCGGCGTCGACCGCGACGTGGAAAGCTCCGGCTCCCGCCAATGCCGCCGAGCAGGCGCTGCGGCAGGGCTCATCGCTGGCCAAGCGGCAGGCAACGCCAACATCTTCGAAACCTTTGGCGAGTAGCGCCGCGCCGACGGGACCGTCGGTTTCTGCCGCGGGAGGCGAGCCGAGCGGGACATAAAAGCCGGTGATCAATCCAACCCTGACCGCGGAACTCCCTGCCAACGCACAAGCGGCGGCCCACAGTCCGCCCTTTGCGGCATCGAACAAAGCGTTGATGTTGCGCCCGACATCCACCTGGATGAGCCGCTCGATGCCATCAATCAGCGAATGCGGATCCGCCGGGGTCGCCATTGTCGATCGATTGGAGCGGTCAGAGGCTCGCCAGTTTCGAGTTGGTCAGGTCGGTGATGAGCATCGCGCCGGGGGCGTGCGTGATGCAGAATTCCGGTCCGACTTCTGCGATCACCGCCTGCGGGGTGACACCGCAAGCCCAAAAAACCGGCAGCTCGTCACTATTGACTGGCACAGCGTCGCCATAATCGGGTTTCCCCAAATCAGCAATGCCAATATCCGCCGGCAAACCGATATGCACTGGCGCGCCGTGTACCGACGGAAAGCGCGATGTGACCTGGATCGCCCGGATCGCGTCGCGCGGTTTCAACGGCCGCATCGAGACGACCAGCGGGCCGCGGAAAGGCCCCGCCGGGTTGCATCGAATATTGGTGCGATACATCGGCACATTCGAACCGCATGTCATGTGACGCAGCTCGATCCCGTCCTCGATCAGTGCCTGCTCGAACGAAAACGAACAGCCGAGCGCGAAGCTCACGAGATCCTCGCGCCAGACATGCGATACCGAGACCGGCTCTTCGACGAGCTCGCCGCATCGCCAGACGCGGTAACGCGGCAAATCGGTGCGGATATCGAGATCCTCGCCCAAATTCGGCAAGAACGGATCACCGGGCTCCGAGACCGCGAGTACCGGGCAGGGTTTCGGGTTCGCCTGGGCAAAGCGCAGAAAATCATGCGCGAGCGCCTCGGGCAGAATTACCAGGTTCGCCTGAACGTTGCCGGGCACCAGACCCGCGGTCGGACCGGAAAAATCCCCGGCGCGAATCCGCCGCCGCTCACGCCTTCCCGCCTCGACGCTTCGATCAAGCCATGCGTCCATCACCTAACCCCGTCGCATCGCCAGAATTCTACAGCGGTTCAGCCGTCAGTTTGTCAGAAATCGGTACAGCGCCCATTGTATTCCCAGTCGCCGTAGCGCGTCGGCTCAGGGCCCTTGGGACCGCCGATCTCGCGCGACTTTGGCGGCGTGGGGTCAGCCGGTTCAGGCGGAGTAGCAGGGCGAGGTTCGCCGGGATCGCGCGGTTTTTCTGTCATCTCTCGAATATGGGAGGCAATCTCGCAGCCTCAACTATATGGGTCCGTGCGGTGAGCGCAGTCTATCTCGCATTGGCGATCGTACTAGAGATCTGCGGCACGACTTCGCTCAAGCTGTCCGACGGCTTCACACGAATCGGCTCCTCAGGCGCAGTCGTGCTCTGTTATGCCGCGAGCTTTGCCCTCTTGTCACTGGCGCTGCGCGGGATAGAGCTGTCGATTGCCTATGCCGTCTGGTCGGGCGTCGGCACCGCAGTCGTTGCGACGATCGGCATCGTTTGGTTTGGCGAAAGCGCCGGAGGCTGGAAACTGTTGTGCCTGGCACTGATCGTGCTCGGCGTTGCCGGGTTGCACCTGTCGGAGCGCGCGCTTTGATCGGTCACTGCGCAAGCAGCGCGGTGCAGCCGAGAAATGCCGGCAGCGGATGGGTCACGACAAAAGTCGGGATCGCCTCAAGATACGAGCGGAAGCGCCCCTTTGCCTCGAAGCGCTCGCGAAACGGCGAATCGATGAAGGTCTGGCCGAGCCTGGGGACGATGCCGCCGCCAATATAAACACCGCCACGCGCACCGAGGGTCAGCGCCAGATTACCGGCCATCGTGCCGAGCATAGCGCAGAATATGGCTAGCGTCTCGACGCAGAGCGGATCCTCGGCGCGGGCCGCCAGATCGGTGATCTGTGGCGCCGTATATCCGCGTGTCGGGATGCTGTCGAGCTCCGCCAGGGTATCGTAGAGGTTGACCAAACCTGGGCCCGACAGGACTCGCTCGGCGGATACATGGTCGAAATGCCGCCGCATCCGATCGAGCACAGCGCTCTCGCGGTCGCCAGCCGGCGCCATCGTCGCGTGGCCACCCTCTCCGGTCAACGGAATCCAGCCGCTCTTCGAGGGCATCAAACCGGACACCCCGAGTCCCGAGCCCGGGCCGAGCACGCCGATCGGCATTCCGGTAACGCCGCCGCCGCCGCCGACCGCGAGACGATCCTCCGGTCGGAGGCGCGGAAGTGCCAGCGCGAGAGCGGTGAAGTCGTTGATCACATCCAAGCGCTCAAAGCCAAACTGTTCTTGCAATTCCCGGATCGAAAACCGCCAGGGGTGATTGGTCATCGCGACCTGATCGCCGGTTATCGGAGAAGCGATCGCGATCGCTCCCTGGCGCGGCATCGACAGTGCGCCGCGCTCTTCCAGAAAGGCGGCGAGCGCGGCCTCGATCGTCGGGTAGTCCATGTCGGCCACGGTGCGGGAACGAAGCACCTTGCCGTCCGGCGAAACTAGGCCGAAACGGGCATGGGTCGCACCGATATCACCGACGAGCCACGTCGTGACCGCGGCTGACGAAGTCACCATCCGCCGCCGGTCGCCGCGAGCGCGCGAACAAAGCTCTCGCGCCAGGCCGTGATGTCGTTGCGCTCGAGCACCCTCATCATTGCCATCCACCGCTCCTTTCTTTCGCCGAGCGGCATGTTGAGCCCCTGCAGGATGGCTTCGGCCATACCCTCGATGTCGAAAGGATTGACGATCACCGCCTCGGCGAGCTCCCGCGCCGCCCCAGCGAAGCAGGACAAGACCAAAACCCCGGGATCGCCGGCCGGCTGTGAGGCGACGTATTCCTTCGCGACAAGATTCATGCCGTCGCGCAACGGCGTTACCAGGGCAATTCGGCTCGCCCGAAAGAACCCAGTCAGGATCGGATGGCTGAAGCCCTTGTTGATATAGCGCAAAGGCGTCCAGTCAAACTCGCCGTAGCGGCTGTTGATTTGGCCGGCGAGCGCCGCGAGGGTTTTGCGGATCTCCTGGTATTCCGGGACCTCTGAGCGAGACGGCGGGGCGATCTGGATGAGCACGGTGCGGCCGCGAGTCTCGCGGTGCGTATCGAGCAGGTGCCCGTAGGCCCGAAACCGGGCGGTCAACCCCTTGGAATAGTCGAGCCGATCAACGCCGATCATCAGTGCCCGATCACCGAGGCTTTGGCACAAGCGCCGCGTATGCCGCGAGCCGTCGGCGGCCGCAGCCTGGGCAGACACCGTCCCGACGTCGATCCCGATCGGAAAAACCTCTGCACGGACGATGCGCCCGAAAGCGCGCAGGACGCCGCGCACGAGTTCCTCCCCGCCCGCCCAACGCAGCAAATAGTCGCGAAAGCCGTCGAGGTCCGATTGGGTCTGGAAGCCGACCAGATCGTACGCGCACAGCGACCTGATCAGCTCCCGGTGATTGGGCAGGACGCGTAGCAGTTCGGCACTTGGGAAAGGTGTGTGCAGAAAAAACCCGATCGGTTCGGTTCGATCCAGCTTGCGCAATTCTTCACCCAGCGGGATCAGATGATAGTCGTGCACCCAGACGAGATCGTCCGGCGACAGCATCGGCGCCAGCATCCGTGCGAACATCCGATTGACGCGCAGATATCCTGCGAGATCGCGCCGAGAAAACTGCACGAGTGAGGAGCGGAAGTGGAACAGAGGCCAGAGTACGCGGTTGGCGTAGCCGATGTAATACTCGTCAAAATCTTTCTGTGATAGATCAACCGTGGCGAAAGTGAGGGGGCCGTCGGCGATTATCTGCAACTCATCGCTTGTCTGGCCACGGATCTCTCCGCTCCAGCCGAACCAAATGCCGCCGTTGTGTTGCAGCGCGGCACGGATGGCGACCGCCAACCCTCCGGAATCCGGTCTGGCATGCGCGGTCGTCGTAACCCGATTGGAGACCGCCACCAGTCGATGACTTGCCTTCTCGGTACGAAAATAGGCCCTCGCGATATACCGCGGCTCTATCGCCGCGTCCGCGACGGCATCGCCCTCCATCATTCTTGCCTCGCTACAACTGCGTCGGCTAAACACCAGAGTTAATGAAATGTTCCCCCGGCGATCGTTCGCCGGGCCGATTCTTAACCTAGCCGACGCTCACGGCAAACCGGTTTTCGTCAGCCAGGTGATCACCCCTTCGACCGAAGGCAGGTGGTAATCAGCCGCAGTCTCGCACCGAGATCCCACACGGATCGAAAAGCCGCCGCGGTTGTTCACTTCGGCAAAGCCATCCTCGTCGGTCGCGTCGTCTCCGACAAAGACGGGCCGGCGGCCAACAAACGGCGGCTCTGTCAAGAAGGCGGCGATCGCCGACCCCTTGTTGGCATTTCGAGGCTGGAACTCGACGACCATCTTCCCCTTGATCAGGCGTAATGCCGCCCCCGCTTCTCGCTGGAGCACTTCGGCGGAAGCCCGGATCTCGGGCTCGCGGCCCGGGACCGCACGGTAATGCAGGGCGAGGGTGGCTCCTTTGTCCTCGATGATAAGGCCGCTTCCGCCGGCCGCAAGCGCTGCAAGCTTTGGCCGTATGCGGTCAAGGGCGGCCTCGCTGGCGCGGTCATGGATGCGGTCGAGGGTACCGTCAGCACGGCGCCGGTCGACGCCGTGCACTCCGGCCGCGGCGCCACACCACGACCCGAACAAACGATCGAGTTCGGCGAGCGGACGACCGCTGATCAATGCGAGAGCCCCCTGGCGTTGTCCCGAAAGCCGCGCGATCAGTACCGGCAGCTCGCACGGAACATGGACGAGTTCCGGACGCGAGGCGATCTCGAGCAAGGTGCCGTCGACATCGAGGAACAGCGCCGATCGCAAATCGAGCGGCGGCGGTCGTCGCGATTCGCCCGGCGTCAGAAAAGCGTCTTTGTGCATTGCACATTCTCCGGATGCAGGGTGTGTGCTAAGCACCTGATCTGTCCGGGATTCCCCAACCATGCCAAGGCCTTTTGAAAAAGCAGCTTGACTCTTTGGAGTGATGCCCTACATTGTGCGGTGCGGTAACGATCACCGGTTGTGGTGTTGCCGTACGTCTTCTAGGCGTTTCCTCCCTAAACTTGGGCCGCCGTCAAACGCGGCCCATTTTTTTGCCCCGGCTTCGCCGCGGCACTAAGACTCTCTGCCCGCTTCCGAAGACGGGGCAGCGTCGGGTCATAGGCGACATCCTCGTCGATAAGCGCATCCGGCTCGATATCAGGCAGCGCCGCGATCTCGCGGTAAATCGGTGCGAAATCGGGTCTGGTCGCGTCGAACAGCTGTTGGAAATCGTCGATGACGAAATAGGTCTGTTGGAAATCATCGACCCGGTATCGGGTTCGCATCACCCGGCGTAGGTCGAAACGGATCCGGCGCGGTCGGGGGTCTTCGAGACAGTAGACCGATTCCCCGGCAGAAGAGAGGATACCGGAGCCGTAGATGCGCAGACCCTCAGGCGTGGCGAACAGGCCGAACTCGACGGTGTACCAGTAAAGCCGCGCCAGCCGCTCCAGGTGCCCGAGCCTCAGGGCCTTCAGCCCGCCTTCGCCGTAGGCCTGCATGTAATCGGCGAAAACCGGGTTCATCAGCAGCGGCACATGCCCGCAGATGTCGTGAAAGACGTCGGGCTCCTGCAAGTAATCGAGCTGATCGCGGCGGCGGATGAAGCAGGTCGAGGGGAAGCAGCGGCGGGCGAGAAAGGCGAAGAAGACGTCGTCGGGGACCAGACCGGGCACCGCCAAGATCTGCCACCCAGTGGCGGTGTCGAGCACCTTGTTCAGCCGGCGGAAATCCGGGATCCCGTCGCCGGCGACCCCGAGCCCGCCCAATCCGTCGAGAAATTGGCTGCACGCGCGGCCAACCAGCAACCGCTGCTGGCGCTCGAAAAGCAGCCGCCAGATCGCGTGCTCTTCCTCACCATAATTTTTCCAATTCTGCGCTATCGTAAAATCTGAACTAAAATTCCGCCGGGTCTGGATCATCGCACTTCTCCGAGCTGCACGTCCTCCCACCGCGCAAATTCGCCGACTTTCAAATGTGCGCACCGGGCCGAACTATCAATCGCCTCCGGGACCCGTGTCGGCTTTTGCACGCTGACCAGCATGATCCCGTTGGACGGCGGGCGTATTCGGTCCGCGCAGATCCGGATCGGCTCGGCGACAGCGAAGGCCCTCGAGGAGATTTTCTGGCCTGGGGCCGCCGCTAGCGCGCGCTATCCCGATTTGTTCGGACGCCACCCTCGGCGTGTGAGCGAATTCGACAAGATTTGGGATCTTTGGGTACTTGCATGCATAAAAAAAGTCGCCGCAAGATCAGCCTGCGCGCATCGGGGCGGGAGTGCACATGAACCTTTTTCATTCGCAAATTGCCGCTGCCTTGGCGGCAACGATATCCTTGGCGGCGTGCGTCGCACCACCGGCGGCGCCGACGATCCCGGTGGCTCCGGGGCCGAACAAGGCGCCCGATGGGTTCGGCGCCGATCAGGCGACCTGCCAGCAATATGCTGCTGCGCAAATCGCGCCCGCGGTAGCCGCAGCCAACAACCAGGCGGTCGGTGGCGCGTTACTGAGTGCGGCGCTCGGTGCCGGGCTTGGCGCCGGGATCGGCACGGCCGCGGGCAACGCCGGGAAAGGGGCCGCGATTGGTGCGGCCTCGGGCGGCGGCCTCGGCATCATCGGCAACGCGGCCGGCTCACCTTATGCGCAGGGATCGCTGCAGCAGCAATACGACATCATGTACGGGGAGTGCATGGCCGCCCACGGCAACTCGGTGGCCAGCTTCTCGCCGCCCCCGGGCACACCGCCGTATTTCGGCGGTCCCCCGCCCTATTCTGGCGGCCCCTCATATTACCCGAGCAGCCCGTCGCCTTATTATTATGGCGGTCCGCCGCCACCCCCGCCCGGTGGAGCCCCCTATCCCGGCGCGCCGGTCCCGCCGCCAAGCTACTGAGCCGAATGCGAGTCTGGCACAGCCCGCGCGGAGCAGGCCGACCCCCATCACGCTATCTTTCCCCGATCGGATCGCTCTGAGCAACTCCGCCCCCGGCGGATTTTCTGTTGTCGGTAAGGAAGAGCTGCTTCAAGCCGCGGCGGCTTGCCAGTCGCCGGCCCCAGGCGAGCGCCTGTTCTTCGGTATCGAATAGGCGCAAGCAAGGCGCCATCTTTGCGGTGCGGCCAATCTCGTCCCATTCTTCGACAAGGCTGGCGCGCACCCCGGTCGGGGCCGCATCGAGTATCAAAGTCAGCTTCATTTCCGCACGCACGGATCGTGACGCTGGAGAGCATCGCATTGTCTGCGGCGCTCGGCAACTCGCCACCGCGCGGGTGCGTGAATATCCCCAACTGCGGCTTTCATGCTAAACTATCCAGGCAGGTTTGCGACTGCCAGAGGAGGAAAAGTTGGACTTGGGGATCAGCGGACGAAAGGCGCTAGTTTGTGCGGCGAGCAAAGGGTTGGGACGGGCCTGCGCGATGTCGCTGGGGCACGCCGGGGTCCAGCTCACAATCACGGCGCGCACTGCCGAAACCCTCGAGCAGACCGCGGAGGAGATCCGTAAAGAGACCGGCGCCAAAGTGACCGCAGTTCCCGGCGACATCTCCACCGAGGCCGGCCGCGCCGCCGCGCTCGCCGCCTGCCCAAACCCCGACATCCTCGTCAACAATTGCGGCGGCCCGCCGCATGGCGATTTCCGCGAATGGTCGGTCGAGGACTGGCAGAAGGCGGTCAACGCCAACATGCTGACCCCGATCATGCTGATCAAGTCGGTGGTCGACGGCATGTGTGCGCGAAAATTTGGCCGCATCGTCAACATCACCTCAGGCTCGGTGAAATCGCCGATTGCCAATTTGGGTATGAGTAACGGCGCGCGCGCTGGCCTGACGGCGTTCTGCGCCGGCATCGCGCGGCAGATCGCCAAATACAATGTGACGATCAACGGTCTTTTGCCCGGCCCGTTTCTGACCGACCGGCTGCGCTCCGGCATCGAATACGACGCGCGCCGGCAGAACGTTTCCTTCGAGGAGATGCTCGCCAAGCGCGGTCAGTCAAACCCGACCGGCCGGGTCGGCGACCCCGCCGAATTCGGCGATGCCTGCGCCTTTTTGTGCGGGGCCAATTCCGGCTTCATCGTCGGCCAGAACCTGCTCCTCGACGGCGGCGCCTTCAATTCGACGATGGGCTGAGGAACTCTCACACGGTAGCGATGGCATTGGCCGGCGAGCCGACGGCTCCCGGTAGGCGTAGCGGCGGGGCGGTCAGCAGGAAGCGCGAGCGGCCGTGGGCGCGCAGCCAGTCGGCGAGGTCGGAAAGATGCCAGATTTCGCCGAGATAGACGCCGAGTTTGAACAGGCAATGGGCGTGCAGCGGCAATGACGCGCAGTGGTCCTCGCCCTCGCAGGGGCGCGAGGGCATCTGCTCGACTGCGCGGTTGTCGGAGATGAGGGCCACGACCCCCGATCTGGTAA